>OCHA01000242.1_pt1 | contig 76259 bp, 69 predicted proteins | sample 1538591 | NCBI WGS metagenome assembly OCHA01 (sample SAMN04571710, study PRJEB22368) | human gut metagenome | biome: human gut; material: stool | host: Homo sapiens | place: Luxembourg | collected 2012-09-06 | reverse complement strand
AAGGCCTATTAATTATATTTAAATATTAAATTTACAGAAAAACTTTCACACTCTCTTAAGCAACGAAAAACAAAAAAATAAATCTTTATACTTAACTAACTTAAGAATCGATCATATTACAATATGATTGATTCTTTTTAGTACATAGTATTGGTTATACTAATTTTTGTGTCTGATATCTAACTATATATTTTTATACTATCACATACGTTACCTGCTTCTAACATTTCTCTTATAATTTTCCTCACCCATTTCAACTACCTTATTGTAATCCTCCTTCTTCAGGAATTTCTTAAAATATCCAAGTTTTTTCCTGTCATCATACAGTCCGTCAATCTCTTTTTCCTGCTCATCAATGCTTTCTCTTAGCCTGCTATTTTGTTTCCTTAGCATTTCATTTACTTCAAGCTGTTCATTATATTTTTCTGTCAGTTCCTTAAGTTGTGCAAAACATCCCTTTGCAAATTTAACCACATTTTTAAATGCATCATACATCTTATCTATAAATGGAATTACAATCTTTTCCCGATAATTCTTGGCAGACATGATTCCCTTTGGATTGTCCGGTCCTTTTCTAACCATGGTTTCAAGTTTTTTCACATTTTTTCCTAAGTCAGCCACATTTTCAACTATTTTTAATTCCTCATACATGTCTGCTAATTCTTTTTCAGCCGCTATCTGCTTAATCATCGTTTCCTTAAGTTCCTGTTTTGATTCAGCATTTTCCCTGGCTAACTGATTTGCTTTTTTTGTTTCTGCCAGAGTTTTATATTCTGCAACTTTTAAATCATTATTTCTGCCTTTTTCTTTTTCTTTCAGGAACTCTCCAATCCATGTGAATGACCTGCCCTCTGCGTATTCTCTTATTCTGCCCTGCAATACTTTTTCAAGAAATTCCTTTGTGCATACTTTTCTCTTTGATACCTGCCTTGACATTCCCTTTTTAAATCCGTCAGCTACGGGAACTGCCACCACGTGCATGTGTGGGCTTGCCTCATCATAATGTATCACAGCATTTGCCACAACAAGATTTGGTGCTTCCTTCTGTAACATATCAAGCATTTCCTTAAATGCCACATCCATCCTTCTTCGCTTGTCAGGATTCTTATCCCAGAACTCCTTGTCTCCTATCTGAAAAATAAGTTCCACTGCCATGTCTTTGTTTGACTTTGCAGTCTTTTCAAAGTAATCATCAATCTTTCTGTCATCCCTTGTCTGCTTTTTGTTATATTCCCTGACTGCTTCGTCAAACTGTTCCTTATATACTTTTTTTACATCCTGCACTAATTTATCCGTACCCCATAAAATTACAATGTTCTCCTTATCGTATTCCAAGGAGCGGTACTTTCGTAAATTGTGCTTTGCAACACCTGAGAGTTTCGCCTTGCTGTTAATGGCACTGTTCTTCTGACTCAGGTGTGCTGAATATGATAATCCTGCCATAATCTCACTCCTTTTTTTCTTTTATTGTTTTGATACGTGCGGTGACACCTGCACGTTGTTAGTCTTTAGTAGTCTGCCCGAGGCTGTTGAAAACGGGTGGTTCTTATCAATTTGGCTCTGCCATAATTGATAACCCCCTAGCAGTTCTGTCATAGACACAACTGCGGGGGCTCTGCCGAGGGCTTATATAGCTGCTATCAATGCTTTACTCATAACCTGTCAAATGGCATTTAGTGGTTGCTGTAATTGTAATGGCAGCTATATTATGTTTAACCTCGGGACTCCGGGTCCCGCGGTTCTTAGTGACATGATGTCACTAACTTTTAACTGTAACCAATCCTTTTTGGTTCTCCCTGATTATTCTTTAACCTGCAAGTGTCACTTGCAGGTATTGATATTATCAACGGGAAACCTAATTATGTTGCAAGCTGTTACTACCATCTAAAGTCCCGGTGCATTCCAACGGCGTCAAGATATTTCTGTCTGTACTCTTCCCTCTCTTCTTTTGTAGGTGCCTTTTTACTTTTTGTGTAATCCTCGTGCCTTGACATCTTGCTTAGTTTTTCTTCCAATTCAGAAATTATAAGATTATTAATTTCTGAATTATCTTTCATGTCTAATACATGATACTTAATCAAAGCCATCATTAATTCACTGCTTATCATTCTGTTTTTGCTCATTTTCAAACCTCTCTATTCTTTAATCAATCTTGTTCCGTGTCGATGCGTGACGGTTGTGACGATGATTTACGTACCATAAAACATCGTCACCATCGACACCATCGTCACGCTTTACTCTTTTTCATATTCCAATGTTATGATTCTGCCATCGTGACAACGCTTATTGTCATACCTGATGCCATAATCCTCATACAGCCTTCCTGCCTTAATGTTTAACTGTCTGGTCAGCTGATTCGGAACTAAATTAATCTCCTGTATCTTATCCATCAGTTCACTTGCCGTTCCCTGAAAACATCCTGCTTCCATCAGATATGTATTAACAGCAGAAAGTACTTTATCTTCCGGCTCTTTCCACAGCTCTGTTTCAGCCTTTTCAAATTTCCACAAACACAACTTTGGGTCAAACTTAAGATAAAGTTTCTGGTCCTGTTGGTCTCTTCCTGTTATGTCAACGGTAGCCTTTAGGTCAGTTCTTTTTTCCTTCTGCATAATGAAAGCTCCGTCAGCTGCACCAAGCAGTCCGTTTGTTCCCGATATCATTTCAAAGGCATCTGATGAATCCATCTTTCTTGTGTGATGAACCACCAGAATGCAAATGTTATGTTCATCAGCAAAGTGCTTTAGCTTTGTAATGATGTCATAATCGTTTGCGTAACTGAATTTATCTCCACTTATTTCCTTGATTTTCTGCAGTGTGTCAATTATTACAAGTCTTGTATCCGCATGAGCCACAAGAAACTCTTTAAGCTGTTCTTCCAGACCTTCATTGAGATTTTTGGAACGTGTTGCAAAGTAAAAATGCTCTGCCACATCAATTCCAAACATTCTTGAAAGTCTCTGTTGAAGTCTTGCATAATCATCTTCCAGTGCAAGATACAGCACTGTTCCCTGATTGGTCTTATGCCCCCAAAGGTCAATTCCTGCACTTACACAGAAACCTATTTCAGCCATTAAGAACGACTTTCCAACCTTTGGTGCACCGACAAACAGATACACTCCGTTGTAAATCAGATCCTCAACCAAGGGCTTCTTAATCGGATATACCGTGTCATAAAGTTCTTCCATTGATACTGTTTCCAGATTTTCACCCACCGTGGTACCGGTGGATTGCAAATTGCGGACACAATTATTATCTGTTATACTATTACTGTGTTTGGTAACACTTGGTGACTGCTCGTTATCTGCGCCAACAGATACGTTAAGGGTAGTCACTGTTGTTTTATTATTCATTATTCTTATCCTCCTTCATTCCGTTCATGGTAGCACCGATTAGTTCAATTACCTCTAACAAAACATCATCAACCTCACCTACACCTGTAATTCTTTTTAACTCCTCGTACACGTCATTAAGTCTGTTTTTTAAGGCAATGTAAACCTTTGGATTTCCATTTACCACAATTTCCTTTTCACACAGCCTGCGGATAATGTATTCCTGCTTTGTCAGTCCTGACAGGGCAACCCTGTCATCAATGATCCTTGCCTCTTCCTCAGAAACCCTGAAGGCTACTATCTTCTTTCTCCAACGACCGTGACTGTCCAATGATTTTTCCATTATTCCTAACTCCTTTCCTCTTCAAGTTTTCTTGCCATTTCATCCTGCTTGTTTGGATACATGTGGGCATATTTGTAAGTAATGCTGATTGCTTCATGCCCTACCCTTTCAGCTATGTCAAGTGCTGAAAATCCTCTGTCCATAAGCAGTGAAATGTGTGAATGTCTAAGGGCGTGTATGTTGATTCTCTTAATTCCTGCCTTCTTGGAACCTCTTGTGATTTCGTGTCCAAGATACCCTTTTGACTTAAAGAAAAGTCTCTGGTCAGGCTTCAGGTCATAAAAGAATTTCATGTAATCCTTAATCTCATCTGCCAGAAACTGTGGAATCTTCACCACCCTGTTACTCTTTTTTGTCTTTGGAGAGGTAATGATTTCACGCCCCTTTACCTTCTGATAATTCTTGTTGATTCTCATTGTGTTATTATCAAAATCAAAGTCTGCCGGAGTAAGTGCCAGTAGTTCTCCTTCCCTGACACCTGTCCAGTACAATACTTCAAATGCATAAAACGATAATGGCTTGTCCATGACTGCTTCCGAAAACTTAAGGTATTCTTCCTTTGTCCAGATTTCCACTTCCTTTTCAACGTCATTTTTCATTGTTCCAACTATTGCCGCAGGATTTGTGGATAGCCCATAATATCTTTTTGCAAAATTAAATATTGCGCTAAGCTGTGCGTGAATTGTTCTTAGGTAACCTGATGAATAAGACTCTCCCTTTTCATTCCTGTAATTAAGCAGTTCATTCTGCCACTCCATTACATCCTTTGGTTTAATCTCATCCATTCTTCTGTCCTTAAAGTAAGGAAGGATTTTGTCTCTTACCACATATGATTTTGTCTCAAAGGTGGTTTCCTTTACCCTTGCCTTCTTGTCTCTTTCGTAGATTTCATAAAAACTTCCAAATGTCATATTCAATTGTCCGTTTTCGGCTTTCTTCTTATTTTCAAGCCAAAACTCCGCTTCTCTTTTTGTGTTGAAGCCTCTTTTCTGTGTCTGTCTTCTTTTTCCGGTAAAGTCAGTATAGCGATAAACAGCTCTCCATTTTTTCTTATTATTTGCCATGTAAGAATAAACGCTCATGTTCATCACCTTCCTTTTATAAATATTTTCTAATCACCGCTGTACATTACTTTTTTTCTGAAATAAGAAGTACAGACACGTCCTGCTACCGTGATGATGCCTTTTTCTTCCAGTTCCTTATTAAGCTGTCTTACAATCTTGTAAGCCTTGGACTTTGAAACAGAAAGTTCTTCGGCAACATCGTCGACTGTCATAAAGTTCTTTTCCATGTTTTTTTCCTCCTGTATTATATTTCTTAAACATATTTGTTTAAGATAATGTGCATTATATTAAACTTTTTAGTTTAAGTCAATAAAAGAATTAACTTTTTTTGTTTAAGTTTTTCTTGATATACATTTTTACCTATGTTATACTGACCATAGCGAATTTGTTTAAGTTATCCCGCATTGGGAATTTTTATGTTAAATTGGAGGTTTGTTATGGCAATTGGTGAAAGAATTAGAACTTTTCGCAAGCGTAAAGGTTTAACTCAAAAGGAATTGGGAGTTCAGTTAGGTTTTAAGGAAAGTACTGCTGATATCCGCATGGCTCAATATGAAGCAGAGAAACGTGTTCCCAAGGATGATTTGATTGAAACTCTTTCTTCCATTTTGGAAGTTTCTCCTGCGGCCATTAATGTTCCTGACATTGATACTCATGTGGGAATTATGCAGCTTCTGTTCACTCTTGAAGATATTTATGGTATATCCGTCAGACAAGAAGGAAGTCATGTTACCCTTGATTTAGGTGCCATCCACGACGCTTTAGGTCATGAGGCAAAGTCCTGGGCAAAGATGAAGTCCAAGCTTGATACCGGAGAAATCTCCAAGGAAGAATACGATAATTGGAGATACAACTATCCGGCTAATACTCACGGATATCATAAACTAATTGATTTATAAAAGAGCATAAAAAAACCTTACTGACTCCTCAAAATCAGTAAGGTTTTTTCATTTATACATATGGGTAAATTGTTTTAGTGTTGCCATATCGTTGCCACGATATAATCACTACCTCTCACAATGCCCATAAATAAAGGCTTTGTGGGATTTTTGTGTCTATTCAAACTCTATCGTTCCAGGTGGCTTACTGGTCAAATCGTACATTACTCGATTGACCCCCTTCACCTCATTTATTATTCTGTTCATTACCTTATTAAGCACCTCATACGGTATTTCAGCTGACTCTGCCGTCATGAAATCAATTGTTTTTACGGCTCTGAGGGCTATTGCGTAGTCATATGTTCTCTCGTCCCCCATTACACCTACTGAACGCATATTTGTCAGTGCTGCAAAATACTGATTGATTTCTTTATCAAGCCCTGCTTTCGCAATTTCTTCTCTGTAAATTGCATCTGCATCCTGAACTATTTTCACCTTTTCAGCTGTTACTTCGCCTATTATTCTGATACCAAGTCCAGGTCCAGGGAATGGCTGACGGAATACCAGATATTCCGGAATACCCAGCTCCAGACCTGCCTTACGGACTTCATCTTTGAACAGGTCACGAAGCGGCTCAATTATTTCCTTAAAATCAACATAGTCAGGTAATCCACCTACATTATGATGTGACTTAATTACCGCTGACTCGCCACCCAGACCACTTTCAACTACATCAGGATAAATCGTTCCCTGAACCAGATAGTCCACGGCTCCGATTTTTTTGGCTTCCTCTTCAAACACACGGATAAACTCTTCACCTATTATTTTACGTTTTGCCTCAGGTTCTTCCACACCTGCCAACTTTTTATAATATCTCTCCTGGGCATTTACACGGATAAAATTCAAATCATATGGACCATCAGGTCCAAATACTGCCTCAACCTCATCACCCTCATTTTTTCTCAAAAGGCCATGGTCAACAAATACACATGTCAGCTGTTTTCCAATTGCCTTCGCCAAAAGCACTGCTGCCACTGATGAATCAACACCACCTGATAAGGCACAAAGAACCTTACCGTCGCCTACCTTTTCACGAATGGCCTTAATGGAATTTTCCACGAAAGAATCCATCTTCCAGTCCCCTGCGCAACCACATACGTTAATTACATAGTTACTGAGAATTTCCTTACCACGCACTGTGTGAAGCACTTCCGGGTGGAACTGTATTGCGTAAAGCTTCTTTTCCGGACATTCAGCTACAGCCACAGGACAATCCTTTGTATAACCTGTAATTTTAAATCCAGGTGCAACCTTTGAAATATAGTCGAAATGACTCATCCAGCAAACTGTATCTTCCTCAATTTCCTCAAACAATTTAGATGTTGTATCTACATGAACTTCCGTCTTGCCATATTCACGAACAGGAGCTTTTTCAACCTTACCACCTAAAATATGTTGCATAAGCTGCGCTCCATAGCAAAGTCCAAGAACCGGAATACCTAATTCAAACAGATCTTTTGTATATGTTGGTGCACCTTCTTCATAACAGCTGTTTGGTCCACCTGTCAAGATAATTCCCTTAGGATTCATAGACTTAATCTTTTCAATATCTGTTTTATATGAATAGATTTCGCAATATACGTTGCATTCACGGACACGACGTGCAACCAGCTGATTGTACTGTCCGCCAAAATCTATTACAATAACTAACTCTCTTTTCATTTTGCCTCCTCTATCATAAGAATATTGCCCAAGTAAAGCACTTCTTGTTATTTTACTTCATTTTCCCTAAATGTACAAGAAAGTTCTGCTATATTAAAGACATTTCCCTATGTAAAATATCTCATTCTACAGCAAAACTTTCTTACAAACTTTATTTTTTTATTTTCATGGTCTTTTTAATTCCTACTTTCTTTCCCAAAAGCTTTTTCCGTTCTTCTCCATTGTTTCCTCCTTCGTAAATAATTAATTATTTGTTTTTCTCTAACATCATTTTGACGTACTTTCCGGTATAACTCGTCTTATGTTCAGCTACCTTTTCCGGTGTTCCTGCCACAACAACAGTACCTCCCCGGTCTCCTCCGTCCGGTCCCATATCTATAATATAATCTGCCGCCTTAATAACGTCAAGGTTGTGTTCAATAACTATTACAGTATTCCCCTCATCAGTAAGACGTTGGAGAATTTCCACTAATTTATGAACATCTGCAAAATGAAGTCCCGTAGTTGGTTCGTCCAAAACATATATGGTTTTTCCTGTGCTTCTTCTGCTAAGCTCCGTAGCTAACTTAATACGCTGCGCCTCTCCACCGGAAAGCTGGGTTGAAGGCTGTCCTAACTTAATATAGCCCAAACCAACATCATAAAGAGTTTTTACCTTATTATATACTCTTGGAACATTTTTGAAGAAATCCATTGCCTCTTCCACTGTCATTTCCAACACATCATATATATTTTTGCCCTTATACTTAACTTCCAAAGTTTCTCTATTATATCGCTTTCCGCCACATACCTCACATGGGACGTACACATCCGGAAGGAAATGCATCTCAACCTTCAGGATTCCATCACCGGAACAAGCTTCACATCGTCCACCTTTTACATTAAAACTAAAACGTCCCTTCTTATATCCCCGCTCTTTTGCATCCACCGTTGCTGCAAATAAATCCCTTATCATATCAAACATTCCTGTGTAAGTAGCCGGATTTGAACGGGGTGTTCTGCCAATAGGTGACTGGTCTATATTAATAACCTTATCCAACTGTTCAATTCCTTCAATACCCTTGCATTTTCCCGGAATAATCCTTGCCCTGTTGAGTTTTCGTGCCAGGCTCTTATACAAAATCTCATTAACCAAAGAACTTTTTCCTGAGCCGGAAACTCCTGTTACACAGGTAAAAACTCCCAAAGGAAACTTAACATCAATATTTTTAAGGTTATTTTCTTTTGCACCTACTACTTTAATAAAACCTGTAGGCTTTCTTCTTGTTTCAGGCACCGGTACCTGCAATTTTCCACTAAGATATTTGCCTGTAATGGAATCTTTATTTTTCATTATTTCTTTAGCTGTACCTGCTGCCACAACTTCGCCACCGTGTTCACCGGCTCCCGGTCCGATATCAACCACATAGTCTGCCGCTAACATTGTATCTTCATCATGTTCAACCACTATTAAAGTATTTCCCAAATCTCTCAAATGCTTAAGGGTTGCCAACAGCTTTTCATTGTCATTCTGGTGCAAACCAATACTAGGTTCATCCATAATATAAGCCACACCAACCAGACCGGAGCCAATCTGGGTTGCCAGTCTTATTCGCTGTGCCTCTCCACCGGAAAGGGTTCCGGTAGCCCTTGACAAACTTAAATAATCCAGACCTACATCTATTAAAAACTGAAGTCTGCCCTTTATTTCCTTTAATATTTCCTTACCTATTGCCAGTTGCGCTGAAGTAAGCTGTACCTCATCCAGAAAAGCCCTTAAATCCCTGACAGGCATTTCCGTCATTTCGTAAATATTCTTATCTCCAATGGTTACAGCCAGCGACTCAGGTTTAAGCCTCTGTCCATGACAGGTTCCACAAGGAGTAATTCTCATATATGTTTCATATTCTGCCTTACTGGATTCCGCTCCTGTTTCACGATATCTTCTCTCTACATTTCTAATTAAACCCTCAAAGGCAATATCATATGTTCCTATTCCCCTTTGACCCTTATAATGAACCGGCACCTTCTCTCCGTTGGTTCCATTAATAAGAATATCCTGAATATTTTTAGGATATTCTTCAAAAGGAGTATCAAGGTCAAAGTCATACCTCTTACACAAAGCCTGCAAAATAGCATTGGTAAAACTCTTTGGATCATTGGCACTTTGCCATCCCAAAACAACTATTGCCCCCTGATTTATACTTAAACTTTTATCAGGAATCATTAAATCCACGTCAAATTCCATTTTGTAACCTAATCCAAAACAATCAGGACAGGCTCCGAAAGGATTATTAAAGGAAAAACTTCTTGGCTGAATTTCGTCAATGCTGATTCCACAATCAGGACAGGCAAAATTCTGGCTAAATGTAACGGTTTCGCCACCTATTACATCTACCTCCATTAATCCATTTCCCAGCTTCAGGGCATTTTCAATGGAATCCGTAAGTCTTTTTTCTATTCCCTCTCTGATACTTAATCTGTCAATTACGATTTCTATGCTATGCTTAATGTTTTTATCCAGTTTTATTTCCTCTGACAACTCATACATATTACCATCTACACGGACTCTTACATAGCCGCTTTTTTTTGCACTTTCAAATACCTTTTCGTGTCTGCCTTTTTTTCCTCTTACTATAGGTGCCAATATCTGAAATTTAGTTCTTTCAGGCAATTCTAAAACCTTATCCACCATTTCATCTATTGTCTGCTTCTTGATTTCCTTGCCACACTTTGGACAATGAGGTAAGCCTGCTCTGGCATACAAAAGTCGCATATAGTCGTATATTTCTGTTACTGTACCCACTGTTGAACGGGGATTTCTGTTAGTGGATTTCTGGTCAATGGAAATGGCCGGTGGCAATCCCTCAATGCTCTCCACCTGGGGTTTTTCCATTTGTCCTAAAAACTGTCTGGCATAGGAAGACAATGACTCCATATACCTTCTCTGTCCCTCTGCATAAATAGTATCAAATGCCAAAGATGATTTACCGGAACCGCTTAATCCTGTAATAACCGTAAATTCATCCCTTGGTATGTCAATATCTATATTCTTCAAGTTATGCTCGCAAGCACCTTTAATTCGTATATATTTTTTCTTCTCTGCCATGTCAATCCTTTCCTTACTGTCTTACTTACCAATTATCATTTATTATACATAAGCTTCAACTCTGCCAATTTTTCACGCATTTCTATTGCAGTTTCAAAATCTAATTCCGCTGCTGCCTTCTGCATCTTCTTTTCTACTTTATCCATAAGCTTCTTAAGTTCCTTCTTATCCATAGATTCAGGATCTTTTTCAATGTCATTAATTCTCTTATCAACTTCCTTAGAAATACTTATAAGGTCTCTAACTGCTTTCTTAATGGTAGTTGGCGTAATGCCATTCTCCTTATTGTATTTTTCCTGTATTTCACGACGTCTGTTTGTTTCAGAAATAGCCTTGTCCATAGACTCTGTAATGGAATCTGCATACATAATTACATGACCTTCCGAGTTTCTCGCCGCTCTTCCTATAGTCTGTATCAGCGATGTTTCTGAACGCAAAAAACCTTCCTTGTCAGCATCTAATATGGCAACAAGGGATATTTCCGGTATATCCAGACCTTCTCTTAAAAGGTTAATTCCAACCAAAACATCAAACACGTCTAATCGCATGTCACGTATTATCTCAGTTCTTTCAAGAGTATCTATGTCAGAATGGAGATACTTAACCCTGATGCCCACATCCTTCATGTAATCCGTAAGGTCTTCCGCCATTCTCTTAGTTAATGTAGTAACTAAAATTTTATTTTTCTTTTCCACTTCTTTATTTATTTCAGATACAAGGTCATCAATCTGCCCCTTAACAGGCCGCACATCAATTTTCGGATCTAACAGTCCTGTCGGTCTGATAATCTGTTCTGCCCTAAGCAGCTCATGCTCCTCCTCGTACACATTAGGAGTAGCTGACACAAAAAGCATCTGGTCTATCATTCCCTCAAATTCCTCAAATTTAAGAGGACGGTTATCTTTGGCTGAAGGCAGTCTGAACCCGTAATTAACTAAGGTTGTCTTTCTTGACTGGTCGCCATTATACATACCACGAACCTGTGGAAGAGTAATATGGCTTTCGTCAACTATAGTTAAAAAATCGTCTCCAAAATATTCCATTAAGGTATGAGGTGTAGCTCCCGGCTCTAATCCTGCCATATGTCTTGAATAATTCTCAATTCCTGAGCAGATTCCCGTTTCCCTGAGCATTTCCATGTCAAAATTGGTACGCTCCGCAATTCGCTGCGCCTCTATCAGCTTGTCCTCTGACTTAAAATATGCCACCTGCTCAGCCAGCTCTGCCTCAATTGCCTTTATAGCCCCTTCCATTCTCTCCGGTGGAATAACATAATGTGAATTAGGGAATATGGCAACGTGCTCTAGCTCCCTTTTCACCTCACCTGTTAATGTATCAATTTCTGTAATTCTTTCTATTTCATCATCAAAAAATTCCACTCTCACTGCACTGTCCGTGTAAGATGCCGGAAAAATCTCCAGATTCTCCCCCCGGACTCTAAATGTACCTCTTTTAAAATCCATATCGTTTCTATCGTATTGGATTTCAATAAGCTTGTGGATAATGTCATCCCTGTCCCTTATGGTTCCCGGACGCAATGAAATGACCATGTTCTTGTAATCTATGGGATCACCTAATCCGTAAATACAGGAAACAGAGGAAACTATAATAACATCTCTTCTTTCAATAAGTGCCATAGTAGCCGAATGTCTAAGCTTATCAATCTCATCATTTATGGCACTATCCTTTTCTATATAAGTATCTGTACTAGGCACATACGCTTCCGGCTGATAATAATCATAGTAGGAAACAAAATATTCCACTGCATTGTTTGGGAAAAATTCTTTAAATTCCCCATACAGCTGTGCCGCCAATGTTTTGTTATGTGCTAAAATTAATGTAGGCTTATTAAGTTGGGCGATAACATTCGCCATGGTAAAGGTCTTTCCTGAGCCTGTAACTCCCAACAGTGTTTCAAACTGATTGCCCTTCTTAAATCCCTCAACCAACTCCTTAATTGCCTGGGGCTGGTCTCCTGTAGGTTTATATTGTGACACTAATTCAAAATGATCCATAAATGCTCCTAATCCGCTCTAATCCGGCGATTATATTTTAGAAATAGTAATTGTATTCTTAGTATGTTACTTGTCAAGTATATCATTCAAATAAAAAAAAGTACAGAACAAATCGAATGTTTGTTCTGTACCTTCTTTTAAAATATACCTTATTCTTCCTCAGCCTTAAACTGATCCTTTATAATCTCGCTTGTTTTTTCAAACTGACCTGACCAAACAGAAATAATATCCTGCATTTCAGAGAGTTTAGCCTTAAGCATGTCATCTAATTTTAAGTTTAATGAATCAAGCATTTTCATATTGTGATCCAGATTACTTGAAGCCAAAGCCAGTTTTTCTTCTAAATCCGCAATAATAACTTTTTTTCTGTTGTTTTCTTCCGTTAATTTGGCATTTGATTCTTTGTAGCTCTCAATTGCACTTTCCTGAAGCTTTCTTTCTGTTTCCTCTCTATTTTGAAGCTTGCTTGTAAGATTTTGAATTTCTCTATCCTTCTGTTCAATAGTTTCAGCTATGTATCTTTCTTTTTCTGCAATGGTATCATTAACATATTTGTCTTTCTCAGCCATTGCTTTTTCGTATGCCTGCTCTTTTTCCGCAAGTGCTTCCTGCAAACTAATGTTCAAATCAGCTTCCATTCTCTTTATCTGCTGATTCTTTTCCTCAATAATAGAATGGATACGGCTTTCCTTCTCAATATTCTCATTTTCCAGCTTCTTAGTAGCTTCTTCTATTGCACTTTGAAGCTTAGCCTCATATTCTTCCCTAGCCTTATCAACTTCCTTTTTCTTCTGTATTTTTACAAGTTTAATTTCCTGCTGCCAGCTTAAATAGCTGTTTTTCATATCATCTCTCTCGCATTCAGCGTCGTGAACAGCATCTTTTAACTTTTCTATTTCAAGCTCTGTCTCTCTTTTTAATGTCCTTATATATTCGTTTACACTTTTTTTATCATAACCTCTATAAGAAGTTTTAAACTGACTTTCCATTTCAGCATCGGCTCTTAATGATTCTATGGAAACTGAATTGTCTTTACCCAACATTGTTTATTTTACCTCCAACATATCATCTTTTTTTATGTTAAACCTTTTTGCCGTTCCTTCCGGAAACTCTATAAGGTATTTTGCCTTCTTTACCCTTTTGCAACACTTAGCTTTTGGTACTGCTTCATCCACCTGAACAACTTTGCTTTCTTTATTTATGTAAACCACATCAATGGGTGCCTTCATAAAGAAAGTGTGTATCTGTGAACATGGTTTTATCATTAATCCCCCCATACTGCGAATCTGCCCTTCTGATTTTCCCATAAGTCCCATAAATCTTGTCCAAAAATTGTTTGCCAGGGAAATTTTACAGATATTTACGTTATTTATGTATAAGTCTAATCTCTGCATTTTGTCTTCTTTCTTATATTTAGCCTAAAATATCCATTATATTCAAAGCTGCCGGTCCCAGCAGAACGATAAATATAACAGGGAATACAAACAATACCATAGGAATAAGCATCTTAACCGGTGCCTCCTTTGCCTTTCTTGCAGCTGTTCTCTTTCTTTCATTTCTAAGAACTTCCGCCTGAGACCTAAGAACTGTCTGTATAGATGTACCTAACTGATCTGCCTGAATCATTGCGGTAAGAAATGTTGTAAGTTCCTTTACTTTACAACGCTGTGCCAAATCAAGGTAAGCTTCTCTCTTACTTACACCACGTTGTATATCTCTGGTTGCCTGTATAAGCTGTTCCATAACAACGGTTTTATTTCTCTCATACAATCTCATTAATGCAGCATCAAATCCAAGACCTGCTTCTACACTTACAACCAGTAAGTCCATTACATCCGGCAAATCTAAACGTATACTCTCCTGATATTTTTTAGATTTTCCTTTAAGTATTTCTCCCGGAATTAACATTCCAACTAATCCACAAAAAATCATTGCCAGCACAAATTTATTGACACCCACATGTAATCTCATGCATATAATCATTGATAATATGACACCAACAAGTGCACATACAAGTTTAATAACTAAAAACTGCTCCGATGTTATATCCCACTGAACTATTGCTAACATATCATCAACTGTGCTATGCTTGTTCTCTTTTTCCTTCTGTCTGTTTCTTTTTGCAACTTTTTTTCTATTTTCTTCTTTCTTACGCTTTATTGCCTCTGAAACTTTAACTTTTTCTTTTTTAACATCATCAGCAATACTCTTTTCTTTTTCATTTCTAATATCTCTGATTCGCTCATCCTGTCTGTCAACGCCTGCTCCAACTCCCGAAAACAATCCTAAAAACAGTCCGAAAATAGCTACAGCAACAAGAAATGATATTAATAATGCTAATATATCCATAAACATACCTCATTAATACTTAATGTCTACAACCTTATTTATCATTATAAATCCAATAACCTCTAAAATTACACTTATAAGAAGTAAAATATTTCCTATAACTGTATTAAACAGTGGTCTTGCATATACCGGATTTATCATACTGATTAAAACCAGCAAAATAACCGGAAGTGCACCAATTATATATCCTGAAATTTTCCCACTTGACGTTAATGTCTTTATTTCTTCCTTAAGATCTAATCTGTTACGAATAGTTTCTGATATTTTATCAAGAACTTCAGTTAAATTACCACCAACTTTTCTTTGGATAAGTATGGTCTGGCAAAGCATTTCCAAGTCATCACTTCCAATTCTCTCACATAAAGAGTTAAAACTTGCCTCTAATGTCATACCTCTTTGAGTTTCCCTTGTTACTCTTCCAAATTCCTCTGCCATAGGTCCTTCCATGTCAACTGCTATATTTCCCATTGCTGTCTGAAAAGAATGTCCCGCCTTTAAGGCATTTGTAATAACAGTTATACCTTCTATTAACTGTGACTCCAAAGTTTCCTTTCTCTTCTTTTTCTTTTTTTGAATAAAAAGTAATGGGCCAAATGCTGCTATAAGTGCGACAATGATACAAATAGCAATGTACACTCCAAGCATCATCATTATGGTTGGTAAACCAATTGTTATTGCCACCCATAATGTCACAAAGGTCTGAACCGGCATCTTCATACCAAGATTATAAAGTTCTTCCTCTAAAAGCTGTAATTTCTTATGAGTAGTAGCAAATACACTGACCTTCTTCTTTTCCTTTTTTATTTTTAAATTAAATTTCCCCTTTTTCTTATCGCTTTTATTCCTTTCTTCTTCGCCAACCAAACCCATAACTCTGTCTTGAGTTTTTCTTTTACTTTCCGTAAAATTCTGTATTAAAATCACATACAGGCAAAAAAGAAATACCATTGCACATAAGCAAATCATTAATATTCTTATCATAGACACTCCTATCTGTTCTGCAAATTGCTAGAAGAACCAGTGGTCATCTACCTGAACTCCACTTGCTGTTATCTTCTCACAACATTTCGGTCTGATACCGGTACTGTAAAAATCACCAACAGACATATTATTTTCATCATAGCCTTCCTGACGATACTTAAATATTTCCTGCATGGTAATGGTATTCCCTTCCATACCGGTTACTTCACATATACTTGTAATTTTTCTTGATCCATCTCTAAGTCTTGCCTGCTGAACAATAAGATCAATGGCACCTGCAACCTGCTGTCTGATAGCTGATACCGGTAAGTCCATTCCTGCCATCATAACCATTGTTTCGATACGTGCCAAACAGTCTCTTGCTGAGTTAGCATGAGCAGTAGTTATAGAACCTTCATGACCTGTATTCATAGCCTGAAGCATATCTAATGTCTCGCCTCCACGAACTTCTCCGACGATAATTCTATCCGGTCTCATTCTCAATGCATTACGAACCAAATCTCTTATGGTTATGGCTCCATTTCCCTCTAAGTTAGCCGGTCTGCTTTCCAATGTAACAACATGTTCCTGCATAAGTCTAAGTTCAGCTGCATCTTCTATTGTTACAATTCTTTCATTGGACGGTATAAAGGCAGAAAGCACATTAAGTAATGTTGTCTTACCTGAACCGGTACCACCGGATACAAGAATATTTAACTTGCCCCTAACTGCCGCTTCAAGGAACTCTGCCATATCATCTGAAAGTGAACCGAATTGTTTTAAATTTTCTACTGAAAGTGGTTTCTTAGAAAACTTTCTTATTGTAATTGTTGTTCCGCCTAAGGCTAATGGTGGCATTATGGCGTTAACACGGGAACCATCTTCAAGTCTGGCATCAACCATAGGATTTGAATCATCTATTCTTCGTCCTAAAGGTGTTACTATTCTGTCAATAGTTCTCCTAACATGTTCTTCATTTTTGAAAGTTACATTTGTTTTCAGTAACTTTCCCTTACGTTCTACATATATCTGCTTAGCACCATTAACCATGATTTCAGATACGCTGTCATCATTAATCAGGTTTTCAAGAGGTCCTAATCCAACAATCTCATCTATTACATTTTTTGTAATAGTCATTTTTTCAGTATTATTTATCTCCGGATGACTTTCTGTTAAATACTCGTCAATAAGAGATTTTATTGTATCAATTGTAACTTCATCCTGCTTGGCTAACACCTTTGTAACTTCTCTGTGGGTTTCATCCTGCACTGCTACAAACTGTTCGTCATCTGCTCCCGGAATTATATATGTATCATTTGCGCCTACCGTACCGGCAGTCTGCTTTAATGAATAATTTTTTTGTTCTTCCTTTTCTGCCGCAGCTATTGCCTCTTTTTTCTGCTGAGCTTCCTTTTCATTGTTAGCTGTAGTAATTCTCTCTAATAATCCCATCTAAAATCTCCTTATATGTCCTGACTGTTTACATAATTCAATATGGCTTTTGATGCTTTAGAGCGAGGTGCAACATCTACAAGAGGAATACCTCTGTTAATAGCTGAGATTGCACTTTTAGAGTCACGTGGTATTACTAAATCCATATCCTTATTCAAAGTGGACTCCATATCTTTTCTCTTTATGTATGATTCTCCATCCTTATTCAATACCATCTTAACTTTATCAAAATGTCCTAATGTCTTTAAAACATCCAAGCACACTTTTGTATTCTTTAATGTTGATATTTCCGGATTTGTAACAAAATAGATACTGTCTGAAATATCTAATGCATGCAAAACAAACTCGTCAATTGTAGGACTCATATCGAAAATAATATAGTCAAATTCCTTTTTTAGTACATCTGCAATCATGCTTATATGCTCAGGTTTAACTATTTCTGCAAGCTCCGGAGATGCCGGTGCACATAAAATACTTACCCCTGTATTATGCTTATAAAGATAACGTTTAATTGATGAACGGCTAAAAGAACCTTCCTTTACTAAATCTGATATGGTTTCAAATCTTGGTACATTCATAAAAATTCCAACGTCGCCAAACTGTAAATCTAAATCAATAAGTACTACATCTTTTCCTTTTTCCTGCAATGCAGTAGCTAAATTAACTGATACAGTGCTTTTTCCCGTTCCACCTTTCGTACCAAAAACGGAGATAGTTTTTCCATTCTTAGTTCCAACAAATCCATCTTCTGATTCTTCGCTGTCATCTATTGTTGCAATATTTTCCTTTTCAATTTCACCTACAATGCTTCTGTATATGGAATCTTCATTATCGTCCTTAGAAATAACCTTTGTTATTCCACATTCCATAGCTTTAGTTAATACATTAACATCATAGTTTCCTGTAATCAAAATCAAAGCCTTATCTTTTACAGTTCTATTTATTTTTTCTACAAAATTACTCTCTGCATCTGCAAACTGCTCTGAATATATGATAATGGCGTCACAATCACTGACTGTAATTTTATCTAAATTTCTAGGCTCAAGTTCTAACAATCCTGCAAATTCAAATCCACTACCATTTATAATCTTTTTTAAATATGCATTACCGCTTTCAGTGGTAAGCCCTAATACTTTGTACTTTCCTGCCATTACATTATATTCCTTTCTTTAAATTTATTCTTTTATCATATCTGATGAAGAGTAAGGTCCACCATGAATTACACGGTTATTATTCTTGTATCTAAGAGAGATTGATACCTTGCCCATTTCTTTTGCAGTAGCAAGTTTTGCACACTGTTTAGGTGAAAGTTCAAGAGTCAAACTTGTATAAACATCTAAAGGTGTTGTTGTATATCCCTCGTCACCGACGCGAAGTACCTTTACTGCTTCAGCTATAACTGATGTAACCTTTCCTTTTACTTCCATATTCTGTCTGTCTTCTGTTCCAACCTTCTGTACAGGTGAACCATCCACTACTGCTATTACATCTACTAAGTCACCGGCTTCTATATAACCTGCAACCCCTGTATCATGGTCAACTTCCACTGACATTGCTCTTTTTCCTTCCGCAATCTGATAAGATAAAGATGCACCGCCGTTTTTACTTGATACAAACTTAGATGTTATAAGCTGTTCATCAGCCACAATATCGTCTTTTGCAACAGAGCCAACTACATCTGCTCTCTGTCTTGCAGCCTTTGGATGAATACCGTCTACAGGCATATCAACTTCTTTTACCATCTTGTCTGTAACCGTTGTATTAGCCGGAATATCAGTTAATGCCACTACAACTTTCTCTGTTTTATAATTTACGCTGCCGTCTCCGTTCTTCTTATCATAGGAACTTAAGAATCCATATATTAATACTGAACTTAATAAAGCTGCAACTACTGCTATTATGTATATTTTTTTCATTATTTTTTACTCCGTTCTACCGCATAACCAATGCGATGCTTTTTATATTTTAATTGTCTTTTACCTTGCTCCTACATTTTTAGACTTAGCCTCATAATATTCGCCAAAAGCTGTCTGTCCTACGAATGTAAGCATTTTAACTTTACATTCCACACTGACCGTAACCTTTTCATTATCTATGTCTACGTCAATTTTAGGAGATTCTGCACCCTTGCTAAGGTTATCCCTAACTCTTTTTTTTGTATCATCAATTAATTTGTTCTTTTCAGAATCTTCAATGTCTGCACCATTTATAACAGCATATCTGACTCCTGAAAAAGCGGCACTCTCTATTGAATATTTATTTGAATATGCCCATCCCATATCTATTATTCCACACAATATGGTCAAAAGTAAGGGTACAACAAGTGCAAATTCCACCATAGACTGACCCTTTTCGCTTTTAAGAATTTTTTTAATCACATTATTACCTCCCACCATCTTATATGTAAATCAATCTCGCAAGTATAAATATTTTAAAAGGTCTAAACTGCACCTTTTACACTTATTTTATTACATTTTTGTTGATTTCTGCATATTTGCTATCTAATTTAGTGCCAACGGTTGTAAGTGCTGCAACAACTACCAATGCAATAAGACCTATTATCAATACATACTCTACCATTCCCTGACCTTCCTCATTTCTAAGAAAACTTCTAAGCATTGTTTTTTCTCCTAATTCATTATAAATTTCCAAAAATCAATCATTACACTTTCATTTATAAGCATTACAACCATCATTGCTACCGCCATAAATGGTCCCATTGGTATCATTTCATACATTGCATTTTTTAATGATGTTCGTCCTTTAATAAACTCATAAATTAAAACTCCGATTCCCATGAGAACTATCGCATATAACAGCCCGTTTATTCCTAAACAAAATCCCATAACAGCTGCAAGTTTTATGTCTCCGGCACCAACAGATTTTCCTATAAACGCCGGAATCATAAACACTACAAATCCTGCCACAAAACCGATTAAAGAACTAATTATATTAAACTCCGGAACCCATGTAACACCAAACAAAGCCGGAATACCTATAATTAATTTTGCCACAAGCATCAATAAAAGTATTTCATTAGGTATTATTCTGTGATGTAAATCTGTAACAAATATAAGAATGCACGCTAGTAGCATTAACAATATATATATAATTTCCCATATTCTATTAACATTAACAACTGTAAAACAACCTACAACTATTGATAATATTGTGATAATGCTCTCTTCCTTTTTGCTTGTTTTAAACACCCGGCTTCTTTTTTCTAAAAGAACCTTTTCAAAAAAAATACTAATAAGACTGCATCCAATACCGGATATCATTCCAATTAACATTTTTATTGCCACTATCTCCATAATTTAACACCTCATGTAAACCAGATTAGTTGCTCACCAGATAACGTCATATTCACATCATGTATAAATTTTATATTAAATAAGGCGAGTCCATAAGACCCGCCTTATCATCAATTATGATATATAGGCAATCATACAAATTCCTATATACCCAACCTTAGTATGTAACCCATCCTAGGTCATCATGATTATCAATAACCAAATCATCTGGTTGTTTTCTCTTATTTAAGATTGTTTGTAACCTGGCCGAATTTTCCTTCAATTCCTTGAGATAAAACTGTGATAGCTCCGATAACTGCAACAGCGATTAATGCAATGATTAATGCATATTCTACCATTCCCTGACCGCTTTCATCCTTTAAAAATCTCTTTAACATAATGTTCTCCCTTCTTAACTTATAATTTTTTATAATACTTTCAACAACTCAATGTTGAAAAAATTACTTAAATCGGTAATTTTCAACTCATAACCAGCATCTATACTTATTTATGCACCGTCATTTTAAACAAATATATTTTTAATATATTCAGTTTTTGTTCAAAATAGAACAATTTATTTTTTTTGATTTAACGTTAAACTTTAAAAATCTGCACATTATTTTGTCTGCTTGTTATGTTTTTTAGTATAATGTTCACAATTTGTTTTGTCAACACCTTTTTTGCACTTGTAACGATTTCATTTAGTGAATTTTTTAAATTTATAAATATTGCACTAAATTCAGCCCTGTCAACCGGTGCTATATTGTATATTATTTGGTCTTGACTGCCTTAATTCCACTCCATTTGCCATATTTTGTGACACCGGATTTTTTAACAAAGGCTCTTATTCTAAAATAATATTTCTTCTTTTTCTTAAGTTTTTTAATTGTGCACCCCAAACTCTTTCCGCTGTTTATCTTCTTAACAGTTTTATATCCACCTTTTTTCTTTTTTGATATCTGTATCTGATAACCGGTAGCTCCTGAGACTTTTTTCCACTTCAATGATATTTTCTTTTTTCCACCTTTGCATTTTGCCCATTTTGCCTTACCAGGTGCTTTCACTGAAACAGACGGCTTCGACACAACTATTTTAACTGTTTTTGATGCCTGCAAAATTCTGTTTTTATTAGCACGTATTTCTAATACAACAGTACCTGCATTTATACCTGTTACGGAAAGTGTCTTCTGATCCTGACTTAACTCCCATTTTGCAGTCACATAGTTACCCTCAACCAAATCAACAATAATATCGTTGTAATCACCTGTATGTGGCAATATTTCTATTCCCAATTTTACAGTCTGACCCACCTTAATATTAGTATTTCCTGTAATTTTAACTCCGGTTACCTTAGGTTTTTCTATAGTTATAGTTGTTGACTCTGATTTTATTATTTCCCCATCATCATTGTAAACATTACATGTGATGGTGACGGTTCTCTCATTTTCAGAATACTTTTTAACTGTTACATTACCATAATTATCCACAACAGCTTTATCCGGGTTGCCCGAAACAAACTCAATTTTATTATTTGTAATTTTCTTATAATTTTCCTCTGTAGCTTCAGTTATTCTGTCTCTAAAATTATTAGTCATGTAAGAGAATACTGATTCCGTTGCCCCTTCCTGAATACTTTTACTTGAAAGGCGAATATCCGTGATATTACCATTTACGTGCATCGTAAAAGTTACGCCGTTTTCTTCGTTACCAACAGCCGGATAAATGGTAATTTGCGACTTTCCAACCTTAAGTGGTCTAAAACTAATCTTATTGGCAAAAGTATTTACATTAGTTTTTACAACATCTTCATTACTGCTTTTAACTATAATATCATTACTTAATAATTCCTCATTAAATCCATAAATGTAAGATATTTCATCTGTGATATAAACTTTACCATTATTCTCTATTTTTAACTCGTTTCCTTCTCCATCATGCAATTTGATTCTCAAATTTTTTGAAGATACGCATACCTTTAGACTTGCCTGACCTCTTCCTGCCATAGCTTTCGCATTTATTGTAGCTTCTCCCGCTCCAACAGCCTGTAAGGTACATACAAACTTTCCGTCTACCTCCGTAGTTTTTGTAACTTTTACAATTTTTTCATTACTACTTGTAAACTTAATGGTATCTCTATATTCAACATTTTCATCATCACCTAGAAGTATTTCTGAAGCTTCAATGTCAGTTGTAGTTCCATACATCATATCTATAGAGCCTCTAGGACTAATTGTAATAAGATTTGCAGGCGAAACCACATTAATATATATAACCTTGGTTACCTGACCGGCTTTCACCCTGATACTTGCAGTACCACAGCTTCCGCCTTTAGGTGATATCGTAACTGATAATCCATCATCCGCTACCGTCATTGATATATAATCCGCACCGGTTAATACATCCCATTCAACAGTATCTGTAATATGATCACCGGTTTTTGATACAAATTTAGGTGATATTTTCACACCGGCTTTCTCATCAACACTAATATACTGTTTATCATCCATTACTATATCAACACAAGGCACCCTTGTTACATCTGCCACATAGCTTACAGTTGGTGAATATACCAAAACAACTCCATCCGCTGTTCTCAACTGAAGGTATTCCTGTATGTTCACACCTATTTTTTCTCCTTCACTTAATCCCTTAAGTGCTACGGCATAGGCTGAATTCTGGTATGCAGCAGTGTAGTCATTTTTATCTGCTTTGTTTACGGCTATCTTTTGTGTTGGTACCATCTTTGTTCTTTCCGGATTTTTTTCACCATCAAGGTTGCCTATCTTTGCATCATATAAATACGAATTATCTGCTATTTTAACCTGTGAGTAATAACCATTTGAATCCGAAGCGATAGTATAAAGAGGTATAATTGTTTCCTCATTAAGTCTGACTGTTATCTGGTCATTTAATGGTGTAATAGCCAGGTTAAAAGTATATGTTGTTAAATAGAATTTTCCATTGCTGGAATATCCAATTCCTGACCATTCGGTTATCGGGAATTTTTCATTATCAATTCCACCCTTTATGGAATCCGTTTTAAATGTGCACTTATCATAAACATTTACCGATTTTAATCTTATGCATGCTCCAAGAGCCTGATTATCAACACATGCTACAGCTTTACTTAATACCACTGTATCCAAATACTGACATCCATAAAAAGTACTTCTATTAATTATTGTAAGCGGTGCATTTTTGTCCATAACAAAGCTTCTTAATCCACTATTACTAAATGCTCCTAATCCAATATATTGTAATTTTCCTGCATATGATGCATCCAAATTCAATTCCTTTTTGTCTGTCATATATTTTTCCGCAATCCTTGAAGAATCTGCAAATGCATTATCGCCTATTGTTTCCAGATTCCTAGGTAACACAACGCTCTTTAGAGACTCGCATCCCTGATATGCACCATTCTCTATTACCTTTAAAGCTTGTGATAACTCACCATCTATAACAAGATTAAAATCGTTATAAAATGCAAATCGTCCAATTTTTTCGATATTGTCACCCATCTCAACAGTTTCAAGTCCTGTATACCACTCATCATCTATGGCTTTTACACCTAAACTTGAAACAGCTAAGCCATTTCCCATTAAAATATTTGTTGAACATTCTGCAAAAGCATACTCCGGAATAACCTTTAATTCTTTAGGTAATGATACTTTTTTTAAATTCAAACACCTATAAAATGCATATTTTCCTAATGTTAATTTTGAACATTTAGATAAGTCAGCGTTAGGTAACCCTACCACATATTGATAATGGAGTTCACTCGCAAAAGCATAACTCGGATCACTCCGAGATATTTGAATATATACTACAATGGAACCTTCTCCTGCCTCTTTAGCAGATTTTTTTAATTTGTCCGGATTAACATATGCTTCCTTAGGCTGATAATAATTTGCATTTTCATTTGAAAATAATATAACCTTGTCATCTCCATCTTCTTTAGAAATATGTATATCATCAGGCATGATATAATATCTTACTGCCTTGTTTATTCCTATAAACTCATCATTATCTTTAGCCCAGTCAGTTACACTATATCCGCACTCATTAAAGGCATAGTCTCCTATTTTTGTGAGATTTGCCGGGAAATTAATACTTTCCATACGACTACAACCGCTAAAAGCATAATCACCGATTTCCAATGTTACCCTCTGGTTGTATTCGTTATCCGTAGGTAATTTTATTGTTTTAAGATGTATTGAATCTGAAAATGCATAACTTCCTATCTTCTTTACAACATCTCCCTTTACCTCCGGAAAATCGTCTACAACCAGTTCTTCCATTGAACCATTTCCAGAAAATGCATATGTACCAATGGATTCTACGGTTCCCGGTATTTCCACAGACCCAAAACCACAATGAGAAAACGCACTTCTTCCTATTGTCTTAAGTTTTGTAAGTTTTGTTACAAAAGAAAAATCATACAAAGAGCTACAACTATTAAATGCCCCTTCCTCTATTCTTTCTATGCTATCAGGAAGCTTCACATCATATAATTCTTCACACATTTCAAATACCGAGGTTTCAATGGCTGTAATTCCGGTGTTTGCAGACAAATCTATTTTCAAAAGTCCGCTTCCGGAGAATGCACTATCCATGATTTTTACAATTTTCTCCGGTATTTCTATACTCTTAAGGCTGGTAGTGTTGGATAACAATCCTGCTGGAATTGCTGTCATTCCTGCACCTAATTTAATAGAATCTAATCTTATACATCCATCAAAAACGCCACCACCAATTCCTACAACCGAATCATCTCCGGCATTTTCTATGGCTGCATTTATACCATCAGGTATAACTATAGACTTTAAATTCTCACATATAGCAAATGCATTATTTCCAATTTTAGCTATTTTTTCCGGAAGCACTATCCCATCTAAAGCCTTACAATTTCTAAATGCCTCACTTTGAATTGTAACCAGTGTCTGTGGTAAATTAACAGTTTCCAAATTAGCACAGTTAAAAAATGCTTCTTTGCCTATTTCCACAATATTCGATGGCATTCCAAACTGCTTAAATCCGCAATTCTGAAACTCGTTTGCCTCAATCCTTTTAACTTTTGACAGTTTTGAAGCATCAATCGCCGAAGCCTTTCTTGCATACCCCAAGCCTTCTAAGCTTTCTATTTTGTCATAATCCGGGTATGTTGACAAATCGATTTTACCTGTATATGTCCTTAAATCCTTTACTGTAATATTTGCGTACTTATCTCCACCAATTATATACCTAACTGCATAACACAATTGCACATCAGGTATTATATTGGTTGTAATCTGTATATTATCATCAACCATTGATTCCGCTGCACTTACGTTTTTTATAAGTCCTGAAAAATCTGTTCCGGGAATAATTGAAAACGTCATAGCCACCGCCAGTGCAATGCTAAAAAACTTCTTTGAAAATTTCCTCATAATTAATACTTCTCCTACCCTCGTATCCGTAAATACTCTATTACTCAACTAACTTTGCACTTTTCTTTGCTTTACCGGACTGTGTCCTTCCTCCAAAAGGCCAATTTGGATCATTTTTTGGAAGTTCTACAGTTAACGTTCCATTGTTTGTACCAACCTGATTAGCTGTTATTGAACCCTTTACAGTTACTTCTTTTCCACTCATAATACACTCACCATTAGGTGAATAAAATAATGCCTTAACATCCATTTTGTCACTGTTCAGGTTAATATGAGTGTTTCCTCTTCCCCAAACAGCTGAATATTTTCCATCTACTGAGTTATCAACTACCTGCTTGCCATTAGCAAAGTTGATTTCCTGACCGTCAGCAACAATTGTTGCTCCACTAAGCACAACATCATTGGCAAATACAATACCTGCCTTACACATCATAACACCACTAATATCAGCTTTGCCCTGTATTCCTAAATATCCTTCCGAAAACAGACTTCCTTCAACCACCAACTCGGAACCTATTCCCATTCCATTTACTTTTAAAATTCCTTTTATAACTAACTTTTTAATTCCATTGTATTCACCAATATTCAAATGGCTGTTTGCATATATTTTTTCTTCACTTTCAATTGTAAGAACCCCATTATGTGTATGACTTTTTGCGAACTGAGTATCCGGGAAATTTCCATCAATAACCTGATATTCCGAATCTTCTACATAAGGAATTCTTTCATTTATAATGTCTTCATAGTTAGGCATTTCTATATAGTTGTCCTCATCTTCATATGTTTGATAATTACCTGATGAACCCTTGTTATTAAACTTCGGCACCTCTATAACTCCATTGTCAATATTAAGGGTACCTGATATGTCAGCTGCACCATTGGCATGAATATCACCATCAGGAATATTAACGCTTCCATGCAATCCAAAATATGCCTTGGTTCCTGAGAAAATAGCATAATCCTTGGCTCCTTTTTCGCCTGCTGCTGCAACTGCCTTACAGGAAACCGGCAATTCACTATATCCAACTACACCGGCAAAATATGTCTTTACATCCTTTTTAATTTTAACTTCTACCTGCTCACCATTATTTAGTATGTTTACTGTTACATTCTCCGGATCATAGCCGTTAAGTTCCGCATATTCCTTTGCAACGCTTTCCGTTTTTGCCCTTTCAGGCAATGAATCTGCTGCTGCTAATGCTGATAAGTCGCAGGCATCCTGCATACTTACCTTGGTTGTGTAAGCATTTCCAAAATCCACTGCAAATGCCGTAAATCCGAAAATCACCACAAGACTCAGCACTACCATAACCATGGAAGCACCACTTTCTTCCTTACTAAATTTCCTAATTTTCTCTAAAATTTTCACCATATAACCCTCCAATTTTTCTCTATATTTTACGTTAATATTATGGTTCCGCACCACGCATGTTCCTTAATTATCATATTTTATTTTATTATTGTCAACTATTTTGCACTAGTGCAGATAGCTGTTTGGTGAATTTTCGGCACTTTTAACAAGAAAAACGTTTTTGAAATCATTGATTTTTGAACGAACTGATTAAACTATTTTTATGTAATAAAAAAAACACAGAGCTTTGTCATCCGACTTTTCGCTCTGCGTCCTTTTTCTCATCATTTTTTTATCAAATAATCTGTTTCATTACCTTACAGACAAATATTTTCTACTTAATATATCTCTTAAACACCTTTTCCAGCATAAAGCTGTTTAACAACATTCCTCCCACAGGTAAAACTACAATAAGTACAGGTATATCCCAAACAAGCATTGCCGATAAGGCAAATATTACAGCCATACCCAGTGTTACTGGAAGATGTGCAAAAAACATTAAAAGTCCGTTTTTTAATGTATTCTTCCAATTATTTTCAAATCTTGCCGTTAACGCAAATGTCCATATCGCCCATGTCATGGCAAGAATCCAAAGTATAAAGAATGTAATCTGATATCCGGAAATTACGGAGCCACCACTAAGTGCTAATGATATATCCCACATACTAACCACTGTAAGTATGGCAAATATTATTGATGCCTGCACCGTGTTTTTGAAATTATCCTTAAAGCATTTAAAAAATCCCTTATAGCAGTATCCACGGTTTTGCCGTATATTCCTAAACACCGTATCATATAGTGCAGTAGTTGATGCCCCTGCTGTTATTACCGGAATACAGCACACAAACCACAGAAGGCTTACCACAATCACATCAAACACTTTGTTGCCTATTCTGAATATAAGACTATCACTGTTAATCTTTGGCATAGTACTTTTCCCTTTATTACTTTTCTTTTTCAATAACCTCTATTGCTTTTTGCAATTGATTATCCTTTTTACCATCTTTAGATATCTCCACCTTAACATCAGGAGTAATGCCCTTGCCATGAATGTTAACGCCCTTAGGTGTATAGTATTTTTCTACAGTAAGTTTAACTGCAGAACCGTCACTTAAAGGAATAATACTTTGTACAATTCCTTTTCCAAAGGACTGGGTTCCCACTATCTTTCCTGCTCCAAAATCCTGAATGGCTCCTGCAAAAATTTCTGAAGCACTGGCACTGTTTTCATTCTGTAAAACTACCATAGGCATATCTAAGAAATTAGCATCTGATTTCTTTTCCTGCTTGTTTCCATCCTTATCCTTGGTATAAACCAATGTTCCTTCCGGCAACAAATCATCTAACATTTCACATACCGTGTCATAAAGTCCACCGGGATTGTTTCTTAAGTCAAATATAACTGATTTCATTCCCCGCTTCTTCAAATCATCTAATGCTTCCTTAAACTGGTCATACGTCACTTCCTCAAACTGGGTAATTTGAATGTATCCTATGCCCTTTGACTTATCAAGCATCTTGTGTTCTACTGTCGGAACATCAACTTTGTCTCTGGTTACTTCTAAATCAATGTATTCTTTTTCAGAGGTTCTGTACACGTTAATTTTAACTTTCGTGTCTTTTTCTCCCTTCATTTTTGCCACAACATTGTTTAAATCTTCCCCGGTTACTTCCTTATCTTCTACCTTAAATATAATATCTCCATTTTTCATTCCTGCTTTTTCTGCAGGTGAACCTTTAAAAACATTAATGGCAGTAATTACACCTGTGTCCGCATTTTGCGAAACTAATGCACCAATTCCGCAATAACTTCCTGAAGTTTCTTCCTTTAATGCATCATATTCATCCTTTGTATAATAAACTGAATACGGATCATTTAATCCCTGAAGTAATCCTTTATATATATTCTCTTCAAGAGTCTTTTCATCTGTTTTTTCAAGATACTTTAAATCTATTACATCTTTCAGAAAATCCAGTTTTCCGGAGACTTCACTGCTTATGGTTGTCTTGCTTCCTTTTTCTGTTTTTACTGCGTTTATTCCAAAACCAACGCATATTGCCACTATAAGCATTACAAAGGCTCCCGTTAAAAAACCGGGTAAAAATTTTGTCTTATTTTTCTTCATATCTCTGTGTCGTCACTTTCTGTAATATTTTAATTTAGATAGTCATATGGATTTTGATAAGCTCCGTTCACTCTTACTGTAAAATGCAAATGGTTACCTGTAGACGAACCTGTAGTTCCTACAAGCCCTATAGTCTGACCTGCACTTACCTGTGTTCCCGGACTTACAAGTAACGCTGACATATGCATGTATATAGTATATACACCGTTTCCGTGATTAATTCCAATCCAGTTTCCTGCTGTCGGGTTTAAATTTGCCCACTCAACAGTTCCTGATGATGCAGCTACAACAGGCGTTCCTGCCGGTGCAGGTATATCAATTCCGTTGTGGAATGAACTTGAACCTGAGAAAGGATCACTTCTGTAACCATATCCTGATGACACACTGGTATATCCCGGGCAAGGCCATCCAAAACTGCCGTTTCCTGAATGGGAACCACCGTTATTCTGATTATTATTATTGTTGTTATTGTTATTATTAGCTGCGTTTTGTGCTTCCTGAGCAGCCTTTCTTGCTGCTTCCTGTTTTGCAGCATCAATGCTTTGCTGTTCAGCTGCTGCCACCTTCTGCTCCTGAGCACTGATTTCCGCGTCTAACGCAGCTGAGTTTGCCTCATTATCCTCTAACAGGGCAACATATGTAGACAATTCCTTCTTCTTTGAATCCGATAACTGCTCTAACTGTGCCTTGTCGTTTTTCTGCTTCTTCTGCATAGTTACAAGATTTTCTTTTTCTGTAACTAATGTTTCCTTAGCATCAGCAATAGCCTGCTTTGTTTCCTTTAACTTATGAAGCATCTTTCGGTCATACTGTGACAACTCAGTAATGTACTCTGCCTTATTTAAAAACTCAGTTATACTTTCTGAATTTAAAATCAAATCAAGCATTTGCGTGTCGCCATTTTCATACATATACTGGATTCTAAGCTTCATATCGCTATACTGAACCGTAATGCTTTCCTGAGCACTTTTTAATTTTTTATTAGTTTTGTCAATCTTGTCCTTAGTTTTGTCTAATTTCTGATTTGTCTCGTAAATATCTGTGGCAAGTTTAGTCAGCTGCTTGTCCACCTGACTAATATACGCCTCTGCATCAGACTTTGATGCTTCAAGCTCATTTTTCTGCCGAGCAGCTTTATTTTTCTGGGCATTTAAGTCTGACAGTTTATCTTTTTCATTGTTTACGTCGGCAAATGATGGTGCAGCCATGCTTATGCTTAACACTATTGCCAATCCGGCTCCTAATACTTTTGATAATTTTCTCATTGTGCTTCCTCTTATACTTTCAAATGTTTTCTAAGTGATAACACCGAACCAATAAGTCCGATACCTGCTCCTATTCCTAATCCCATTGGCACCAATACCGAAAAAATCTCATGTACTGATGCAAAAGAGATTGAACTTGCCATAACGCCAAACTTTGACATTACCAAAGCTACCAATCTGTTATATATAACTCTTATCAGGACAAGCGGTATAGTTGAACCAACTAATCCGATAATCATTCCTTCTATTATAAATGGTGCTCTTACAAAAGCGTTGGTTGAACCAATAAGTTTCATTATTTTTATTTCGTGCTGTCTTACGGAAATTCCAATCATAACCGTATTGCTTATTAAAAATATACCAACACCTAACAGAATAATAATCAGTGCCACCGAAATATATCCTAAAACCTTTCCTACGGTAGAAAGTGTTTCTTTCGCCTGTTCCGAATGTTTAACCTTTCTTACTCCATCAAGACCTTCCATTTTCTTAACGAAAGAATCCTGCTGATTAATGTCCTTTAAGAAGACTGTATATGACGCTGAGTTAGCTAAAGGATTGTCCTTGTCAAATCCTGAAGCTAAATCCGGGTCGTCTTCAAAATAACTTTTCTTAAATCCTTCCCATGCTTCGTCAGCAGATGTGTATTCGTACTTGTCTACACGGCTGTCATTTTTAATTTCATTACCTATAGCATCAATCTGTTCCTGTTTAATTCCCTTATCAAAGAAAACTGTTACTCCAAGATTTTGCTCAACCTGCTTTTCCATAAAGTTTACATTAATAATAATAGTAAAAATAACACCTATAAGGAAAATACACGCTGCAATAGTTCCTATTGACGCTAAAGAAAATAATTTGTTTCTTTTTATGTTAACCAATCCCTGGTTTACACAATATCCGGCTGTTCTTGCATTCATTTATTCCACCACCTTGCTGTCGCTTACTTTGACACCTTTTTTCATTGTAATTACACGTTTATTCATTTTCTCCACAATCTCCATATTATGGGTAACTACAATAACGGTGGTTCCCTGTCTGTTTACTTTATCTAATAATTTCATGATTTCCCATGAATTCTCCGGGTCAAGATTTCCTGTAGGTTCATCTGCCAAAAGAATCTGCGGCTTATTTACAATAGCTCTGGCAAGAGCAACTCTCTGCTGTTCTCCACCTGATAACTCGTTAGGATTTGAACGATACTTTTCCGACAATCCTACCAAAGCAAGAACCTTGGATACATTTTTCTTGATTTCCCTAGGTGCCACGCCTATTACACGCTGTGCAAAGGCAATGTTTGAATATACATCTCTATCCTGCAATAATCTGAAATCCTGAAATACTACACCTATTTTTCTTCTGTATTTTGCAACGCTTCTTGAGCGAAGCTTTGATAATTTAACATCGTCAACTGTTATGGTTCCTTCTGTAGGATTTAACTCCTTAAGCAATAATTTTATAAATGTTGATTTTCCTGAGCCACTGGCTCCCACAACAAATACAAACTCTCCATCATCTATATCAAGATTCAAATTATTCAGTGCCGGTGCCCCGTTTCCATAAGTCTTACTTACACCTTCAATTTTAATCATTTACTTTCTCCTTATTTAATCTCATTAATCACGTAAATATGTTCATAACGTATTAAAAGTGAAAAGCAATATACTCTGCTTTTCACTTTTAAGCATCCTCTAAGTAGTTGTCCCACCAACACCGGTGTTCATCCATACCACTTATTTAAAAATCTGTGTTACCCATATACTTCATATACTTAACTACCATTAATGCAATCTTAAAGGTTATTGCATCCTCAAATACACGGAGGTCTAATCCCGTGCTCTTTTGTAGTTTATCAAGTCTGTATACCAATGTATTTCTGTGTATATAAAGCTGTCTTGATGTTTCAGAAACATTCAAGCTGTTTTCAAAGAACTTATTAATGGTAGAAAGTGTTTCCTCATCAAACTCATCCGGTGATTTACCCTCAAAGATTTCTTTAATAAACATTTTGCACAACGGAATCGGTAACTGGTATATAAGTCTTCCTATTCCTAAGTTGTTGTAAGCAACAACACTCTTTGTACTAAAGAATATTTTTCCTACATCCAACGCCATTCTTGCTTCCTTATATGAACGGGAAACCTCTTTAATTTCTTTTACAATGGTTCCATATGCCACATTCGCCTTTACCATAGCTTCCGTATTAAGCATATCTACAATAGTGTTAGCTATACGTTCTACTTCCTCATATCCCTGCTTGTCATCTAAATGTTTAACAAGAATAATGCTCTTTTCATCAACAGCTGTAATAAAATCCTTCTTCTGACCGGAGAACAAAGTTCTCACTGTCTCTAATGCCACGCTGTCCTTTTCATTCTTAGTTTCAATAATGCATACACATCTACGTGCATCCACATCAATGTGTAATTTCTTTGCTCTATTATAAATGTCAACAAGGAGAAGATTATCTAAAAGAAGATTCTTAACAAAGTTGTCTTTGTCAAATCTTTCTTTGTATGCTACTAACAGATTCTGAATCTGGAATGCTGCCATCTTTCCAACCATAAATACATCATCGCTGGTTCCCTGAGCTATAAGAATAAGTTCTAACTGGTTTTCGTCATAAACCTTAAAGAACTGATATTCCTGAACTGACTGGCTGTCTGCCGGAGATGCTACAAATGACATTATAGCATGTCCAAACTGTTCTCCTACCTGGGAAGTACTGGCAACTATCTTTCCGTCTGTATCTGCCACATACAAATCAACCCTTGATATGCTTTTTATTCCCTCAATTGTATTTTGTAAAATCTGATTTGAAATCATATATATTCTCCTTGTAGTTATACCTTGCCTAAACAATCATTCAACTTATATTCTAACCCAGTTTTTAGCAAAACACAAGAGAAAGCCTTCCATTATATTTTAAATTTTAATGAATTTTTTGTGTACGCTTCTCCCTCTGCCCTTCATATCTGTCATCAAACTTATATATATAAGTGATTACCCCATGCTTGACAAAAAGCCTGATTAATTAGTCGCATAATTAATTATACCCAAAAACAGCTATGAGCGCGAACTCATAGCTGTTTTACTTTTAGGAGACTTTTTTTACAGCCCCTTTTACTATCCTTTTTGTATTTATTTTGCAAGAATATTCGACCATTCAAAATCTACTTTCTTATAAGATGGATTTACCACTTTCAATATATTGTTATACAAATACTCATGAGATAAAAGGTTACTCATTTTCTTATTTCTGTACAGATAATCACTGATATTATAAACCGAAAATGTACATACATTGCTATACACATATTCTCCATTCTGTAGCTGAGCATAAGCTCTAACCTTGTACTTCGTAGTAAATTCTTTTTCTGTAGTGGATGCGAACAACATTGTTCTCACAAAGTACATTGCTGTGGATGATTCTCCTAAAACAGCATTACTGTTTCCCTGATCGCTTGTTTCAAACACTCTGACATATTCGTTATCAGAATCTATGCGTATATCACGATCATCCACATTAAAATTCTGTCCTTCGGAACTATCTAATGCATATATAAAACCCCATTTTAGGACTCTGGCATTATTTATTTGTGGTTCTACCGAACCAATTACTCGGCTTCCACCTTTCACGGCACTTATCTGATATCCCTCGATTTTAACTTTGTCACTTGTAATTATCTCTGGTTTTGTATCAATACTTTTTCCATAAACAGCAATATCCCATATAGAATACCCATATTCTGTGTTTCTAGACGTGCCATTAATTCTTATATAGCGGGCATTCACCATTTTATCTAGAATCATCGTGTCATTTTTATAATTATACGAAATTCCATCTCGCTCTTCTGCAATTCGCGTGAATGTTTGGCCATCTGACGACACTTCTATATCATATTCTCTCGCACTCGCTGTTTCCCATATAATATTAATCTGCTTCAAATTAATAATCTGTCCCAAATCAATCGTTAATCCCGATGGGTCCACCTTTTGCGCAGATGCCCATCTGGTTCCAATATCGCTGTCAATTGCTTTATCTGCCCCAGTGTCACTCCCTTCATCAGATGTGGAAACAACGCTGACTCCTGACTTTCTTACAAAATTCTCATAAATTTCATCCTTGATTGTTACTGCATCATCTAACAAAGTGTTTCTTGTCCCGCTAAATAATGTGTATTCTTGTCCCTTAAGTGGTAACTGCACATATCCTTCCGGATTTCCATACTCGACATACAGCCTTCCTAATTCTGTTAAGTCTCCTGTCTCATAATTATATAATGATGCGATTCCATTCGTCTCATTCGTAGAATTAAACGAAAACCATGCATATCTTTCCACATAAGGTCTGGCATTCAATCCGTCAATTGCAGTTTTCATAAATTCTTTCACGGATTCGATATGTTCCACGTCATTATGCGGCCATCCATAAACAGCAAATTCAGTAATCCATATCGGTTTATGATACATCTCATATGTTTTATCAACCACTTCTCTCAAAAAAGTCTCAGCTGCTTCTTTTCCTGTATATTGCCAGTAATAGCAGTGAAGTGCAATAAAATCCACCGTATCATGATTGATTCCATTCATAAATGTACGAAACCACACGCCATTATCCCATGAGGGGCTTAATGATGGTGCCGGCGTTCCCAAAACATAATCATGTCCCAGAAAATTATTCCAATGACCAATCGCCGTATTTACATCTATGTTGCTCCCTCCAATATCTCCACCTGCATCCGGTTCATTATATGCCAACAGATGCTTATATCCATTTTCTGCTACATAAGATATACTTCCTTCATTTCCCGTTCCCCAAATCATTGGAACATACTCCATTGTTTTGTAGGATTCATATGTATGTGGATATGCGGCCCAATTATAATACCAGCCCATATTCATTTCCACTGGCTCTAAATATCTTGCCATCTCCTCATTTGCACACAACCCCTTTTTGGTGACTCCAAAAGTTATTGTTTCTGTGCTCTTGCTTGTTCCATTATTATATTCTGCCGTTACATATGCCGTATACATTTTTACATTAGTTGTATAATACTCATATGAGGTATCACTGGTTGTTGCAATCAACTGCCCATCGATATACAATTTATAGTTTTTTACAGATGATCCTACAGCTGGTGACCATTTTATATCAAAACAGCCTGCACCAATTAATCCATTATTCGCTGGAGCAGTAATTTCAAATGCTTGCGCGGCTTGCGTTTCTTTTTTCATACCAAAAAAACGGAACAAGCATAATTACCATTACAATCATGAATACCAGTCTTAACAGATTTTCTTTTTTCCTTATCTGATTAATCACCGCAACTCCTTTCTTTCGTCAATGAACACTGTCTATGCTACTTCATGCTTAGTTTCTTTATCCTAGGCCATGAACCATAACACTTCTATTTTCTTCAAAGATATTTTTGCGCTCTTTGAATTTTTATCCTTCGCTGCCTTCTTCACTTTGGTTTTTGCGACTTTTATAGAGCTCTTTGCTGTAGTCTGTTCAGATGTAGAGACAGGCTACGTTGCTGCCTGATTAGTTATCATGTCAGACTTCGTTGCAACCGGAGTCGTTGTCTCCGCAGATTCTGCCGTAACCGGGTCCGTTGTCACTGCCGGGCTTGTTGATCTTTGATTTGTATTTCTTGCGGTCCCCACAATTCTAACATAACGCGCATTAGACATAATAAAGAGGATGATGGCATCATTACGATTCTGTTGTCTGCCCATTCCTTCTGCTTCCGCAATTTTCTCCGTCGGTAGACACTTCTATATAATACTCGCTTGCACCAGCATCCTCCAATATAATATTTACCTGCTTAATATTGTAAACAGTTCCTTTGTATATTAACACAATGTGTCTGTTTCTTAGTTTGCAATAACCTGCTCTGTTTCCTTATCAAAGATATGTAACTTTGTAAGATCCATAGCTAATTTAACTTCATCACCAGGTCTTGCTGTTGTACGTGCATTTACTCTTGCTGTACAATCAAATCCCTCAACATCGAAGTATAAGTAAACTTCTGCACCAAGTAATTCGTAAATTCTGATAGTTGTTGTGAAAGCACTTTCAGGTGACATTTCAATGAAGCTTTCTTCATCATGAATGTCTTCAGGTCTGATACCCATAACAACTGTCTTACCGATGTATCCGCCTTCTTCAAGTCTCTTGCCCTGTTCTGCAGGAACTGTGATATATGTTCTGGCCTGACCAATATGTAACTTAATGTCATTGCCTTCTTTTTCAACTTCTGCATCAATGAAGTTCATCTGTGGTGAACCCATGAATCCTGCAACGAATAAGTTAACCGGTCTGTCATATAAGTTCTTTGGTGAATCAACCTGCTGTACAACACCATCCTTCATAACTACGATTCTTGTACCAAGTGTCATAGCCTCTGTCTGGTCATGTGTAACGTAGATAATTGTTGCACCTAATCTCTTATGAATCTTAGCAATCTCAACACGCATCTGTACTCTTAACTTAGCATCCAAGTTAGAAAGTGGTTCGTCCATAAGGAATACCTTAGGATTACGAACGATGGCACGTCCCATCGCAACTCTCTGTCTCTGACCACCTGATAAAGCCTTTGGCTTTCTGTCAAGTAACTGCTCAAGGTCAAGAATCTTAGCTGCATCCTTAACTAATCTTTCCTGTTCAGCCTTTGGTACTTTTCTTAACTTAAGACCAAATGCCATGTTATCATATACTGTCATATGTGGATATAAAGCGTAGTTCTGGAATACCATTGCTATATCTCTGTCTTTTGGTTCTACGTCATTTACTAATTTGTCTCCAATATATAATTCACCGGATGAAATTTCTTCAAGCCCTGCAATCATACGAAGTGTTGTTGACTTTCCACAACCTGATGGTCCTACAAAAATAATAAATTCCTTGTCCTTAATCTCAAGGTTAAAATCTTTTACTGCTTTGAATCCGTTTGGATAAACTTTGCAGATGTTTCTTAATGATAAACTTGCCATATACTTTCTTCCTCCTAATAAAAATAGTTTTCTCTAACCATTTGTATGCAACAATAATAAATCACAATGACATAAATTGCTATATTGTAATTAAACAAAATAATGAAATAATCTTTGTTACATTTGCATAGGGGTGGCACTATTTGTTTAAAAATATGTTATTTTCACCAATAGTTAAACGTTTTTCTTTGAGCAATCTGCCGATAGCACGTTTAAACTCACTTTTGCTCATATTGAAATCCGTTTTTATTCTCTCAGGTGATGCCTTGTCAGTGTAATCTATTTTTCCACCGTTATTTTCCATAAATTCCACAATTTTTTTAGCATCATCATCTACCTGAAGGTATGCTTTTTTTCTTAATGACAAATCCATTTTTCCATCAGGTCTTACACTTTTTATTCGTGCCTCGATAGGCATTCCTATATACACTTTTTGGGTAAGTTCCTTCTGCTGTATAAGTCCATGATACTTATTGTCCACTGCCACAAAGGCTCCATACTTTGGATTATAATTATATACTGTTCCGCTTACAATATCCTCCGGTTCATGAGTAGAATTGCAGGTAAGATAATCATATACTTTCATGGTTGCACTTAATCTTTTACTTTTGTCAATATAAATGCCTACTAAAACCTTTTCCCCTTCTTCTATCTCCTTTGTCTGCTCCTTATATGGCAAAAACAGTTCCTTTCCCAGTCCCCAGTCTAAAAATGCACCAACATTTGTTACCTGTGAAACCTTCAGATATGCTGTTTCCCCTACTTCCGCAGCAGGCTGTACCATTGTAGCTATCAGACGTTCCTGAGAATCTCTGTATACAAACACTCTCAACGTATCTCCCACAGCTGTATTTTCAGGAACTTCCTTTTTAGGCAACAGTACCTTATCCTCTTCCGTTCCCAAATAAACTCCGTGCTCAGTGTTTTTTACCACCTTAAGATTCTGGCTTTTTCCCAGCTTTATTACACCTGATTCCAAAGTTTTTGAATCTAATTCACTTTTTTCATTTCTAAAATTTCTTTTTTCCATTTTATACCGCTTATTACTTATTTTGTTAGCTTTATCATTGTGTGCAGCTCTCCATCCATACTTTCAAAGGAAATGGTAAGTCCATTCTCCTCCTGATGTAAATAAGGAATTATTTTCTCCCCTTCTAAGGCTTCTTTGTTGTAAACAATTTCAATTTCACTAAAATCCCTGTTTACCGGAAGGTATTCCTCTGCTACACGCAAATAATTTGCATTGTTCATGTGTCCGTTTTCATCAATATATGAACTAAGCACCTTGAAACTTTCAAGCTTCTTTCTATCTTCTGAAGGCCTTAATTTTCTTGAAACACGAAGTTCCTCAAATATCTCTTCTTCACAATAGGCTTTGGTTTCATCGTCGCTTATTCTTATGGGCATTCTGCTTTTTAGATCAATCATTGCCCATATGGTTTCCGCCTTAACTGCGTACTCACCATCATTATCTTTGATGAAATACTGTCTGTTAGCCATTACCCTTCCAAATTTTGAAGGTGCAGTGCCAACACATATTTCATCCCCTAATTTCAAAGGTTTATAAAGTTTTATTTTGTAGGCAAGTACCACCCATCCTTTATTAACCTCTTTCATATGGTCAGGTCCCACACCTAAGGCTACAGACTGAAAAGTGCTGCAATCCTGAAGGTAATTCATTATCTCATAGTATGGAACACTGCCATTTCTATCTAATCTGCTATAACTTACCGTAGTATTAAATGTATACATTATTAAGCCACCTATTCTGCTGCAGTAGTTGTTTCTTCCGGAGTTGTCTCTCCAGGTGTTTCCGGCTGAGTTGTTTCCTCTTCTGCCTTTTCTACTGTAACTTTAAGGGTTGCTGTCTTTGCTGTATATGACTTTTTGTTATAAGTAGCTGTATATGTGATAGTATATGTTCCCGGAACAGATGTATCCACATCTCCCTTAATTGTAATGTTATTCTTTACATTAAGATCAACATTCTTATAATTTTTAAGAGTCTTTACATAGCTATATGGGTCAAAGGCTTCGCCCTGCTTAATAGTAACAGCTGATGTATTAAGGGCAAACTTAACTCTCTTGTCAACTACCTTGTAGGTAACTGTTTTTGATGCTACTAACCTATTAGTTCCCCTTACTTTATATGTAACTTTATATGTTCCAGCCTTAGTAAATCTGTATGTTCCTTTTTTAGCCTTTACACTTCTATTATTATATTTTACATATGTCTGTATTTTTGATGTAAGTCTCTTTCCGGATTTCATTTTGGCAGTAACACCTTTTTTAAGATTTTCAGACGTTCCCATAGCAATATTCTTTTTAGATTTTGCTCCTGTTATAACAGGTTTCTTAGTATCTACAACTGAAAATGTAATAGTCTTTGATTTTGTGTTTCCAATGGAATCCTTAACAGTAAATTTAACCTTATATTTTCCTATTTTCTTAGTGTTAATTTTTCCTTTTACCTTGATAGTTGCATTTTTCTTTGTAAGCACATTTCCTGCACTATCTTTAATTGTTACTAAATCAAGAGGTCTAACTTTCTTTCCATATTCTACTTTTGTAGTATCGGCACTGATTTTAGGTGCTGCCTTTCTATATGGGTTAGCCGGGTCCGGATCAGTAGGATCCCAATCTGTGAATTTTCCATTGCTAATTGGTGTAAATGAAGGTCTTGGCAATGGATCATCTTTCTTGCTGCCCCAGAATGTAACTACCTTTGTTCCAACTGCACAATGGTCATATATCCATTTTGCATCCTTGCAAAGTAATCTTACACAACCGTGAGATGCCTTCTGTCCCATAACGTTGTAAGCTGAAACTGACATTGTAGATTTATCACCATTCTTGTAGTACCATACTGAATGGAATAATATTCCCTCTGTAATTCTTGTACAATACTGTGCATAGCAATTGCCAATCATTTCATGCCATCTGTATTTTACCGGTACATAAAATGTTCCCACCGGTGTTTCATTACTAGGTGAGCAAATCATGGCTTTAATTGCTTTTCCTTTACTGTTATATATTGTTGTGCAGTTAGTTCCTAAATTAACTTTAATTGTATATGCTGCACTTTCCTTTGCACTTACTTCCTTAGTTCCATTTACCAGATTAACCCCTGTTATAGTGGTTACAATTATGGCAATAACCATAAGTATTGATATACTTTTTTTCAATGCTTTCATTAGTTTATACTCCTTTCAAATTTAAAGTAAACCCTATTATACTATTATTCATTTTAATTTACAAACTAATTTATATTACTTTTTTGTTACGAAATGCCTAATATTGCATTATGTTTTTTTCATTTAATAATATCCATTATGTTTTTTTAGAATATTCTTAAATTATTTCTAAAAAAAGAACTGAAGGCGATCTGTATTTCGCTTCAGTTCTTTTTGTTAATTATCAGTTATCTACTTTTTCATTTATCAATAATTCTATTAAAAATACTACTGAAATCATAATTCCTAATACCATATTTTTGTTATAATAAAATTTCGATATTGTGTATATAATGCTTATTGCAAATATTAATTTACATTTATTCTTAAAATTATTTTCCAACAACGACTATTTACGTGTTATTATATATTGTGTGATTTTCTTTTTTGATATTATTGATAATCCATTACTTTAGTATCATATATCATAGCAAAAGATTGTTTTTAGTTGTAAAAACATCTTATATATTTGCTTATAACTTTTGCTAGTTCTGAGAAAGTCATAATCTTGTAAAACTAGGAGGAATCATGTCAAACACAAAGAAATCTCATTTTACTTTATATTTTATTTTACTGGCTGTTGGATTTGTTTTAATTGCCCTTGATATGGATGTTAAAACCAATATTAAATATCCCCACAAATACGAAAATTCATCTTCCGTTACCGGCGAGTTTCAATATTATAATATTGATTCCCTTTACGGTGCCACATGTACATATAAACTGATGGATACCTCAAGTAAAAGTACAAGGCATCCCCTTGTAGGCAGTGAAACTAACGTTTCAAGCGATGCAGTGGAAACTAAGGTTATTGATAAGGTATTTTTTGACAATATACATATAGATATTTTTAATGATATTGTGGGATTTATATGTATTTTTGTAGCATGCTTTAGTTTGAGAAAAGCTAATAAACGTTTTAGTCTGGCTTCATTGTCTGCCGTAAGTGGTATTATTTTAAACATTGTTTTGGCTGTGCTTCCTTTTATTATAAACGGTGAAAGCCTTTGTATAGCCGGCATGATTATCGGCATGGTATATTTAGCCTGCAATGTTTTAACTACTTTCCTGTTTTGTGGTGGATTATTTAAGATGTGTCCTCAGGTTTGCTGTCGTGATGAGCGTAAATGGGGGAAAATGACCTGGTTCGTTTCTTTTGCCCTGCAAATTCTTACAACCTTTGTTTTCTGGTTAGGTTCCGACTTTGGTGCCTTATATACCTTAGGACAGGTTTTAGAAGTTATTATGATAATAGATATTATAGGTTTCTTCATTATAATGAAAAGGACTCTTCCATATTTGGAAAAGTCCTACATTAAATCCTTTAATTTTTCCAGCACCAATTCGTAGTTATTTGCCCGGTGTGGGAAAGTACATCCCGAACAGTCTTTAATACCGTTAGGGGTGTATGAAAAATTCCCGCCACATTTATCCTTTAGGGGATATAGTGGGCAATAACAAAACATACAGTTAAAATCTTTCGTATCTTTTACCTTATGGCACGGAAAATATTCGCATTCCTTGTTTTGGAAAAATTTATAACTCATATTTATTCGTCCCTAAGTATTACACTTACACCGATTCCCACTGCATCAGGGCCTGTATGACAGCATATGCTAAAAGAAAGAGGATTATAATAAATATCCTTAACATTCGGGAATCTTTCCTTTACTTCATTGTACCATTCTTCTGCTGCCTGATCATTTGTAAAAGTTCCTGCCGCACCAATTCTTATTTCTGCATCCGGCTTTTCTGCTAGTGTTTTATTCACAAACTCTTCTGTGTAATCCAAAAGCTTTGCTACACTTTTCTTCATGCCGCGAACTTTTTCAATGGCGTCGAATTTTTCTCCTACAGTAGTAAGTATCGGCTTTATGTTTAAAACAGCACCAAGAGTTGCTGCTGCCGGTGTTATTCTTCCACCTTTTTTCAGATATTTAAGGTCGTCTACAGTCAGGAAAATAACTGAATCATAAGCATTTTTTTCTAATGCATCTTTTATTTCCTTAGCTGATACACCGTTATCTGCCATCCACTTGGCATCCTTTACCGCTTCTCTCATGGTTACTGATATTCTGTGATTATCCACTACCTGCACCTTACCGTCATATTCCTCAGATAACTGGATTGCTGCGTGACATGATGCACTAAGTCCACTGGACATAGGTATATATACCACCTCATCATAACCATTTTCTAATATGCTATCCCACATATCCATAACATCTCCCGGTGAAGGCTGTGATGATGTCACATCCTTTCCGGAAATCATACTATCATAAAATTCCTTTTCTTCTATGTCTTTTCCTTCAAAATAAACTTTTCCGTCTATAATAACCGGCATGGAAAGAGAAAAAACTCCAAGTTTTTCTCCTTCTTCCGGCTTTATTCCGCTATTGCTGTCGGTCATAACCGCTGTTTTCATATATTATTATCCTTTCTTTTTGCCTAAACACCTGATAATGGTCCTTATGCCTCATGGGGCAATCGGCTTAATCCACTCTTTCCTTTCCCCAGAAGAATAACGCTACTGTTCCGGGACCGGTATGGCTTCCAATAGTAGTTCCAATACTGTTAATTTCCACTTTTCCGTTAAGCTTAGGGAATTTTTCTTCAACAAGGGCTGCTACTGCCTGTGCGTCTTCTAAACATGCAGAATTGGAAATATAGCATTTCTGTGAATAGTCATACCCATCCTCTGCTAATTCTTCCATTCTGGCAACTATTTCTTTTATTACTTTTCTTTTTCCCTTTACTTTGGCTCTCGGAATAAGCTTACCGTTTAAATCAACGTTTAACAGCGGGCATATTCCAAGGATTCCTCCGAAAAATCCTGCCGTTTTTGAAACTCTTCCACCTTTTATGTAGAATGTAAGGTCAGTAGAGAAAAACCAGTGATTTACCCTTCTCTTATTTGCCTCTACCCAATCCTTTAATTCATCAATTGACATCCCCTCATCTCTTAGGTCTGCCACTTTATCCATAAGAAGTCCGAAGCCTGACGATGCTGCTAAGGAGTCTAATACATATATCTTTCTGTCAGGAAATTCCTCCTCTAATGCTGACTTTGCAATCATTGCTGAATTGATTGAACCTGAAATTCCTGATGAAAGGCAAAGATGCAAAATATCTTTTCCATCTTCTAAAAACTTTCTGAAATATTTTTCATATTCGTCTGCATTAACCTGTGATGTCTTTGTTTCCGCTCCGTCTGCCATAGCCTGATAAAACTTGTCAAAAGGCATTGTTTTGCCTAAATCATCATAGTGGCTTACGCCATCTAATTCGTATTTAAAACAAACATAATTAATGTTTCTCTCTTCAAAATGCTCTGCTGATAAATCTGCAGTTGAGCAACAGCTGATTACATAATCACTCATCATCCTGCTCCTTTCTAATTGGCTTACATAGTTTAGTTTTTACATTTTTGAATTATAACATTATTGTATATTTTAGGCAAGAAGCGAAAAAGGTTAAGTTTTACTTGAAGTCTTATTCCTGCTGCTGAATTGCGGCATATCCTGTCTCACCTGTACGGATTTTGTCAACACTTCTTATCTCATAGCTAAAAATTTTACCATCTCCCACTTCACCGGTATACGCTGCCTTTTTAATTGCAGCTATGGTTTTATCTGCCCATTCCTCAGAAGATACTACAATCTCAAATTTAATTTTTGGCTGCATCTGAATGTCAACCTCCATACCACGGACTATTTCCTTATATCCTCTTTGGATTCCACATCCCATAACCTGAGAAACCGTAAGTCCGTTTACATTAATGTCTGCCAAAGCATTTTTTACGTCTTCAAACTTTTCTTCCCTGACAATTGCTTCTATTTTAATCATCATAATGATTACCTCCATATAGGTTATTTATTATTTTAAAATTCTACTGATCCATTCCGTTAAATGTAGGGTAAGCACTTTCTCCGTGCTGTGTAATATCAAGTCCGATTTGTTCCTCCCTAAGAGTTACTCTTAAAGGTGTGAAGATTCTGACAATGCCTACGCAAATCAGCGTTCCTACAACTGCAATTAAAATTGTTATAGCTATTCCTTCTATCTGGGCTGCAAATAAACGCCAGTCGCCAAAAACCAGGCCATCCCATTTTGCCACACTGTTAATTGAACTTTTTCCAAATATTCCGGTTGCTATTCCGCCCCAGATACCGCCAATTCCGTGACAGCCAAAAGCATCAAGAGCATCATCTATTTTAATTATTTTCTTAACCAGAATTACTCCGTAATAGCATATCGGGCTGACTAAGGCACCTATAATAAATGATGACCAGATTGGAACAAATCCGGCTCCCGGTGTAATTGCCACAAGCCCTAAAACCAAACCTGTAGAAGCGCCAACTAAGGTTGTCTTTTTATCATTTATAACATCAAGAAGCATCCACGCCAACAGTGCTGTTGCTGAAGAAATTGCTGAAGTCATAAAAGCGTGGGCAGCTAATCCGTTTGCCCCTAAGGCACTTCCTGCATTAAATCCGAACCAGCCAAACCATAAAATTGTAGCTCCTAAAACTACAAAAGGTATATTGTGAATACGATATGTTACTCTTTCATATCCTTTTCGTCTTCCTAAAATAATTGCCAAAACAAGAGCGCTGACACCTGAACTTATATGTACAACATCTCCTCCTGCGAAATCCACGGAACCTATTTCTGCCAAAAGTCCGCCTTCGCCCCATACCATATGTGCCAATGGATAGTAAACAACTATTGACCATAAGGCAATAAATATAAACAATGCCTTAAATTTCATTCTTCCTACTAAAGCTCCGGTTATAAGTGCCGGCGTAATCATTGCAAACATCATCTGGAATGCACAAAATACAAGATGAGGAATTGTATCGGCGTAAGGCCCCGCCTCCATGCCTACATTTTCTAGTCCAAACCATCTGAAATCTCCTATAATTCCGCCGTGGTTTCCACCAAATGCTAAAGAATATCCGAATAAAGTCCACATAAAAACTGATAATCCCATTATGGCTACGCATACCATCATAGTGTTTACAACATTTTTTCTTCTAACAAGTCCTCCATAGAAAAAAGCAAGTCCCGGCGTCATAAAAAATACAAATGCCGCACAGATAATCATAAATCCTGTATCCCCTGTGTTCATAAATAATACCTCCGTTAAATATATATTTTTCAGTCTTGGCACCAAAATTCCTATTTGTCAGCCTTTGTTAGGGGGTAGGCTGATAAGATTCTCAATGCAAAAAAGGACACCCGACACATATATCATATGTCGAACGTCCTTGTTCACTTAAAATATTAACATCGAAGCTTAATTATTTCAAGTGAAAGTTTAGAAAATCAATTAAATCTTAGTTGAATCTTAATTTTATAAATTCACAAGTTCTTTTACTACTTTTTTCATCTGCTCTACATTTTCATCATTCATTGCAGATTTAATTGAAACAACCGGTTCTAGAATTTCTATCTGTTTCATGGTTTCAAGAGATGCCTTCATTGCTCTTGCTGCCATTGGTGCCCAGGAGCCATTTTCCATAATAGCCACTGTTCTTTTCTGATAATTTTTCGATTTAAGTATATTTAAAAATGTCTCCATTGGCTGGAAAACTCCACCATCATAAGTTGAGGCAGCCAGTACCATTCTGTCATATCTGAATGCATCCTCTATTGCTTCGTGAATGTCCTCATTGCACAGGTCACATATTGCAACTTTTTCACAACCTTTTTCCTCTAACATTTCTTTTAATTTTTCTGCTGCCTTGGCTGTGTTTCCATGTATAGATGCATAGGCTATGAATACCCCTTTATCTTCCGGCTCATATTTGCTCCAAATATCATATTTTCCAATATAATATTCAAGTTTTTCAGTTAATACAGGTCCGTGAAGGGCGCATATTTTTTCCACTGAAACGCCTGCTAATTTTTTCAGAAGCATTTGAACCTGTGCACCATATTTACCAACAATATTAAAGAAATATCTTCTTGCCTCGCATGTCCAGTCCTCATCTGCATCCCTGGTGCCAAATTTTCCAAAGGCGTCTGCACTAAAAAGAACCTTTTCAGCACTATCATATGTAACCATAACCTCCGGCCAGTGAACCATAGGTGCCATTACAAAGCTAAGAGTATGTTTTCCCAGTTCCAATGTATCTCCCTCAGCTACAACCACTTTTTTGTCTCCTAAATCCACATGGAAGAACTGATTTATCATCTGAAAAGTTTTTGCATTTCCAACTATTTTCATATTAGGGAATTTATTAACCAATGCCATTATACTGCCTGAATGATCCGGTTCCATATGCTGCACTACAAGATAGTCAACACTTCTTCCCAGCAATGCCTCATCTACTTTGACGAGCCACTCTTCCGTTACATGCTCATCCACAGTATCCATCACTGCCACTTTTTCATCTAAAATAACATATGAATTATATGCCATTCCCTTTTCTAATATATACTGATTTTCAAAAATCTTTATATCATAATCATTAACTCCAACATTTAATATGGTGTCTGTAACTTTTTCTACCATTTGTCCTGCTCCTTCCAAATAACCTATTATATTTTTATCAATTATAGCATTGCACAAAAAGTTGCGTCAACTTTCATAATTAACGAATCTGCATTACCTCTAATGAATTACAGTCCAAAGAAATTCCCTGCTGCAATCCCAATTACCGCTGAAAGGCATATGATTAATATAGGATGTTTTTTCTTAAAAGCCAAAAAGCACATAATTAAAAACACTGCTGCAGAAATATATATTTCCGGAGTTTGCAGCACCGCTTTTTTAATACCGTCAGGGAAAAATACAGTGGTTGCCACAGATACTACCGCAGCTGCTATCAGTCCTATTACTCCCGGCTTTAACCCTGTCATACATCCCTTTACTACTGTGCTTGTTTTAAACTTTTCATAACATTTAGCCACAAATATGATTATTAAAAACGACGGTAATGCCACACCTACAGTGGTACACAAAGCTCCCGGTATTCCTGCTTTTTCCATACCTATATATGTTGAAATATTAATGGCAAAAGGTCCCGGTGTACTTTCGCTTACAGCAATAAAATCAACTAATTCCCGAGACGTAATCCATCCGTTGGTCTGAACCTGCTCCTGAATCATTGGAAGCATGGCATATCCACCCCCAAAGGTGAAAAGTCCGATTTTAAAAAAAGTAATAAAGAGTTTTATTAATAGCGTCATTTAGTCTTCCCCCTTATTACTGAATAATAGATAAGTCCTACCCCGGCACACATAATTAAAACCGTCAAAACATTAACATTAAGAAAAGCCACTAAAATAAAAGTTGCTGCCATTACAATATATGAAAATGGATTTTTGCCACATTCCCGGTACATACTTACTAATGCCTTACATATAAGTGCCAAAACTCCCGCCCGGATTCCCATACACCCGTAACGTACCATCTTGAGGTTTTCAAACTTTTTAATTGCCAGGGAAATCACCACTATAATAAAGAAAGCCGGAAGAATTACTCCCACAGTAGCACAAAAGCTACCTATGACTCCCCCTACTCTGTATCCCACAAAAGTTGCAATATTTACTGCAATAGGCCCCGGTGTGCTTTCTGAAATTGCCACCATTTCCAATAATTCGTCAGAAGTAATCCATTGGTGCTTTTCAACCATTTCCCGCTGTATTAACGGAATCATGGCATATCCGCCACCAAAAGTAAACAAACCTATTTTCAAAAACGATAACAATAATTTTAATATATTTCTATTACCCATGAATTTTTCCTTTAATTTTATTCCATGGCTAGTATACCTCAATTTCTGTCATTTTAAAACAAAATACCGGTTCCGTTTTTCATTGACTATTGCAAATCACCTTCCAAACCAAACCGGTATCATAAAATTATATTAAATTAAATATTTGCTTTAAATATTTCTCCAATGTTGCCCTTTAAATCCACACCAAGTTTAATTAGTGTTTCATTTAATGCATCCATTGTTTCCTTCATGTCATCTAAATTGGCATTTGAGCCCATGTGTCCGATACGGATTACCTGTCCTGCCAGTTCATCAAAGGAACCTGCCAGCATAATGTTGTAATCTTCTCTCATTACTTTTAAAATGTCACCGGCTGTAATTTCCTTTGGCACATCAAATACTGTAACGGTATTTGAAAAACCTGACTCTAAGTGAAGTTTTAAGCCTGCTTCTGTTATGGCTTTTCTGCAGGCATTAGCAATTACCTCATGTCTCTTAAGCATTTCGGTGTCTGCCTTTATGTTGTCAAAGGCTGCCCTAAGTCCATAAATATCACTTATTGGCATGGTATATGGGAACCATTTTGCTTCGTAATATCCCTCAAACACCTTTAAGTTAGCATAAAATGATGCTATAGGTGTTTTTCTGTTATCTATTGCTTTTTTGGCATCATCACTTACCACAACAAATGTAAGTCCCGGAGGTGCGGAAACTGCCTTCTGGGAACCTCCACATAAAATATCAATTTTAAATTCATCTACATTTACAGGCTCTCCAAACATTGCTGAAACTGAATCCACAACTGTCATTATTCCGTATTTCTTTAATAAAGGACAGATTTTTGAAATATCATTTAACATTCCGCTAGGGGTATCACAATGAACCACCGTTGCGTACTTATAATCATGATGATTTTCAAGGTATTCCTCTAACTGTGCCACGTCAATAGTGTTTTTGTAATCTACTGTGTAAAGCTCCGGCTTTCCACCATACATGGACACAAAATCTGCAAATCCTTTTCCGTAAATGCCATTGTCAAGAACTAAAACCTTATCTCCCGGCTCAGTCATGGAGGCACAAGCTGCCTCTAATCCTAAAATACCTTCACCGTCTAATATAAGGGTCTCGTTTTTTGTTCCTAAAAGACTGCTTATAAGTTCACAGGTTTCTTTATAAAATTCAACAAAACCTTCATCTAAATCCGGATTTGTACACTCAAGGCTTCTTGCCATTCTGACATTTTCCTTTACCTGTGTAGGCCCCGGTGTCATTATTTTGTACATTTATTCTCCAATCCTACTGAGGCATTAATGAATTTTTAGCTTTCTTTAATGGCTCAATAACTATCATAACTATTACTGCTGCAACAAATACCTGAATAATGTTTCCGGGTATTGATGTAAACGGTGCAACCCAGTTCCCATAAATAATTACTTCTGCAAAATAATATCCTACTATTTTAATTATCAATGCCATAAGCATTGCAAATACGCTCCAGCCGAAGCCTTTTTTCTTTTCTGAAATAAGACCTACTACAAATCCCATTAATCCAACAATTACTAATGTAAAAGGTGCCCATATAGCCCAAGGGGATAATAAATCAAACAATCCCATTCCAATACCTCCGGCTAATGCTCCTACTTTTTTACCAAATAAAATTGCGAAAAGGAAAAGTGGCACGTTTCCAAGGTGAATAAGACCACCATTTATTGCAATAGGCAATGTAATGTTTACAAAAGCCGTAAACACATAAGTTAATGCTATGGCGATTGCTGCTATAACAATGCGAATAATCTGCTCTCTTCCAAACGTTTTTTCTGTTACACTGTTTGTTTTCATTGTGAATACTCCTCTCATATGTACTTGTGGGGTTTATTATATTCACATTCTGGTATTTTCTGTATAGTCAATTTTTGTCATATTTATAATACCAGTTTTATTTTGTAACAGTTACGCTCCAATCGTAATCTATTATTTCATAATCTTTTTTTACTTTTTTTAGAATATTCTCATATAAGTAATTATGGGCATTATAGTTGTTCATTTGCTTACCCTGATATAGTTTATCTGCTACATCATATACATTGTACTGATAAACATTTGTGTATGCATATGTCCCATCCTTAAGTTTTGCATATGCCCGAACACAATAGTTTGTTGTAAATTCTTCTACCATATCTGTTGCAAATAGCACTGTCATTGCGTAGCTTCGTGATTTGCTAAATGCATTAGAAAATCTTCCTACTTCTTCTGTACCTTTTGAAACATAAACCTTGTTGCTGTCTGTTTTTGCAAACATATCAGAAGCAATATTTTCTTTTTCTCCTAATCCATATATTAAACCTACCTCTGATACCTCCTGTCCCTCTACGGTGTCATTTAATGAATAAACCGTTCTCATTCCTCCAAGAGTTGTACTTATCTGATAGCCGTTAATTTCCATATCATCTGATATAACAATTTTATCTGATAAATTCTTTTGAATTTCTTCCACAGTTGTAGTTGACATAACATTCCATGATGCATCTAGTGCCTTGAACCATACTTTTGCGCCTTCTGATATGCTTCCAAGACTATCCTTACTTATGTTAATTTCCATTTCATTTTCAGTTTTAGTAACTTTGATACCGGCACCTGAAACTTCACTCCATCCCCAATCACTGTCATTTGAAGCATGGTAATATAGTACTCCATTTTCCACCATGTATTCAAAACCTGCATTTTCCTTCTTATATCCTGTGTTAATATTATTATCGGCATCTATGTATAATTGTGAATATGTGCATCCACTACTGTTTTCTATGTGGCAGCTTATATTTTCATCATTTTCCGTCGCTGAAATGGACAGTATGGCTGTTGTAGTTTCCTCCGGTCTGTTTACAGTTGTGGTTTCCTGATTATTTGTAGTTGTTTCCTGTGGCTTTACAGTAGTTTCTTCCGGCAATTTAGATGTGGATGTTTCCTTTTCACTGCCTTTTTCGGTAACGCGTATATCTCCAAGATTAAGCCACCCGTCTGCTCCCTGATTTTTGTTGGCAAATCCTAAAATATTGCCATTTTCCACGGGATTTATAACCTTAATTCCTATAGAATAGTCACCTGCTTCTAAGTCCGGATTATTTATAACATCCTCAAAAGAATAATCCTTTCCATCTGCTGCAATATCGCACAAATCCCATGTAGTTCGCCATGTTTTTACAACACTATCTCCCTTTTTAATTCCAATTTCCACCGGCCACAATTCATGATTATAATAAAATGGTGCCACACCAATATTTTTTATATCAACCTTAAGATATAAAGGCGACGTTGTAGTTATATTGTCATAATAAGCCTTAGAAACCCTTAAGTCATATCCCATTTTCACAGATGCCTTTCTGGCATTTTCTAATGTAACTCCACTATACTTTCTTATTGCTGCACAAATCATCCATGATGCATGGGTTTCTTCAATACATTTGTCAAAGTCCTGAAATCCCCCTTTTTCCGGTGTGACTCCTGAAAATATTACATTTTGACTTGGAGGGTACACCTCTCCTCCAATGCAATTGGTCATCCACTTATTCTGGTCTTTTCCGTTTTTTACTTTCTGCCAAAAACTCCATGACTGACCGCCATTTGCCTTTGACAATGTGGCATATCCAAAGGAATCATCATGATATCCTACATCATATTCGCTAAAATCAATTCCATCTTTTGGCTCCCTTACAACTAACTGCGTTTTATTAAAGCTGTTATCAAATGCATCTAAAACTTCCTTGTAGACAGTAGTTGATATACTCCAGTTAGCCTTAGTGGAATCTGAGCCATTAAACGGCCAATTATGCCATTCCCCCCAAAATCCTAAAAGTCCAAGAGTTATAAATCCCAGTCTTCCGTCACCATCGTACTTTTTACCAAAATCTTCAATAAAATTTTTCATAGACTGTCTAAATGTTTTATTTTCATAATCAGGACAATATCCTGCTCCTCCTAAATCTCCCGGCTCATTGTAATATCTCATATTAAGACCACCATCTATTAAAAACTGTGGTACACCGGTTTCTTCCCCCGGATAATCGTAATAAAATCTTACAATTGCCTGATGTCCTCTTGATGCTGTTTCCTGTAATTTCTTTTCAAATTTGCTCCAGTCAAACTCATTCATTCCTGTCTGTACATCCTTTACAGGCATATAAAACCATTCCAAACTATGTGGAATTGCCACATTACTTTCATTAAAAGGGAACATCCCCTTTAATGGATTTCCTTCATAGGAATCCCCTGCCTCTATAATGTGTGCTGTGTGTTCCTCTGCCACAACCGGCAAATTAATCCTGCCAATACAGGAAAAACTCATAATTACGGCTAAAATGCCGCTGGTAACTTTTAATAATCTTCCTTTCATAATTTTTACCCTTTCTTTCTTTTTTATTTATTTTAAATTAGGAATTATCCCAATTATAAAACCTGTAATATAAAAAATTACAGGTTACATCTATAACCTGCAATTTTCTACGTAGTTAGTTTAGTATTATTTATTCAAACTATGCTAACTCTTCCTTAGCACATTCTAATGCAGCTTCAATTACCTTATCCATGTCATAATACTTGTAATTTCCAAGTCTTCCGCCGAAAATAACATTTTCTTCCTTATCAGCTAATTCCTTGTACTGAGCAAAAAGGTTTCCGTTCTTTTCATCGTTAATAGGATAGTAAGGCTCAATGCCCGGCTTCCATTCTGAAGAATACTCTCTTGAAATAACAGTCTTTGGCTGTTTTCCGTATTCAAAATGCTTATGTTCAATAATTCTTGTGTAAGGAACTTCTCTTTCAGTGTAGTTTACAACTGCATTTCCCTGATAGTTTTCCTCATCAAGAACTTCAGTCTCAAATCTTACTGTTCTGTACTCAAGATGGCCTAACTTAAATCCAAAGTATTCATCAATCATACCTGTATATACAACTTTGTCTGCAATATCAGCATTATCCTTAATAAACTCGAAGTAATCTGTGTTAAGCATTACTTCGCTACCCTCTAACATCTTTTCAACGATAGGTGTGTATCCACCCATAGGGATTCCCTGGAATCTGTCATTGAAATAGTTGTTATCAAAGGTAAATCTAAGTGGAAGACGCTTAATAATAAATGAAGGAAGTTCTGTACAGTCTCTTCCCCACTGCTTCTCTGTGTAACCTTTAATAAGCTTCTGGTAAATGTCCTTACCAACTAATGAAAGTGCCTGTTCCTCTAAGTTTTTAGGCTCTGTAATATTTAAGTCAGCCTTCTGCTCCTCAATAATAGCCTGAGCTTCCTTAGGTGTCTTAATATTCCACATTTTGCTAAACGTGTTCATGTTGAAAGGAAGGTTATATAACTCATCCTTGTATACGGCAACAGGTGAATTAATGTAATTATTAAATTCAGTGAACTGGTTTACATAATTCCATGTATTCTTGTTGCTGGTGTGGAAGATATGTGCTCCGTATTTGTGAACATTTATACCTTCAATTTTTTCGCAGTAAATATTTCCTGCAATATGGTCTCTCTTGTCAATTACGAGACACTTTTTTCCTGCCTTTGTTGCTTCATTGGCAAAAACTGCTCCAAACAGTCCTGCTCCTACTATAAGATAATCGTATTTACTCATGTAGTCCTCCTAATTTTTTAAATAATTTATATTGTCATTAATTATTTTTTACAATATCCAAAAGTTGTTTTGCCCGGGCTTCAAAAGAATATTCCTTCTTTATCATATCCCACATTGATAATGTATTTTTCTTTATTTCAGGATAATTATCCTCAAGTTTTAAAATACATTGTCTGAATTCCTCTTCATTTCTGTAATAAAGAATGTTGTCACCAAAGATTTTATACAAATCTTCGCAATAATCCGTTATAACAGGAAGTCCACAGGCTACTGAATCAAAAATCCTGTTATTAATAAACTGATATTTTAACATATCATCCCAGTGGTCATTAATGGTGGCATAAGACGTTCTGTATAAGTCAGGAAGTCTATCGTTTGGAACATTTATCCCAACCACATTCGGGCAATCCTTTCCTAAAAACGGCTCCCAGCCGCCTCCCCATATTTCTATAGGAAGTCTCATATCCACTGACCACATTACACATTCCCTTGGAACTCCTCTGGAGTTTCCCACAAAAATGTAATTATGCTTTTTGTCTGATGCCTCAGGATAAAATAAATCCGTGTCTGTACACTGTTCCAAAGAATAAACAGGCACACTTAATTCTTCCTCAAGCTTGTCTGCATAATATCTTGAACCAATGCACACTGCATCGTATAATTCATATTCATCCTTACTTATATTATCCGGATGACTAATGTTCCACATAATGTACCTGCATTTTGCATTTCTTCTGTCAGGATGATATTTCTTCAAGCCTCTGAGAACTATAACACAATCTGCCATTAATTCGCAAGACCAATCTTCGTACAAATCCACCACCGGATATATTCCTAATTTTTCAAGATTTTTAGCTAATGAATTGGCGAAATAAAAATCCCCCCAGCCTGCCTTTGCATTGCTATCCGGTGCAGGACATTTTATAATCCAGATTTTTCTGTCTCCTGCCATGCGTTTTATTTCTTCAGGTTTAACCTTCCAGTAATCACGGCGTACAAGTTCAGCATAATAATTCTTCCAAATCTTGTCAACAGATTTTGTCAAATTTTGCTCCGCATTTTTTACCAGTTTAGCGATTTTTGTTTCCGCTTCCCTATTTAAATCTGTCACTTCATTTATAACATCTTCACGGATTGTTTCACTTTGTGCCAATTTTTCCTTAATTAGCTTCTGCTGTGAAATTACCCTTTCAACAAGTTTCCGGTTTTCTTCCTGAGCAGCGAGATTTTCCTTAAGCAATGCCATTATTTCTCGCTTATCTGCACCACTTATATTGCGATATACTTTTGTAACAAAAGGTATTTTCTTTATTTTATCCCGAAAAACTCCCATATATAAGCCTCGCTAATTTCTTTTAAACAATTTCTTTATATTCCGCGGAAGGAATGTAATTGCCTTTCCCATTTTGAAAGTTGCAGAATTTTTAATGTAAGATATCTGCATTTCACTATTTTTCCGGAAGCTTTCTTTTACGGCATTTATTTCCTTCTCTTTTTTCTTGCCTTGCATGTAATTTCTAAACCTTGAAACTCTGTAGTCTTCTTCCATGTTTCTGGCACGTTTTGACAGCTCACGGTTTGAATTTCTAAGTTCTGACAAAATTCCAACACAGCTGTAGAAATTAATGCCTTCCTCTTCATTAAGGGAATAAATATACTGCCTTAATTCCTCTTCATCAGAGTCCTTTATATAGTCCGCAGCCACCTTTAATATTCTTTCCATCTGAACTAAAAGAGAGTCATAATAGTTTTTGTTTTGCTTAACATTTTCCTTAAAGGCAAACTTCTCAAGTTCCATAATAATATAGTACAAATGCAGGGAATGTTTGAAGTTCTGGGTTCCTGTCATTATGGAATCTTCCCTTACCCTTCTAATGTAAAATCTTGCATTTGCATATCTTACCCTTTTAGAAAAATACAGACACTGTATGGTAAAAAGATTATCCTCGTGAATAATTCCCTCTTTAAATACCAGATTGTTTTGCCTTAAAAACTCAGTTCTATTTATCTGAAGACATGCAGAAGGCTTAAACTCTGCATTATCCACCCATTTTCCAAATATTTCAGGTCCTGTGAAAATTCCTGAATAATCATATTTTCTTATATACTGATCATCCCTGATTGTTGTACCATCACAATTTTCCAGTTCCTTAGTAGTAAAGAACATCTGATCTAAATTGTCTTTTCTACATTCATAATAAAGATACTCTAACGTCTGTTTATCCAAGGTGTCGTCACTATCTAAAAACAGGATATATTCTCCTGTTGCAGCCTTAATCCCTGCATTTCTGGCAGAAGATAACCCGCCGTTTTCTTTATTTATAAGCTTAATTCGTGAATCTCTTTCCTGATATTTCTTTACTATTTCCACTGAATTATCAGGTGTACCGTCGTTGACACATATAATTTCTATTTCTTTTAGCGTCTGATTAATAACGGAATCTAAACATTCACCAATATATTGTTCCACATTGTATACCGGTATAATTACAGATACCTTGTATTTAAAGTTACTTTCAGTAATTTCAGGTCTTGTCCACTCCTCCAAATTCACATAAGGCGCCAGCTTAACTTGGGCTAAAGCCTCCTGTTGCAGGATTTCCCACAAATCCTCTGCTTTTCTTTCAACAATTCTTGCCATCATGGAGAATTGATTTTTAACATAAAAATACGACTTTGAGTGTTCAAGGATTCCTAAAGTATAAAAAATATTGTATTTTAACTTGTTATATACTCTTACATATGCCTGTTTTGTACCACATTTGTTTAAATTAAAAAGACATGTATTAAGAGCCCTGTTTATATATGTTTTTTCAAATATTTCCCATAAATCTCTTTTTTCCAGTTCATTTTTCAGATGGTTTAAAGCGGTAAAAAACTCCAAAGTTCCACCCTTATTGGTTCCCTGAAGACTGCTTTCCAAATCTACCCTGTAGTTTACAAGCTTGTCACTTACAACGGTAATTCTTTCAGCAACTGCCATTGCCAGATATGAAAAATATAAATCATTAGCCCTTTTTAGGGTGTCAAAGGTGATTCCTTCCTGATTAATAAAGGATTTTTTAAATAATTTATTCCATGGTGCAGGAATAGTCATCTGAAAAAGACTGTCCCTTATTTCTTCATCTCTAGGTGAAAAAGGAACATTTTCCGGCAGAAGGTCTTCTCTTAAATAATGATTGGACTCTCTATATTCTTTATCCCTTTCGCTATATGCAATAACGCTACAAATACAGATATCTGCCTTATGGGAAACCGCCTTGTTGTACATTTTTTCAAGCATTTCAGGTTTGAAAAAGTCATCTGCATCTAAAAAGATAAGATACTCACCTGATGCGTGATTCATTCCATTGTTTCTTGCAACTCCTGCATATAAATTTCCCTGATTTAAAATAACTATTCTTTCATCTTTTTGGGCATACTCTTCTAAAATACTTTGAGTATCATCTGTGGAACCATCATTAACACATATAATTTCTATCTCTTTTAATGTTTGATTTGTTAAACTGTCAAGACATTCCCTTACATGTTCTCTGGCATTATACATAGGTATAATAACAGAAACCTTTATATTCTCCTTCATTTGTTACTTAAAATCCTCCTGCATTCAGGTATAATTCATTTATTCTGAAATTAATTTCATATATTGATTATATTCTTTTTTGTTATAGAAATATGATTCCTGCTTGCCTGTAATTCCAAACTCCGTAAACCATTCATTTTTTAATTTATTAAGCATATCATCATATACTGTTTTGGAAACTGTATTAAGATTCCACAAACTAAAGTGAAGTGCGTAATTTATATAATCCTGCTCCACTTCTTTGTATATGCCATGTTCCACAAGTCCCTGTTTCAGTTTTTTAAGAGCCTCATGGAAACACTGCCATGATTTTTCTCTTGTATTAGATAGGGAAACTGCATTGTTTCTCCGCTGATGAACCAAAACTTTGTCCTTTGGTACAACAGTAATTCTGTTGGAAAGCACCGTTGCCATAAACACAAAAAACATATCATTACTGGTTCTCTGCTCCTGAAATTTTAAGGCATATCTGTCCACAAATTCCTTTAGGAACAGCTTGTCCCATGCCCAGCCTACAAAAACCTTAAAAACATTGTCTGTCATTTGTCTGTGCTTAAAAGGTGTGTATGGAGGTATCTTTGCATATCTTAAAGTCCAGTCAGCCTTTTTGTACTCTTGCGTTTCCTCGTAATACTGGTCAGAATTAAATACCACCATATCTGCCTTATCTTCTACAGCCTTATTATATGCCACTTCCAGCATATCTTTTTCAAAAATATCATCTGCATCTAAAAATGAAAGATACTCACCTTTAGCATATGAAATTCCTTTATTTCTGGCAGCTCCGGCACCTGCATTTTCCTGTGTAATAACCGTAACATTGTCTAAATTCTCATATTCCTTTAAAGCTTCCAATGTTCCATCAACGGAGCCGTCGTCAACACATATAATCTCTATTTCCTTTAAAGTCTGATCAATAAGAGACTTCATGCATTTTTTTATATATTTTTCTCCATTATATACCGGCAGAATAACCGAAACCTTAATATTATCCATTTATTTACCCCTTTTAATGAGTTTCTTAACATGACAAGGCAAATACATTAATGCCTTTCCTACCTTATAAGTAGTAGAATTCTTTATGTCATCTAATTCTCTTCTCATATCCTCATCAGGATTTGCATTTGCCCTGATTTGCGGTTCAATAACAAACTCGTGATAGAACTTCTTTGGTGATGCCATAAGGAGCTGTAACTGTTCCCAAAGTTTTTCATCAAAAACTTCTTCTTTCAGTTCGCCTTTAACCTGCGCCCGCTTAAATTCCTCACTTATTCTTCCAATGTACTCTTCTTTAAACTCATCACTAATTCTTCTAATTGTGGCAAAATAGTTGTGAAGTTTCTTTACGCTATACATATATTTAAATCTTTCCCATATTTCCTCATCCTTCATAAGAATGTCTCTAATATGGTCATATTCTACATTCATGCAATAAACCTTTTCAGGATTTTTAACTGATGAATTAGGGTTATCTCTCCTGTTTCTATAATAAGGCTTATCTATAATCATGGCACGCTTTCCGTATACAAAGGTCTGGAACCAGAATCCATTGTCCTGGAAGGATGCTCCCGGAGTTTCATTATGTCTGATACCGTATTTTTCAATAAATTCTCTTTTATAAATTCCACTCCACGTATTCATAATGTAAAGAAGTGCCTCCGGAGTTTCACTTGGATTAAATAACTTATTATAATCCTCCGGATTCTTTGAAAGGTGATTATACACCAGATACATATTTCCTGTTTCACCCCTCTGGAAACGGTAAAAATCCGCTTTTACAAAGTCAAGGTCATTGTCCTTTGCCACCTTGTATAAATCTTCATACATAGTAATTGCCACGTAATCATCCGGCTCTAATATTCCTATATACTCTCCTGTAGCCATATCAAGGCCGATATTCATTCCTATTCCATATCCGCCGTTTTCTTTATCTACTATTTTAATTCTGTCATCTTTTGCTGCATATTCCTGAAGAATTTTTAATGAACCATCTGTAGAACCATCGTTAATACAAATGATTTCTATATCCTTTAATGTCTGTCTTGTAATGCTCTCCATACATTCTACTAAATATGGTTCAACATTATATGTTGGTATTATCACTGATACTTTAGGCATTTAACTATCCTCTTTCTGTTTTTTTCTTTTTGTTGCTCATTCTTACGATTATATCATAGCCCACCATTCCTTACAATAGGCATAAAATCGGGGAATTTCTCTTGTGAAATTCCCCTGAGGTTATCATTTATTAGTTATAAATGTCAATCTTGCTATTCTCATCTAACTGTTTTAATACTATTTTGTATCTTTTTCGTATCTTCAGTTTTTTATTCACAAGCTTTCCGGATTTGACTTTTAAAATTATTTTGCCGTTTTTCATACAGTTCCTCTTAAAAATTTTTTTCATAAAAATCTCTTTCATCAACTACAGGCAATCTTTTCACTTTCATATCCTCTATGAGAATAAATCGCTGATTTTGCAAAAAAATTATTAACTGATCTATCTCGCTCTCTTTCCCCTGTACTTCCATTTCAACTGTTCCATCATAAAGATTTCTAACCCATCCCGTAAGACCTAAAGCTCTTGCCTTATATACTGAATAATATCTAAAACCTACTCCCTGAACTCTTCCATAAAAAATAATATGTTTTCTAACCATCTTGTCCATCCTTTACCTATCGCTTTTATAAAACCACTACTTTTTCAAGACAATTATGCTCTGCTCCGTTCTTCAAATCGGCAACGAAATCGTTTATGTCTCCCTTTAAGTATTCCTCTAATTTTCTGTTGCCATCCCACTTTTTAATTATAATCTCCTGAATATATTTATTAAAGTGTTTAGTTAAATCTTCTCTTGAAAACTTAATTATGCCACTTTTCAGTTTAGCATAATCTTCCTCTTTTGCCTCATTCATAAGGTTTTTACCAATAAATATACATGCTAATGTGTGTCGTAACATAATATTACATATATTATAAAATTGTTTTGTATAATCGGGCTGAAAATCTGACAAAATTTTGCAAACGTACTCACGTTTAAATTTTCCAATAAATATCTGTTCCAAAGAAATATAATTTACATAATTATTAATTGCTATTATTCCCGGTTTATTTCCTACATCTTTTTACGTGGGATAATCCATGGTAAAAAATTTATCAAGAATTTTCTTATCCTTATTATGAAAACCTGAAACCGTTATCTTCTTATTGGTTTTGTCAATAGTTACATATTCTTCTGACATTCTGCTGTAAAACTTAACAGCATCGTCAAAGGATACATTGTCAAACATAAATCCCACCAGTGAATCTTTATCGTTATCATATAATTCTGATATCTCTTTACTTAAATTCACACTTGCAGGCGTAGGTATATAAATATCATTTCTCACTGCATCATTTATGACACTACAACAACAATCTGCGCAATAAACATTGTCTTTTTCTGATTTATAAATTACATAATAATTATTATCATTGTAAAACAACTTTGCTTCATTCTTATAATTATCTGTGTAATAATCGTAATTTCCATTTTTCATTCTTCTAAAATTCCCATCAAATCTATTTTTATCACAGGAATATTATGCATAAATAGTTTACAACATTACACTTTCTATTGCGATAATTATATTTTATTAATTAAAAATTAAGAACAAATACACAATCACCGACACCAGCCGGTGATTAATCAATTAATTACAAATTCGGCAGCAATCTTGCTTTCATGTGAGGTAGAAGAATCATTACTTATAACATTTCTGTCCCACAAATAAACTTCCTTTGGTTCACTAACATCAGTTCCTTCTATGTTATAGGAATAATAGATAAACATCTTGTTCTTATGTTTTATGAATCCGCCATCTTCACCTATGGTACCGGTTCCCATATCCGGACTGACAAAAAACTCAAACCGTCCATATCCATCCTGTTCTTCGCAAAAGGTTTGCTGATTTTTCGGAGATTCGTTTGTAAAAACCTTTCTCATATCTGTGTCTTTTGAAGTCAATTCAAATTTGAAATAACCCTTATGATTTTTTGTGTCTATGGCAGATTCTAATAATTTTATTTTGTATCCGTCTATTGAGCTAACATTCTCTGAATATATATGAGTTGCAAGATTTTTGGATTTTATATTAAAAAATTCGTCTAAGGTCTTTTCCCTATTAACAATATTATCTTCTACCACGCCGACTACCGTGTCATCAGTAATTATATAAAAAATAATATTTGCTGCAAAAATAACGATTAGCAATGTAAATATAATAATCAATGCTTTCTTCATGGATTTTATTCCTTTCAAACTGATAAGTATTTTCTAACTTATATGATTATAGCATTTATTCGGCTTTACATTAGTTAATCGTTACTTAATTATTTTAATTTGTTGATTAATTTAATTAACTTAGTTCTCCCTGTTTTAAAAACTTAATGGTAAATCCCCCATACACCACAATTCCAATTACAACTTCTGCTACCAGTAAAAACAGACTTCTTATATTCGTATTTCTTACCAATACTTTAAATATTATAATAGCCATTCCCATTATGAAAGTTCCTACCAAAGGCTTTAAAATGGCATTTTTCCAGTGGATTTGTGGCGATATTTTTTTCTTAATAAATACTGCATTTAAAATCAATATAAGCAGTGGAAAAATAATATCTCCAATAAGTAATCCGTAGGCTCTCAAATCCGTATATTTAATCATAAATACAACCAACACGATATGTACACCCAAGGATATTCCACTGTTCATTACAGGTACCTTAAAATAATTACATCCCTGAAGTATTGACGTTGAAATAGTTGAGAATGAATATAAAACTGCCGATATACTACCATACAATAACAGATTTGCAGCCAAATTATGTAAACTTCTCAGATTTGGAAAAAGCACTCTCATTATTTCATCAGAACATAATGTAAGACCTGCTGCTGCCGGCAATACTACCATGCCTGTCATTTTAATAAGTTGAGCTATATTATGATTAATTTTCAACTTATTTTTCGTGGAAAATGCCGTAGTCAGTTTAGGAATAACGGAAACACCAAATGCTGTAGCCATTCCAATGGGCAAATTTATCATTTGGGTATATTGCGTATTAAAAACACCCTGCAAATCAGTGATATACGTTTCCTTAAAACCCTTTAAGCTCATAATATCAGCGAAAAGATAATCATCCACCGTATACCCTATTTGGTAAATTGTCTGACTTAATATTATTGGAATCATAAGGGATAATAATGACGCAAATATTTCTTTTACCTCAGTATAGGATATGGACATTCTGATTTTGTTTCCGGAATTATTTTTATAATAAATTATCATTACGCAAACAAGTGCCGCCATTGCCCCTGCACATGTTCCCATGGTTCCACCCATTGCTCTCAATGCAGCTTCATTATTGCTCCCAATAATCAAAACTGTAATTTGTCCGGCAGCAATGATGCTTACTACTGCATTAATTATCTGCTCAATAATCTGTGACAGTGCAGTTGGTACCATATTCCCATATCCTTGGAAGTAACCTCTAAAGCATCCCAAAACCGAAACGATAAACGTAGTAGGTGCCAAAACCTTCAATGGCATTTCCAATCCTGTTTTGTTATACACTCCTGCCAGCCCATCCGCTCCAAAATATAATCCCATTGCAGCCAATGCTCCAACGATAACTGAAACCAGCATTGCCACCCTGAAAACTTTAATTGAATCTTCTTTACTTCCTACTGCTGCCTTTTCAGATACCAGTTTTGAAACGGAAATCGGCATACTGTAGGAAGACAGTGTTAGAACAATTCCATAGATTCCAAATGCCACAGAATATATACCATTTCCCGTATTTCCCAATATATTTGCCATAGGTATTCTGTAAACAAATCCTATTATTTTTGTAGTAAGCCCGGCAGATGCCAATATACCTGCCTGAATTGCTAATGATTTTTCTTTCATATTAAGTATTTCCTTAAAATTCGTATTTCCTGTAAAATTGCCTGTGCCAATAAATCATTTTAACACATATCGTATAATTTTAATATATTCCATTCTATATACAACAAGGAAGCATCCGTCACCAATGCTTCCCTGTTACCTCTGTCAATTTTCACTACTTCAAATAAGCTGATTTCATGTAACCGACAGTTCCCCTGTATCTGACTTTTGCATATTTGCCTTTTACAAACATTACTTCCACCTTTTTACCATTTGGCACTTTCCTAATGGCTCTTGTCTTGGTTCGATTCCATATTCGTAATTCCTTTCCATTGCTAACTTTAACTGTCCATGATTTTCTAAAAGTATCATAATCTTTGTATTTCTTTTTTAAATACAGCGGAGTGTCTCCCCATTCTCCCAAATAAAAATGTGGAATATCCACCGGGCTGGTCCAATCACCTCTCCAGGATAATCCCACACTTTTAGTTTTCGCAATTTTTGCGACTTTTTTAATTTTATTTTTCTAAAATGCCAAATCCTTTGCCTGAATTTTATCTTCTTCACATACTCTGCGAATTACCCTACATGGATTTCCGGCAGCCACCACCATTGATGGAACATCTTTCGTCACAACACTCCCTGCACCAATTACACTTCCTTCTCCTATTGTAACACCGCCACATATGACAGCATTAGCCCCTATCCATACATCCTTTCCGATGGTGATTGGTTTTGAGGTACTGATTCCTCCTGCCCGTTGTACCGGATTAATTGAATGTCCTGCACATGCGATGCACACTCCCGGAGCAATGAACACATTTTCTCCAATATTCACCGGTGAAGTATCTAAAATCACACAGTTGTAATTGATTACTGCGAGTCCATGTGTAAAAATATTAAATCCATAATCACAATGAAAAGATGGCTCAATAAAGGTCAAATCAGAACACTTGCCAAACAATTTCTGAAGAATCTCCCGACGCTTTTCTTCATCATCTCCCATAGTCTGATTATATTCCCAACACAATTTCCGTGCAGTAGCCTTTAATGATTTTGGCACATTTAAATTATTTCCATTGTATCCCTGTTCCTGCTGAATTATATCTTTAATCTGCATATTTTTACCCTCTAAAATCATATAACCTTCCATTTTTCTCTCCTTGCAATAAACTGTGTATTCTAATTATTATTGTATTGCGAATCACTTCGGACATAAAACGTAGCCCTTCCGGAGCCTTTTTTTAAAATAGTTCCTTCTTCCGCTAATTGTTTTAAAGCTAACTCTACTGATTTTATTCCTATTGAAGGACATAACTCAACAATATCACTCTTACTTAATTTTCCCATTTTACTGTATATAGCACGTTTGACAATTTCTTTTGCAGGAAGCTTCTCACTTACAAGCTCTACTCTTTCCTCAAAATCTCTATATGAAGCAAGAATGACTCTTAGCATGTATTTTACAAATGGTGTCACATCTTCCTTATTTTCGTACCACCCCTCCTGACAATCTTCCAATGCTTTATAATATAAATCCTTGTTCCCGGCAATCTTATTTTCAATAGAAATGTATTTGCCCACAACATACCCACTTTTATATAAAAGCAGCGCTGTAAGTAAACGGCTCATTCTTCCATTTCCATCGCTAAATGGGTGTATACACAGAAAATCATGTATAAAAATAGGAATAAGCAGTATGGAATCCACATCTTCACTCTCAATCATTCTGTTATAATTCTCACAAATAGAGTCTATTGCCGATGGAGTTTCATATGGTTCAAGGGGTGTGAAAAGCACATATTCTTTTCCGTCTTCATCAGTAGCAGCAATTACATTTTGTGACACCTTAAAATGACCACCAATACTTTTTCCCGTATATTTATATAAATCCCGATGCAACTGTAGAATATAGTTTGTTCTTATTGGAATATATTCATAATTTTCATGAATAGTATTCAGAACATCTCTGTACCCTAGAATTTCCTCCTCATCCCGGTTTTTCGGTGTTGTCTTTTCCTCACATAACTGCTTCAATCTGGTACTTGTGGTTCTTATTCCCTCAATTGCATTAGATGCCTCCGTACTCTGTCGTTTTGCTATCTCTATAAGCTTATCTAATGCCTCCGGCTTTTGCTTGAGATATACTTCCTGCCTGCCTTTATATTCATGAATTTGGGCAACAAGTGAAATTATCTCACAATCCCATGTTTTTTCTTTCAATGATGAATAATCAAATATTCTCAAAATATATCTCCTAATTTATAATTTATCTCCTAAATTATATTGTATTTTAGGAGATAAATCAATATTTAGGATATAAAATCCCTATTTATATAGTATTTCTTCTTTAAACCAGTGTATTCTTACAAATCTTAACTTAAACTTTCCACTTCCCTCTTTTCTATCCTTTTCAAAAATGCATATCCCACCAGACAGGCTATAATCTCTGTTATTGGAAACGCCCACCAAATCAACGAAACTCCCACATGCCCATTTCTTACGGCAACAGAAAAAATTCCTGCCAGAGGTAATATAATAACCATTTGTCTAAGCAGAGAAATTACAAGGGATTCTATACCGCCCTCTAATGCCTGATAAATTCCCTGATATGCTATGTTGATTCCGGCAAAAATAAAGCTAATTGAAATAATCCTCATTGCACTGATAAAATACTCCCTTGACTGTCCTGCATTAAACAATGTTGCAAACGCCCCCGGAAATATTTCCGTAATAAGGACTCCTAAAATCATCATGATTCCCGTATATATAAGGCCGTATTTTATTCCTGCCTTGATTCGCTTTTTATTTCCCATTCCATAGGCAAAAGCTATAATCGGCGTAATGGCATCTCGTAGTCCAAATGCAAGGAACAACACGAACTGCTGTACTTTATAGAACAGACCATACGCAGTCTGTGCCGAAGGACTGAACTTCAAAATCAGATTCATCACATAAACCATAATAGACATAAGTGCCTGCGCAATAATTGCCGGAAGTCCGATTGCGTATATTTCCTTTATAATTCTTCTCTCCGGTTTCATATACTTTACACCATGTTCAAACTCTTTATTTAGTTTTATATGGAAAGTAAATAACAAAGCTGCTGACGCTATCTGTCCGATTATAGTTGCATATGCAGCTCCCTCTACCCCCATTTTAGGAACAGGCCCTATACCATATATCATAATGGGATCTAAGATAATATTTACCACGGCACCTACAATCTGACCAATGGTAGAATAGAGAGAACGTCCTGTTGCCTGTAGCAGTTTTTCAAACAATGAAAAGAATATAATGCCAAAAGAAAACACGCAACATATTCTCAAATAACCTGTTCCCATGGATATAACTTCCTTATCAACTGTCTGTGATAAAATGTATGTCCTTACCCCAACTACTCCAAATAATAAACACACCACATAGATGATTACCCCTAAAAACAAACTGTTTCCTGCAACCTTTGCGGCTTTTTTGTTGTTACCCTGTCCCAAAGTTCCAGCGAGCAGTGCATTGGTTCCCACACCTGTTCCAATTCCAATTGCCACCATTAACATCTGAACCGGAAATACCAGTGTAAGTGCATTTAATGCTGCTTCACTTCCCTCTTTCATATTTCCAACAAAGGCACTATCCACAATATTATAGACTGCCTGCAACGCCATAGACAAAATCATTGGTATTCCCATTTCAACCATAAGCTTATTTACCGGCATTTCTTTCATTTTATTACCTGTAGCCATCTTAATTTAACCCTCCTTTTTTCCGTAAAAAAAGTGTGTGCCTTTTTCATAAGCTGGACTTACGCTGATAGGCTACACACTTTTTAATTACACTATATATATTTTAAAGCAAAAAAAGAGTAGCAAAAACTGGATTTACGCTAGTCTGCTACTCGTTCAATACGATATTATATTTCTGATTTTAAAAAAAGTCAAACAAATTTCTAAGAGGCACTTGCTTTCTATTACCATTTTTCATGTATTTGCTATTTGTCTTTTATATTCTAAATTTCTTGTTTCTCTCATAACAACCCTTCTTTGTCTTGTCATATTATATTCTTTTAAAAGCAAAAATCAAACGTATTTTTTTACGTTTGATTTTCGTTTGCTTTTTAGACATATTTTTTGTTTTTCGTTTGTTTTTCGTTTGTTTTACGTTTGGATTCCAGGTGCATTTTTTTCATAAATACAATAATTCCCACAGCTAATCCTACACCATTCCCGTAAACATGGACTTTCTTGCTCTGTGGTGCTTTCCGGCACCTACATTTTGAGATACAAATGATGCCATGGGCTGCATAAGGGCACTTGGAACCAACATTGCAAAATTAACTATCTTGCAAGCCACCCCATATCCTGACGAAGCCTCCAATCCCAGTTTATTCACAAAGGCGCACAGTGCCAAAAATGACATCTGGGTTAAAAATTCCTGAAGTGCCAATGGCAATCTTACTTTAATAAATCTTCTGCATTGCCTATTTAATCTGAAATCATGCCTGCTATGGCAGCTATGCTAATGGTACTTGTATATAATCTCGCCGATACCTTTTTTATTGGTCAGACACATAACGCTTTACTGGTTGCCGCAGTATCTCTTGCGACACCGGTATATCTGATTTTTATGTCCATCGGAACTTTGTTTGGAATAGGTGGGACTTCTGTAATTTCCAGAGCATTAGGAGAAGGCAAGAAAGAAAAAGCAAGAAAATCCTGTGCGTTTTGTTTTTGAGGATGTGTATTCGTAGGTATTCTGTTGGCAGCATCAATTCCACCACCAACCATGCCTTTTAAGGAAGTCTTTTCAAGACAGTCTACCAAGCCTTGCAGACCATTGTAAGCTTTTTCAAATGCACTTTTATCATTCTCACTATAATCTTTTAAGAAGAAATCTGATCTTGAGATCAAAGATATAAAGTAATTTTTTTATATGGGTATCTGAAGGCAGCTCCAGCTATGAAAAAAGGAAAGAATTATTTGAAGCCAGAAAATCAGCTGTTGAAACTGAAATCCAGGAACTTCAAAAGACTCTCTCCTTCTTAAAATTCAAGTGCCGGTATTACGAAACTGCACAGAAAGATGGTAACGAAGATACTATAAATGCCCTGTTGCCTGATAAACTTCCTGAAAACATTCAAAAACTATTTAACAAAGGACATGAATGATTTTTGTTATCTTCATCAAACTCGTTTCTAAATATAACTTCAAATCTTTCTTTGCCATGTTTACTCTTCTTTTCTCAAGTGTTAAATTCCGATTTGTATATCACGTATATTTCCTTACCTGTTTTTCTTCTCTCTTCTTACGAAAAGACAGGCACATAAAACAACGAAAGCAATTGTTATAGCTATAAGTATTGGTAGCACAGGTATAGGGAAGACGCTTGCTCCTATCAGCTTAAGTCCCTGATAAAGTGTGTATACACCAAATACAGAAAATATTACAAATGCCAATGTATTAAGCAATCCATCCGGAGTTTTACTCTTTAATAAATAGCCTACTAACATTCCAAGAATATCCGCCGCAAAAAGCCCCAGAGAGCATCCAATCCATACAATAAATGCTACACTCATACCTTCATTAGCGCCAAATGTTATGGTTGTAAGCTGTGTCTTATCTCCAAGCTCAGCTACAAAGAATGTGCAAAAAACTGCCAGTGGTGCAAACTTAATCTTTGATTTGCCCCCCTCTTCCTCTTCATCGTCATCATCCCCTGTGACAGTTGATGTGGCAAAATAAAGAAATGCCAGTGCCGCAATGGTTTTAATCAACCAGTTAGGAATAAATTCACTGACAAGTCCACCTGCAAGAACAGCAAGTCCGTTAAGTACAAGAATTGCTGTGGCAGTTCCTAATATAATATCTCTTAATTTATATTTAGAAGTAAGTGCAATAAGCATAAGCTGTGTCTTATCTCCCATTTCCGCTATGAATTCAGTAAAAAATACCTTTACAAATAACAACATTTGTCTGATATCTCCTTTATCTTATTATGATGTAAACCATATACGCTGCATAAAATGCAACCATACTTAATCCTTCGATTCTTCCGATTTTATTTCCGGTTCCCGCAAATATCCATACTAATACCGTAAATATCATAAGTACGCACAAATCAATAACATTTTCAGTAATTATACTGATTGGGCTGATTGCTGATGCTATACCAAGTACCATAAGTATATTGAATATATTTGAACCAATTGCATTACCCAGTGCCATATCCACTTCATTCTTTCCGGCTGCAACTATTGAAGTTACAAGTTCAGGAAGTGATGTTCCTATTGAGACAATTGTGAGTCCAATAAGTGTCTGGCTCATACCAAGCTCCCCTGCTATTCTTGAAGCGGCATCTACAGTCATATCTCCACCGATTGCAATTGCCATTACTCCACCAACTATGAATAATATACTCATAGGAACTGAAACCAGCTTAATTTCTTCATCACAATCGCCTTCAATCTCGACTTTTCTGCCTTCTTTACTTGCCTTTAATGCAATCTTAATCATGTAGAAAAAATAAACTCCAAAGAATCCAAGTAATATCACACCATCAAAGTGTCCCAGTGTCATACCGGATTTGTCACCAAATGCAACAATGCCTAAAATCATTAAAAGTCCGGCACACACAAGGGAAAATGGGATATCTCTCTTTATTGTTTCTTTTGCAACATTTACTGCAGCAATCATTGCACACACACCAATAACAACCATCAGGTTGAATATATTAGATCCGACTACATTACTTACTGCAAGTTCATTGTTGCCTATAAGTGAAGCCGATACACTGACTGCTGTTTCCGGAAGGGATGTTCCCATAGCAACAATTGTAAGTCCGATAATTATAGACGGAACATGCAATCTCTTTGCTACACTTGAACTTCCTTCCACGAAAAAATCTGCTCCTTTAATAAGTAAGACAAAACCTATTACAAGAAACACAAGTACAAGGGCGAATGGGGCGTTGTTAATAATTTTCTCCATATTTTTTCTCCTTTTTTTCCACAACAGTGTCGTCTGTAAAAGCACCTGATATTACAAGTATACCCGGCAGATATTAAGTAAAAAAGACTCATGTATATCAACTACCAGCTGGTGTGTAATACATAAGCTGTTAATTGATATACATGAGTCTCATTATTTAAGATTTGCCAGATTATACTCTTTACTATAATCAGAATGTTGACAAACCACACTTTCGCGCTAACTACTCCCTCATGGAATATTAATTTACTGATAAATAATATCAAATGTATTAAGGGGTGTCAACAACTAAAAATAATCTCTACTTCCTATAGTTTTTGTTCATTTATTTCCCCTAAAAACTTTCGCACTCTAAAAGATTTATTCTTTATTCCTTTTCCATAACCACAATTTTATTAGACATGCTTTGAACTATAGGTATTTTTCCAATTACATTATAGATTGGCATAATTTTTTTCATTCCTTCTACCAGACTTACGTCCTTCTTCCATCTAAATTGTGGAATTATTTTCTCCAGTTCTCTGCCATTTTTAACTCCCCATTTAAACTTGGCATTGCTGCCTTCAATAGACTTTTCCTTTATATGTTTTACAAAAAACGGTGACATTGTTTCAATCATTACCGTAGCTGTTTTAAAGGATTTTTCGATGATGGAAAATATCTGTTTAATATCATTTTCACACAAGTACATAGATAATCCTTCCACTATTACAAGGACATTTTCACCATTATATGTAATGCTGTCTGTGTAAGAAATATCCATTGCAGACTTTGCAATCTGATAAATTGGCCCTTTTTCTTCAAGAAAACGGCTTCTTATCTCTATTGTCTCCGGCAGATCTAAATTGTACCATAAACTATATTTGCCCTTCATTCGATAACATCTTGTATCTAAACCGCATCCTATATTTATAACTATTGTATCCGGATGTTGATTCAAATACTGCTCAACCATGTTATCAAGCACAATTGTTCTGGCAATTACTCCACTACTCATGGTCTTGTCATTATCTGCTTTTGAAAAGTCATAATCTATTTTTTCAACAATCCAAACGGCTGTATCGTCAATGATTTTTGCATCATCTTTCTTTGTTTCCTTAGCTCTTGCATACAAGGTCTGAATCATTGTTTCCGGTACGCCGGTTACCTCTACTTTTTCTTTCATAATTATATGCTCCTTAGATTTTTCTCACAACACAATGCATACGCATCCCTTTACGGATTTCAAATTTTTCAACTATCCTCCACAATTTATAAGCTAAAAAATAGCATTTTAGGTTAGTCTGGTCTAACTAAAATTATAATACTCTCTTCATGTAAATTTTTCAACCTAAATGTAGAGTGCCGGTTTCACCTTATAATAATCTTCGGAAAAATTTGTAGAAGTGTTAAGTACAAAACAAGATCTTACAGCTTATAATTGCCATAAGACCTTTCACATTAATTATTAATATTCTCTATTGTTTCTCATCTGCTTATCTTTTTTTATACATAACCAGTTCCGGATTTTCACCGTTTTCATCATATGTGCATATCATAATAAAGTCTATGTTTGCAAGAACTCCAAAACATCTTTTCCCATCATTTTCTGATTTCAACTGGTTACCTAAATAAGTTTTATTGTCATCTAAAAACTTTACTTGTTTACCATTAGGCAAGTATATTCCAAATTCACATATTTCCCAACAAGTGCATTTAATCTTTCCACCTTAGGTAGTCCCTCTATATGAAAATCATTTATTTCCTTTATTAGCTGCTGCTTAAATTCTTCAAACTGTCCATTATCGCTAAGTTCATCATATCTTTTCCAGTAACCCAGTTTCGGAAACATATCCTTCATATATGCCCTTGCCTGTTCTTCAGAAAACACTTCATTAGCCATATGCTTAACACATACATCTATTAATTCGTCCATATCATTATATGTATATGTTCCATCAGCATAACACCATTTACAATACTCCTCATTTATCGTGCCATCCTTATTTCGACCTAATATCGAATCATCTTCAATTGGCATCCCACAACATTGACAAACAAGTTTCCGTGGTTCTCCTAAAAGTGTATTAATTGAAACATCAAATTCCTTAGACAAAAGTTTTAACGTTTCTGTATTAGGTACTGTTTCACCCCTCTCCCACTTTGAAACACTCTGTGATGTAATTCCAAGATATCCGGCAACATCTTCTTGCGTTAAATTTTTTAATATTCTATACTTTTTTAAGTTTTCTGATAAAAATAGCATATTTCTCCTCCTATAGAATGTTATTAAAAAATCATATCATTTAAATATTATTATTCAATAACGCAGTAGTTGTGTACTATTCAACTTTAATTCATTTTCATTTTTCCCAGTTCACACTCTACTATTTTCTGAATTTCTAAGAAATCAGCACCATACATTTTTTCGTATTCCTCAGTTCTATAATATTTATGTTTTACATCTAAAAAATCATCCAAAATATTTAATTGCCCTTTTAAAGGATATTTCTCAATAACTCCACAATATGTCTTTCCATCTAGTATTTCATAAAATATTTCCCTTGTAACTCCATATACCTTAAATATATTCCCTCCATTATTTCTAAAATCATGCAAAAAATTATACAATGATAATAATTGACTATTTCCGGTCCCACCTACGCAACTCCAATTAATCCATACCAAAACAAAATTCTAATTTTTTTCTTCATACATTCCTCCATTAAAAATTTCAACTTTGTTATATCTAGCCATATAAAATCACCTTCAAACTATATTTTTTTGAATTATAGCTTGAAGGTGATTATTTTTAAAATTTAATAGTGACTGTGATATCGGATGGGAAGGTGACCACATTGAAATCTGCCATATCGACAACTATGAAACTCTTAATGAAAATAAATTTGTTATTTAATTTCATTTTGCGGTTAAATAGTATTATTTTTTTGTCTTTACCTTTATCGTCTTGGACCAAATTCCACCAATTTTCTTATATCCTTTTAGAGTGGATACGTCAGTTGTAATACTATATCTTATGTAGTAAGTTGTGTTAGGCTTTAGCTTTTTAATTGCCCTAAGTCCACCGCCCTTTTTATCCCATACAGTTTTAGCATTCTTAAATGATTTATTTTTTGAATATTGAACAATATCAACAGGTATCAGCATTTTTTCAAAGGATATCTGTTTTTTCTTTATATTAAGACGCTTCTTTTTCATCTTTGGTGGTCTGTTGTCCAACGAAAGAACTATCTGTGTAGCTTCTGTTGCTCCTGTTTTATAATTTGCTGCAATATTAACCAGAATAATATTTCTGTTATTTTTAAAATAAGATCTGTTTACAGTAATTGATGTTTTCTTATAATCGGTCTTTTTAAAGAAAGCTTTCGAGTTTTTCCCTATACCGGTATATGTAATGTTGTAGCCTGTACATCCAGGAGACTTAGACCATGACAATACATATTGATTATTTTTTACATTGCTTACAAAAAGATTTTTTACTTTAGTTTTCTTTTCAACCAGCTCTACATCTGTCAAATATTTGGTTCTAACATAAGCTCTTTCACTGTTAAACCATACCGTGGTCCAATTTGAATCACTTTCCTTTGGCAATGTTTCTATCTCTGCATTTGCCTGAAGAAACCCTACAACATTGTCATTATTCGACTCATCCTTTGACTTTCTAACACCAATTTCCTTTAATGTTTTCAAGTTATAAACTTTTTTCATTACCGCGTCATTTGGCACTTTTGTTCCATTTTTGTAAAGGTTTATGTACTTACTTTTTACATAATAGTAACCATATCCGTTCATTAGATAGTTGGTACTGTTGTTCCCCTGGAATATAACTTTGTAATACAAATCATCTGTATCCGGTGTATTAGAATAAAGTCTTCTTGTGGTAACTATATATATTTTTTGGTTTATTCCTACTCTGTATACATCACCACTGTCTGCTGTTCCCGGTATTGGACTAATACCAATAAATCCACATGTTACTTTTCCCTCAGCAACATATGTAATATTTGTGCCTTCCGGTATACGGTTATATTCTTTGTCAAGATCAATCCAGACATTGTTTCTGGATGTTCTATAAAATCCTGGTGGATGTGAAGCTTGTAATAAATATTGGGCACACATAACCGGTGCTCCTGTAAAACTTTTATATCCGTTACTCCAAAAAGTAACAGTATACTTATCATATGCTACCACCTGTAAATTGGCTGTTTCGCTTTCCAGATACGCACCGTTAATCCATGTGAAATTTTGATATCCTATAACACTTGAATACAGCACCTTTAAATTTTCAATATTGTCCTGTGGCAGATACTTAGGATCTACTGTTTTACCCTGAATCTTTGTTCCTGCAGGTACTACATCTATGGCAATATGATTTTTCCAATGTGCCACATTGTCAGGACCAACCAGATATGCCCTACCTATTACTTTTATATTTGGACATGCCTGATTAATAAATTCAGTATGATATCTTGACACATCTCCCAGTGCATAGACAGACTCTCTCATACATCTCATTCCAATAAGAAAAACTGCAAAAAACATAAAACCACCAATCATCATCTTAAAATGCCTTTGGATTTTGCTCATACACATCTCCTTTCTCTACTTTAGTTTTGTGTTCCGTTCACTAATGTCTTACATCTCTTAATGCATAAACATTGTCTATTTGTTTAATAACTATTATATCACTTTTATGCTACTTTTTCATTAATATTTTCTGCATCAGGAATCTGCTCATCTGTGGGAGTGATACCGAGTTCCTTCATGTTGATTGGCATTCCACCCATTTCATACTAAAACTCCAAACTATCCGCATTAAGCAGAAAATACTTCATTCCAATGATTACAAAGCCCTCCTCATTTCTCCATGGCTTTTTCGTTCCATTTACTATCACAATCTTTTTAAATGAATCCGGAATATTTCTAAATGAATTAAATTCCTGTGTCTGCTTTTCCTCAGAAGTCATATCATAAGCCACCTGAATATAATATCTCTGACTACCTTGATTAACTACAAAATCAACTTCAAATTGCTTTCGAGTCGTTTTCCCTTCATTATTTTTTGCATATACCTCTACAATACCAACATCCACATTATAGCCTCTGATAAGCAGTTCATTATAAACAATATTTTCCATTATATGAGTAGGTTCCTGCTGTCTAAAATTTAATCTGGCATTTCTGAGTCCCACATCTGAAAAATAATATTTCCGATTTGCTCCCACATATTTTCTGCCTTTAATATCATATCTGCCAGCTTTAGAAATCAAAAATGCCTCCACAAGATAATCTATATGGTTGGATATTGTCTTGTTGCTGTAATTGATACCACGTTCACTTTTGAAAGTATTTGATATTTTAGTTGGATTAGTAGGAGCTCCTATCGCAGAAGCAAGAATATCTATCAAAGTACCAATCTCATCAACATTTTGAAGCTTGTTTCGTTCTACAACATCCTTAATATAAACATTTGTGAAAATGTTTTTTAGATACTCAGCCTTTTGGCGTTCCA
>OCHA01000226.1_pt1 | contig 79804 bp, 73 predicted proteins | sample 1538591 | NCBI WGS metagenome assembly OCHA01 (sample SAMN04571710, study PRJEB22368) | human gut metagenome | biome: human gut; material: stool | host: Homo sapiens | place: Luxembourg | collected 2012-09-06 | reverse complement strand
TATTTAGTCTGACGCCTAAAGCGTCTGGAAGCACGTGACTTCAGTCATGTGAGGACATAATTCACATGATTGTAAAGAGAAATTTACTTGACAATCTCGGGCCTATCCTTTAATATAACTTTTGGATTATACCAAATAGATAATGACCGGGAATCTATCAAGAAGAATGGTTGATTTCCGGTTTTCTTATGTGGACATCATGGTCAGGAGTGCCCGCAGACTGGATGGAACAGGACGGACCGGATATATCTATAATTGGAAAAATGGACATATACAGATGCGAAACCATGCAGAGACTGGCACTGTAACAGGCGTCAGCATTGGCATAAGCCGATGTAGGGGCGAAAGCTTTTACGCGTGGTTTCGTATCTTTTTTAGTTGGTAACTTTTTTACATGAAAGGAGCTGAGTATAGTTGGCAGAGGTTTCACTTGAACTGAAAGAGATAAAGAAAAGTTTTACAGAAGGCGAAGCAGTTCTGGATAATATCAGTCTTGAAATCAGTAAAGGAGAGTTTATTACTTTGCTGGGATCTTCGGGATGCGGCAAGACGACAACGCTGCGAATCATTGCCGGTCTGGAACAGCCCGATGCAGGAAGTGTCTGGCTGGACGGCAGAGAAGTGACAGGCTTGGAGCCGAACCAGAGGGATGTGAATACGGTATTTCAGAATTATGCGCTCTTTCCGCATATGAATGTTGCGGAGAATATTGGCTATGGTCTGAAGCTGAAAAAAGTTCCTAAGAGTGAGATCAGGAAAAAAGTTTCTCAAATGCTGGAACTGGTTCAGCTTGAAGGATATGAAAAAAGAAAGCCTTCCGAACTCTCGGGCGGTCAGAAACAGAGAGTTGCCATTGCGAGAGCACTGGTGAATAATCCCAAGGTACTGCTTCTGGATGAGCCGCTGGGAGCACTGGATCTGCAGCTTCGCCGTGCGATGCAGATAGAACTGAAGCATCTGCAGAAGAAGCTGGGAATTACATTTATCTATATCACTCATGATCAGGAAGAAGCTATCAACATGTCTGACAGGATCGCGGTGATGAAGGACGGACGTATTGAGCAGATCGGAACACCGGATGAGATTTATAATCATCCAAAGACCAGTTATGTGGCAACATTTGTAGGAAATGCCAATATCCTGCATGGGGCTGCAGAGAGTATTCAGGGACAGAATGCAATCGTAAAAATTGGAAATGACAAGGTAATTGTAAAGCTTGAAACAAGTCAGCAGAATACAGAGGATACAGGGGGAAAACAACACCTTGCAGCAGGAGAGAAAGTAACTCTGGCTGTGAGAAGTGAAAATATATTGTTGCAGGAAGCTGCTGTAATCGGTAACACTGGTACAGATAACGGAGACACTGTTGATATAAGGGTGGCAGGCGGGATTTCAGATATACATGATGCGAATAGTATATCGGGCTTACAGGCAACTGTTACAGAGAAGAACTTTGCAGGAGGTCAGCTTCGTGTAACTCTGAAGCTGAGTGATGGTACACAGTTGATCGCCAGCAGATACGGAATCGACGCATCTGTCGCAGAAGGTCAGACAGTAAGATGCAGTTTTCTGCCGACAGATGCAGTACTGGTAGACAGGGAGGACATTCATGAAGAAGCGTAGAAACCGTTCTGACAGTTCTGCATGGATGGCACTTCCACTGTACATTTTTACCATTGTATTTGTGGTATGCCCCCTTATCTATATGGTGGCGCTGAGTTTTGCTACGCCGTCCAGAGGATTTGGGGTGACCTGGAAATTTACGCTGGACAATTACAGAAATATTCTGGAACCTGTATACCTGAATACATTTGTGGAATCACTGAAACTGGCATTTACCAGTACGATAGTGATCGCTTTGATCGGCTATCCGTTCGGGTATTTTATGGCGAGGCTGCCGGAGCACAGAAAGAAAAAGGCACAGCTTCTGTTGTCTACGCCGTTCTGGGTAAATTCCCTGATCCGTCTGTATGGCTGGATCATTATTCTGCAGAAAAAAGGACTTTTGAATTTTGTATTGATAAAACTCGGGATCATTGAGAAACCGCTGTCCATCCTGTACAGTTATCCGGCAATTGTAATCGGTATGATTTATGTGCTTCTCCCGTTTATGATCATGTCTGTATACTCCAGCGCAGAGAAGCTGGACTGGTCTTATGTGGAGGCTGCCAGAGATCTTGGTGCATCCAGACTGCAGGCATTTTTTACCATAACACTGAAGCTTACACTGCCCGGGCTGCTTTCGGGTGTGATCCTGACTTTCGTGCCATCCATGGGACTGTTCTTTATTGCAGATATCCTGGGCGGAAATAAAGTGGTACTTGTCGGAAGCCTGATCCAGGATCAGATGACAAGAGGAAGTAACTGGCCATTTGCAGCAGCACTTGCTGTGGTGATGATGGTACTTACAACTGTACTGATCATGATCTACAGGAAAGTGACAAATGCCAGAGAACTGGAGGGAATCGGATGAAAAAGAATTCAAGATTTGCCGGATTTTATATGGGGCTGATTTTCTTTCTGATGTATCTCCCTATTGCAGTAGTGATCGTTTTCTCATTTAATGAATCCAAACTGCCGGTGAAATTTACAGGCTTTTCCCTGAAATGGTATCAGGAACTGATCCATGACAGAGCAATGCTGGAAGCGTTGGTGAACAGTCTGATTCTTGGGGTATTAAGCTGTCTGGTTAGTGCAGTGATCGGTACTCTGGGCGCAGTTGGGTTATCAAGGATTCACTGGAAGTCAAAAGGGGCACTGGAATACATTTCCATATTGCCGTTAATGATACCAGAGATTATCCTTGGTATGGTGCTGATGGCATTCTTTTATATGCTGAACCTGCCCTTTGGCATGCTGACACTGTTAATAGGCCATACGGTATTCTGTGTGCCTTATATTCTGATGGAAGTGAAGGCAAGACTGGCAGGCATGGATCCGGCACTGGAAGAGGCAGCCAGAGATCTGGGGGCAGGACCTTTCCGGGCTTTCCGGGATATTACGCTGCCCTTAATTATGCCGGCGGTAATTTCAGGTTCGCTGCTTGCGTTTGCCATGTCTATGGATGATGTGGTAATAAGTATTTTTGTAAACGGACCGCGTCTGTCTACGCTGCCGATCAAGGTGTACACACAGCTGAAAACGGGAGTGACGCCGGAGATCAATGCGTTGTGTACCATTCTGCTGGCAGCTACACTGGTTATTTTTATTGTTTATTCACTGATAACAAAGAAGAAAAAATAAATGCTATAGCAACAAAAATAGAATACATTCAGAGGAAGGAAAAGATGATGAACAAACTGATTGAGTTAAAAAATCTGACCAAGAATTTTGATGATCAGCAGGTTTTGCGCGGCATCAATCTGGATATTTACGAAAAGGAATTCCTGACGCTTTTGGGACCCAGCGGATGCGGAAAGACAACCACCCTTCGAATCATTGCAGGCTTTGAAGAACCAAGTGACGGAGAAGTACTGTTTAACGGGATTGAGATTTCCAAGCTTCCCCCGTACAAGAGAGAGGTTAATACTGTGTTTCAGAAGTATGCTCTTTTTCCTCATTTAAATGTGGCGGAGAACATCGGTTTCGGGCTGAACCTGAAGAAGGTCGATAAAACTGTCATCGCCCAGAAGGTGGAGCGTATGCTGAAGATGGTTGGTCTGGAAGGCTTTGGGAAAAGAGATGTAACTCTGCTCTCCGGTGGACAGCAGCAGCGAGTGGCCATTGCCAGAGCTCTGGTAAATGAGCCGAAGGTTCTGCTTTTAGATGAGCCCCTGGGTGCACTGGATGCAAAGATCCGTAAACAGATGCAGGTAGAATTAAAGAAAATCCAGCAGGAAGTCGGCATCACTTTCATTTATGTTACCCATGACCAGGAAGAAGCCCTGTCCATGTCAGATACGGTTGTTGTTATGAATAACGGTGAGATTCAGCAGATTGGCTCTCCTACAGATATCTACAATGAGCCGGAAAACCGTTTTGTTGCAGGCTTTATCGGTGAATCTAATATTATCGAGGGAACCATGATCCGTGATTATCTGGTTGCTTTTGACGGATTTGAGTTTGAATGTGTGGATAAGGGATTTGAAGATAATGAAGAGATTGAAGTTGTATTAAGACCTGAGGATCTGGATATCGTAGATCCCGGTCAGGCAAAGATCAGGGGAATCGTGCGCAATATTACCTTCAAGGGTGTGCATTATGAAATCCTGATCGAGACAGAACTTCGTACTTATATGGTTCATACCACAGATTATGCGGAAGTCGGAAGGGAAGTGGGACTGAAATTCGGGCCTGAAGACATCCATGTTATGTGTAAGATGGGAAGCTACTGATGAAACAGTACAGAAGTCTTATCAAACCATATCTTGTGTGGGCATTTGTGGTCATTGTCATCCCGCTGATACTGATCGCATTATATGCATTTACAGAAGACGGAAACGAGGTGCTGACGTTCTCCTTCACCCTGGAGAATTTCCGCAAATTCCTGGAAGCTACGTATATGAGCGTTATTTTCAAATCCTTTAAGCTTGGAATCCTGACGACGGTCATCTGTCTGGGGCTTGGCTATCCGCTGGCATATATTATTTCCAAATGTCCGGAAAAATCCCAGAGTCTTCTAATCCTGCTGGTAACTATTCCGGAATGGATCAATATGCTTCTGCGTACTTATGCATGGATGAACCTGCTGTCGGACAATGGTATCATCAACCATTTGCTTGGATTACTGGGGATTTCCCCGGTGACAATGATGTATACGGACTTTTCCGTAGTGGTTGGTCTGGTCTGTAACTTTATGCCATTTATGATCATTCCGATCCACACATCCCTGAGCAAGATGGATAAATCCTTTATCGAGGCTGCCTATGACCTGGGTGCAAATAAATTCCAGACCTTCACAAAGGTTATCTGGAAATTGTCCATCCCCGGTGTGCTCAATGGAATCATGATGGTATTCCTGCTGTCTATTTCCACATTCGTTATTCCGAAACTTCTCGGAGGCGGACAGTACATGCTGATTGGTAACCTGATCGAGTCTCAGTTTATCTCAGTTGGTGACTGGAACTTCGGAAGTGCGATTTCTCTGATTCTGGCTGTGCTCATTCTGATCTTTATGAGCCTGATGAAGAAGATGGATAAAGATGAATAAGGGAGGACGGCATGAAACGTAATAATAAATTTTTCTCAATGTTATATGTAGTACTCTGCCTTGCTTTCTTTTACCTGCCAATCTTGGTGACGATGATCTTTTCCTTTAATTCATCCAAGTCACTGACCAGATTTACAGGCTTTTCTCTGCGCTGGTATCAGGAACTTCTCGGTAACGGGGAAGTAATTAAGGCAGTTTATGTATCTGTTACCATTGCGATCATTGCGACCATTGTTTCTACAATACTTGGAACCATTACAGCGATCGGTTTATCCAAATCAAAGAAGGTAATCAAGGAACTGCTTTTGAATATTAATAATATCCCGATCCTGAATCCTGAGATCGTAACTGCCATCAGTCTGATGCTCTTGTTCTCTTCTCTGGGATTTCGAAAAGGATATCTGACTATGCTGCTGGCACATATTGCGTTCTGCACCCCGTATGTAATTACCAGTGTTTATCCGAAGGTAAGGGCTCTGGATCCGAATATGGCAAATGCTGCCATGGACCTTGGGGCAACACCTTTTCAGGCTCTGACAAAGGTTATCGTGCCGATGATCAAAGAGGGTATTTTCGCAGGCGCGCTGCTTGCATTTACCATGTCATTTGATGATTTCGTTATTTCCTATTTCGTATCAGGAAATGGTGTAAAGAATATCTCTATTGTTGTATATAATATGACAAAGCGTATCAATCCGACGATCAATGCTTTGTCAACCATCGTGATCGTAGTCATCATCGTGGTACTGCTTTTGTCCAATCTGCTTCCGAAGTTTAAGAATAAAGCCAGAAAGCTGAACAGGAAAGCAGTAAAAATTGTCTCTGTAGTTCTGGTTGTTGCCGTTATGGCAGGGCTGATCAAATGGGGATTCGTGGCGCAGTCCACTCATGTGCTGAAAGTTTACAATGCAGGAGAGTACATGGATCTTTCTCTTCTTGAGGATTTCGAAAAAGAATATGATTGTACCATCGTATACGAGACTTTTGAGTCAAATGAGATGATGTACACCAAGCTTTCAAGCGGTGAGACTTATGATGTGCTGATCCCGTCTGATTACATGATTGAGAGACTGATCAAAGAAGAATATCTGCAGGCACTTGACTGGAAAGAAATTCCGAATAAGAAAAATCTGCTGAATGATGTCATGAACCAGAGCTATGATCCGGGCAACCGTTATTCCTGTCCGTATTTCTGGGGAACAGTAGGAATCCTTTATGATAAGACAGTAGTAGATGAGGCTGATCTGAAAGATGGCTGGAATCTTCTGTGTAATCCGAAATATAAAGGAAATATTTACATGTATGATTCTGAGAGAGATTCCTTTATGATAGCATTAAAGGCACTTGGGTATTCCATGAATACTACAAATGAGGCTGAGATCGAGGCGGCTTATCAGTGGCTGATCAATCAGCGTGACACTATGGATCCGATCTATGCAGGCGATGATGTGATCGACAACATGATTTCAGGAAACAAAGCGCTGGCAGTTGTGTACTCCGGAGATGCATCTTACATTATCAGTGAAAACCCGAATCTGGACTACTTCACACCGGAACAGGGAACCAACAGATGGTATGATGCAATGGTTATCACAAAGGACTGCAGCGAAGTACAGCTTGCCCATAAATTTATTAATTTTATGATCAGTGATAAATCTGCTCTTTCCAATACGGAAGAAGTAGGGTATACTTCTACAGTGAAGAGTGCTTTTGAAACCATGAAGGAGGGGGACTATGCCGGGATCAGTTCTTATATTCCGGATACAACCAACCCGAATAACGAAATCTTTGCTTATCAGCAGCCAAAGATCAAGCAGAAATTTGCGGAACTCTGGACAAAAGTAAAAGCAAAGTAAAAAAGGATAGCCGCTGTCTGCCGATACGGTGGAAGGTGGACAGTGACTGATGCAGACTACAATGCAGAGCATAAGAAGGGAGATCATTTATGAAAAAAAGAGTACTTGCAGTAGTTATGTGTGCATTAATGGCCGGATCTGTATTTACCGGATTTAAGGATGCAGGAGATGATAAAGAACTTGTACTTTTTACATGGGAGGGAATGTTCCCGCAGGAAGTTCTGGATGATTTTGAAAAAGAGACAGGAGTTAAAGTTGTTTATTCAAACTTCGATACAGATGAAACCATGCTTGAGAAGCTTTCCATGGCAAAGGGCGGCGACTATGATATCGTAATCGCAGATGATTATATTCTGGAAACTGCGATCCAGGAAGGACTTGCAGAGAAGCTTGACAAGGATTCTCTGGAGAATATCGAAAATATCAACCCATTATATCAGGGACAGTTCTATGATCCAGACGATGAATACACAGTTCCTTACGGAGCAGGCATCCCGCTGATCGTTTATGATCCGGAACAGGTGGATATTGATATCAAAGGATATAAAGACCTCTGGGATCCGTCTCTTGAGGACAGCATTGCACTGACTGCAAACTATCGTGTGATCAATGGTATCACCCAGCTTTCCATGGGCGAGAGCATGAATGAAGAGGACGTTGACGTGATCAAGAAGACAGGAGAGAAGCTTCTGGAACTTGCTCCGAATGTACGTCTGATCCAGGATGACAATACACAGAATGCACTTCTCAACGGAGAAGCAAGTGTTGCATTTCTTTATACCTCTCAGGTAACAGCTGCTCTGGCTGAGAATCCTGATCTGAAGGTGGTATATCCGGAAGAAGGACTTGGATTTGGTATTATGGGTATGTTTATTCCAAGTGAAGCGCCGGATAAAGATGCGGCATATTCTTTCATGGATTACATCATGCAGCCGGAGGTTGCAGCGAAATGCACAGACTATATCGGCTATTACAGCACAAATAAAGCAGCAGATGAGCTGGTAAATCCGGATCTGGTAGTTCCGGATGACGTTACAAAGGGCGAGATCGTCCAGAATGTAAGCCAGGACGCAGACGCACAGTATCAGAAGAACTGGACTGAATTTAAGGCTGCCTGCGACTAAGGGGTTAATCAACTAAGGAGTTAATATGGATGTTTACAAGGGAACCGGTGCCTTTTCCGGAATTGCCATCGGTAAGATACTGTATTATCATAAAAGCGAATATCAGATGCGCCAGTACGAGATCACAGATGTGAAAACAGAGCTGAATATTTTCCGGCAGGCGCGCACCAGAGTCATGGAACAGCTGGAGGATTTATATGAAAAAAACTGCATAATTCAGGGAACCCAGGCAGAGATTTTTCTCAGACAGAAGAATCTGCTGGAGGGAAAAAGCTTTCAACGTGCCATTGAGAGTGTCATACAGAGTGAAAAAGTAAATTCTGCCTATGCGGTAATGACTACAAGGGATGAGATGCTTAAGACTTTCAGAACTCTGGAAGAGCCTGCGATTAAAGAACGGCTGGATAATATGCGGGAGATTTCCGACCGCCTGATCGGTGAACTGGGAGGTATCTCTCCCAGGATAGATCTTGGGGATGAGCCTGTGATCGTTGTGACGGAGAGTATCACGCCAACAGAACTGATGGAGATGGATAAGGATAAACTGATGGCTATTGTTACCCATCATGGTTCCGACATGTCTCATGCTGCCATTATGGCAAAAACAATGAATATACCGGCGCTGCTGGAAATTGACACAGATTCGGAGTGGGACGGACGGCAGGCTATTGTGGACGGATATACCGGAACTTTGTATATTGATCCGGATGAAGAGGTAAAAAAAGAATATGAGATCCGCAGGCAGGCTGATAAAGAAGAAAGAGAAGAGCTTCTGAAATTAAGGAGAGAACCGGATATCACAAAAGATGGCAGAAAAATTGAAATCTATGCCAATATCGGAAATATGGACGACCTGAACAGTGTGCTGTATTACGGAGCTGCCGGGATTGGTCTTCTGCGCAGTGAATTCCAGTATCTTGGAAGAGAAAATTATCCTCGTGAAAATGAGCTGTTTCTTGCATACAAAAAGATTGCGGAGACCATGGGAGAAAAGCTCACTGTGATCCGTACGGCAGATCTCGGAGCAGACAAGCAGGCAGAATATCTGAATATCCCGGACGAGACAAATCCAATCATGGGGAACAGAGGAATCCGTCTCTGCCTTGACAGAAAAAGAATGTTCAAGGCACAGCTTCGGGCAATTTTCAGGGCGAGTGCATATGGAAACCTGGCGCTGATGTATCCGATGATCAGCTCAGAAGAGGAAATGGATGAGATTGAAGAAATTATCCGGGAAGTAAAGATCGGGCTGGATGAAAAAGGAATTCCGTATAAACATATTAAGACAGGAATCATGATCGAGACTCCGGCAGCAGTCATGATCAGCCGGGAGCTTGCCAGAAGAGTGGATTTCCTGAGTCTTGGAACCAATGACCTGAGTCAGTATACACTGGCGATGGACAGACAGAATCCGCTTCTGCGCAAGAAATATAATGACCATCACCCGGCAGTGCTGCGTATGATTCAAATGGTGATCGAAGCGGGACATGCAGAAAACAGACGTGTCTGTATCTGCGGGGAACTTGCAGCAGACACTGCTCTGACAGAAGAACTTCTGAGGATGGGTGTGGACTGTCTCTCTGTAGTGCCGGCATGTATTTTGCCGGTAAGAAAAGCACTGAGACAGGTAGATCTGTCGGGAGATGATAAAGGTGCGTAAATTTGGTGAAAAGTAAAGTAGTATTACTTCCCTGTCGGGAATATGATGAAGAAAAAATCTATATGCTTCTGAAGCAGGGGCTGGATTTTCTGGGTGGAGTGGAGACTCTGATTCCAAAGGATGCGAAGATCCTGCTGAAGCCGAATCTGCTGAAAAAAGCAGAGGTAGAGAAAGCAGTGATCACACATCCGGTTGTAGTAGGAGTTTTTGCGGGAATCCTGCGTGAAAGTGGGTATGAGAATATTGTGCTTGCAGATTCCTGCGGTCATGGAACCACTCAGGCAGTGATCCGCGGAACAGGAATGGATACTTATCTTGAGAAATATCATATTCCGGCTGTTGATTATTCTGAGGGCGTGAAAACTGCTTATCCGCAGGGAGTCCAGGCAAAGGAATTTATCCTGCCAAAAGAACTGTTGGAGCAGGACTGTGTGATTTCCCTGAGCAAGATGAAAACACATGCATTAGAACGTATCACCGGTGCGGTTAAGAACAGCTATGGGTTTGTATATGGATTTCATAAAGCGAAGGGGCACACGCAGTACCCGAGTGCAGACAGCTTTGCCAGAATGCTTATTGATCTGAATAAATGTGTGGCACCGAAGCTGTATGTGATGGATGGGATTGTGGCCATGGAGGGCAACGGACCGGGTTCGGGAGATCCGGTTCCTATGAATGTACTGCTGATGTCCACAGATCCGGTTGCACTGGACAGTGTATTCAGCCGTCTGGTTTATCTGAAACCGGAGATGGTTCCGACGAACTATCATGGCGAGAAAATGGGACTTGGTACATGGAAAGAAGAGGAGATTACCCTTCTGACACCAGACGGGGAGATTTCCATGGCAGAGGCAGTGAAAAAATACGGAAATCCGGCTTTTAATGTAGACCGTACAGAAGTGCGAAAGAATATCTGGACAAGAATGGCGGGAGCGTTAAATATTTTTCAGAAAAAACCATATATAGAAGCTGATAAATGTGTTCGCTGTGGGATCTGTGTGCAGAGCTGTCCGGTTCCAGGGAAAGCTGTGGATTTCAGAAAAGGCAAAGGAAAGCCGCCGGTATATGATTACAGAAAGTGTATCCGCTGTTTCTGCTGCCAGGAGATGTGCCCGAAGAAGGCAATCAAAGTGAAGTAGATGAAAAGCAGATAATAAAAAGCGCAACTGTTTATAGAATTGCCATGGTATTTTCGCAGAATCAGGACAGAGGAAAGCCGGACAATTACCAAAAAGCACATAACAGAGGATGAGAGTATCTCGGATTGAGACAGATTCTATCCTAAGTTATGTGCTTTTTTTGAGTCATATCCCTCTTTAACCGAATCAGGAAAGTTCCCTGCTTTGGCTGCGAATATTCGTTATTCGTCTGACTATGGCTGTCGAAGATACAAAATCTATCTTCCGAGGCTTCTGCTTATCTCGTGGATGAATTCCGGAGTAGTACCACAGCATCCTCCGACAACAGACGCACCATTTTCGATCAGAACCTTCATATGTTCTGCAAAGCTTTTGGCGTCCATACTGTAAATGGCATTTCCCTGATCATCAATCGTCGGCATACCGGCATTAGGTTTGGCGATGACAGGAATGGATACGTTCTCTTTGATATTGCGGACAACGGATACCAGCTGGTCAGGTCCTACAGAACAGTTGATCCCAACTGCCACAGCACCTGCACCCTCAAGGGCGATCGCAGCCTCCACAGCATTTCCTCCGCTGAAAATGCTTCCGTCAGCTTCTACGGTCATTGTACACATTACAGGAAGAGAACTTACGGATGCAGCAGCATCCAGTGCAGCAAGTGTTTCCTCGATATTGATCATGGTTTCCGCAGCGATCAGATCAACACCTGCATCTTCAAGAACCTTAATCTGTTCACAGTATGTTTCATATGCCATCTCATAGGTGAGATCACCGGCAGGCTCCATCATCTTGCCTGTTGTGGTAATATCACCGGCAACATAGACCTTATGTCCTACTGCCTCTCTGGAAATATTTACAAGTGCATGGTTCATTTCCGCAAGCTTATCCTGCAGTCCGTGAAGTCCGAGACTGTAACGGTTTCCGCCGAAAGTAGGTGCGTATACGATCTGGCTTCCTGCTTCAACATAAGCCTTTTGCAGATTCTGCAGAACTTCTTTGTGCTCCATGATCCATGCTTCTGTACAGATTCCTCTTGGCATTCCGGCGGCCATAAGATTGGAACCGGTAGCACCGTCGAGCAGTACAACATCCTGTGTCAGCTTCTGAAATTCTTCTCTAGTCATGGAAATTTCCTCCTGTGTTTTTCTATGAAAGTCCTGAGTGGCTGCCATGAATCAGTCATGTCTGCATGGGTAAATTCGTGGATACCGGACAGGATGACTTTCATATACTGTGACATTATAGCACAGCTTTCAGGATAAATGGAGAAAATTAATAAATTTTTATTTCATATGATGCAGTAAAAATTTCATTCTTGTCCAGAGTGTTGATATATTTCTTTTCCGGAAGCTCGCCCTTAAATCCAAAATCATCACAGCGTCCCATCCATGGTTCAAGACATACAAAAGGAGAACCCGGGACGGACCAGATGCCAAAGCTTGGAAATCCATGACAGATTAGTTCCACATAAGGAGTTCCGTCAGGGAAAGCGATACCGGCCTTTTCAATCTGGTCATCAAAAATAAGGGCATCTTTGTCAAACATGTGAGCATCAATAAGGCAGGAACCATTCTCAAGCTCCAGTGTATAAGCTTTATCTGCGACCGCGGTGCCTGATGACATGTCGATCAGCAGATAGGAGAGGGAATCCCGGCCGTCGAAAGTAAGATGATATTGCTCCTGGGAGCCAATTCCTCCGGCAGGTACATTGAATGCAGGATGGCCGCCAATTGTAAAATACATGGTTTCATCATTAAGGCTGATCACTTCCCAGCATACACTGACCTGGTTCTTCTCCAGAACATGCTTGATCTTCAGCTCAAAATCATATGGATAATTTTCTCTTGTGGCATCAGAAGATTTCAGCCTATGGGTGATGGAATCAGCAGTCATATCCACGCAGGTAAATTCGCTGTCCCTGGCAAACCCATGCTGACTGGAGGGATATTCGACTCCATTAATACGATAGTGATCCTCAAAATGACGTCCCACATTAGGGAAAAGAACCGGTGCGTGGCGTTTCCAGTAAGCCGGATCTGCCTGCCAGATCACTTCTCTGTTATGTACTTTATCAAAAATGCTGCAAAGCTCAGCACCATGATCGTCTACAGATACTCTAAGATAGTCGTTTTCAATTGTATGGATCATAAATGAATCCTCCTTGATCGATAAATATTGTGTAACTGTTCAGCTGGCAGTATTCTGCAAATCACCGAAGGTGATTTGAAATGCATTTTGGTTCGTAACTGCGAAGGTACCGAATAGTCACGGACATTGATGTCCGGCAATTTTTAAAAAGGTTTTGATTGCTATAAGTTGATGCCGGAATCAATCTGTCTATAAGTATAACACATGGGCCGGATTAATTATAGTTATAAATATACAAAAATAGATCTGAAATGTCGTGGTAAATTGAAAAATACACTGATATAGTGACGAAATACAGAAATCATATGTGTAAAAACCACAATAAATGATTGACGAATAAAAAAATATTTGTTACAATTTACCTCAACGAGTCCTGTGGGACCAGAGCGTGTCTGAAAAATTGTGACGCACATCTTGCGTAAAGCATTTTTCAGACACACTCTAAGACATAATGAACAAAACGTGAAAACAAGGAGGTCATTGCTATGGCGAAAAAAAGAAATATCATTGTTGGACAATCAGGAGGACCTACTGCAGTAATCAATTCCAGTCTTGCCGGAGTTTATAAGAATGCCATTGAACGAGGATTTGACAAAGTATACGGAATGCTTCACGGCATTCAGGGACTGTTGGATGAACAGTATATTGATCTGTCAACACAGATTCATTCAGAACTGGATATCGAATTACTCAAGAGAACACCATCTGCATTTTTAGGTTCCTGTCGTTACAAGCTTCCTGAGATTCACGAAGATAAAGCAATTTATGAGAAGATTTTTGAGATCTTAAATAAACTGGATATCTATGCGTTTATCTACATTGGCGGAAATGATTCCATGGATACGATCAAGAAACTGTCTGATTATGCGATTCTCACAGGACAGACTCAGAAGTTCCTTGGTGTTCCGAAAACAATCGACAATGACCTGGCGCTGACAGATCATACACCCGGATTCGGAAGTGCTGCAAAATATATCGGCGCATCCACAAAAGAAGTGATCCGCGATGCACTGGGACTTACTTATAAGAAAAATATGATTACGATCATGGAGATTATGGGACGTAATGCCGGATGGCTTACAGGTGCCACAGCACTGGCAAAATCTGAGGACTGCGACGGACCGGATTTGATCTATCTGCCGGAAGTGCCTTTTGATGTTGAGAAATTCCTTGCAAAAGTAAAAGATCTTCTGAATAAAAAAGCATCTATTGTAATCGCAGTTTCCGAGGGAATCAAGCTGGCAGACGGAAGATATGTATGTGAGCTTGGAAGCGTGGGAGACTATGTGGATGCATTTGGACACAAACAGCTTCAGGGAACAGCCACTTATCTGGCAAACTTCCTGGCAGCGGAGTGCGGATGCAAGACAAGAGCTGTTGAACTTTCCACATTACAGAGAAGTGCTTCCCATATGGCATCCAGAGTGGATATTGATGAAGCATTCATGGTAGGTGGTGCTGCAGTTAAAGCTGCAGATGAAGGTGACACAGGTAAGATGGTTGTTATCGACCGTGTTTCCGATGATCCCTACATGGCAGCTACAGGTATCTACGATGTACACAGAATCGCAAATGAGGAGAAACTTGTTCCGAGAGAATGGATGAATAAAGATGCTACAAACGTAACTAAGGATTTTGTAGACTATATTAAACCTCTGATCCAGGGAGATTATCAGCCTATTATGGTAAATGGTATGCCGAGACATCTGGTACTGAACATGAAAAAAGGCAGAAAGAAATAATTGATGAAAATTATAAACGGGCAGCCGGGCAGATCAACTTATCTGTTTTGCTTCCCGTTTTTTCCTGTTATAATGAGATGTGAGAGAAAAATATAGATAAAGACCAGAATAAAGGACTGAGAAAACCTTAACAATAATAAGAATAATAAAATAAATCACTTTATGCAGAATGTATAAAAATTTTAGCTAATTTTAGCAGAATAACCTTGACGAAATGACACAAATTCTATAAAATGATTATGTGCGTATAAGAAACATATATTTACTTATGTGCGAAAGGTGTGGCTGTTCAGTTACTTCACAACAGAATGCTGAATAGTTACAAAAGAACAATAATTTAGGAGGAAAATGTAAAATGGCAAAATGGGTTTACATGTTTACAGAAGGTAACGCTAATATGAGAAACCTTCTGGGTGGTAAAGGTGCCAACCTTGCTGAAATGACAAACCTTGGTCTTCCTGTACCTCAGGGCTTCACAATCACAACAGAAGCTTGTACTCAGTACTATGAAGACGGAAGACAGATCAATGATGAGATCATGGCTCAGATCATGGAAGCAATCACCAAAATGGAAGGAGTTACCGGAAAGAAATTCGGTGACAAAGAAAATCCTCTGCTTGTTTCCGTTCGTTCTGGTGCGAGAGCTTCTATGCCAGGTATGATGGATACTATCCTGAACCTTGGTTTAAATGAAGACGTTGTTAACGTACTTGCTGAAAAATCCGGCAATGCTCGTTGGGCATGGGACTGCTACAGAAGATTCATCCAGATGTACTCTGATGTAGTTATGGAAGTCGGAAAGAAATATTTCGAAGAACTTATCGATGAGATGAAAGCTAAAAGAGGTGTTAAGCAGGATGTTGAACTTACTGCAGAAGACCTTCATGAATTAGCTGAACAGTTCAAAGCTGAATATAAAGCAAAAATCGGTGCTGATTTCCCAACTGATCCTAAGGAACAGTTAATGGGTGCTATCAAAGCCGTATTCCGTTCCTGGGACAACCCACGTGCGAACGTATATCGTCGTGACAACGATATCCCATATTCCTGGGGTACAGCTGTTAACGTACAGATGATGGCATTCGGTAACATGGGTGATGACTGTGGTACAGGTGTTGCCTTCACACGTGACCCTGCTACAGGAGCTAACGGTCTGTTTGGTGAATTCCTTACAAATGCTCAGGGTGAAGACGTTGTTGCCGGTGTTCGTACACCTATGCACATCTCCGAAATGGAACAGAAATTCCCGGAAGCATTCGTACAGTTCAAACAGGTTTGCGAAACACTTGAAAAACACTACAGAGACATGCAGGATATGGAGTTTACTGTAGAGCATGGTAAACTGTATATGCTTCAGACACGTAACGGTAAGAGAACAGCTCAGGCTGCTTTAAAGATCGCTTGTGACCTTGTTGATGAGGGAATGAGAACAGAAGAAGAAGCTGTAGCTATGATCGACCCACGTAACCTTGATACTCTTCTTCACCCACAGTTTGATGCTGCTGCTCTGAAAGCTGCTACACCAATGGGTAAAGGCCTTGGCGCTTCTCCTGGAGCTGCTTGCGGTAAGATCGTATTCACAGCTGATGACGCTGTTGAATGGGCTGAAAGAGGAGAGAAAGTCGTACTTGTACGTCTTGAGACATCTCCGGAAGACATCACAGGTATGAAATCTGCTCAGGGTATCCTGACAGTTCGTGGTGGTATGACATCTCACGCAGCAGTTGTTGCCCGTGGTATGGGTGAGTGCTGTGTATCCGGATGCGGTGATATCGCTATGGACGAAGAAAACAAGAAATTCACACTTGCTGGTAAAGAGTTCCATGAAGGAGACTTCATTTCCATCGATGGTACAACCGGTAACATCTACGACGGAATCATCCCGACTGTAGACGCTACAATCGCTGGTGAGTTCGGACGCATCATGGCATGGGCTGACAAGTACAGAACAATGAAAGTTCGTACAAACGCAGATACTCCTGCAGATGCTAAGAAAGCTGTAGAGCTTGGTGCAGAAGGTATCGGTCTTTGCCGTACAGAGCATATGTTCTTCGGTGAGGGACGTATCGATGCATTCCGTGAAATGATCTGCTCCGAAACAGCAGAAGAGAGAGAAAAAGCACTTGAAAAAGTTCTTCCATATCAGCAGGATGACTTCAAAGGTCTCTTTGAAGCTCTGGAAGGTAACCCTGTTACTATCCGTTTCCTGGATCCGCCTCTTCATGAGTTCGTTCCTACAGATGAAGCTGACATCAAGAAACTTGCAGATGCTCAGGGCAAAACTGTAGAGCAGATCAAGACTATCATCGCTTCTCTTCATGAGTTCAACCCGATGATGGGACATCGTGGATGCCGTCTTGCTGTTACTTATCCTGAAATCGCTAAGATGCAGACAACAGCAGTTATCCGCGCAGCAATCGAAGTTAAGAAAGCTCATCCGGACTGGACAATCAAACCGGAAATCATGATCCCACTTGTTGGCGATGTAAAAGAGCTTAAATATGTTAAGAAATTCGTAGTTGAGACAGCTGATGCTGAGATCAAAGCCGCTGGTTCTGACCTTCAGTATGAAGTTGGTACAATGATCGAGATCCCGAGAGCAGCTCTTACAGCTGATGAGATCGCTAAAGAAGCAGACTTCTTCTGCTTCGGTACAAACGACCTTACTCAGATGACATATGGCTTCTCCCGTGATGATGCAGGTAAATTCCTCAACGCATACTATGACGCTAAGATCTTCGAGAACGATCCATTTGCAAAACTGGATCAGGTTGGCGTTGGCAAGCTGATGAAGATGGCTATCGAACTCGGCAAACCGGTTAACCCGAACCTTCACGTAGGTATCTGCGGCGAGCATGGTGGAGATCCGTCTTCTGTAGAATTCTGCCACAAGATCGGTCTTAACTATGTATCCTGCTCACCATTCCGTGTACCGATCGCTCGTCTTGCAGCAGCACAGGCAGCTATCGCTGAGAAGAATGCATAATTAACATAAATGTTATGGGGCAAAGCGAAATATCCTCTAAAGAGGTAAAATAGCCAACCAGCCCCAAAGTGTCCAAACGTAAAATTTGACCTTGGAGAATTGTAGAAATACAGTTCTTCAGGGTCTTTTTTGTTTTACGGCATAGCGAAAAACCTTGAACTTATGCGATTTTTCACCCTGTAATAAAATCCGAATTTTATTTACTTTTTTACCCAGAAAACATAAATGAGAGTAGACATAGGATGTGGAATTTGCCCCTTGAGAGGATAAGGGGATTTGCCCCATGACATAGTAAATTTCAAAAATTCATTTCTGGGAAATGCTTTTGGGGATTTTTCAAGAGTCAAAGTGGAAAAAACCTTGATTCTATGCGGGTTCCCAAATTTATTCCCCAAATAAATGAAAATGGGAATCCCATAAATGTTTTTAGGAAAGCTCAGAAAAAGTGTTTTTGGGGAGTTTCCCGTTTTTGGAATATGTTTTTGGAAAAGTGATTTAGGAAAGTGGGAGAAATCGCAACAAATACAGGAGGTCTTATGCGAAAAGTAAGTTACAAAGGGCGATGTGAGAAAAAATCCCTCAAAAAATGCAAAGAAGTGTGTCGAACATATGATTCGATACAAAGTAAGTATGCAGATGTACTTGAAGAATCAGTGGACATTCAGGAAATCCGCTGTAATGTGCCACTCGAAGGAGCAAAAGAGAGCGATTACATGACAGACTTTGTGTGTGTAAAGAATGGCGGTGATCTGATGGTACGAGAATGTTTGCCACGAGACAGACTTACAAAACCGTTAAATGTAAAGTTGTTAGATATGTCAAGAAATTATTGGACAAAGCGTGGTGTGGCAGATTGGGGGATAGTGATAAATGCAGAAGAATGAACTATATTTTAAAGATGATTCTATTGTGCGTGTATTAGCATTGAAAAAAGATTATGTGCTGATTATTGATTGTGTGAGACGAAAAATGCCACGTTGGGAAAATATTTCGTTCTTTGTCGGATGGCAGCAGTGTGCGCAAGAAACTTTGTATAGACTTACGAATATGGAAGCGTTAGAAATTGACTCTCTGTTGCCAGAGAGCCGTAAAAAAGCATATGAACGATACACTATGATTGCGCCGATTCTTCAACTGCTGCCAAATGAGCAAAAAAGATGTGAAATGATTTCTGCGATTGCAATAAATGAAAATATAAGTAAACAAACGCTTCGGAAATATCTTTGTCTTTATCTTTCTTTTCAGAATGTGGCGATACTATCTCCTAAAGACAATAAAAGTGATAGATCTTTGACTGATGACGAAAAGAATATGAGATGGGGGCTTAATAAATTCTATTATACTTGTCACAAAAATAGCCTCAAAACAGCGTATACGATGATGTTAAAAGCTAAATATTGCGATGGAAACGGTGAATTAGCAGAAGGATATCCAACTTTCAATCAGTTCCGTTACTTTTATCGTAAACGGAAGAATACGCAGACTTACTATATTTCCCGAAATGGGCTTACAAATTATCAGCGTAATAATCGCCCGCTGCTTGGTGATAGAATCCAGGAATATGCAAAAGCACCTGGAATGGGTATGTTGGATTCTACAGTTTGCGACATTTATCTTATCAATGAACAAGGTGGAATCATTGGCAGACCAATATTAACCGCTTGTATAGATGCTTACAGCTCATTATGTTGCGGTTATTCACTATCATGGGAAGGTGGCATGTATAGTCTCAGACAACTAATGCTTAACGTTATTACTGACAAGCAAGATTTATGTCGAAAACATGGAATTAACATAAAGCAGCAGGAGTGGGATTCTTCATATTGTCCTGGGGTTTTGGTGACAGATCAAGGGACGGAATATAAAAGTATGAATTTTGAACAGATTGCAGAGTTGGGAGTTAAAGTTGTGAATCTTCCAGTTTATCGCCCAGAACTAAAAGGAAGTGTGGAAAAGTTTTTCAGTATAATTCAAGATCTTTTCCGCCCGTATCTAAAAGGAAAAGGATTGATAGAACCAGATTTCCAGGAACGTGGGGTACATGACTACAGAAAAGATGCGTGTCTGACACTGAATCAGTTTGAAAAAGTGCTTATTAGCTGCATTCTCTATTACAATTCACAGCGAATAATAGAGAATTTCCCATACACAGAAGAAATGCTAAAATCAAAAGTACCGCCATATGCAAGTGATATATTTAGATATGGTTTATCATTAGAAGGAGCAAACTTCATTTCGATAAACAGAGAACAGCTTATGTTGACACTGCTGCCACGCACAACAGGAAAGTTTACAAGATCCGGGTTAATCGTGAACAATGTAAGATATAAGAACAAACATTTTGCAGAAAAATATTTATCCGGTGGTAATGCGACAGTAGCATATAATCCAGAAGATTCTGGAAATGTGTGGCTGCTTGATAAGGGTGATTACATAAAATTTGAATTGATTGAGAGTCGTTTTAGGAATAAAAACTTTAATCAGATTGAAGAAATGCAGACACAGAAAAAGAGTATTGTTAATTCTGCTACCAATGACAATTTACAGGCAAAAATAAACCTGGCAAATTACATTGAAACAATCGTGAACAATGCCGGAAAGAGTAATAGTGACTTAAAACAGATTCCGAAAAACAAAGAACATGCGAAAAGAAAAAGTCACGGTGATTATATGGAAAAAGTAGGTGAAGCAGATGAATAACATGGATTTGATTGAAAAAATGCCACAAATGCTTTCGGGGAAAGAACTTTATGATAGATTAACAGACTTACCTGAATATAGTGAAGAAGTACGATGTAAAAGCCAAACAGAGCGACTTATAGCACTTTCTACGCTATATGATATTTATTTGCCCTCTGAAATGTCAGTGGAAATATATTCAAAATTGTATTTGGCTTTACTTAGATCGTTGCAGAAAAAAGGCACTCATGCAGCAGTGCAACAATTATATCAGAATCATAAGACCATTATGCAAAGAGAAAGTCGAGGGATTATCGGTGGATCTGATTCTTTTTCAATCGTTGGCTGCTCTGGTATCGGGAAGAGTTCTGCAATAAATCGTGCAATTTCTATCATTACAGAAAATAAAATGATCGAAATTAAGAATCCGCCAGTGAGAATTATTCCATGCCTTATAGTTCAGTGTCCGTTTGATGCAAGTGTGAAATCGTTATTACTGGAAATTTTACGAAAATCTGATGAACTTCTGGAAACCAATTATTATGGAAATGCCTTAAAAGCCAGAGCGACAACCGATGTGCTGATTGGCATTGTGGCACAAGTGGCATTGCAGCACTTAGGAATGCTAGTTGTCGATGAAATTCAAAATTGTGTTGTAGCAAGAAACGGTAAGTATCTGGTGGCAATGTTGACACAGTTAATTAACACTTCCGGCATATCCATTGGATTGATAGGTACAGCCGAAACAACGTCATTACTTGAAACTGCATTCCAGTTGGCACGCCGTTCCCTGGGCTTACAATATAACACCTTAGATAACGATGAATATTTTAAGGGATTCTGTGAACTGTTATATAAATATCAATATGTGCAGAAATATACAGAGATTACGCCACAAATTATAGATTGGCTTTACGAACATTCCGGCGGCGTTACTTCTGTTGTTGTTTCTTTAATTCACGATGCACAAGAGATTGCGATACTTACAGGATATGAAACACTAGATATTGTAATGTTCAATCAAGCATATAGTCAAAGACTGCAACTTTTACACGATTTTATCCGTCCAAATGTAGCGGTAAAACCAACCAGAAAGAAAAAGAAAACTGTATATGCCGAAAATCCAATAGATGCTTATACAATTTCTGCACTTGTCCAGAAGTCAAAAGATGAAAACATAGATATAGTGCCATTGTTGCAGAAGTATTTTACTATGGAAGAGGTGAAGCTATGAAAATGTATCTTCCTGAGATTTACCCAGACGAACTTATATATAGTTGGTTGTCCAGATATTATGTATATTCTGGATGTGCAAATCACAAGATGTTGATTTCTCAGCTTTTGTATAGCACAAAAAATAATCCAAGTATCGAATTTGTAAGTCATCTGAATAAGGCAGCAGAACAGCAAATTACACAAGTATATTCAATAGAGGATTTGATTTTGAACCATACAATGTTTCCACAATATGCAAGATTTATGTCGGCAGATAAAAAAGAAGTGGCACTTGCAGAGCTAAAACATTATTGTGATCCACATGAAGTCTTTACAATTCTCCCACGAAATAAAGGTGAAGTATGGCTGAAATATTGTCCTCAATGCGTGACAGAAGATAGAAAGGCATATGGAGAAACTTATTGGCATAGAATCCACCAAATTAGAAATATGATGATTTGTCCCATTCATAAATGTAAGTTGGTAAATTCGGAAGTAGATATACGTAGTGAAAGGATATTTGCATTTAATCCGGCAGAATTGTCAGAAAAGGACACAAAACCAAAATATGAATATAATCAAATATTGATAAAATATTCACAATATATGGCGAAAATATTTAATTCTGATTTGGTGAATGACAGTTCGATACCTGTAAGCGCGATTATTTACGATGCAATGAAAAAATCTAAATATATGAGGGGACAGCACAGAAATATGGAGTTGTTTATGGCGGATTTTCAAGAGCTTTTTACAGAAATGGGGGTTAATAGCATTGCTTCAATTCATCAAATTAGGAGAGTGATTCTGAAAAATGGGACTGAATTTTCAGCCATTTGTCAAATTGCATATTTTCTGGATATTTATGTAAATGACTTGCTGTATTCAAAGATAGAAGCATCCAAAATTCAGGAAGAAAAAGAAAGCCATTATATTCGTAATCGCCAGGCTATTGACTGGAAACAATTTGATACTGAAAAAGAGAGTCTTTTGGATAAACACTGTAAAGCTATTTACACTGGAACTGGAAATCAAAGTGGTAGACCGGAAAGAGTATCAGAAAAGGAAGTGTGTAGATTTCTAGGAGTTACCTTGGATGGATTCAAAAATCTCCATAGGTGCCAAAAAGTATGGCAACAATATAAGGAATCTTATGATGAAAGTAATGCCAGGAAGATCGTGTGGGGATATAAAACATTGCAATCAGGTTCGCCGGATAAGAAATTGTATTTTTTTGATCTCCGGAGGTTAACAGGAGTAAAGAAGCAGAGATTTCCGCCATTTGAGTTGGTTGAAAAGTATAGCAATAAAACTATTGCAAACGAAATTTTTTCCTTGCTTTAATACTAAATCTTACGGGCTTTAAATGTCTAATTGTTGACAGTTTAAGCCCGTTTTGTTTATTTAGAAATTCTGTTTAACAGTAATGACCTTCCTCGAATCTTTGTTTTTGTTCCTCACTTTGGAATATTAGTAGTTTTCCGCTATCTGCATAAAATCCCACATCAAAAAGTTCTGATGCTTGATGCATTAACATTATTTCATCAAGCTTAGAAATTTTCTTTGTACCTATCTTTGATTTTAGCCATATTTCAGCTTCGTCCACATAAGTGCCCATTATCATACATGTAGACAAATTTTGTGATTTCATCGTTTTCAAAGTAAATGTTGTTTTTTCGCAAAAACTTATTTGATAGCCGATTGCATCAAGAATGTCAAGAACTTCGGAAAAACGAATAGATCCCCTCGAAAGTTTGTTAGAGAGACTTTGTAGAGACATTTGTTCATCTGGATGAATTTCGTTGTACTTATCAACGACATCCTTTAGAGTTAAACCTCTGGAAGTAAAGAATGCTTTTAAAATTGATTTTACTTTATTTTCTGTCATAGTTACACCTCTATTGTCTATAATATACGAAAATGAAAATAAAGTCAATAAATAAACAAAGTTAGTAAAATATACAAAAATGTATATGATATAAAATGTAAACAAAAATATTTATATTATAAAATAGAGATAGAAAAAATGATTATTAGCACAATGGATTCGGCATTTAGGTAGCAAGTATAAGATTTTCTTGATAAGTAGTAAAAAATAGACTATGGAGTTCATTCCATAGCCTGAATTTATTTTTTATTGTTTTTTCTTCTCAGAGTATCAATTAGTAAAGAAACAAGTTGAATATCGTCATCATCTAAATCGGACACATCAAGACGTTTAGTTCTGTCGATATCCAATAAAAAATCAGAACTGACTCGAAAGATAGCTGCCATTTTTCGTAATACTTCTGGAGAGGGAGTACGTTCCTGGCGCTCATAAAAAGATATTACAGACTTAGTTACGCCAAGTTGAGTTGCTAACTGCTGTTGTGTCAATCCATTTTGCATGCGCAATTCTTTTAATTTGTTTCCGAAATCCACAATTTCACCACCTTTGTACTAAATTAGTTTATCAAAAGTATGTACAATAATGGTGTTCTGTAGTATGATAAAAGTATCAATATGGTGTACTTGAAGGAGGTAGAACATGGCATTAATTAGATGTCCAGAATGTGGAAAAGAAATTAGTGATAAAGCAGAAGCTTGTCCAAATTGTGGCTATCCAATTGCAGGTTTAGGTAAAGCAAAGCGTACAACTAATGAATATGCTGTAATTTTGGAAAATGCTGGTGTGAATAAGGTAAAAGCGATTAGGGACGTAAGAGAAGTCACAGGATTAGGACTGAAAGAAGCAAAAGAAATGACGGAAAATGTTCCTTGTGTGGTCATTGATAAAATATCACTAGAAGCTGCAACTGCAATCAAGAATGCATTTGAAGATGATGGAGCAGTTGTGTCTGTAGTATCTTCGGATGATAAAAGTACCAAAATTGCTGTAGCAAAAGAGGCAAATAAAATTAGATGTCCACGTTGTGGATCAACGCAAATAACGACAGGACAGAGAGGATTTTCTTTCTGGACGGGATTCATAGGAGCAAATAAGACGGTTAATCGCTGTGCGAAATGCGGGCATTCTTGGCAGCCAAAATAAAGATTAGGAGAATATAATAATGAACGGAAAAAATTTAAGAATTGTTGGAATTGTAAGTTCTATCATCGGATTTATTATAACAGCTTTCGGCGTATATAAATATGAAGAAGCAAAAGGAATGGTGAAAGCCCTGGGACAGGGTTCTGTATTATTTGGAAGTACAGACAGTACTTACAGAAGCGAGGCTATATGGTTGAGTAATATGAATAATTATCGTATTGTGATTATTGTTGGTGCGATCATTCTGCTTGTTGGAATTATATTATTGATATCAGGAATAATTAACTTGAAGAAAGAAACCACGAAAGTTGAAAATGTTGAAGTGAATGTATCTACAAACGGAAAAATGACAGAATTAAAAGCAATGCTGGACAATGGGTTGATTACATCAGATGAATTTGAAATGAAGAAAAAGGAATTGCTTGATAAGATGTAAATATTAAAGGTAAATGTGATTGGATGGAGGGAACGATATGAATAGGAAAGCAATTGCAATTATAACAGCAGCAGTGGCGATAAATGTTATTAGTACATCTACATATGCGGTAACGGGTGATATTAGTTTTGAGGCAGTCGAAAGATCCCAACATAAACAAGTATCAAGCTCTCAATCAGGAGGTTTTTCGGGTACTGGCAAAAATCCTTGGAATAAGCTTAAAAAAAATGAGACAGAAAAGGAAGAAATTACAGATAAAGGGACGATAAAGGAGATACAAGAGTTACTCAATGCTAAAGGTTATCAATGTGGTACACCAGATGGAATAGCAGGAAAGAATACGTGTAATGCTGTTATTCAGTACAAAGAGGATAACGATATGGAAGCGACAGCGACGATAGATCAAGAACTTTTGAATAGTTTAAAAGGAATTACGCCGACTCCTGAAGCAACTCCTATACCGACCCCTACATCGACTCCAAAACCTAGTACATCAACATACAAATATGTACCTAAATCTGCGACGCATACATGCCAAGCTACTGGATGCAGTAAAGAGGGTACGTATCAATTGGAGGGAATTACTGGTTCGATTGAATACTATTGTGCGGAACATTATTTGGAAGTGTTTAAAATGTATATGGATCTAATTGATAGATATAATAAATAATAAGTTATACTGATGCGTATGCCAGCAGCTTATATATCAGTGATTTGTGAAATATATTATAAGTTGTGTCTATATTGCACAATTTTACTATTCCAAAACACTGTATAGTTTTAACAAATTGCACAAAAATACTTGACAAATTGAGAAAAGTGTGCTATTATAAAGTTACAATTAAATAAATTAAATGTATCTAGGTGTTTTATGTAAAGGCACAATGTAGATACTTACAGCAATCAATTTTTAAAAAAAGAGAATGGACACAACCTTTAAGTTGGATTCTCTTTTAAAGTTGGTTGCTTTTTTTATTGTCAAAATTTAGAAAACGGGATCAAACAAATGAATAGAGAAAAGAAAAGTGTGACTGTGTTTTCACAGGACTTATGCGCCCGCCTGATGCTTAAAGGTCATAGGCTTCAAGGCATGGCAGCAGATAGAAGATATCCGGAGAGAAACGTCTTTTTCTTCCGGAATGATCCGCTTGTACTGGCGGATATAGCCGAGATTGCACAGAATAAAAATGGAGAGTAAAAACATGAGTGAAATTTTGAATTTAGGTGGAGTTGATACTTCACAACTGAGTGAAGGCTTAGAGGTAAAGAACTATCGCGCTCTTTGTGAGCTGGTAGGGGAAGAACCAAAGACAGGGAACGGAAAAAAGGCACAGTTAAAGGAGTGGGATCGCTTCTTTGCTGTGGAGAAAGTGAAGGGAAGTCAAAAGATGATAGTGACAGAGATATATGAACGACCAAAGGAAAGAAAGGATAAAAGGTTAGAGGGCGTTTATGTCAAGTCCATAGAACTTATACTGCTTTATGAGCTGGCAAAGATGTCAGGTTACAGAGCCACTTTTACAAAGAATCGGCTGTGGCACAGGCTTGGAATGGTAAACGATAACTATAAAAAAATTGCAGCAGCAGATTTAAAAGGTATAGATACCTGTATCACAGATTTTGAGATCAATCACTTTTATCAACGATCAGACTCAAGACTGAACAAAATTCTGATGGATGCACTTAATTCTCTAAAAAGGCGTTGGGTTCTTGACTATCAGGAGCAGTATAAGATCGTAGATCGTCAGGGAAATCGGCGCATAGCTGAAGATATAGATATAGGAAACATCATTACCTTAAAAAATCGTGTGGCGCGTTCTTTAGGGTGTAAAGATGAAAGGGAAGTCTTTATGAAGATGAAAACCGCCGAGTTTTATAAAGCGCTGACTTACTATTACGGATACTACTTTGGGTGGGCGTATGTCTATAAAGAGTACAAGCTGATCTTTAATCAAGAGATCATAAAAGAAGAGATTCCTGAAGTAGAAGTTGAGCTGCAGAAAGAGCTGCTAAACGCGAGTGTCGCGGAAGCTATAGAGCGCACAGCAGCACAAAATTTTATCACTTGTGAAGCAAAAGATATAAAGCTTCCAAAGCTGTACCAGAAAGCGCAAGGTTTACTGATAGATGCACTTATAAGACTTGATGGAAACGAATCAGAAATTGCATCAAAAAGGATTTCTGATGATACTGAAGAGCCGGACTCTATAAGGATGCTTACATGCGAAGAGTCAAGCCAGCTTGATGATGAACTGGACGCACTTTTTGGGATGTGAGAAAAGTTGTCCAATTTGCGTTGTATATATAAAAACCCTATATACAACATAAAATGGACAAGTTTTTAAAAATTGAAAAATCATATATAAATGCGACTGATAGGAGCATTTAGCGTCACGTTAGTGGAAAGAGTGATATCACACACTACCGTGTGCTTTGCCACTCAAAGGATTCGTGGCATTATAAACAAAATTAAAAATCTTTTCTTACATGAGAAGAAAAGTTGTTGTAGATATAAATGTTCTTATCAGTGATTTGATATCGTGCCAGAGAAGTCAAGACTTCTTATCAAGTAGTGGCTGGCACTCTACAACCAGAAAGAAAAAAGAAAGCTATTAAGTGGATCTTTTTATAGGATTTTAAATCAATTATGTTTGCCAAAAAATGCACTATTGATTTGAGTTTGTTTTTTGGCTGGTTGGTTTATTGGTTTTTGATAATAAAAATTTAAGAGAAGAACGAGGATATTAAGATGAAGAAAGATATAACCTTAACACAGAAAGAATTTACAAGAAGAATCGCCGGAACAACAGGGATGGCAAATGAAGAAGCTGAGAAAATTGTACAGATTATTGTCAAAGAGATAACTTCATGTTTACTGGATGGCATTGGCATAAAGTTCAGGGGACTGGGGACGTTTATGGTGAAGTCGAAAGCAGCACGGGTATTTATAAATCCTATTACAAAACTTGCAGCTCAGAACCCCAAAAAGATAGCAATAAAATTCAGATCCAGCAAAAAATTGAGAGAACGAATGAATGGTAATTATATAATGGCAGGAGGATGGTACTATTAAAAATGAGTTAATGAGCCTGTTTGATACCTACAAAGCGTGTCAAGCAGGACAGAAAGAAAAATTAAGTGAGCTTTTTGAGACAGAGCAGGATGGTTCTCTGTCTTTCAAGGACATATGCTTAAAGAAGCTTTTGAGTGCGGTAAGATGTACATTCGGAAGTGAAGAGAAAAATCCTCAAGGAAAACACAAAAAATACTATGCCGGACATTTCGATTCATCTGATATCGACGAAACTATGTATCTGGTTATAACCGAGATCTTTTATGCGGTACCTGATAGTGATGGCTGTATTGAGGTAGATAATGTGAAGAGCAAGATTCCTATTAATAATGCATCTTCCTTAGTAAAAAATATTTCATTCTTTTTATCTGCGTTATGCAATTTTCATGGCGCGAAGATCGAGAAAGAAGTATCAGAAAATGTCAAGACAAACGATGCTAAAAAGGAAATAGTTCTGACAGATTATAAACCGCCACAAAAGTTATGGCAAGTTGTCAGAGGTAAAGTGTCACGAAGAATGGAGTGTGCCGAAATACTCCGTTTGTTACAAAAAGACATGTATGGAATCTTTGAATTGTTTAAATCCGATTCAATCAGCATAAGGGCAGCAGTAAAGACAGTGATTGAGAAACCTGAAACTTTTGTGGAAATGAAAGAAGCTGAAGGATTGGAGCTTTTACAACATGAGGAATTATGCAAAGTGATATTTGATTATACGGGTGTAAAGATTCAAAAAACAAATGTTTCTATGATCTTCTCGACAGTCAAAAAGAAACTTATGGAGTATATTTATCTTTGTACTGAAAAGCACAAGTTCCTTTATGCACTCGACACTTGGAATGTAATCATGTTATGTCTATCTGGAGATTCCATTAGCTTTAAGCGACAAATAGAATTACATGAAGATTTTCTCTATTGGTGGGAAAGTGTGCATCATGGGAATATAAAGGATGAGGTATGTAAGACTATGAATGAAATTGTAGATTATTATATTGAACAGGAAAAAGATTGGCTTGATGGTTTTTCTGGATATGTTATAGAAGACAGATTTAAGAATGGAAGAATGAAATTGTGGAAAACATCTATAAGTGCTGCAAAAAATACGATAAAATTGAGTTTTTATTCCTCAGAAGAAGTTAAACATCCAGTAGAGATTTCAATTGATTTGCATGACGTAACAATTTATGAAGGAATATTCAACTATTATGTAATTGAGAATAACTTCTATAATAAAAGAATATTTGTTCTTCCAAAAGATTTAAGAAAAAAATTTAAAAATAAGGCAGATAAAGTGGCGTAAAACGTGAAATAACACAAGTTGTGTCTCATATAATAATAGCTAAAAAATCTGATAAATAAAAATTTTGGCGTGTACTTCTCAGGTACACGTCATTATTTTTTATTTGTCAATAATTTTTGATATAACAATTAAAATTGAATAAGGAGAAAGCATGACGCAGGAAGAATTACGCGAAAAGTTAATTGCTTATGTAATGCGGGGGACTCAAAAGTACATTGCTGAAACTACGGGAATTGATAGTGCAGTACTAAGCAGGTTTAGGAATGGAAAGATTGATTTGTACCCAAATCTGTTCGCTAAATTAAGCGATTTTTTTGAAAATGATAAAACATAAAATTCCAGATTACATATACAATCTGTTTACATAAATGATGAAAAAATAAAGAGGAGCAATATGATTATTTGAAAAATTTTTTTACAAAAGTTACCGCCGGATTTGATACGGCGAAGACAGAAAAGCTAATTAATGCTTTTAGGGAACGAGAGTATAAGTTGCAGTTTTTTAGCTGGTTGAATGACAAAGAGGAGGCATAAAGCATATGAGTGACTTTATTGCAAAAATTACCGCAACGGTTGATACAACAAAAGCGGCAGCCCAGCTTAATGCTCTCACAAAAGAACGTAAGATAAATGTTCAGGCGAATGTCAATGGAAATGGCGTTGACAATCTGAATAGTTCTATTCAGCAAGCACAAAAAGGTGCAAGTGGGCTTTCAGCTAGCTTTAAAGAGATTGCAGGTGCAAAGCTGAAGTATGATGCGATTAATGCCATTAAGACGCAGGCTGATAATGCTGTAAAAGCTGTTACGGACTTGAATCAGGCTATGACATTGGTTAATATGACCATGAGCAGTATGACGGATGCTTCGCTTAATTCGTTAAAGCAGCAGTCATTAAACATGGCGAAAGAGTTAGGCACATATACCAAAAATGTGACAGATGCAGTTACCATATATGCAAATGAAAATGAAAGTGCAGCTTCTATGCTTGCAAAAGCGCGACCAACTGTACTATTATCAGCGGCTTCTGGTATGAACGCAAGTACAGCCGCAGATGCCATTCAGGGTATTATGAATCAGTTTGATATGGCAGAAGATCAAGCGATGCATGTTGCGGATACAGTTGAAAAGCTTAGTTCTGAGATTGCATTGGATTTCTCTCAAGGTTGTGACACTATTTCTAAGTCAATTGCAACTTCTGGTTCAGTTGTAAATGAAGCAGGAATGTCATTTGAAAAATATGCAGCACTGGTATCAACAACAGCAGAAAAGACCAGAGTATCAGGTTCTCAGATTGGTAATGCTTTTAAGACAATCTTCTCAAGAATATCCCGTAGCAAGGACGGACTTACGACAGATGCTGAAATGTCAGATGCAGAAGCAGCATTTAAAAGTGTAGGTGTTTCTGTTCGTGGAGCAGATGGTGACTTGCGTGATGTAAGTGATACACTGGATGATCTTAATAAAGTATGGGGAACATTAAATCATTCCCAGAAATCTTATGTTGCAGAGCAGGCAGCGGGAGTAAGACAGAAAAATATTTTTATAGCTGCTCTTGATTCTTACAACAAAGCTCTACAATTAGAACAGGATGCACTTGGAGCTTCTGGAACTGCTATGGAAATAAATGAGAAGCGTGCTGATTCAATTAATGGAAAAATGGAAAAGTTATCTGCCACTATGACGCAACTCTATTCTGACGTATTGCCAGAGGAGGCAATAGAAGGAATGCTTGACTTTGCAACATCTGTAGCAAATGTAGTAGATAGTTTAGGACTGCTGCAAGGAGCTATTGCCGCACTTGGAGTAGCAGGCGGATCACAAGTGGTTAGTATGCTTGCTTCTAACTGGACAAAATTAGTATCTGCAATAACGTCCCCGTTGGGAATCGCATCATTAGCTACAGGTGGAGTTGTTGCAGCAATTTCCGCATACAGACAATCTGTAGAAGAGATGGTGGAATCTGCGAGACAAGCGGGTGACGAGTGGGAGAGTAACCAAGATAGCTTACAGGGGCAGATTGATAAAATTACAGAGCTTAGAACTGCGTTGGATTCTGGCACATTATCTGAACAGGAAGCAGCCAGCGCAAAAAGTGAACTGCTTTCTATACAGGAAGCTTTAACAGAATCTTATGGAAGTCAGGTAGCAGGGATTGATTTAATTAATGGTTCGCTGACAGAACAGATTGCTTTATTAGATCAGGTGTCTCAAAAGCAGGCAGAACAGTTCCAGAATGAGAACAAAAAAGGTATTGAGAAAGCTCAAAAAGAGATAGAAAAAGATAGACATACTTATCTGGGGCAGTTCTTTGATAATGGTTCCGATGAATCAGAAGCAATCAAGAAATCCATTAAAGATTTACAGAATAAATACGGTGATGATGTATTTAAGACCGAGTTGGAAGCAGACGGAATCACAATGGATGTCCATTTCAACGCTGATGCGTCTACTGCCAAAGAAGCTTTGAATGATTTTATGACAGATGTTTCTGATATAGAAAAGCAATTCGGACAGTCAGACACACTTGACCTTATGAGTGACAATGCTTCTGCTGGTTTATCTAAAGCGAATGAGGTTTTGGATAAGTACGGAGATTTATATAAGCAGGCACAACAGGCAAAACTTATAGCAGACGAAGATTTATTTAAAGCACCATCCGGTAAGGAACAGACTGCTATTAAATGGCTGAATGATTATACAAAAGCAGTAGAAAATTATAATGACGCATTGTCTAATGGAAATCCAGATGCAATCGCACAAGCATCCACACAATTCGAAGCTGTTGACAGTGCAGTACAATCATTATTAAAAAACTCTGACATGTCTCAGTTTGCAGATCAGTTTGCAGAGGTAAAAGATCAATTAAACGAATCTGCTGTTTCCGCAAACAAATTTAATGAAGCTATATCTGGAAATGATACTTCCAAATTTGGAAAAGAAGTCAAGAAAAATGCGGATGCTCTAAAAGACCTTGGACTGACAGATACAGATTTCAGATATACATTTGAGACTGATGGTGTTGAAAAAGGTAAAGACCAAGTTAATGCATTGGTTGATGCTGCAGTAGAATGCGGATTGATTTCTGATACTTCAAGCGGAGAAGTACAAAAGCTTGCTGATACACTGTCTGGTTTGGGTATAGTAGCATCTACTACTGGAGAAGAAGTTAGTAACTCAGCGACAGAAACAGCTTCAGCGGTAGATACAATGACCACCGCACTCGATGCGGCTAAAGAAAAACAGACAAATCTTCTTAGCGCGCTTAGTGACTCACGTTCTGCAACAGGTCTTACAACAGAAGATATTAATAATGTTACTACTGCTTTTAAAGACCTTGATAATTTTGATCCAGCATCAATTTTCGAAGAAACAGCAACAGGTGTTCATCTGAATACCGAAGCTTTAAAAGAGTATAATGAAGAATTAGAACTTCAAACCAAGAATAATTTTGCAGAAGCTATTGCCGATAAACAAAAAGAAATTAATGAGGCACAAGCCAATAACAAATCTCAAGATGTAATCAACGGACTTCAATCAGAACTTCAATCGTTAAAATTACTTGCTAACGAATATGATGGTATGACATCTTCATATAATAAATTTGTTAACGCCACATCTTCTGCAAACGAACGTGATTCATTTGAGAATGTTGCAAAAAGTTATGATAGCATCGGTAAATTGATTCAGGAAGGTTGGGTAACTGACGATTCTGTAACCAGCTATCTTGATTTACTTCTTGGAACTGACAGAATCCAAGATTCTATAGATGCTTATGCACAGCTTGATAAAACCATCGAAGGAACAAGCCATAGTCTTAAAGATTATATGACTTTTGATGAAGATGGAAACTTTACATCTAAAGGTGCATGGGACTTTATGGATGATGTTGCCTCAAAACTGGGTGATGATTTTGTAAAAATTGGTGAAGATGGAACATATGCTTTTGACCTGACTGGCGACAAAATACAGCAAGTGGCAGATGCATTTGGAACAACTACAGATTTCGTAGAACTTTTAGGAAAGGCACTTGCCGATTCAGACGTTCAGGTTAAGTTTGATTCTTCAGATGTACAAAATTACAACGAACAGTTAAAACAGCTTCAAGAAACTTCTACTGCTACTCAAGACAAATTAAAAGAACTGCAAAGCTCAACAAGTGGAGAATCTGGTGGTGGCTTATTATCTGGAATAGATCTTGATTATGACAAAGCTTCTATGTCAATTGACCAATTGGATTCTAAAATTTCTGAATTAACTGGAAAACGTGAGGAAATCAGTGTTAGTGCCAATACAGAAGAGGGACAACAGGCTATTTCCGCACTTGACAGTGAAATTGAATCATTACAATCTCAGAAAATCATGCTTTCTATTGGTGCGCAGTTAGAAGGTGGTGCTACTGTAGATCAACTTCTCGGAATGTCAGATGCGGATTTACAGAAAACACTTAAAATTGATTCAAGCCAAGTAGAAGAAGCCAGATCTCAATTAGAGGCTTTAAAAGAGGCGGACGGAGATATTCCGATCACTGTGAAATTGGATGATAGTCAATTCAAAGAGCTTTCAAGTAAAGATCAAAATATTGATGTAACTGTAGATGATTCGGCATTAGATAATCTTAAATCAAAGCTAGATTCATTAGATGAAACCAAAGATGTAACTGTAAATGTTACTGCAACAGGTGATGTTGATAAGATTCAACAACTTGGTTCTTCCATTAAAAAGGTAGAAAGCAAAGATGCTCAAGTTAATGCTTCTGTTGGTGGATCTCCAGATCAAGTGCAAGCTTTGGCTGATTCCATCAAAAAAGTTAATAGTAAAAGCGTCGATGTGACTGCTACTGTAAATGGCACACCGGATGTAAATGATTTATTCTCTGCTATTGCTAAGCTATATGGAAAAACCGTTACTGTATCTGCAGTTGTTCTTGGTACGGATTCGGTAAACGCATTGGCTACTGCTATTGATAGTGTACATAGCAAAACCGTTACTGTCACTTCAATTACAAACAATATTGTAAATAACTCTACCAATACTATTAAGCCTGCTGCTGATGGAACTATGTTAGCAATGAGCCATGCTAGAGCACTTGCGCAAGGAAGCCTTAGTGATTTCCCGGCTTATGGTGATGGTCGTGTTACCATTCCAGCAGATCAAAAAGCATTGGTAAATGAGCAAATTATTAATGGTCATTCTGAATCCATTGTTCGTAATGGCATTTGGTCTATGATTCCTGGTGGCGCACATATTGCAAATCTTAAAAAGGGAGATATGATATTCTCCGCCGCACAAACAGAAGCCTTGCTAAAATATGGTGCTATACCTGGTCATGCTAGAGCCTATGCACAAGGAAGCCTTAGTGACCTATCTCCACTTGCAAATGCTTTCAGCACTGGATTTTCTGGAACTGGGCGAAACCCTTGGAATAAACTCAATTCATCTAGTTCAGGCAGTTCATCTTCTGGCAGCTCATCTTCTGGCGGTTCTTCAAGTGGTGGCAGCACCGCCGCATACAGGGCTAACACTAACTCTGTAAATGCAAATACATCCGCTACAGATTCTAACACAAAATCAGCAAAAGAATCTAAGAGTACAATTGATTTCATGAAAATCAAGTTAGACAGACTTGCAAATACTTTTGAATATGCAGCAAACCAAATTACTGACTACGTATCTTCTGCCTTTAAAACTGCTGTATTAAAGAAACAGATGAAGATTATTGATAAGCAGCTTACTGCAAATCAAGAAGCATATGATACTTATATGAAGAAAGCTAATTCTGTTGGACTTAGCGAAGAATATAAAAAGTTAGTAAAAAATGGTGCGCTTAAAATCGAGGATATTGATACTTCTACTGATTCCGGCAAAACGTTGTCAGAGAATATCAAGGACTTCCAGAGTTACTATGAATCCGCCATTGAATGTAAAAATACAATTCAAGAATTAAATAATAATCTGCTTGAATTATATGATACTCTAGCAAATATGCCGATTGAAAAAGCTGAGAAGGCAATCGACAAATTAAAATCTAAATATGAATCATTAGATAATGTTTATGGTGCTATTACTGGTGGTGGATCTACTCTTGGTCATTTACAGGATCAGATTAAAAAAGATAATCCGACACTTGCAAATGCTCAGAAAAATTTGGATAAGGCTACAACTGCCAGAAACAAAACAAAGTCAACACGTTCAAAAGCAAGCAAGAATTTAAAATCTGCAACAACTGATGCTGAGAAAACTGGCACAAATCTTATCAATGCGAATAAGAAACAGACCTCTTCCATCGCGAAAAAATTGAAAAAAGCTGCGAAATCTACAACAGATAAGGCAACATATAATACAATAGCACGTGCGATTCGTGAAGGGAAGCCAATTAGCACAAAAGGCTTAAAAGGCGAAGCACTGAAATATGCTAAATCATATAATAAATCTCTGAAACAGGGAAATACTATTGCATCTAAAGTAAAAGCTGGAAAAACAGTCAGTACGTCTGGTATGACAAGTACCTTGAAAGCTAAAGCCAAAAAATATAATACGGATGCAAAAGAAAAGAACGAAGCACAGGAAGAATATGATAAAGCCAAAAAAGCAGACGAAAAGGCATTGAAAAAGCTGAATGCTGCGAAAGATACTAAGAATAAAGCATATTCAGGTTCTACAAAAGAGCAACAGATTCTTGCTACTACAAATGGTAAGAAAGCTTATGTTTATCAAAATATGCTTCTTACACAGGAAACAAGAAATCTTAAAGAACAGAACAAACAGCGTCAGTCAGCCTTGAAACAGGTAAATAAAAACTATAATGATGCGCTGAAAAATTCTAACTCTGCTAATGCAAGTAAAAAATCAGCACAGAAGAAACTGCTTTCAGATAAATCAGTTACTTCCAAATTGACCAAGGCACAAAAAGCGGCACTTGAAGCTGGCAAGAAAGTAAGCACTTCCGGAATCTCTGATCCTAAAGTTTTGAAAAAAATTGAGGCTTATAATAAAAAGGTTGCCAATGCGACTGATTTGAATAAGAAGCTTAAAATTCAAGAGGATGCTCTGGCTGATGCTACAAAAGAAGCGGCTAATGCTGAAGCCGAATATGCACAATCAATCGTAGAGAATGCCAAAAAGAAACTTGATAATATTGCCGCTTACTATGATTCATTTATGTCTCAATGGGAAAACAGAAGTTCCATGATTGAAACATATATGGATAGAATGCAGACACAAGGGTACAACCTGAGTACAAAATTCTATGAAGCACAGATTCAACAGGAACAATCTATTGTCGATAATCTCTCTGAGAAATATAAGGCAATGAAACGTAATTTTGAAGCTGCCGTACAGAATGGGGACATTACAAAAGGTACTCAAGAATATTACGAAATGAAAGATTCTGTTGACCAGGTGGCAAACAGCCTTGCCGAAGCTGAAAATAAAGTTTTTGAACTGCAAGCTTCTATTCGTGACCTCAAATGGGAACAGTTTGACCAATTACAGGATTCTATCAGTAGAATCACCAGTGAGTCAGATTTCATGATTGACCTTATGAGTCACAAAGATATGTTCGATGATGATGGTAAGATGACTGAACAGGGACTTGCCACTCTCGGATTACATGGTGTTAATTATAATACCTACATGGCACAAGCTGATAAGTATAAGGAAGAAATGCTGAGAATCAGCGAGGAACTTGCAAAAGATCCGTATAACCAGAAACTCATTGACCGTAAAAATGAGCTGGTAGATGCACAGCAAAAATCTATTCTTTCTGCTGAAAATGAAAAAGATGCCATGAAGGATCTGATTAAAGATGGTATCGAAAATGAGTTAGATTCTCTTCAAGACTTGATTGACAAGTATCTTGATGCAATCCAGGCACAGAAAGACCTCTATGATTATCAGAAGAAAATTCGTGAGAAAACAGAGGAAATCGCATCTCTCCAGAAACAGCTTGCTTCATTACAGGGTGACAACTCAGAAGAAAATAAAGCTAAACTGCAAGAGTTAAAAGACAGTCTTAAAGATGCGCAAGAGGACTTAGAAGATACGCAGTATGAGAAATTTATTTCGGATCAGAAGGAATTACTTGATAATCTTAAAAATGAGTATGAAGAAATTCTTAATAAGCGACTGGATAATATTGATGGTCTGCTTTCTGATATGATTTCAGAAATAAATAGTAATGCATCTCAAATTTCAGATACACTGAGAACAGAAGCCGCAAGTGTTGGTTATGATCTGTCTACTGAAATGCAGAATGTATGGAATGCTACAAATGGCGTGAATGGCGTAATCGCCGCATATGATAGTAACTTCTCTTCCACTATGACTGGAGTTAGTTCTGCAATTGATAACATTTACAAGAGACAGCAAGAAATGATTAATGCCATTGATTCTATGGCTGGGAAATTAGTTCAAAAAGTACAGGAAGAAACGGAAGATCCTGTTGTTGGCGAACTCGAAGAAGTAAAGCAAAAACCTAATAAAAATAATGTTGCAGAAGGAAATCCTACACCAGATCCGCCAAAAGTTAGTGATAAGGATTCTATTAAGGACGCTGTATTGGTTGATCCCGATGAACCAAAGAAAAAACCAAAGAAAAAGCCAAACAAGACCAATGGAACAAAGGCAGGTAATGGAAAAGCTGAAGTGGGCGACAATGTTACTTATACTTCTGGCGTATATCATGCCGCTTCTGATGGTACTGGTGCAACTGGAAGTTATTATCTTGGCAAAAAGGTTAAAATTACACGTATCAACAAAGGTTCTAAATATCCTTATTGTATTGATGCTGCTGATGGCACTCAACTTGGTTGGGTAAAACTTAGTCAGCTTAAAGGATATGCTTCTGGAGCAAAGAGTATTCCAAGTGACCAATATGGTTGGACTCAGGAACTTGGAACAGAGTCTCTTATCCGCAAAAGGGATGGTGCTATTGTCACACCGTTTGAACGTGGTGACATGGTTCTTGATGCTGATGCTACAAAGAATCTCTGGGATATGATGAATGATCCGTCTGGATTTATTAATGGAGCTATGCCAAATATATCTCAGATTATCTCTGGGAAAGACAGGTTACGGCAAAGCAACACTACATATAATCAAAAAATAGAGTTTATTCTTCCGAACGTGGAAAACTATAGCGATTTTATGCGTAAGGCTCAGCGAGATAGAAAATTTGAGAGAATGATTTGTGATATGACCATTAATCGACTTAATGGTGGTGACAGGATAGATAAATATAAACATAGATTTTAGGTTATTAAGAGGCGGATTATGTACTTTTAGTATGTAATCCCGCTTCTATAAAAGGAGATTATCATGGAAAATTATAAAAATATTATTGAAAAATTGAAAGATGATGAGAGATTCATTGAAATTGTTCAGGAAACTTTAAACGAAAGAACATCGAAAGAAATCTTATGCGATGCTCAACAATGGAAAGTGCTTTTAAAAGAAACTCAGGAACTGCGCCAGTCGTATGAGAATCTTATTGCAGATATGAAAGTTATGAGAGAGGAAGCTATACGGGCAACATGGGGAAATAAAATTAGACATAAGCTTGCAAGACTTTTACTGAGGTAGATTTCTTGGCAAAAATGCGCAGTAATTACCTCTCAAGAGCTGATGTTGAGACTGTTGGAGGTAAAGTTGCCGCAGACGAAGAATTTCGCCATGTGAAGGGGGAAACGGGCATATGGATAAGTAACTATGCCCGCGTACTTTCAAAGAGAAGAGGAAAACCGAGAATATTAAAAACAGTGTTCCAACGCGGCTATCATAGGCTGACATTGCCACAATATATGCATGGCAAAAAAATTAAAACTATGTACTATGTTCATGTGTTGGTTGCACAGGCTTTTTGTGATATTCCATCCTGGATAAATCCAGGTGAGAGAGTAGAAATTCATCATAAAAAATCTGTTAATAGAGAGCGTGATATTGCCGGAATCAATAACGCCACAAATTTAATGTACGTTCCACGAAGACTACACAAAGCAATAGACTCTATCGCGGAAATTTCGGTTAATTATAAAAATAGCTGGCGTAAAATGAATTTTATTCAGGCAGCAGAGTATTACGGGATTTCGCCGTATGAATTTTTGGGATCATTTGCTAACGAAAAAGAGAAAAGACCTGACAGAACTTATGGAAAGTATCAATATTATTCGCCCACCATAAAAACAGAGGACGAAAGAGAAGTAAAGATTGAGGTTAGGATCGTAAGAATTAGGGAAGAAAAGGGAAAATAACAACAATTTATCTGTTTCTTGACCTATTTTTTTGCTCGAACACATATTTTTAGTAACAGGAAAGAAAAGTCTGATTTTGGGATTAATTTAAGACAATTGTAAAATCTGAAATGCGACTGCTGCCGCACTTTCAATTATTAAAGAAAAACTTTATTTGCTGATTTTTTGTGCTGATTGAGTTCGGTAGGTAGCTCGGTAAATATAAATAATATAGAACAAAAAAATTCTCGAACAATTCCAGATATTTATACCTTGACTTCCTGAAAAAGTAACACTCAAAAATGGCAGATTGTAAAAAAACTTGAAAAATATGCAGAAGAGGGGAAATAATATATGGCAAGACCGAGAAAAACGATATATTGTTATAAAATCAACTATCTTTTGGCAGAATCCGAACCTTTATTCATACATGAAATATAGGAGTGTGGCAGAATGCCAGGCAATAAAAAAGGACTCTTGAAAAAACAAGAGTCCCGTTGTATAATCTAATCAGAAGATGACCGGACACAAAGTTCCGGTTGCCCTCGGTAATTAAATGTCAAATAGAAATAAGCATCTTACTTTGGACGGTAGGGATGCTTATTTCTTATTATGCTGATCTATGTAGGTCAATGCCGTAAATATTACTAACAATAAAGTAAGTACTTCCATTGTGCTCATGGGGCATCACCCTCCTTTCGTAAGACTGGAGGGCATAAAACGAAACTTGCATCCGGCTTCTTTTCGATTATAGAACAAGTATAACATTTACAGTTATATACCTCAAGTGAAATGAAATAAAATTTTATAGGAATGTGTTATAAAATGGCGCATTCCTATTTTTTTATGCTTTTCTGTGGCTAACTGCTGCCGCATGGCAAACCATGCTGTAAGGGCGTTGAAAGCCTTATAATGAGCGAAATGCAAGCGGTGGAGAAATACTGTACATAACCCCAAAAGGCTTTAATCTGGCATTAAAGGCGTATACGGTGGGGCAGCAGTAAAGAAATCTATCAAGATGAGAGTATAATAAATCGGATCTGTTGCCTTGTTTTGGATATTACAACCAAAGTGAAACTTTTATTTGTTTTATCTTATAATTCTGGCACATAATATAACCAAATAATGTAAAAATCTGGAGAAAACCGTGATAAATCCTGGATTGAAATTATCAAATCCAGAACCGGAATTAATAGTTCAGTGCGGATTCTTGCATTTTCTGAGCTGGTTGTATCTATTGTTATGTAAGTTGCTTTATTTGTCTTAGTTGCTTGGTAATAAAAAAGAGTAAATCTTTCGACTTACTCTAAGAGGGAATCTTTCATAGGGATTTTTTGTGGCAATTCTTCAGGTGAACAATTCAAAATTTGACAAAGACGTTCTTGATTATCCCAAGTGTTAGGGATTACTTCCATTATATCGGATGGTTGACAATTCAACCAGGTACAAAGAGATTCGATAGATTTTGTATCGACAGCAGTAATACGTAATTTTTTAGCTTGCCTGCCATCGGGTAATAAAGTATTTGGATCACGACCAATATCAATAATTCCGGTTCCTTTATTGAGTTTTCCTAATGTATCTTGGGAAATGATTTTCTCTTGTCGAATTTGGGTTTTATTTTTCCCTTGTTTTTTCATTAATTCAAATAATTTATCATAACATATCATTTAGTGAACTCCTTGTATTCAGATTTTTGTTTAAATTATACACTTGGATGAGAATGAAATCAATATGAGTGTAATTATTTATTTTTATCAGCTTATTGAAAATTAAAAGGGTAGCAGTCCTGCCACCCCTTAATATTATTTTTCAAGATATCTTTCAACTTCTTCACAGGATAATCCACAGAGTTCGCCAGCTCGAATGATATTGTTTTCATCTACGATCATGTAGTCACCGGTAATGTGATTCGGGCTTTTCCGAATGAATAATCCCTGTTTTCTTGCCTTACGGCGTAATGCTTCAATGTTCATCATAATGTTTTACCTCGTACAATTTGCAGAATTTTGTGCAAAGATTTAAAATGTTCAGCATGACAACGATTAAATTCATTGCAATGAGAATAATCATTTTACGGGTTGTAAGTTTAGGTTCTTTTTCATTATTCATAGTTACCTCTTTCATTGTTAGATAGTTGTAAATAAAGATTAGCAAATTGCGTAATTTACGATTAAACCGTATGTATCCCCAATTTGCTGTTTTAAAGTTTCGCATACCGGAAGATATTTTTTTATGTAAATAGTTACGGTATTAGTAGGTGAAAAAGATGCAGGTTTTACATAATCAATACCGTTTCGCATTAATAACATTAAAAATTCAGTTTGCAGCAAAGCGGTATTATAATGTTCGTTTACCTTTATTCTCCAGCCAGATTCGTTTTTGATGTTTTCGATTATGTCGCTGTGTTCTTGTGCCATAGCAGGTGACTTAAAACTTAATAAAAGAAATTTCCCAATATGGTCGTTTTTTACTGAGTATTTATATGGAGCATGAACTTTTCCAGAAAATAACTTTCTTGCCAGAGCAGTAGCATCAAACTCACTAATAACTTTCTTTGGTGGTGTGCATGTATTTTGAGGTGTAGTGTACTCCTGATATGCTTTATCTGCTGCATCATCAATAGATGTTGCAATGCGCTCCATCTCATTTAATAAGTTTCCTGGAATGGGATATACTGTAATTAATGTGCGATTGTCAAAAACATAAACCATGTTGCCATAAATGCGAACATTGTCACCGATTTTTTCATGTCGAATATATACACTAGAGATATATTTCTTGAGATCCGCGCTTGCATTTTCAAAAGAAATGCCTTTATTAAATGCTCTTTCTGCCATATCCATTGCGGAGTTTTTTGTTACTCCACAACGTTCTTTTAATCTTCTTTTTGCATGTGCTGTAATTGCGACCATTATTTTATTCTCCTTATATTACGTTTACTATTTCTTGTAGATATACAGAACACCTATTTTTGCCACGCCCAACCATTGTATAATTAGAGAGTCCAATGTTTTACTCACGTTAAGTTGCTACATAACGGAAGAATGGGTGGGATGGGTGTTGCAGCACCCGGGACTAGAATAAGTGTTCTGTATATTTCCCCGTATAGCCGATAGGTCAGCAAATCGGTTTACTTACCGTTTTTTCAGTTCTTTTTCAAGATTCAATAATTCATCGTAAGTCATAAGAGCCCATGTGAGAAATGGGATTTCAACGCCGCATTCAACCATGATTTTATTGGCAAGTTTTTCGCAACGTTTAAAATCTGCTCTCATAGCTTTTGTTATTTTCTTTGCCATGTTTCTCCTTTCTCCCGGTAATCGGGAATTAATACAATATAGTTTCGTAGAGGATTTATTTCTTGCAAGAAACAGGTTGTGCAGAATCGAACTGCATGAATCAACCAACTTGACAACCTGGTTTTGTGCTTCAGGGGAGAGTCCAATTCCCTAAAGCACATGAATGAAATAATTGAACCCCGTAATGCCGATAGGACAGCAAAGATATTATTTCAAGGAAAAATTTGCTCTGAAAAATTCATCCTCAAATTTTAAAAGTGCTTCGATTTCTGAATGGGATATTTCTAATTTTTCCATGTCCTCATCACACCAAATATCCATAATTGGATCAAAACTATGTCTTTTAACCGATACCGTTTCATCCAATACATTGATCCAGACTGTTATTTTGTTGTGATTTTCAGCGGTCAGTGGAAGCAGTGTGTTGATCCGGATGCCGGTTTCCAAAAAAGCATTTTCAACTTTTCCGCTGCGTGCAACTTTTAAGACATCTGTAATGCTTATATTTGCAATAGCGTCCACAATTTCGCCGTGTTCGTTTTCATCATAATAAAGAAATTTCATGTGTGATCCTCCTTGTCATTTTTATAAAGGACTGGACGGAATCGAACCGCCCTAAAACCATTTAGTCCTGATTGTATTATGAGAACACCTGTTACATATATTCGTGTATATTATTTATTATATACATTTATGTATATTTGTCAATATAAATATACGTATTTCGTTTATTAAAAATATTAATACACGTTTATGCGCGCTTTTCTGTGACCGGACTGCTGAAATTGCTCTCTTGCAGATAATGCCCCATGACAATAGCTTGAAAGCCTGGCAATTCTGAAATGTATGGAAGTGTCCGGTTTCCTTGTTGTATTTCATCTAGCTCATATCGTTACACCTCCAGCAGAAGAGAGACAAGTCCAGCAGGTAATGTCTCGACATATGCAGCAGCACTGGTGTAGTCTGCGAAATGTCTTTCATTGACAATTTCTGACTCACAAAGTCCTACAGAGATAACGATTACCTTATAAAATTTTCTTGTTGCCTGAATATTTACTGCAATGTTTACTTCCATGTTCATCATGATAAAATCCTCCTTTGAATGTGTATGTTATCGGTGTCTGGCAGCAGTACTGACCAGACGTTTAAAAGCTTCCCAGTTACCCGGATTCTCTGCAAAGATACGGATTGCAGCACCTTTGTAAAAGTGGATAGTTGACTATAGATTCTTTCATTTTGTGATACCACCGTAAATTTCTTCTGTATTGTCGAGTTGTTGCCAGAGTTGTACCGCTGTCTTGAATCCAACATCAAATGCCTGGCGTTCAAGCTTTTCGCAGTATTCAGACAGCAGAGAAGTGAATTGCTCCTGCTGGTCTTCAGGAACATGCCTTTTAATAGCTTCAGTAACAGAATGCTTCTGATCTGGCGTGCATCTGCTGCCAGTCCATAAGCTGAAAAGTGTTTGCAATATGTCCAAGAGTTCACCTTCTTTCTTAATATCCGGCTATGATCCAGTGGATTATCATTGCTATGGGAGGAACTGCCAGAATCAGGAACAGTGTAGCACCGTACAGAAAGCGGTATACTTTACGCTTGATAGTCTTCTTCAGATGCTTCTTAAATAACTGACACCACTGGTCATAGGTCAATAAAGTGTCTGTCTGGTTCATGGTTATTGTCCTCCTGTTGTTGGTTGTTCAGTGTTTCTGAAGGGGTAATCCCCCTCGAAAACGTTAGGAAAAATAGTAGTTATGCCGATAGCACAGCAATATTTTTCATTCTTCTGTTATCTCTGTCAGTCCTGTTATCACATCATCATAGCGATTGTCGGTATTCTGCGAATCAAATGTAATAATTACAGGTGTACTGTCTGGAAGTTCTGCATCATAGCCCCACTCTTCACTTTCAGAATCAACTACTGACTGAGTATCAGAATAATAGACACCTGTATCAAGATAGGTTGTCTCTGCAACTGGTGTAGTAACTGCCAGTGCTGAAAGAATAGCTTTAATCATTGCGCTTTTAATCATAGTTGTTTGTCCTCTCTTTCCTTATAATATGGAAGCTAATGCAATAATCTGGGATTCTGATAAATGATCCATGACACATTCATCACCTTTGTAAAGCTCATATTCATTAGTATTTGTTCCATAAAATCCATTGAATTGATTTGTAATGAAATAACCTTTACTGTTTAAAACTCTTTCTGCTTCTTTCATGTTTAGTCTCCTAATTCTTTAATAGAGCAGTAGCCCCGGCAGGCTTTAAACATCTAGCGTTCTACTTAGTGCATCTCAATCTCTCTTATCCTGTTTCCCGGTGTTATGTGGTATTCTTGCTTTCCTTTGAGGTACTTCCGTCTACTTTCGCTTTGCTCTGTTCCTTTGAATTGATTACAGTATACACGAATAACCGTGCAAATGCAATATGCAAAATACACGAATATGCGTGCTGTTAAAACACGATTATTCGTGCAAAATAACAATGGACAAAAACACTAATATACGTGTATAATTTAAAAGAAATCAAAACACAGATTCGGAGGGAAATACAATGACATATTTTAAAGACATAACCACATTAGAAGAATTGAGAAAAGAATATAAGAGATTAGTAAAGATAAATCATCCAGATAACGGCGGATCTGCTGACAATATTAAAATTATCAATGTGGAATATGAAATCAAATTCAAAATCTTGGAAAAATCCGATACATATAATAGGAAGAAATACAACCAACAAGAAGATGCAATGATTCGAGATATCATTAATGTAATTATTCATCTGAACATTGATATAGAGATCTGCGGTTCCTGGATCTGGGTTACAGGTAATACACATACTTGCAAAGATGAACTTAAAGGAAATGGTTTTCACTGGGCTTCCAAGAAAAAAGCATGGTACTGGCACAATCCAGAAGAAGTTACCAGATCACATGGAAAAACTACAATGGCAGACATCAGATTAAAATATGGATCAGATGTTGTTAAGGAAGCGAACACAGTATATTGTGTTACAGCTTGAGATGCACTGGAAGGGGCGAGATGCAGCCCCTTTTACTTTACGGTAAAGAGTTCGTATAGTTATACTATTACGAACAGTAAAAACCAGTGTTTACAAGGGATTTGCCTTGTGATTGAAATTATACGAACTTTTCATAGCAACAAATACGAACTTATTTAATTGAAGCATAAGCGAAAGAGGTGTGATAGTATGGCAAACAAAAGAACAAGAGCATTGACAGTGGAAGAGTACGACCAGATCATTGATACTATGAGAACAGGGTTCGCAGGGTGTAGACCAAACGACAGGATTGCAACAGCTCTCATAATCGAAGCAAACTTAGGAATCAGAATATCTGACATTTTAAATTTAAAGTTGTCAGATATCGTAAAAGAAGGCAGCAGATACAGATTGGACATAATCGAGCAGAAAACGAAGAAAAACAGAAATTTTACTGTCCCGTTTGAAATTTTCCAGTACATAAAAATCTACTGCTTGGAAAATGGTATAAAAGATAATGAGATAATTTTTCCAATTACGGAAAGGGCAGTACAAAAGCAGTTGAAGATAGTCACAGATTGGTTGGAACTGGATAATATAAGTACTCATAGTTTTAGGAAATTTTTTGCCACACAGGTTTATCAGAGTAACGATTACAATATTGTTCTTGTGCAACAGTTGTTGCAGCATAGCTCTCCGGCGGTTACACAGCGGTACATCGGCGTATCATCCAAAGACATTGAAACGGCATTGAGTAAGCACAAATTCTTGAAATAAGCCACAAAATAGAATAAATAGAATCCCTCTGAATAGATCAGCGTAACAGATAATCTATGTAAGAGGGATTTTTTGTGTTATAGGTTCGAGTATGGTGTATTACTTGCTTGCTGTGGTAATGGGGTGCAATGTTTAAAGTTTATTTTTCTTAGTTGGTGGGGGTATCAGAGGCGGATATTTTATTTTTGATTCAAACTCTGGAAGGATTGGTTGTATTTTATGTTTGATTGTTTCAATCGTGATAGAGAAAACAACTCCCCGGTCTGAAGATCTGACCAGGGGGGATGGTTTACATATCCGGGGGCTTCCGGGGGTGTGGGGATTAACATCGAGGTCTTTCTCAATCCCACACCTTTATATCCATATCCGAACACTTCCTTCCTATTATAATAGGAAAGCATCAATCATTTTTGGTGAGATCAATTACAATCCCCAGATTTCCTTTTATAGATAAGAATAGAACGGATTGGATTTATTCCTTTTCAGTGGGAATATACTCTAAAATATCTGTAATATCGCATTTTAGGTAGTCGCAGAGAGCTGCAAGCACTGAAGTATTGACATTTTCATTATTTCTCAATTTCTGTAATGTGCCGTTACTGATGATTTTTTTATCGAGTAAATCCTTTTGCCGGATATCGTTTTTTCTCATATAGTCAAATAATTTATAATACTGAAACATCTTAAATCCCCCTTTTGTTTTAACGTTATTATAATCGGCGTAGATGAAAAAGTCAAATTCATATTGTGAAAAGTCGGGGAAATAGATTTTTTCATTGACATTTTTAGTGAGTCGTATTATTATAGTGTTAAATCTAAAATTGAGTCTTAAAAGACGAAAAAATAGATTAAATATAAATAGGAGGTGAAAAGGTGAATAGTAATAGCGGAGGAAAGTTCCGCAAGAAAAGAACAAACTTCTCGATGGTGTCAAATGATATTATTCGAAATGATAAAGTATCTTTAAAAGCCAAAGGATTATATGCTCTAATTCAGTCATACATAACATTGGAAAATTTTACATTATACAAAGGATTTTTACAGAGCAAATGTATTGAGGGAGAGAGCATTTGACAATGCATGGCGTGAACTGAAAGAAAAGGGGTATCTTGTCCAATACAAATTAAAAGACGAGAATAATAAATATTATTATGAGTATGAGTTATTGGACGAGCCGAAGCCACCCCCACAAAACGTAGGCGTGGAAACTTCAAAAAAGCCACCCCCACAAGAAGTAATATCTTATCAAATCATATCACAGAAAAAGACGTGATGGAACAGATTGGGTATGAGCCACAAATTCACGATGATTTTATTGAGAACATTGTATTAATCATGGTGGAAGTCTTAAATATGCCAGATAATGCGACCTTAAAAATCAATCAGTTGGATTTACCAGTGGAAACGGTAAAAGAACGATTTAGAAAGGTACACTATAAACATTTGGAATATATCAAATTGATATTCCAGGATTTCACTGGTGAAATTTCTTCAATGAAAAACTACATGATTACGACAATTTACAATGCTCCGGCAACCTGTGACATATATTTTGCGCACAGAGTAAATCGCGATCAGTACAAAGACAGCTCCCACCATATAGCCTGAGAAACTGAATGATGGGAGCCGTTGCACAATCTCTTGGAGATTGCTTCTATATTATATACTTGCAATCTTCAGGAGGCAACCAAAAGAAAGAGGATTGCTATGGAAAAACAAAAAATCAATGTTTCGTTGGAACTTTATGAAGAGTGGGAGAAAAAATTTAAAGATGGAAAAGTCTACTAAGATGAGGTATAGAGGTATAATGTTTGAAATTGATAGAACAGACTTTCAAATTCTTACAGCCTTTAAGGTTGTTGATGAAGAAACTGTGATAATACTGGACAAGCCGACAGACGGAATTACGATTGCGGAAATTATGGAATATTTGGATTCAGTAAACGCACGTAAAAGTCGGAAAACGGTTTATTTGCATTTACAAAAACTTATGAAGAGTGAATATGTGAAAAAGGGAATCGTGTATAATCACGCGGATTCTTACTACATTGCCGAAAAAGGTAAAAACGCACTTAAAGGAGATTTATAGAATATGGAAATCAAGAAAAACACAATGATTATTGGACTGGGAAACTGTGGCTGTAAGATTACGAAGCTGTTTGCGGATATGGGATATTCAACGATGTTTGCGAATGGCAGCGAACAGGACTTAAAGGTTTTGGGAAATATGAAAGGAATTTATAAGCTGGATGGATATGACGGATTTGGCGGACACCGGGAGAGAGCTATGGAGTGCTTGTGTGACAATGTAGAGTTTACAGAAGCATTGGAAAAAATTGAACAGAAAATTATAATCCTCATTTATGCTGTTGGTGGTTCTACCGGATCTGGATTATCTGCAGTTGTCGCACAGTACATTAAAGATGTGTACGGCGAGAATAAGATTATCGTAACAGTTCCAGTTCTTCCAAAAGAGAATGAGGCAATCAATAGACATAAAAATTCTTATCAGGCAGTGCAAGAACTTATGTCACTGGATGGAATTGGTGCAACATTTTTCCTTGACAACAATAATTGTGAGGGTACAGACCTTCGCTGGATCAATAAAACGTTTGTTTCTTTGTTGGATGCTTTTCTCACAGACGATTCATGGGGAGAGCCAAACAATTTTGATGAAAGTGAACGATTGGAAATGTTATCTGATCCTGGTGCAATGATTATTTCTTATTGTAAGGATGGGATTGAAAAGCTACTGACAGACAATATTTTTGCACCACTTCAAAAGGACAGAGTATGTAACAACATTGGTGTCATCCATAAAGATAAGAACGATGTTGATATTGATATCATTGTTGCAGAAGTAGGAAAGCCGCTTAATATCTCAGAAGGATGGGGCGGTAAATGTACATTGATAGCAGTTTCCGGGATGTCTTTTCCGGTGGATCATATACACCGCCTTGGAAAATTGGCAGTCGATGGACAGAAAGAACGGCAGCATAACATTGAAATGGCAAAAGGACATAGTTTACCAACTTTAGAGTTTAATGATATTGAGAAGCCTAAAATCAAGGGTGACATAGATAAACCGAAATTAACAGGAAGAGATGCACTTTTAGCAATGCGGAAAAAAGCTAGAGCATAATTATTTGTATAGAGATGATGAAAAACTTGCCTTTTAGAATGATTTTATCTATAATATAGGCACAAGGTCATCTCTATGTTATGGGGCAAAGCGAAATATCCTCTAAAGAGGTAAAATAGCCAACCAGCCCCAAAGTGTCCAAACGTAAAATTTGACCTTGGAGAATTGTAGAAATACAGTTCTTCAGGGTCTTTTTTGTTTTACGGCATAGCGAAAAACCTTGAACTTATGCGATTTTTCACCCTGTAATAAAATCCGAATTTTATTTACTTTTTTACCCAGAAAACATAAATGAGAGTAGACATAGGATGTGGAATTTGCCCCTTGAGAGGATAAGGGGATTTGCCCCATGACAATAAAATATAGATTCATGCGCGAGCATGAGAGTGTCCAAACGTAAAATGGCTCCTGGAACTTTAGAAAAATCTGAAGCTCCAGGAGCTTTTTGATGTATTTGTAGTGAAACGTGGAATAATCATTTGTCAGAAAGTTTTAATTATGTGATCTTTGCATTTATGATCAGGAGATTTGATTTCAAAACTCCGGAATGCGAGGATGATGATACAGAGACAAAACTTTATACAAAAGCAGACGTAAATGTAAGAAAAGAAGCAGGAAAAATAGCCGGATAATTAAGATAGTTTATCTGATTATCCGGCTGTTTTTGTCTGGCTACATAGTAAACTTCATAGTAAAACAAATTGACGTTATATATGAAAAGTGATATAATGTACAATGATTTGACATAAAATATATAAAAAAAGTACAAAATACACAAAAATACTTACTGTAGAGGTGCTTCAATGTATGCAGAATTACAAATGGAACTGGAAACAAAAGAAATAAATTACAGGCAGTCATCAAATTTACAGGGAGTTATTATGGAAAATATTTCTCCAGAATATGCAGCCAGACTACATGGAAACCAGTTAAATCCTTATAGTCAATGTATCACGAGGGAAAATAACAGCACCATCTGGACAATAAAGACTTTGAATGAAGAAGCATATGAAAATATAATTATGCCGTTGTCTGAATGTACAGATATTTTTTTGAGAAAAAAGGGATTATCAATTTCTGTATGTAATAAAAGGATGCACTTGAAAAATGATAATGAACTTATCACAGAGTTTTATGAGAAGAAATGTCCGAAATATTTGGAGATAAAGTTTCAGACACCCACAGCTTTTAAAAGCGACGGAAAATATGTAATATATCCGGATTTGGGCTTAATATATGCCAGTCTTATGAGAAAATACAGTGCTGTTTCAGAAGCTTTTGATATGTTTGATGAGGAAACACTGGAGGCACTTGTTGAACAGAGTGAAATCGTGCGGTACCGTTTGCAGACAGTACCATTTCCATTGGAGAAAGTTCAGATCACAGGTTTTACAGGAAGTATCTGTATTCATATTAGAGGACCAGAAACAATGGCAAGATATCTGAGAATGTTATTTAAATTCGGAGAATTTGCCGGAGTGGGAATTAAGACAGGCATGGGAATGGGAGCAATGAAATACGTCAGGAGGAATGAAGATGATTGACCAGAAAATTAAGTTGATTACAGGAAGTCTGCTTCATGACATAGGAAAAGTAGTTTACCGGGAAGGCAGTGACAGAAGAAATCATAGTGTATCAGGATATGATTTTCTTAAAGAAGAGGGAAAAATAGAGGATAAAGAGATTCTTGACTGTGTAAGATACCATCACTTTTCAGAAATCAAAAGTGCACATCTGAAAGAGGATAATCTGGCGTACATCGTTTATCTGGCAGATAATATAGCTGCCTTTGCAGACAGGAGAAAAAAGGAAGACACTGAAGAAAAGGGTTTTGATCTGTCAGTCCCGCTTCAGAGCGTGTTTAATGTATTGAATGGAAATAACCAAAGTTTTTATTATCAGCCAGGTGATATGGATGATCAGGGGAAGATTAATTATCCTGCTTCTGAGAAAAAGCCATTTTCCAGAGAATTCTATATGAAAATCTGTCAGAGAATGTTAGATAATTTCAGAGGTATGAATTGGAGTGAAGAATATCTGAACTCCTTACTGGCCGTTATGGAAGCAAATCTTTCTTATATGCCATCCTCCACTTCAAATGAAGAATTAAGTGATATTTCCCTGTTTGATCATGTAAAATTGACTGCGGCAATTTCTAGCTGCATATATGATTATTTAAACGAAAATCATTTGAGTTATAAGACGGAATTATTTGATAAGAAGGATTTTTATGACAGGAACGCATTTCTCTTATGTTCTATGGATATTTCAGGAATACAGAGTTTCATATATACAATAAGCTCTAAAAATGCATTGAAAACTTTGCGTGCAAGGTCTTTTTACCTGGAAATTATGATGGAGCATATCATAGATTTTCTTTTAGACAGACTGCAACTGTCAAGGGCAAATCTTTTATATTCCGGAGGCGGACATTGTTATCTGCTTCTTGCAAATACAACGGAAACTGTTATGCAGATTCAAAAATTTCAGGAAGAATTGAAGGAATGGTTATTGAAACAGTTTCAGACAGATCTTTTTGTTGCTTTTGGATATGTGCAATGTACAGGGAATGCATTCAGAAACGTTCCGGAGGGTAGTTATACAGAGTTATTCAGGAAAATGAGTAAAATGCTGTCGTTGCAAAAACAGCACAGATATACGGCGAGAGAAATAATTCGGTTAAATAATCGAAAAGAGCAGGATTATTCCAGAGAATGTAAGGTTTGCAAAAAAATCGGACATGTAGATGAAGAGGGAGTTTGCCCTCTGTGCAGAAAAATAGAGAAGCTTTCAAAAAATGTATTGTATGCAGATTTCTTCTCCGTTATACTGGAAAATCCAGATGAAAGAGAAGATGCCATGCCGCTGCCGGGAGGATATTGTCTGGTTGCAGACGATGAAAAAAAACTGTGCAGGCGAATGGAAAATGACGATTATTTTGTACGATCCTATTCTAAAAATAAGCTTTATACAGGAAAACATATTGCTACGAAACTGTGGGTAGGAGATTATTCAACAGGAAGTACATTTGAAGAATTTGCCCGGGAAGCTGAAGGCATCAGCAGAATCGGGGTATTGAGAGCAGATGTGGATAATCTTGGACAGGCTATTGTGTCAGGATTCCATAATGCAAAAAATGGAGACAGATATATGACATTATCCAGAACAGCTACTTTATCCAGACAGTTATCCTTATTCTTCAAGTATTATATTCGATTCATCCTGGAAAATGGAGAATATTCACTGGAAGGAAAAAATGGTGGAAAGAAAAGACAGGCTACAATTGTATATTCCGGAGGAGATGATGTATTTATTGTAGGTGCATGGAATGATATTATTGAACTTTCAGTAGATCTGAGAAGAAAATTTGAACAATATACTCAGGGAACATTAAGCATTTCAGCAGGCATCGGTGTTTATGATTTTTCTTATCCGATCGCTGCCATTGCCGAAGAAACCGGTAGGATGGAATCAGAGTCAAAGAGAATGCCGGAAAAAAATGCAGTGACATTACTTCAGGATGGAGAGATTCATCTGGTGGATGACGGGGATGAAGAAAAAGAGATCAGTGATGGAACCTATTCATGGAAAGAACTGGAAGAAGGAGTTGTTCAGGAAAAATACAGGGCATTATGTGATTTTTTTGAAGGTATTGACGAAACCAGAGGAATGTCCTTCTTATACCGTATGATGGAGTTGGTAAGAGGACATGAGGAGAAGATCAATTTTGCAAGAATGATGTATCTTCTTTCCAGGCTGGAGCCGACAGAGGAAGGACCGAAAAAAGAAAAATACAGACAGTTGTCTCAGAAAATGTACAGGTGGATTCAGTCGGATCAGGATTGCAGACAATTGAAAACAGCAATTAATCTTTACGCATACATTCATCGCACAAAGGGGGAACACAGGGATGAGAATTAATGAGAATAACTATGTAGATAAAGCTGAAGAGGCGATTAAGAGTCTGGTTGAGGAATCAAAGCAAAAATGCAGAGGAAAAGTAAATATTGTAACTACATCTAAAATACGGAATCTTCTGGCAATGACCGCAGATATTTATAATCAGGTTCTTACATATACATCAGAAAAATTGGATGATGAAATTTGTGGAAGAATTGAGTATCTCAGAATTCGTTTCATATATGAATGTGGTCGGGAGCCAAAAGTAAAAGCATTTGTAAAACAGGCAGAAATTCTGGAGATTCTTAAAGAAATCAGACAGAGTAAAAAGAATTATCTGTTGTTCAGCAAATATATGGAAGCTTTGATTGCATTTCACAAATATTATGGTGGCAAAGAACAGTAGGAGGAAAGATTTATGTATGGAAAAATCAGGATTTCAGGAAATATTTTAGTAAAAACAGGAATGCATATTGGTGGAAGTGGTGCATTTGCTGCAATTGGAGCTGTGGATTCGCCAATCATAAGGGATGCCAGAACAAATCTGCCGATGATTCCCGGAAGTTCTCTGAAGGGGAAAATGAGAAGTCTTCTGGCAAAAGAATTCAATGAGCGTGTAGTAGAGCCAAATGAAGATCATGAACGTATTACACGACTGTTTGGTTCTTCAAAAAAGGGAAATATAAAAAAAAGCCGATTACTGTTTTCTGATATGGTTTTAAAAAACGAAGAAGAATTACGAGATGCCGGACTTCAAAGTATGACAGAAGTAAAATTTGAAAATTCTATTTCCAGAGCTACTGCTGTAGCAAATCCCAGACAGATTGAACGAGCCGTCAGAGGTTCTGTTTTTAAACTGGATTTGATATATGAATTAGAAGAAGAACAGGAATTTTTGGAGGATATGGAAACTCTCGCAGAAGCAATGAAGTTATTGCAGTACGATTATCTTGGAGGAAATGGATCCAGAGGATATGGAAAAATCCAATTTCAGGATATTTATACAGATGCAGTTGTCGGCCATGTTGATAATACATTGCTGGAAAAATGCAATTCGATTCTGAATGAGGCTGTGAAAGAGTAGTCGGTGAAAGGAAGGATACTTTGAATTATACATTATACTGTTTGGAGTTTATAAATGGAGTCCATTTTGGCAGGGGAAATCTGGATAGTTCAGAAATCACTTTTCATGCAGATACTCTGTTTTCAGCTTTGTTTCAGGAAGCACTTAAAATGAAAAAACAGGATAGATTTCTGAAACAGGTGTCAGATGGAAAAATCATATTCTCTGATGCATTCCCATACATAGGAAAAAATTACTATATTCCGAAGCCAATGATTGCTGTTCAGACGGAGGATGAAAGCAAACAGGGAGATTCCCGTCAGAAAAAGAAATTCAAAAATTTGAAATACATCCCAGTAAGTACGCTCGCAGATTTTGTGAATGGAACTTTTCCGGAAGAACATATGGAGGATATGAAATATCTGGGACTTTATGATATGAAAGTTTCAGTAGGAATCCATGGGATGGAGGAGCCGGAACCTTTTCGGGTTAATACATGGAACTTTAATACAGGAACAGGTTTGTATGTGCTGTCAGGATATGAGAATGAAAGTGACAGGGAATTGTTAGACGAACTGTTTGAAGGTCTGCAATATACTGGTATAGGTGGAAAGAAAAGTTCCGGACTGGGAAGATTTATATACAAGGTCTGTAAAGTTCCGGAAGATATGATGGGATATTTAAAGAAAAAATCAGAAAAAAACATTTTGCTTTCCACTGCGCTTCCTGAAGATGAAGAATTGGAACAGGTTATAAAAGATTCCTCATATCTTTTAATAAAAAGATCAGGATTTGTAGATTCATCAGAATATGCATTGCAGCAAATGCGAAAAAGAGATCTCTATGTTTTTTCATCTGGTTCATGTTTTGCGCATACATTCAGAGGAAGAATCATTGAAGAAAGAAATGGTGGAAAACATCCGGTATTTCGATATGCAAAAGCTTTCTTCATGGGGGTATAATATGGAACGAAAATTAAAAACATATCAGATACATCTGAAAGTCAATGGACCGGTATTCGTAGGTGATGGAAACGAAATACAGAAAAAAGAATATATGTTTCTGAATAGAAATACCATAGGGGTAATAGATGGCTCAAAGTTCTATATGTTGGCTAAAAAACTTCATCTTCAGAATGATTTTGAACGTTTCATGATTGATGATACAAGAGAAGACTTGAAACATTGGTGTTTCAGAAACCATGTATCTCAAAATGATTTAAAAAACTGTATGAAATATGTAGAGAATGTGGGTGACAGATCAGAAGAAAAAGGAAAGCTTCAGGTAATGACCTGCATTACAGACCCATATGGAAATCCTTATGTACCCGGAAGTTCTCTGAAGGGAATGCTACGAACAATTCTTCTGAGTAGAGATATTTTACAAAATCGGGAGAAATATAGAACTGATACCAGACAGCTCAGGAGTGATTTGAAAGTTAACAGGATTAACAGAAGAATCTTAAATAATAATATTGTAAAAATTGAGAAAAATGCATTCAATTCAGTGAGGTCTTCAGGGAAAGAAACGGTTGATTTCGATATTATGTCAGGTATTATCGTTGGAGACAGCGAACCCTTGTCCAGAGAAGATATTATTTTGTGTCAGAAATGGGAGCAGCACACAGATGGTACATACAAAACATTGAATATTCTGCGAGAGTGCATAAAACCGGGAACAGTCATTAAAAGTACATTGACAATTGATGAAACACTTTGTAATATAAAAAAGGAAGATATTTTGGAAGCAGTACAGTTATTTTATGAACAGTATTATCAGAATTTCCAGAAGAAATTTTCACGAAGTGACAGGAGAAAACCGAATACAGTATTTCTGGGAGGTGGAAGCGGTTTTGTTTCCAAGACAGTGATTTACCCGTTATTCGGAGAAAAAGAGGGCATTGAAACTGTAAAAAATATTTTTGACAGAACAAATGTGCCTAAAACCCATCAACATTATAAAGATACTCGTATAGGAGTATCCCCTCATATTTTAAAATGCACAAGATATCAGGGAAAAGAATATATGATGGGGGAATGTGAATTAAATATTATTTGAGCATTTTGTTCTTAAATGCGCGAAATTCTGTATTTTGCCACGCATGGCTTAAATATTGGATTTGTGAGAATTTTTTACTTTCCAAAACGGCTGCATTTCAATAAAATTACTTTTCCCCCGCAATCCCCCTATTCGTCCCAGACAGGACATGGGGTTGCGGAGATGGTATTGAGAAATGTAGCTCCCCGATAGGGGACGGAAACAGTATATTCCACTCTTTCAGTTTCACGAATATCCAGTATTGAGAAATGTAGCTCCCCGATAGGGGACGGAAACAAACCACAGACATTTAAAGAACAAATATGGGAATTTAATTGAGAAATGTAGCTCCCCGATAGGGGACGGAAACAGTTAACAACCTTATAGCTTCATCTACGGACACAATTTTATTGAGAAATGTAGCTCCCCGATAGGGGACGGAAACTCCTGTTGATGTTACTATACTACGTGACTCATAGATTGAGAAATGTAGCTCCCCGATAGGGGACGGAAACCGGTAGATAGCGAATCTACATAATGTGTATACATTATTGAGAAATGTAGCTCCCCGATAGGGGACGGAAACAAATGTCAGTGCTAAATTGTAAGCATGGTACTATTGAGAAATGTAGCTCCCCGATAGGGGACGGAAACCTTTCCCCAGCGTGCCAACTCCAAGCTTTTTTGTTATTACAATTGAGAAATGTAGCTCCCCGATAGGGGACGGAAACAAATATAAACAAGAGACAGACACAACTAATAAAATATTGAGAAATGTAGCTCCCCGATAGGGGACGGAAACTCTGAGTGTTTCGGTGGTGCAACATCAACTGAAGCATTGAGAAATGTAGCTCCCCGATAGGGGACGGAAACAAACCACAGACATTTAAAGAACAAATATGGGAATTTAATTGAGAAATGTAGCTCCCCGATAGGGGACGGAAACTAACAGGAGGTAACACAATGAAAAATAATAACACATTGAGAAATGTAGCTCCCCGATAGGGGACGGAAACAGATTATTCCAGTAATCTTCTATGTTGTGTGTTGTAATTGAGAAATGTAGCTCCCCGATAGGGGACGGAAACATTTTTACAAGTGTTAAGTATTCCATGCTTACCTATTGAGAAATGTAGCTCCCCGATAGGGGACGGAAACATATAATCATCAAAGGAACGGAGGAAAGTAAAATGACGATTGAGAAATGTAGCTCCCCGATAGGGGACGGAAACGTATGAGCCTGAAGTGTCAGGAAGATTTTATCAGTATTGAGAAATGTAGCTCCCCGATAGGGGACGGAAACGATGTATGAATGAACGTACCATTGCAGTTCTGTAGGATTGAGAAATGTAGCTCCCCGATAGGGGACGGAAACCTTTGCGGAAAGAGTTTTGTAGAATTCAGGGAAAAAATTGAGAAATGTAGCTCCCCGATAGGGGACGGAAACGTGATATATATGTGACAGTTGTCAAGGTACAATTTCATTGAGAAATGTAGCTCCCCGATAGGGGACGGAAACATCACAAATTCCACTCCCATAGTTCCGCCTGTCATAATTGAGAAATGTAGCTCCCCGATAGGGGACGGAAACACTCCACCGAATGTCTTGTCGAATTCATCAAACATTATTGTGAAACGTAGCTCCCCGATAGGGGATGGAAATTCGTATTCAAATCTAGAAACAGTTACATTTGGCAATAAAGTGAATTGTTACTAGAGAAACAGAGGTGATATCATGAGTCTTTTATATGTAAATGACAGTGGTGCAACAATAGGAATAGAAGGTAACTGCTGTACCGTAAAACAAAAAGATGGTTCGAAACGAATGCTTCCTATAGAATCTCTGGATGGAATTACAATTATGGGGCAATCTCAGATGACGACACAGTGTGCAGAAGAATGTATGCAGAGAGGAATTCCTGTAAGTTACTTTTCAAAAGGAGGTAAATATTTTGGCAGATTAATCTCAACAGGTCATGTCAATGTAGAACGTCAGAGAAAACAATGTGCACTCTATGATACGGGTTTTGCTGTAGAACTTGCTATGAAAATTTTAAGTGCAAAAATTAAAAATCAAAGCGTAGTGCTGCGCAGGTATGAGAAAAGTAAAGGTTTAAATCTGGAAGAAGAACAAAAAATGTTAGCTATCTGCAGAAACAAAGTATTAACCTGTGATAGAATAGAAGAGATGATTGGTTTTGAAGGGCAGGCTGCAAAGTATTATTTCAAAGGATTGTCAGCCTGCATAGATGAAAATTTTACTTTTCAGGGAAGAAACCGCCGTCCGCCAAGAGATGAATTCAATTCTATGATAAGCCTTGGATATTCAATATTGATGAATGAGGTCTATTGCAAGATAGAAATGAAAGGCTTAAATCCATATTTTGGTTTTATACACAGGGATGCGGAAAAGCATCCTACTCTTGCCAGCGATATGATAGAAGAATGGCGGGCAATTATCGTGGATGCTACGGCGATGAGTATGATTAATGGACATGAAATCCTGAAAGATCACTTCTATTTTAATATGGATGAACCGGGATGCTATATAACAAAGGATGGCTTAAAGCTGTATTTAAATAAATTGGAGAGGAAATTTCAGACAGAAGTCAGATATTTAAAATATGTAGACTACGCGGTAAGCTTTCGTCGTGGTATTTTTCTTCAGATGGAACATCTGGCGAAAGCAATTGAGGAGGGAGACGCAAGCCTTTATGAGCCAATTATCATACGATGATGAAGATTATTATTTCCAGATATCTGATGAATTGGAATCAGATAAGGAATTTGTTTTGATTATTTACGATATTGTAGATAATCGTAAGAGGGTAAAACTTGCCAAACTTTTGTCCGGTTATGGAAAACGTGTTCAGAAGTCAGCTTTTGAGGCAATGCTGACAACACAGAGATATAACAAACTGATAGAAGAAATTCCGAGATATATTGACAAAACAGAGGACAATGTCCGAATATATAAAATAACAGGAAAAGGCAAGGTAACTTCATGGGGTGAAGTGCCAGAATTTGATGAAGAGATTGTTCTGATCTAACTAAAAAATGTATAGATAAAACGGAGGAGAAAAATGGCAAGGAAATATTTATTTTCACCAATTGGAAATACAGATCCTATTAAATATTTATATGATGGCTCTATGATACACATATGCAGATATTATCAGCCGGATGTTGTATATCTTTATCTGTCTAAGGAAATGATGGAGAATCATAAAAAGGACAACCGTTATGTAAAAACCCTGGAGCTGCTTGGAGAGTTTCTGCATCACAAATTTGAGATTCACATTATTGAGAACTCAGATATGATAGATGTTCAGCAGTATGATATATTTTATAATGAGTTTCATCGGATTATTGCAGAAATAGAAGAACAAAAGGACTCGGAAGATATTCTGCTGGTAAATATGGCTTCCGGAACTCCTGCAATGAAGAGCGCATTGCTGGTTATGGCAACGCTGTCTGAGTACAGATTTTTACCAATTCAGGTCTCAACGCCACAAAAGAAAAGTAATTTAGAACATGAAGAACGGGACGAGTATGATGTTGATGCCAACTGGGAATTAAATATGGACAATGAAGAAACCGCAGAAAACAGATGCCAGGAAGTAAAATGTCTGAATTTAATGCGTCTTTTGAAAATTGATATGATAAAGAAGCATTTACTTGCCTATGATTATCATGCTGCTTTAGCTGTGGGAAAAGAAATAAAAGAAGATTTAAGTCCTGTTGCATATCAGTGGCTGGAAACTGCAGATGCCCGTTCGCTTCTGGACTGGACAAGGATGAACAGGGTTTTGCCGGAAAATAATGGGATTATTACTGCAGTACGCGGAGAAAATGAAAAGAAAGTCCTGTTTGAATATATGCTGGCTCTGGATTTAAAGGTAAAACGGGGAGAATATGCTGACTTTATCAGGGCGATTACTCCGTTAGGTGTAGATTTGCTTGAAATAGTATTGGAACAGTCATGTGATATTGACATTACCAGATATTATAAGCGAAATAATCAAAGAATCTGGGACAAAAACAGACTTGTCGGTGAAATACTGGATATTTTAAATCAAAAATTTTATCCATTCAGATATGGGCCGGTATATTCTGCTCATCTACTGGAAATTATCCAGAAGAAATGTACAGATACGTTAATGGTGCAGAGAATACAGGAACTGGTAAATATAGAGCAGAATGTGAGAAATGTAGCAGCGCATAACATAGTATCTGTTACTCCTGAATGGATCAAAGAACGCACAGGAAAAAGCGTTGATGATATTTTCTGGATTTTGAAATACGTCTGTGAACAGGTAAAAATAAACACCAGAAAAGAAAACTGGAATTCCTATGATTCTATGAACAAGAGGATTATTGATGAATTAGATAAAGATTGATCTGCCAGATCTTAACTGAATCAGTATCTGTTAATGCAATCCCTGTTTTTCGGACTTTGCTGAAAATTTATTTCTGATAGAAATGAGGTACATATATATATGAGTAAAAAAGGTTATAGTCGTCCCGGATTATTTGGAACTATGAAGCATTATGACGCGGACGGAAACTTTATAGGAGAGAGCCGTCCAGGATGGCTTGGCAGCATGGAGAATTATGATGCCAATGGAAATAAGACTGGTGAAAGTCGTCCAGGCTGGCTTGGAAGTATGGAAAATTATGATGCTAATGGAAACAAAATAGGTGAAAGCCGACCCGATTGTTTTGGAAATATGAATCATTATAATGAAAATGGGCATAAGACAGGACATAGCGATAAAGGTATTTTTGGAGGATGGAACCATTTTGATGAATAAAAAAGATACAAAGATCAACCGAAATGATATGCTGGAATTAACCCGCAGAATGACATTATCCAGAAACTGCTTTGTGCGTGCAGCAGGAGCATATATAGATGATGAGGGATACATAGATGATACCTTCAATGTAAGCTTCAAAAATATGAGCAAACATGATCAGCAGGTAAATCTGAATCTTGCGAAAACCATTCCTTTTTCCAAAACAAATGAACAGTTAAAATGTTATAAATTCCCTGAAGGGGATATGGCATATGACAGCATCCATAAACTACTGATGGCATTATCACAATACGGATTAAAAGATGATCTTCTGGTTCAGACTCTCTGTGAACAGCTTGCAGAGGGAATCTGTGATACAAAAGATTCTTCGGATAAAATAAACCGTCTGCAGGGACAGGAGTTTGGAATTTATATTTATCATGGAATATATGATATCCCAAAGAAAGGCTCAGATCATAGTGAACAGTGGGAGTCAGAAGAAATATACAGTTTCCTGATCTGTGTGGTGGCTCCGGTAGATAAAGATTACAATGCCGGAACTCCAAAATGCGGCTTTATTTTCCCGGCCTTTGAAGAACGTTCTGCAGAACCTGGAAAAATAGATATATTCTTTGAAATTCCAGAGTATCCGGACGAAGGATTTTTGAACAGGATAATAGGGCAATAATCTGAACAAGGTGCTTATTTATGAGGGAGTGAGATAGATAAATCTTAATTACACCATATGCAATTCAATTTAGTCATTTGCACACAAAATGACTAAATTGAATTGCGCTATGACTAAATTAATGATAAAATGGGAGCAAGACAATGACATTACACGCTGAGAGGATAATTGATGAGAAGTTTTGATTTTGAGAAAGAATACAGCAAATTGCTTACTCCTGATATTGTATCATATATTGCTCAGATACATGAATATAGAGGCCGGTATTCCGCAGACAATGTACAAAAGGAATTACTGTCAGAACTGCTGGAGATTGCCAGAATACAAAGTACGGAAGCGTCTAACAGAATCGAGGGAATTATAACAACAGATGATCGGCTGAAGAAAATTGTCCGTGAGAAAACATTGCCAAAGACAAGGAGTGAAAAAGAAATCGCCGGATACAGGGATGTTCTGGCAACGATTCATGAAAACTATGAATATATTCCTGTCAGTTCAAATATGATTCTGCAGCTGCACAGAGATTTGTATAAATTTAGTGGCAATGGATACGGTGGGAATTTTAAGTCTGTGGATAATGTGATTGCAGAAGAACTTCCGGATGGAACGAAAAGAGTGAGATTTCAGCCGGTTCCGGCATGGGAAACAGCAGAAACAGTCAATGATTTATGCAATGCATTTAAGGATGCTGTCAATAAGCAGTTTATGGATATACTGCTGTTGCTTCCAATGTTTATATTGGATTTTCTTTGCATTCATCCATTTAATGATGGAAACGGAAGAATGAGCCGTCTCCTGACTTTATTGATTTTATATAAGTCGGAATATTATGTTGGTCAGTATATTAGTATTGAAAGACTGATATCAGACACAAAAGAGAATTATTATGAAGCTTTGCAGGAAAGCTCATGGGAATGGCATGAAGGCAGAAATGATTATGCTCCTTTTGTGAAATATATGTTAGGGGTTATAGTTGCTGCTTACCGGGAGTTTGCGGACAGGGTGGAGATTCTTACGGACAAAACAATTTCAAAATCTGATCGTATTGAAGATATTATCAGAAACTCCTATGGCAGGATTACAAAAGCGGAAATTGCAGCTCAATGTCCGGAAATCAGTCAGACAACCATACAGCGAACGCTGAACGAATTACTAAAGAACAATCAGATAATAAAAATAGGCGGGGGAAGATATACTTCCTACGTTTGGAACAGGGAGAACGAATGATATGGTTACCGGAGAATTAAAAAGTAAAATTGATAATTTATGGGAAATATTCTGGACAGGAGGACTGACTAATCCACTGGATGTAATTGAGCAGATGACATATCTGATGTTTATCCGCGATCTGGATGATGCAGACAATGTCCGTGCAAAAGAGGCGGCAATGCTTGGTTTGCCACATAAGAGTATATTTGCCGGGGAAATACAGATTGGAGACCGAAAAATTGATGGAAGCCAGCTGAAATGGAGTACTTTTCATGATTTTCCTGCTGCAAAAATGTATAGCACTATGCAGGAGTGGGTATTTCCATTTATAAAAAATCTCCATGGAGATAAGGAAAGTGCCTATTCCAAATATATGGGAGATGCCATTTTTAAAGTACCGACTCCTTTGATGCTGGATAAGATTGTGACTACTATGGATGCCATTTATGAGCAGATGGAACAGATTAAGTCAGCAGACACCCGGGGAGATGTATATGAATATCTGCTTTCCAAACTTGCTACGGCAGGTGTAAATGGTCAGTTTCGTACACCGAGACACATTATCCGAATGATGGTGGAAATGATGAATCCTAAGGCAAATGAAATCATCTGTGATCCGGCGTGCGGTACGTCTGGTTTTCTGGTTGCCGCAAGTGAATACCTGAGAGATAGAAAAAAACAGGAAGTTCTTTTTGACAGACAGAACAAGGAACATTATATGAATCACATGTTCCATGGTTATGATATGGACAGGACCATGCTTCGGATTGGCGCAATGAACATGATGACCCATGGTGTGGAGAATCCATATATTGAGTACAGAGACAGCCTGTCTGATCAAAATACAGATAAGGAAAAATACAGCCTGATTCTGGCTAATCCGCCATTTAAGGGAAGTCTGGATTACGATATTGTAAGCGCAGATTTATTGAAAGTATGTAAAACAAAGAAAACAGAATTACTGTTTCTTGCATTGTTTATCCGTATGCTGAAAATTGGTGGTAGATGTGCATGTATTGTACCGGACGGAGTGCTGTTTGGTTCCTCAACTGCCCATAAAGCCATAAGAAAAGCCCTGGTAGAAGAAAACCGTCTGGAAGCAGTGATTTCCATGCCCTCCGGCGTGTTTAAACCTTATGCAGGAGTATCTACAGCTATTTTGATTTTTACTAAAACCGGACATGGTGGAACTGATAAAGTCTGGTTTTATGATATGAAAGCGGATGGTTTTAGCCTTGATGATAAGAGAACAGAAACGAAAGAAAATGACATTCCGGATATCATAGAGCGTTTCAGAAACCTGGATAAAGAGATTGACCGTAAACGCACAGAGCAGAGTTTCTTTGTACCAAAAGAAGAAATTGCAGAAAACGGCTATGATCTGAGCATTAACAAATACAAAGAAATCGAATATGTACCAGTAGAATACCCATCAACACAGGAAATCATGACAGAACTGCATGAAATTGAGATGAAAATTGGAGAAGAAATGCAGGCTTTGGAAGAGTTGTTGGGATTAAAATGACATTTATAGGGAGATAAGATTAGGTGAAAGTAAAACTGGGAGATTTAACTAAAATAAAGACTGGTAAACTTGATGCAAATGCCTCGTCAGAAGATGGACAATATCCTTTTTTTACTTGTTCAAGAGAACCATTAAAGATATCTAATTATTCATATGATTGTGAATGTGTTCTGGTAGCTGGCAATGGTGATTTGAATGTCAAGTATTATAACGGAAAATTTGATGCTTATCAACGTACGTACATTATTGAGGATAATAGCGGTGGACAATTATATATGCCATATCTTTACTATTTTATGGAAGGCTATATTAAAGAGCTTAGAAGACAAGCTATTGGTGGAGTAATTAAATATATAAAATTGGGAAACCTTACAGATGCTTTGATTGAATTACCCTCTGTTGATGCACAAAAGAAGATAGTTAATATTTTGAAAAAAGCAAAACAACTATTAAGCTTAAGTAATAATGAGATTTTGAAGTTAGATGAGCTGGTGAACGCCCGATTTGTCGAGATGTTTGGAAATCCAGATATTAACGAAAAAAAATGGAATGAGTATAAAATGGAGCAATTATGTGAGATTGGATCTAGTAAGCGTATATATCAGAATGATCAAAGTTTAACAGGCATTCCATTTCTTAGAATTTCAGATTTGGTTAATAGAATGGATACAGGTTCAAAAGATTGTGACTTATTTATTCCAGAAGAACTCTTTGGAAAGCTTAAAAAGCAAGGGTTAGTGCCAGTAAGAGGTGACATCTTGCTTACAGCAAGAGGAACTCTGGGAAGATGCTATATTATTCAAGATGAAGATGAATTTTATTTTCAAGATGGAATGATTACGTGGCTATCAAAATACGATGAAAGAATTACTCCATTATATATTTCATGTTTATTTGAAATGCCAGGATTTAGAAAACAAATTGATTCATTACAGGCGGGGTCAACTGTTGCGTATCTGTCGATATCTATGACCAAAAAGTTAAATGTGATGACACCACCAATTGAACTTCAGAATCAGTTTGCAGACTTCGTCACTCAAGTCGACAAATCTAAAGTTGAGATTCAAAAAGCATTGAACAAAACCCAGATGCTATTTGATTCGTTAATGCAGGAATATTTCGGGTAGGAGGGAAGATTTGTGAAGGATTACAAACAATGGTTGGTTGAGAGATTTATAATTGAACGGAAACGCTTTGACAGATCTGGTGTATATGCTTACACACAGCGTGCCATGGCATATAATTCCAATAAAATTGAAGGAAGCACACTTACTCCGGAACAGACAGCCTCTCTCTTTGACAATGGAACATTACCTCAAAGTGATGACTATTACAGAGCCAAAGATGTTGAAGAAATGAATGGCCATTTTCTTATGTTCAATTACATGCTTGATACCCTTGATGAAGAGTTGACACCGGAACTAATCAAACATCTGCATTATGAATTAAAGACCGGAGTATTCGAAGACAGAGCGAATGGATATGCAATTGGTGATTATAAAAAGCGTCCAAACATGGTAGGAATGTATCGAACAACGCTGCCACAGGATGTTGAGACGGAAATGAACCAATTACTAAAGTGGTACAGGGAACAGAATAAAAATATGGAAACTCTTGCAGAATTTCATGCCAGATATGAGGCGATTCATCCTTTCCAGGATGGAAATGGAAGAACCGGAAGGATGATCATGTTTCGGGAAAGTCTAAAGAACCCGGATATTCTTCCTTTCATTGTATTGGATGAGAATCGAAGTCAATATATTGATGGGCTGAAACAATATAGAGAAGAGCAGAAAGTACGCAAGCTTGTCTCATTAATGCAGAAAGAAGTTGAGGAATATTATCAGCAGTGTAAATATTTTATGGGATAATGCATTTTGTACGAAAGATGCATTAAAATGTCTGGAATACAGGGATTGTGAGGTGCTTTAATGGTAGGACTCGGACGGGAAGATAAGAAAGATAATGACCTGTTTTACACTTGCAGTCTGATTGATTATATTTCGCGGAAAACGAAGAATATTCGTGCAGATGTAGTAAATCAATTAGGCAGAAAACGTCTGGATAAAATCTATGATCTGGCAGATGTGTATCATTGTGATAATATTGAACAGGTCAGTGAAGATTTTATTGCAGAGGCGCACATACCAACAGGAACGTTCGATAATGTAAAGGAATGCAAATATTCAATTCCCTCTCATTGGGATATTGGAAAAGTATATAAACGCTTGATAAAACAAGTAGCTGCCAGCGAGAAAATTGAGATAGTTGATGCACTGATCAAGGTTTATAATTCTTTTATCAGCGAAAAAATAGATGATTATAACAGTAGTGTCTACTACGAAAATCCATCTTATATTTTTGAAAGTTACAGAGAAAATAAGATGTTATAAAAACAATGGGTGAAAACACATGAGATTCGGGAGGTGTCAGTATGACTAATTTTGATTTCCTGAAAAATGAACCAAAGTTTAAAGATTTTGCAGATGTAGCAATCTCTGCGGAAAGGATTTTTCAGTTGGATTATGCTGCATCTGTGCTTAACTGCAGGCGGGCAATGGAATTTGCTGTCAAATGGATGTATTCTGTAGACAGTGCCCTTGTCATGCCATGGGATGACAGACTGGTTAGTCTGATGAGTACAGATGAATTCAGGGATATTATTGATGCAGATCTTTTGAAACGTATGGAATTTATACGCAAAACAGGTAATTTTGCAGCTCATATCGGTCAGAAAGTAAAGAAGGAACAGGCAGAATTGTGTCTGCAAAATCTATATATTTTTCTGGATTTTGTTGCTTATTGTTACGCAGATCATTACACTGCCAGCAATTATGATTCTACATTATTGCAGGAAAACTCTGTTCATACAGCGGACCAGTCAGTTAGTCAGCCGGTCGGCGATCGGGCTGGTCAGTCAGAAACTGATCTGAAACTGGAACAATTGTTAAAGGAAAATGCTGCCCTGAGGGAAGAACTGACTGCCCGTCGTGAAGAACAGCAGCAGACATACGTGACTAAACCACTGGATATTTCAGAATATGAAACCCGAAAGATTTACATTGATTCTATGTTGCAGGATGCCGGATGGACTGAGGGACAGAACTGGATGAATGAATACAGAATTCCGGGTATGCCAAATAAGTCACAGGTCGGATATGCAGATTATGTTCTCCTTGGTGATGATGGTAAGATCCTGGCTGTGATAGAAGCCAAGAGAACCTGTGCAGATGTGGCAAAGGGCAGGCAGCAGGCGAAGCTATATGCTGATCTGATTGAGCAGAAACAAGGCAGAAGACCGGTAGTATTTCTCACCAATGGTTTTGATGTCCGTATCTGTGATAACCAGTATCCGGAGAGAAAAATTGCAGCAATTTATTCCAAACGGGATCTGGAAAAATTGTTTAATCTCAGACAGATGCGCTCAGGTTTGGGACAGATTTCCATAGACAAAAACATAGCAGGACGATATTATCAGGAGGCTGCGATTAAGGCAGTCTGTGACAGTTTTGACACCGGAAATCGCAGAAAAGCTCTCCTTGTTATGGCTACAGGTTCGGGAAAGACACGTACAGTTATTGCACTTTGCAAGGTATTGTCAGAGCAGGGATGGGTAAAAAATATTCTTTTCCTGGCAGATCGTAATTCACTGGTAACACAAGCTAAGCGAAGCTTTGTCAATTTGCTGCCGGATTTATCTGTTACAAATTTGTGCGAAGAGAAAGATAACTATGCAGCTCATTGTGTTTTTTCTACTTATCAGACCATGATAAACTGTATAGATACGATTCAGGACAAAGAGGGAAAATTGTTTACCTGCGGACATTTTGATTTGGTGATCTGTGATGAAGCACATCGTTCCATTTACAATAAATACAGGGATATTTTTAATTATTTTGATGCTCCGCTGATTGGGCTGACAGCTACTCCAAAAGATGAAATTGACAAAAATACCTATGAAATCTTTGAACTGGAGAACGGTGTTCCTACTTATGGCTATGAGCTTGCGCAGGCAGTAAAGGATGGTTATCTGGTTGACTTTATGTCTGTGGAGACTACGCTGAAATTTATAGAGCATGGAATAGTATATGATGAATTATCTCCGGAAGATAAGGAAGCCTATGAGGATACCTTTGAGGATGAAAACGGTGAAATGCCGGACAGTATTGGCTCAGCAGCATTAAATGAATGGCTTTTTAATGAGGACACCATAAAGAAGGTTTTACATATCCTGATGACGAACGGATTAAAGATAGATTATGGAAACAAGATTGGAAAGACCATTATTTTTGCGAAAAATCACCGTCATGCAGAGAAAATATATGAGGTGTTCGGAAAAGAATATCCACATCTGACAGGATATGCCATGGTGATTGATAATCGCCTGAAATATGCACAGAGTGCGATTGATGAGTTTTCGGATTCAAAGAAGCTTCCTCAGATAGCAATCTCTGTAGATATGCTGGATACGGGAATTGATGTGCCGGAAGTTTTGAATCTGGTATTTTTCAAAAAGGTTATGAGTAAGGCGAAATTCTGGCAGATGATCGGGCGAGGTACCCGTTTGTGCCCGGCCCTGATGGATGGAGAGGATAAGCAGAAATTCTATATTTTTGATTTCTGTGGAAATTTTGAGTTCTTCCGCATGAATAAAGGACGTGCCACTGCAAATATGATCGCACTTCAGGGAGCAATTTTTCAACTGGAATTTGAGATTGCCTATAAATTGCAGGGAGCCGCTTATCAGACAGAACGATTGATTACCTATCGTAAATCTCTGGTAGAGCATATGGTTGGAAAGGTGCAGGAGTTAAACCGAGAAAATTTTGCGGTGCGTCAGCACTTAAAATATGTGGATATTTATGCTGCTGAAGAAAATTATAAGGTTCTTACTTATGAGGACACTTTGGCAGTGCGGGATGAATTATCTCCATTGATTAGACCTGAAAATGATGATGCGAAAGCTTTGCGTTTTGATGCTCTTCTGTATGGAATTGAACTGGCGTATCTGGCAGAAAAGAAATATGGACGTGGTCGAAAGGATCTGCTGAAGAAGGTTTCTGCACTGGCAGGGATTTCTAACATTCCGGAGATTATGATGCAGGCAGAACTGATAGACAAGATTCTTCATGGAGGATATCTGGACAATGCAGGGATTCCTGAATTTGAGCATATCAGAGAAAATCTCCGCGATCTGATGAAATATATTCCGGATGCAGACAGAATGATCTATGACACAAACTTTGATGATGAGATTCTCAACATGGAGTGGAAGGATTCAGAACTGGAAAATGATGATCTGAAAAATTATAAGGCAAAAGCTGAATATTATGTACGTCAACATCAGGACAATGCCGTGATAGCGAAGCTAAAAACCAATATTCCTTTAGACAGTAATGACGTAAGAACACTGGAAAAAATTCTGTGGAGCGAAGTGGGAACTAAGCAGGATTATGAGGCAGAATACGGACAAAAACCACTTGGAGAATTTGTGCGTGAGATTGTAGGACTTGACATGAATGTTGCTAAGGCTGCCTTTGCACAATATCTGGATGATACCTGCCTGGACAGCAGACAGATTTATTTTGTGAATCAGATTGTGGAATATATTGTACATAATGGGATGCTGAAGGATCTCTCGGTTCTTCAGGAATCACCTTTTACGGACCAGGGCAGTATTGTGGACATATTTACGGATTTAAATGTATGGCTGGGAATCAGAAAAACCATAGAGCAGGTTAATGCTAATGCCATTGCTGCGTAAATTTGTCAGTAGATCAGAACGAAAGTGCTTGTCGACGAGATAAACCTTGGATATTCAATATTGTGGTAAAATAAACTTTGGAAAGGCGGTATATGGATGAAGTGGGCAGATGGTAAGATACGATGCTGCTGGGCAAATCCGAGAAATGAGCGTTACATTCGTTATCACGATGAGGAGTGGGGCATTCCAGTGCATGATGACCGGAAGCTCTTTGAAATGCTGATATTGGAGTGCTTTCAGGCGGGCCTGTCCTGGGAATGTGTTCTGAACAAGCGAGATGCCTTTCGCGTGGCTTTTGACAATTTTGATCCGGAGAAAGTCAGCGCTTACACTGAGGACAAGCTGGAAGCACTGCGGAGTAATCCCGGCATCATACGAAACCGCCTGAAAATACAGGCTGCCGTTACCAATGCATGGGCATTCCTGGAAATTCAGAAGGAGTACGGCAGCTTTTCGGACTATATCTGGCATTGGACAGATGGCAAAGTAGTCTGTGAAACAGGTCGGACAAGTTCGGAACTGTCTGACTGTATATCAAAAGATTTGAAAAAACGCGGCATGAAGTTCGTGGGAACAACGGTCATCTATGCCTATTTACAGGCAGTAGGAGTTCTCTGTTCTCATGAGCAGGGCTGCTTTTTGGCAAATCAGGAAGCTGAGCATTATAATAGTTATTCATAAGACTGTTATTTCCTGATTTTTATCCATCCTGCATGAAGCAGATATACGCCTGCCGGAATCAGGGAAAGCATGTGTATATTTGTGCAGCTGCCTGTTTCTGCATATGTCGGCAGAATGAGTGTATGAAATGCAAGATAAAGGTATGTGCCTGCAGCAATGAGATTACACAGAAAAAAACTCCAGCCGAAGATACCGGAAATAGAAGCTGTAAGAATGATGACCAGCGTCAGGGTATCAGGAACAAAGGGAAGATGAATAAAATCAAATTCAGGTTTCAGGGAAAGAAATGCGAGCACTGCGTAAAGAAAAAGCACTGCATTTAATGAACTCATGATCTTAAACGGTAAACTGTAAAAAGGTGTAACAGGGCAGTTGGGCCATAGTTCAACATCCAGTTTCTGTGCAAGCTGGGTTGCTGACTTTGTAAAGGTTATATTTGTCATTACAACAGCTTTATCGCAGTCGTAGAAGTTTGCACCTGCATAGGCTTCCTGAACAGCTTTATTTCCAACGGGATGGGTGTAATATTTACATTGTATCCCATATTTTTTTCGATGTTTGAAAGCAATGATATCGATTCCCTGGTCTCCGGAGCTTTGGGTTACTTTTATTTTAGAAAAATGCTTTCGCTTTAGTATCTTTGCACATTGATATTCAAATTCATATCCATCCATGTGTTGAGTCTCCTGTATTATATAAAATTGTATAGCAGTCCTCGTAAATGATACATTTATGAGGATTGCTATAGATGTAGTGCATATTTGAAATATATTATATCTGCAACATACCATTTATAGAAATTCAGGAAAATACTGTAAGTAATGAAATGGCTGGTGTTACGGTATTTTTCTGAATTACGATAACAGTCTGCAGCAAAATAAGAATACCATGTTTGATGATAAAGAACAAGTGTTTTGCGAAGAAAAGAAGAAGGGGTTATTGTTTACTGGCTGCGTTACTGAGAATGGAATAAACAGTAACGAGAATGGTTACTCTTTGCGGGAATTGTGTTATAATAGTCTTTGATTTATTGCTGCTGAAAAAAGTGGACAGTTTATAGCGAGCCTATTAAATGCACTATTTACGAGGATTGCTATAGTAATTATACAAAACCGTAAGAGGGGGAGGAACATTTGAAAAATTTTGAAGAAATTATGTCGGAACGAAAAAACCGTATAGAAGCCAGAAAGGACGAGCTGATCCGCAGGAGTCTGCTGTCTGAAGAATTTCTGGAAATGATCCAGAAAAATAAAAGGCCCTTTGATCTGCTGATGTCTTACTATCAGTGTGCTGTCATGGAGATTGAGACAAAATTCAGAGTGCTGAATCAGGAGTATTCCCTGGAATATGATAAAAATCCTATCGAGGGTATTAAAACCAGAATTAAATCTTATGACAGCATTGTGCGGAAAATACGCAGAAAAAATATTCCCATGTCTTTAACTGCTATAGAAGAAAATATCAAGGATATCGCAGGTGTCCGGGTAATCTGTTCTTTTCCGGAGGATATCTATGAGCTGGCAGACAGCTTTCTGCGTCAGGATGATATTGTACTGATCGAGAAAAAAGATTATATAAAAAATCCAAAACCCAGTGGTTACAGAAGCCTGCATCTGATCGTGCAGGTGCCTATCTTTCTGCAGAAAAACAAAAAAATGGTAAATGTGGAAGTCCAGTTTCGAACTATTGCCATGGATTTCTGGGCAAGTCTGGAACATAAGCTTCGCTATAAAAAAGATATCCCGGCAGATCAGGCACAGCAATTGCAGGAGGAGCTTCTGGCGTGTGCCACCCAGAGTGCTCAGTTGGATAACCGGATGCAGGAAATTCGTAATCAACTGGTCAGCAGAGTTGATAAGGGGAATCAATCCTGAGAAAGTTCCTTATTTCAGGAACTTCCTCAATAATTTTTCATAAATTTTTCTATATGGCTGGTATCTCATTGGCAGATCCAGCCATGTTTTTTTGTCTACAATACTCTTATAGTGGGAGAAGGTATGAAAACCGTCTTTGCCATGGTAGGAACCCATTCCGCTTTCACCAAAGCCGCCAAATCCCATTTCACTGGTTGCCAGGTGGATGATGGTGTCATTGACACATCCGCCTCCGAATCCACAGCGGGAAGTAACTTTTTCCGCAGCTTCTTTGTCGGAGGTGAAGATATATAGTGCCAGAGGATGTGCCATGGAGTTGACCTTTTCGATGGCCTCATCTAGGGAATCATAGGTCAGCACAGGAAGCACAGGACCGAAGATTTCCTCCTGCATTACTGCATCCCCGAAGGTTACATTATCCATAACAATAGGAGCGATCTGAAGAGCTCCCGGATTGTTGTCACCGCCGCAGACTACCTTGCTGGGATCGATCAGATTGCAGATACGAGTAAAGTGCTTTTCATTAATAATTTTCCCATAATTCTTATTATTCAGAGGTGTGGAACCAAACTGTTTCCTGATCTGTTTCTGGATCTGTCGGATCAGTTCATCCTTGATTTCTCTGTCGCAGTAAATATAATCAGGTGCTACACAGGTCTGACCACAGTTGAGATATTTTCCAAATACAATTCTTCTGGCTGCAAGTTTCAGGTTGGCACTTTTCTCTACAATGCAGGGGCTTTTACCGCCCAGCTCCAGGGTAACCGGGGTCAGATGTACAGATGCTTTTGCCATTACTTCCCTGCCAACATGCTGGCTTCCTGTAAAGAAAATATAGTCAAAATGTTCATTGAGAAGAGTGTTATTTTCCGCACGTCCGCCGTTTACCACAGCCACATACTGGGGATCAAAACATTCGGTGATAATGGTTTCAATCACCCGGCTGGTGTGAGGAGAGTAGGCACTTGGTTTCAGTACAACTGTATTTCCGGCTGCAATCGCATCGATCAGCGGATCAATGGTGAGCAGGAAAGGATAATTCCATGGGCTCATAACCAGGACAACACCATAAGGAGATGGCTTCTTATAGCTTCTGGAAGCGAACTGGGCAAGGGGAGTCAGCACTGTTTTTTCTTTTGCATAGGAAGGTGTATGGCGGATCATGTAGCTGAGTTCTGAGAGCACAAGTCCCACTTCACACATATAGGATTCAAAGTTACTTTTTCCAAGGTCACGTTTCAGTGCTTCATTGATCAGTGGTTCATATTTCTGAATACAGGTCTTTAATTTTTTTAAGGCATCCAGCCTTTTTTCTACCGGTAAAGTGGCACCTGTGTAAAAATAGCTGCGTTGTTTCTGAACGATTTCTTTAATTTCTGTTTCTGTCATAATACATTATTTCCTTATATAATATAGATATCAGGTAACTATTGAGAGTCTGCAGGTTCCTGTATTTTGATATTTTTATAAAAAACGCTTTGCAGGATAGAAGAATATTAACAGTTACTTCTCAGCTTCTGAGGTATTTTCCTTGGAAGTCAGAGACATCAGCATGTAATAAAATTTCTCCAGTTCGGAAGCATCCATAAGCTTCGGCACAGGATACAGAGGATTGGCCTCTTTATCTGCATAATGGGCAAGCTTGGGGATATCTGTTTCCTGAATTTCTTTTACAATATTTACGATTCCAAATCGCTCTTTCATCTCTTCAATTGCCCGGATAAAAAGCTCTGCTGCTTCATGGTCCGGCGTATTTTTGTCTGCAAGTCCTGCTGCAATGGCAAGTCTGTGGAGCTTTTTGTCAATGCAGGAGCCATATTCCCGAAGTACCAGCGGCAGCAGAATGGCATTGGCAAGTCCATGGGGAACGTTGTACTGTCCGCCCAGGGAATGAGCCACTGCATGAACATATCCTACATAGGATTTGGTAAAAGCACAGCCTGCATAGAAGGAGGCGTGGAGCATATTTCGTCTTGCCTGAATATTATCGCCATGCTCATAGGCAATGTCTATATTTTCAAAAATCAGTTTTACCGCTTTTAATGCATCCCTGCGTGTATCAATGGTGGTGGAATTGCCGATATATGCCTCCACTGCGTGAGTCAGGGCATCCATACCTGTAGTTGCGGTGATAAATGGGGGCAGGCTTAAGGTAACCTTGGAATCCAGCACTGCATAGCGGGGAATCAGCGGGAAATCGTTGATTGCGTATTTATATCTGGTGTCTGCATCTGTGATCACAGCGGCGAGAGTGGTCTCACTTCCTGTTCCGGCAGTGGTTGGAACTGCCATGAGAAGGGGAAGCTTCTTATGTACCTTCAGGATTCCCTTCATCTGAGCCAGAGACTGATTGGGTTTGACCGCACAGGCACCGACTGCCTTGGCACAGTCCATGCTGGAACCGCCGCCGAAACCGATGATGGCATCACAGCCTTCCTTATGGTAAAGCTCCAGGGCTTCGCGGACATTGACAGTAGTTGGGTTGGCAACTGTTTTATCATAAATGGTATAGGGGATGCCTGCCTCCTTTAAAGCTTTTTCCAGTCTTCGGGTAAGTCCAAGCTTCATGATACCGCCATCTGTAATGATCAGTACATGAGTACATTTGTGGCGCATGATGATTTCAGGGAGTTCCTTGACGCTTCCTGCTATTTTAGGTTTTCTGTAAGGTAAAAAGGGAATTGCAATGTGAAAAGCTTTCTGAAAAGCCCTGCAATATATTTTTCTGAGAGTGTTCATGGATAATTCCTTTCCTGGGGGCAGCCTGCTACTTTGCAGACTGCCGGACAGCAGTTACTTCAGAAAAAATATAACAAGGTAAAAAAGAAAAGTCAATATATTTTGATGTTCAAAATTTATCTTTGGTAAAAGAGCTTATTCCGAGACATACGAGCCAAAATTCCATTGCCGCAGGCAATCTGGAATGAATTTTGGCTACGTTACTGTGAACGGAGTGAACAGTAACGAACATATCCATAAAATTTTACAAAACTACGAAAATCAGTTGACAATGGAGTAAGTTTATACTAACCTGAAGTTAGCGAAGTATAACAATATTGTAAAACAGCAGTGTTATTATATTAAAGAATTAAAGAAATTTGCTCCACAGGAAGTGGATATGAGGGAGGAATGAAAAAATGTTTCTGCAGATACAGGGAATTCAGAAGTCTTTTGGTGCAGGGGACAGCCGGGTGGATGTGCTGAAAGGGCTGGATCTTGACATTGAGAGAGGAGAGTTTTGTGTGCTTCTGGGGCCGTCTGGTTCCGGTAAGTCTACGCTTCTGAATATTATCGGTGGGATTGACAGTGCAGACGAGGGAAATCTGGTCATAGACGGGGAGCGTCTGGCAGATATGTCGGAGAAGAATCTGTCTTTGTACAGGCGTAAGCATCTGGGATATATTTTTCAGATGTATAATCTGATCCCCAATCTTACAGTGCGGGAGAATATAGAGGTGGGAGCCTATCTCAGTGATAAGCCTCTGGATGTAGATGAACTGCTCCATACGCTGGGAATCTATGAGCACCAGAGAAAGCTTCCCAATCAGCTTTCCGGCGGTCAGCAGCAAAGGACTGCCATTGGCAGAGCCATTGTAAAGAATCCGGATATTCTTCTTTGCGATGAGCCTACAGGAGCCCTGGATTATAATACCTCCAAGGAAATCCTGAAGCTGATCGAGACGGTAAACCAGAAATACGGCAACACCATCGTCATGGTAACGCATAACGATGCCATCAAAGATATGGCTGACCGGGTGGTGAAGCTTCGCGATGGGATGATCCGCAAAAATTACCTCAATGAGCATAAGATCCCGGCAGCAGAGCTTGACTGGTAAGGAGGCATATGATGAAAAATCCTTTACGCAAACGTCTGCCCAGAGAACTGAAGGGAGAACTGGGCAAGTATCTGGTTGTATTTATCCTGATGGTTGCATCCATTGGATTTGTGTCAGGCTTTCTGGTTGCAGATAACAGTATGCTTATTGCTTACAATGAAGGTTTTGAGAAGTACAACATAGAAGACGGAAACTTTCGCACAGCAGAGCAAGTCCACAAAACCCAGAGAGAAGAAATAGAGGCGCTGGGTGTGAAGCTGTATGATAATTATTATGTGGAGGAACCTCTGGATAATGGAAGCACCATGCGTTTTTTTAAAAACAGGCAGCAGGTGGACAAGGTCTGCCTGATGAAGGGAGAGCTGCCTGCCGGGACAGGAGAGATTGCCATTGACAGAATGTATGCAGACAACAACAATCTGTCTGTGGGAGATACGCTCCGGAGCGGAAAAAGAACCTGGAAGATTACCGGCCTGGTGGCACTTTCCGACTACAGCTGCCTGTTTCAGAATAACAACGATTCCATGTTTGATGCTGTGAAATTTGGGGTTTCTGTTGTGACTGAGGAGGAGTTTGATTCTTTGGATCAGGAAAAACTGCAATACAATTATTCCTGGATCTATGACGAAAAACCGAAGACAGAAAAGGAAGAGAAAGAAGTTTCCGAGGATCTGATGGAGGATATGGGAAAGATTGTCACACTGGAGGCTTTTGTACCCCGGTATCTGAATCAGGCCATTACTTTTACAGGGGATGATATGGGTGGAGACAAGGCCATGATGATCATGCTTCTTTATATTATTATGGTGATTATGGCCTTTGTATTCGGAATTACCATCAGCAATACGATACGGAAAGAAGCCGGTGTTGTCGGTACCTTACGTGCGTCCGGATATACCAGACAGGAACTGATTCTTCACTATATGACACTTCCGGTGCTGGTTACTTTTGTGGGTGCACTGATCGGAAATATCCTTGGATACACTGTATTAAAGGATGTATGTGCAGATATGTATTATGGAAGCTATAGTCTTCCGACTTATGTGACCGTATGGAATGGGGAGGCATTTGGGCTTACAACTCTGGTTCCGGTAGTTATTATGCTGGTGGTAAATTACGGAGTGCTCAGACATAAGCTGAAGCTGTCACCGTTAAAATTCCTGCGCAGGGATCTGTCGGGAAGAAAGCAGAAGAGGGCAATTTATCTGAGTCCGAAGATGAAAATCTTTTCCAGATTCCGGCTTCGGGTGATTTTTCAGAATATGAGTAATTATATGGTTCTGTTTATCGGGATCCTGTTTGCAAATCTGCTGCTGATGTTCGGATTGCTGCTTCCTTCGGCACTGTCCCATTACCAGGTGGAAATCCAGAACAATATGCTGGCAAAATACCAGTATATGCTTCAGGTTCCGGTCAGCGCAGTAGGTGGAAATAAATTTGACGGTCTGATCTCTCTGCTGGAGTTTTATATGGATTCCAGAACAGACAATGAAGATGCAGAGGAATTTTCTGCTTATTCCCTGAATACACTGCCAGGAAAATATAAGAGTGAGGAAGTACTGCTTTACGGGATTGAACCGGACAGCAGGTATGTAACGATAGATTTTAATAATACAAAAGATAAAAAAGATGAAGCGGGGAATAAAGAAAAAGCAGATAACAAGAATACGGCAAATGCAGAAAAAGAAAGCGCAGCAGTTTATATTTCGAGCGCATATGCGGATAAATTCCTGCTTCATGTGGGGGATACCATCACTCTGAAAGAAAAATACGAAAAAGAGAAATATTCGTTTAAAATAGCAGGAGTTTATGATTATACGGCTGCCTTGTGTGTGTTTATGCCCCGCAGTGAACTGAATGATATTTTTGATCTGGGAGAGGATTATTACAGTGGGTATTTCTCAGATACAGAGCTTACAGATATCAAGAGCCAGTATATAGGATCTGTAGTTGACCTTGATGCACTGACAAAGATCTCCAGACAGCTGGATGTATCCATGGGAAGTATGATGGGTATGGTAAACGGATTTGCCATTATGATCTATATGGTACTGATCTATCTTCTTTCCAAGATCATTATCGAAAAAAATGCCCAGTCTATTTCAATGGTAAAAATCCTGGGCTATACAAATGGCGAGATCAGCAAGCTATATATTATGTCCACGTCTTTGGTGGTGGTGTTCTGTCTGCTTTTGAGTCTGCCACTGGAAACAGTAATCATGAAAGTTCTGTTCCGGGAGATGATGCTGTCCAGTATTTCCGGATGGATCACGCTCTGGATCGACCCGATGATCTATGTGCAGATGTTTGCAGCAGGAATCATTACATACGGAATCGTTGCTTTGCTGGAATTTCGGAGAGTGAAGAAGGTTCCTATGGATGAAGCCTTAAAAAATGTCGAGTAGGACAAAATTTGATAAAAATTTGACATT
>OCHA01000220.1_pt1 | contig 80981 bp, 69 predicted proteins | sample 1538591 | NCBI WGS metagenome assembly OCHA01 (sample SAMN04571710, study PRJEB22368) | human gut metagenome | biome: human gut; material: stool | host: Homo sapiens | place: Luxembourg | collected 2012-09-06 | reverse complement strand
ACAACAAATTTTCCTTTGAAATCTTCAGGAAGGTTATTTATTTTGTCATTACAGATTGTATTTACATGTTCCGCATATGGATATATTTTCCCTTCTGCCTGCATCTTATTAAATTGATCCTTATTATCAAAATGTCCTGTCATCATTCCTACAAAATTTTCAAGTTTCATAATATAATTTACCTCCATGTATTGAACTCGCCTTTCATCAAATACTCCGCCGATCTTACAATTCCATCATACTGATTTTCCAGACCAAACTGCTCTACTGCAAGCCATCCTTCATAACCATCTCTCTTTAAATAGGAAAGAATCGAATCAAGTGGAATATAGCCATCTCCAGCGCTGACCGGGCGAAGACCTTTATTATATGTGCCTGTGATTCCATTTGATGTTGGATTTTCTGTTCCCCTATCCTTGCAGTGGACATGAGCAGTATATGTACGAAGCACCTCATATGCATCTAATATGTTCTCACTACTATAAGCAAAATTTCCAGCATCCAGCGTCCAACAAATCCCCGGCACCTGTTCCATAAACCATTTTAGCGCATTGATTCTAGAACATGGTGACAATGTGCTGTCAAAATCCTCAAGTGTCACAATGACATTCTTTTCTTTTGCATGGGCAACTGCTCTACGAAGACCTGCCATAATATTTTGCACTACCTGATTTGACTGCATAAATGCCACTGTTTTTTCCCAATCATCTGCAGACTCTCCAAATATCTTTGCATCTGCCTCACTGAAAAATCCTGGCACAAGAAGCACACGACTGCAGCCATTTTTTGCGGCCTTATCAATTACATCAAGACATTTTTGTTCTTCTGGATCACTGTCCAAATGACAAAAGCCGTATATGCTGCTTATGACAAGCCCAGCTTTCTTTAAAGACGTTAAAATTGACTGTTCATCATCTTCAGATGACAGCATATCGTAATCCATCTCTATTCCATCAATACCGCTTTTCTTTACGTGTTCAAGCACTTCTTCAAGTGGCTTTTTTGTCTGCTCACATGCTTTTTCGATATGCTCGTAAAATACAGATATTTTCATGGAAGCGTCACCTCTTTTACTTCTGCGCAGTCTAGTGGGCTTGTCTTTCTCACACTTGGCTTACACCAGTACACTGCATTTTTAATGATCTTTTGTACTTCTGGAATATAATAAACCGGGTATTCTTCATGACCAGGCTGGAAATAAAAGATTTTTCCATAACCGCTATGGAATGTGCAGCCGCTTCTGAAAACCTCACCGCATGAAAACCATCCAGTAAAGATCACATCATCTGGTTTTGGAATATCAAAGTACTCTCCATACATCTCTTCCTTTGGAATATCAAAACGTTCCGGTATTCCCTCTGCAATTGGATGGTAAGGCGCTGTACAGAAGACACGTTCACTTTCTCCATGCTTCCAGCGAAGCGTCATGCTTGTTCCAAGCAGTCCCTTCATAATCTTTGAGAAATGTGCCGAATGAAGTGCAACAAGTCCCATACCCTGACGGACATGACTGCACACGCGCGCTGCCACCTCATCTGAAAACTCATTCTGGCGCATGTGACTCCAGAAAATAAGTACATCTGTCTGCTTAAGAACCTCCTCTGTAAGTCCATGTTCAGGCATCTCAAATGTTGCTGTCTTAATTACAAGCTCTTCATCTGTCTGTAAAAATTCCTTAATACAGCCATGGATTCCATTTGGATAAATGTGACGTACCGGTTCCTCCTTTTCATGCAGATATTCATTCCATACTGTTACTCTAATCATATTGCCTCTTTTCCGCGCAAGATGCGCTGTTTTATTTTTGCAGGTATCCTTGTAGTTCTTCTACTAATTCAAACATTCTTGTCGCAGGTGCCATACCAGACGGCGCTGTAATTCCTGATTTTATAAATTCATCATATGCTTTTCGCGCCCTTCGTTTTGCATTTTCCAGTGATCCATGTTCCATAAGTAAATCAAACAAGTCTTCTCTTACTTTTGAATAGTCCAGATAATTATTCAAAATCTGAATATATTGTGATCTTCCATTATTAGAAATATAATCTTGAAAATGTAATACAAACCATAGTTCGATACTTTCATTTGACCATGCTACTGACATTGAAACATCTTTTCTCGATTCTGCTTCAAACTGAGTATTATCAAAATTATCTAATGGAAAATCATCCTTGTCATATACCAACCATATTTTCTGAAACTTTGCCCAATCACCACTTGCACGCTTTCTATCAACAAATCGAATCAATCCGTTTGTATTATTTCCTGTTCCATACACTTCAATGTGATTTTCTCTCACCAAGTCCTTATATTTTTCATTTATTTTCGATGCAAAACCTCGCAAATAAATAGGCTCTGTCTTAGTGCCTTCACTGACGATCATAGTATATGGTGGCAGCAATTCCTTGGTATTCATTCGGCTTTCTTTTCGCTTCATTTTATTTTCAATTTTTTTTAGATCGCTTTTCTTTTTTGGCTTTAGACTCATTCATTTGCCTCCCAATTTACTATCCTTTTCAAATAAGGATCGGCTCCATATCTTCCTTCCAAATACTGCTTACTATATATTTCATCATTACGTGCTTTTTTTCCATTCTCCTTTCTAAAATCAACTAATGAATATAAAACGGATTCATCATGTCCATTGATCGCTGAAAACCATATCTCATCTCTCCTAAACACTTTATTATTCATAGTTGTCATATCGTGTGAAGTAAACAACATTTGTGCGCCATTGTTATTGATCTTCGGATTGGTAAACAATTCAATAATCCGCTGCAGCAAAGCCGGATGTAGCTTTGCATCCAACTCATCTATTACAAAAAATCGTCCTTTATCAATTCCATTTAATACAACGGGCAAAATGCTGAAAATTTTTCGAGTTCCACTAGATTCTTCTTCAAACTTCAACTCTCTAAATTTTTCATTTTCAAGTTTATGCTTTGTATATATATTTTTTACTCTTCCATCTTCATCATATTCCATTCTGACATCTATAATATCTATTCCCATACTTTGCACAACATTCAAAATTCTTGTTTTATCTTTTTCAAGAGTTTTCACAAAAATTGTCCTGTCACGATCAGGTGCATCAAAATCAATTGTCTGTATATTATAAAAAAAGCGCAATGCGTTATCTATCTTCTGAATATTCTTAAACATTCCTATATAAGAAAGAAGCGGCAAACTTTCATTCATATTTTCTATATCGAATCCATTTAGCTCATTACATAAATATACACCTTCTTCATCTCGTTCAAAAAGCGCATCAAATTTTTCTTCTGAATCTTTTATATATAAATTTTCTTCTAAAATCGTTCCTTTCTTTACTTTCAACTCATAGCGATACTGATTTTTCGCAATTTCAAATAAGATGCTATACTCTGTTGGATTATTTTCTGATTCCTCATCCCACTTATAAAATACCTCCTCTTCATTTTTTATAGAAATATTTTTCCGCACTTCTTCCACTGAAACATCAGATAATTGCTCACTTTTCTTTTTCATAAATGCCAACTGAGTTAATGGTGATACAACAATATTCTGCAATGATTTGATTGCCATAAGCACACTGCTTTTTCCGCCTCCATTAGGACCATATATAACACAAACTGGCAACAGATCAACCTCTTTTCCATGCAAAAGTGTATTTTCAAACTCTGATATTGGTTTTGCCCCAAAATCAATTGTTGCCTCATTTTTATAAGATCGAAAATTCGTGAATGTAAACTCATAAATCATAGCACACCTCCGTGAGATTTTTTCTCATGATTATGATATATCATATTTTTCTTCATTATTCAAGTGGTCGCGAGATTTTTTCTCACTTTTTATTTACTCCCAATAAGTAAAGACTCGTCACTTGGCGAGTCTTTACTAAATCAACTATTATGAATTTATTCTTATTATATTTTTATGCCGGATTGACATGCACCATGATGTGCTTTACCTTTGGAAATTCGTTCTCAATGCGGTTGTGGACTTCCTCTGCGACTGCATGTGCCTCGCGAAGTGTCTCATTTCCGTCAGCTCCAATTTCAATATCAACATAAATCTTATTGCCAAAGACACGAGTCTTTAACATATCAACTCGAACAACACCTGGCTGCTTCTGTGCGCATTCACGTATGGCCTGCTCTGTATCTTCATCACACGCCTTATCAACCATTTTATTAATTGCATCCTTAAAAATATCAAGAGCTGCTTTTTCAATAAAAACACAGATAACAAGGCTGGCAAGTGGGTCCATTAACGGATATCCCATTCTGGAAGCTGCAATACCAACTAATGCGCCAACTGAGGAAAGTGCATCGGAGCGATGATGCCATGCATCTGCCATTAAGGCACTGGAATCTATTTTTTTTGCATGAAATCTTGTGTACCAGTACATTCCTTCCTTTGTTAAAATCGACACTACTGCTGCGACAAGAGCAAGCACACCAGGAACCACAACCACTCCTGTGCTCTCTTTTGCAATGGACTGAATTGCAGAACCTCCAATTCCGATACCAGTCACAGCAAGAACTGTTGCAAGCACAATCGCTGCAACACATTCCATTCGCTCATGTCCATATGGGTGCTCTTTATCGGATTTCTGACCGGACAGATGGACACCGACCATGACAACAATCGTGCTAAATACATCCGATGCAGAATGGATCGCATCACTAATCATTGCGCCAGAATGTGCAACCACACCGGCTAACAGTTTAAAGAGTGAAAGAAGTACATTGACAACAATGCTCACACTTGAGACTCTCATCGCCTCTTTTTCAAATTGTTTTTCCTGCGGCTCTAAATTGGCCTGCGGATTTTTTTTGTTTTTTTCCATAATAGTTACCTCCTAAAATAATATGGATGATAGCTCTTTATGCCACTTTATTTCGTGAGGGTAAAAAAATACACCCACGAAATCAGTAGTTCCATATACTGTCCCGCAGATGTTTAAATCCACTGTCGTTTACGACCCGGCCCCAGGAAATCCCGGCCTGCTCAGTTTGTACTGTATTGAATACTGCAGTGCAAAGAGTAGTTTTGCTTACTATATCATACTCATTTCAAATTGTAAAGTTGAAGTTGCAACTAACTCAAAAAAAATTTTTTTAACTCGTTTTGATAGGTAGTTTTTCTGAATTTCTCTTTCAAAAACTGTAACTTGGACAAATGAACGCACTCGATCCATGCCAACTTTGTAAAATTCGTCCTCTTGTTTTCGACAAACTTCTGTGCTAAAGTAATGCATGTGCTTTCAAAGGACAAACTTCCTTTTGATAGTAAAAACGTTTTATTTGCACTAATACATGTGTAGAAGGGGGGATATTTATGAAATATCTCAGGCAATTTCTATTGATTCTTCTAATTTCTTTTATTGGAGAATTACTTCACGAAGTGTTGCCTCTGCCAGTTCCGGCAAGTGTCTACGGCTTCGCAATTTTATTCATTGGCCTGTTAAGCGGTGCTATTAAGCTTGAACATGTACAGGATACCGGAAAGCTTCTCATTGAAATTATGCCGGTTATGTTTATCCCCGCTGGTGTAGGACTTCTTGAATCATGGCCGCAGCTTGCACCTATCGGTGTACCAGTTTCCGTAATTACGCTTGTTTCAACCGTAATTGTTATGATCATTTCCGGAAAGATTACACAGTTTGTGATTCATAAAGAAGCACAGAGAAAAAATGCTAAAAAGGAGGTCTGATCTAATATGCTTGATTTTTTGACAAATTCATTATTTTTTGGCGTTGCTGTGAGCCTGGCTGCCTATGAGGTTGGTTCTTTATTAAAGAGAAAATTTAAATCACCAATTTTAAACCCACTTTTAATTAGTATTATTCTTGTCATTGTCGTTTTGGTTGTCTGCAAGGTTGACTATCAAAGCTACAATCTCAGTGCAAAATATTTAAGCTATCTGTTAACTCCTGCTACTGTATGCCTCGCAATTCCGCTGTACGAACAAATTGAAAAACTTAAAAGCAACTGGAAGGCAATCATTGCTGGTATTATTTCTGGTATCATTTCATGTGTGCTGTGTGTCTATGCCTTCTCCTTAATATTTGGCCTGACACATGAGCAGTATGTTACCCTTCTTCCAAAATCTATCACTACTGCAATCGGTATGGATGTTTCAACTGAGCTTGGAGGCATCACAACTATTACTGTTGCTGTTATTATCATCACTGGTGTATTTGGAAATATCATCGGAGAGCCAATCTGCAGGCTGTTTCATATCACAGAGCCTGTCGCAAAGGGTGTAGGAATGGGTTCCTCTGCCCATGCAATAGGAACAGCCAAGGCTATGGAGATGGGCGAAGTCGAAGGTGCAATCAGCAGTTTGTCTATCGCTGTAACAGGTCTTTTAACTGTTATTGCCGCTTCCATTGCCGCAAATCTATATTAAATTATCTACCCCCAAAAATCGGCAGCACAGAAACTTATCACTCTGTGCTGCTTATTTTTATCTGATCCTATTTTTATTTAATCCTGCTTTTCTTCAACAAAATCCTATCATGAAACATGTTTTATCAAATCTTACTTTGCATACAGTCTTGTTGAGCCTGCCGGCTGATCTGCCGTATTTCCAGCATAGATCTTTCCATCATCACCCTCATACACATAATCGTAAATATTAGGAAGCTTTATTGTGCTGCCATCTGATGTCTCATATGCATTCTGTGACAAGATATAATCGCAGAAGCTTTCTGTATCATATGTATCTGGCTGCTTTTCCATTTCACTCTTAAAATAATCACCAGGTGTTTGCGTGCTCTGTGTACCATTCGAAATCTGCGCAATTAACTGAGTACTCAAATTGCCGGATGCTATGATAAAGCCATCGCTTACCTTTGTATTTAACATGAATAAATTAAAATCATCAAGTCCTTTCTCAAAGGCTGCTGTTGGCGTCATATAAATATAGGTATATGGTGCATTCCATACATAGTAGGTATCTGAGTAGCCAGCTGCTTGTGTCATGCTAAACTGGATAATCTTTGTCATTGTCACAACCTTCGCACGATAGTCGATTCCATCAAGCATAAATGAGTATGTGCGATCTGATGCTGTACATGCCACTCCATCTATCGCAACCAGTCCTCCCGACTGTACAGCTGTTTGCTGTTCAGCATAGCACTGCTGCGCCAGTTCTGTAAGTATATCTTCCTGCTCTGCTGTCACTTCTTCCTCTGCCTCAATTGTAATATCGGTGTCAGTCACAAGACTGCTTATAATAAAATCTGCATAGCCAGATGCATACATTGGTGTCAGCTGTGGATAAGTGTTATAAAATAATGCGCCTTCCTCATATAATCCCTGCTGCGCGTACATCTCATCATACATATACTGAACATCTGACATATATGCCATCTGATACATCATATTGCTATCTGATGCCTGAATCTGTACCTGAACTGGACTCGCCGGACTCTGCCACTTGCCGTCTCCCCACCACATAATTTGATGTTCAATCGTATAATCCGACGGTGCATAACAGCGCGCAACAGTTTCATTTGTTTCCTGATCAACGATAGAAGTCAGCGTATACGACACTACTGCATCTGGATCTGTCAAATTTGCTGCATCCCCATTTGTATTATTGTTTTTTGCATCATTTCCTATGTTTCCGACGATACCGCCAATTCCAGGATTTTTAACTCCTTCATTTCCATTTTTAGAATTGATAACACCAGATTTATCTGTATCATCTTGATTTTTTGTTTCCAGATTATCAATCTGATCGTCCTCATCATCTCCATTTTTCAAAAGTGCATTTGCTAGCTTCCAAAGCTTTTCATCACCGGAAATCTCATAGCAAAGGCCATTTGCCTCTAAATGATGACCATTAAAGGAAATTCGGTATGCACTTGCATCAGCAAATGTGAAATAAAAAATATCGTCACAATCACTGCTTCGCTCAGTTGTCACATTCTTTACCTTAATTGATGACATCGCATCAAAAAATGCCTGAATCTCATCGGCATCAAATGTAGCGACATCAATTCTTGTCTCACCATCCTGACGATATGCTAACGAGAATACCTCATCCTTATTGAAATTCTTTGCAAATTCCTTTACCTCATCTGAGCAATAATCAAAAAGTCCATCACCTGCCTGTGCCTGAGGCTTTGTAACTGACGATTGAATACTTGAATATACTGCCGCCTGCACGCTTACAGCTGAAATTGCCATACCCATTGCCAAAACACATCCACATGTACTAAAAACTCTTTTTCTTTTCATACAAAACACTCCTTCCTTTCCTATTTTACAACGATGCAGAACAAATAAAAAAAATCACTTCTAAGTTCTTATCAACATTATACAGTATGAAATATCTGTTTGAAAGGAATTTACCACTTCTGGCATTGACTTATCTGGCAAATTTTTCTATACTAAAAAAAAATAACATTTTTAAAGGGGGATATCATGACATTTTCTGAACAATTAAACGAATATCTTTCTATTTTAAATTGCAATGCTAAAGAACTTTCACAAATAAGCGGTCTTTCTAATTCAGTCATAAGCCGCTATCGAAGCGGTGAACGTGTTCCTCGCCCTGAAAGTGAAAAATTAAATCAATTATGCGAAGGAATTTATCTACTTTCAAAAGAAAAAGCAGCTTCTATGCGTACTTCTGCTTCCATAACGCCTTTTACAAAAGATGAAATCTACACCGCTTTTACAAATACGCTAAAGCAGCCTGATAATAGCTGACTTTGTGAAAATTTCAATCATCTGCTGTTAGCATCCTCTGTCAGCCTTGCTGATCTGGCACGTTTTTTAAATTATGATTCATCTTATCTGTCACGCATACGTTCTGGTTCACGCATCCCTTCTGATCCTGAATGGTTTTGCAGCGAGACAGCTCGTTTTATTGTGCTTCGCACACCGCCTGCTGACCGCATTTTTATTGAAAAACTGACTGGTCAGTCTATTAAGGATATAAATGATTCTGCGACTCTTTGTCAGCTGCTTTCTGGGTGGCTTTTAAACACAAATACTATTTCACCGCAAATAAACCAAATGCAAAGCTTTCTTGAAAAGCTTGATCAGTTTGACCTTAATAATTTCATTCGTTCCATTCGCTTTGATGAATTGAAAGTACCAACTATGCCAATTCAGCTGCCTGGCTCACGCTCCTACTTTGGTATTCGTGAATTTATGACTGCTGAGCTAGACTATTTAAAGGCTACTGTTCTGTCACCTTCTATGGAAAACGTGATTATGTACAGCGATATGCCAATGGAAGAAATGTCAAAGGATCCAGACTTTCCTAAAAAATGGATGTTTGGTATGGCGATGCTCCTCAAAAAAGGTCTGCATATAAATATGATTCATAACGTAAACAGACCATTTTCAGAGATGATGCTTGGACTTGAAAGCTACATACCAATGTACATGACAGGTCAAATTAGTCCCTACTATTTAAATGAAACGCCAAACCAGGTTTTTGGTCATTTTCTAAAAGTTTCTGGAACAGTTGCCTTATCTGGTGAATGCATTGCCGGTTTTCATAATGATGGGAAATATTATCTGACAAAGAAAAAGGACGAGGTGTCCTACTACAGACACCGCGCCCAGGCTCTTTTATCACATGCTCGCCCACTTATGAGAATTTTTCGTTCAGACAATGCGATTCAATATAAGACACTGCGAACACGTCTGTTTGCATCCGGCTCTCAGAGAAACATTGTTGCATCACTTCCAATTTATACAATGACAGATGATCTTTTATGCTCTATTTTTGCTCAAAATTATGTTTCAAAATCAGACGCTGCAAAAATTTTCTCCTACACTGCTGCTGAGCGTGCACGTGTTGAAGCATTTCTTGCCACAGCTTCTTTAACAGATGAGATCAGTCCAATCGACAAGGCCGAATTTGAGCGCTATCCGCTTCGTCTTTTTCTTGCTGATCTATTTTTGGAACATGATATTGTATACACATGGGATACATATCAAAAGCATCTTGCACTTACAAAACAATATGCCAAAACACATGGCAGTTATTCTTTAAAAATAAGTACTACACCTGCTTTTCGAAATATCCAAATTCAAATTTGCGAAGAAAAATGGGCTGTTATCTCGAAAAATAACAGCCCGGCAATTCATTTTGTGATTGAGCACAAGAAACTGCGCCACGCCATTGAAAATATGGTGATGCCGCTTGTAGAAACATAAAGATTACTTTCTTCCAAAGTGGAAAAATCCTTTCTTCTCATATGGCTCGCTCTCGTAAGAGACAAGCTCATATCCTATCTCTTTAATCTTATTCTTTGCCCATGGAATGTCAAGTGCGTCCTCGCTGATTACAACGGTCTCTCCATCCTTCGCCGATGAAGAGACCTTCTTTACTTTAAAATTGCTGCGGATCAGCTCATTCATATGAGCCTCACACATGCCGCACATCATTCCGTCGATTTTTAATGTTGTCTTGATCATACCTGCACCTGCCTTTTCTTAGCAAAATCATACCCCCTTGGGGTATATTTATCGTATGCCCCAAGAGAGTATTTGTCAAGTGCGAACTCTATTATTGAAATATTTTATCATCTGGCGCTGATGAATTGCTCTATTACAATATAGCTTTTGTATCATTAAATCTCAAGCTTATCAAAATACAGTTCCTTGCATTCTCTCAAATAGTCCATGCCCTTCTCGCCCATGAATGGAAGGTGGTGGGCAATCTGTGGTTTTCCAGAGAACGGGAAGCTCACACAGGTAAAATAAGTGTCCTGTGGCACGCAGCTTTCCATCACACTATCGCCGAGCACCCACTGACCATGAAGCGTCTGATATAAATCAAGTCGATCTTTCTCCTTTGCATAGTAGGTAACGTCTGCATTTGGAGATTCAATTGCCTTTAGGCTGTGACTGCAAATCATAGCAGTCGGTTCAATATCAAGCTCTCTCATTGCACCAGCTAATCCAAGTAATGTATCGTAATCAGCTTGAATAGTGGCCTGTGCCGGCTTTCTTCTCATGCTTGCCATTGGTCCACCGCCCATCGGCATCAAATCAGCCTGTTTTTCTTCGATGCGAGCAAGCAATTCTTCGTTGATTGGCTCTCCAATCACGGCCGAAATCTGCTTTAACCAGTCGATAGTTCCCTGATAACCATATGGTGCACCATAGACAAAAGGTGTCCCAAAGCGATCCTTTAAAATGTTTCCTGCTTCAAGCGCCTCATTTCGAATAATGAGATTAAGTCTTGCTGCCCCTGCCGTCTCAAGATCTTCAATATCAGATTCAAGTCCCATCACCATTCTACACTTCCAGCCAAATGCTTCACTCATCAGCTGCTGTAACTCCCACACGTCGGAACGGATTCGGTAGGAACCAGCCGACGCACCGATGATCTGATAAGTCTTTTCTTCTTTTTTATCACAATCCTTTGCGATTTGCTTTGCCAAAAGCTTATAGACAGCGCGAAGTCCGTAGGTATAATCACCGCGAAAACCTCCATCCTCAAAGGCAACTAACTTTGCATTTACCTTCTCTTGCATATAGCGGCAGACACCTTTGATGTCTGTTCCAATGACAGCAATAACGGCTGATGCCACAACGAAAATTACCTTTGGCGCATAGGTCTCATCAATCTCGACAATCGCCTTTTCCAATCGAGTGACATCTCCCATTATGACATCATCTTCACTGATATGAGTTGTAAAAAGAGACTGGCTAAGTCGAATGCCAAGCGAGCTGTAAAGGCCACCACCAAAATGAGTTGTTCCAGCCGGGCCGTACTCAAGTACAATCGCATTCTGAATCGGCATCAAGCTCCATATGATCGCCATACGGTCGGACGCTGGCGGATAAAATCTACATAGACTCATTTCATCCCTCCTTTTTGTGCCTGAACAAATGCATTCACAACCATCTCGTTCACCTCGAATCCCAGCACATTGTAGGCCTGCATCATGCGAATCATCTGTGTGCCAGATTTTTTCATCTCTTTCGCATTTCCAGCTCCGATGTTAAATTGAGGTTTTAATACTGGATATAGATATTGCAAAGGTCCAATATTGGCTGCTCTTGTCACATATGGATCGCAGTGCGTCAAAATTTCTTTACGCCACTGTTCATCTTGTGCAGTCAAATCTGAGATTTGTAACAGAAGTGGCTCCATGCCAAGACTTGTCAGAAAACTATGAAGTTCATAATTACACAGAGCCGTATTGCCACTAAAATATGTTTTTCCTTTTAAAATCGGCTTTGCATTTTCTGTGCGCTCTTTGGCTTTCTGATGCCAATCGGAAAGCTTTTCTGGCATCTGTTTTTCCAGAATTTCAAACAATTCTTTATAAGCGTGATAGATTCGGTCAGGATCGCTATAGCGCTCAAATACCACATACGGTGTGCCAAACTTTTTCTTCATTTTCTTTGCAAGCGAAAGACCCACTGGATGCACAACCAAATTGACAGCTGCCTGTGGTGCCGTTTCAATTTCCTTTACACTGCTATTTCCCGGAAGCTGCATGCCAACTGGAATCGACTGTTCCTTAAGGACGCGATACACCTCTGTTTTTGTAAAGTCTCCCAGACGAAGTCCCAATACATTGACGCAGTTTGTTTTTTCTTGTGGCTGCATCATCTCGCAACAGACCTCTAATGTATGTTCAATTCCCGGAAGATGGTCATCTGTCTTAAAATTCTCTGCATGGACAACCATTACTGGAAAGCCATATTGATCTGAAAATAGATCAGCCATTGACTCCACATCATCACCTGTGATCTCCGGCACACATGTTGTGACTATGAAAACTGCCTTTGGATGATATTCCTCGTTTAATTCTTTCATTGCCTCTTCCAGCTTTTCCTGACAGCCAAAGGTTACATCGTGCTGCTCTAATACAACCGATACGATCTGACAGCCATCAGCTGACATACTGCCATTTCCAGATGTTGCCATCTTTGTGTAATAGGCACACTCATCTGGTCCAAGCACCAGCATTACGCTGTCTTTGATCGCACGGATTGTCAACATTGCGCCCATCAGAGGACAATGATAGCCTGGAAACAGCGCATAAGAAAGTGGCTCTACCTGCTTCATTTTATCGACCTGACTGAGTCTTTTCAGGTTTTGAAGCATCTTTTCTCCATTTAATCCCATATTTTTCTCCATTTTATTTTGCTTTTAAATCGCGGCATAGGCAAGTAACGGTTTTTCTCGTCCTGCCACATGCAAAATCTCACATTCTACCTGATAGACATCCTTCATCATCTTTGATGTGATCACATCCTGCGGCGCGCCTTCGCCATATTTTTCTCCATTTCGAATCACAATCACATGATCACTGACTTCCATCGCCTGTGCCAAATCGTGAAGCACCATGACAACGCCGATTCCTGTCTCACGATTGAGTTTTTTTACCAAATTCATCGTCTCTAGCTGATGGGAAATGTCCAGATAGGTTGTCGGTTCATCCAAAAACATAATCTCTGGCTTTTGTGCCAACACAGTTGCAATCCATACACGCTGCGTCTCACCACCTGAAATTTCATAAATGGACTTGTCACGAAATTTCCAAGTACCAGTCACTTCCATTGCCCAGCGAATGACTTCCTCATCCTCCTTGCTCTTTCCTGACATCAATTTCTGGTGTGGCATTCGCCCATAGCCGACAAGCTCTTTTACGCGAAAGTCAGACGGAGCTGTATGGATCTGGGGCAACACGCCAAGTTTTTTGGCAAGTGACTTTGGCTTCATCGTCTGAATGTCACAGCCATCCAAAATGACACTTCCCTTCTGATAACGGATCAGTCTTGTCAGTGCCTTTAACAATGTCGACTTTCCAGAGCCATTTGGTCCAATGATCGTCGTGATTTTGTTTCTTGCAATTGACACATCCATCTGATTGACAATCACATGATCTCCGTATCCGATTTGCAATCCGCTTGCCTCAAGCTCCATTGAAACTACCTCTCTTTCTAAGCATATATAAGAAGAACGGGCCTCCAAATACACTCATCATGACACCAACTGGAATCTCAGTTCCCGGCCAGATGCTTCTTCCCACCGTATCAGCAAGCAATACCATCACACTTCCACTTAAGATACTGGTTGGAAGCAATACCTTGTAGTCTGATCCGACTAACATTCTCGCAATATGAGGCGCCACCAGACCGACAAAGCCGATCATTCCAACTTCAGAAACTGTCGCTGCTGCCAAAAATGCAGAGACACCTGAAAGCACAATTCGACTCAAATTGACGCGAATACCCAAATTTTTTGCCATCTCATCGCCAAGCTGAAGCGCATTTGCATTTCGAATACAAAGACAAGCAAGCACAAGGCCAACCACAGCATACAGTGCCATCACACGCACCTGAGTCCAGTTTCCACCGGAAAAGCTTCCATTCATAAAGGATAAAACACCGCTCAAATTATCGCTGTTTTGCAGCTGTAAAAATGAATTATATCCGCCTAAAACTGAGTTGACTGCAACACCAGACAAAATAATTCTGACTGGATCTACGCCATCCTTCCATGCAAGCAGATAAATTAGCACACAGGCAAGTGCCGCACCACCAAATGCAAACAGTGGAACCGAGTAGGTGAGACTCGGAAACAGAAGTAGAATTGTGATTGCCGCTGCTCCTGCACCAGCTGACACACCGATTGTTCCTGGATCTGCAAGTGGATTTCTCATAACTGCCTGAAGAAGTGCGCCTGCCGCTGAAAGACACGCGCCCACCATAATGGCAAGCACAGCTCTTGGCAGTCGAAGATTGAAGACAATGATGCGAATCTTTCCGGCATTCTCATCCCAGAGGCCCCGAAGGACCTCTGGAAGCGGATAGCCAGAGCTTCCTATCGCAATACTTAAAAGAAACACGGCAGCCAAACTGGCAAGAAGAATTGCCCAAACAACACCTGTTCTTAACAGCTGATTGCCACTTTTATTATTTTTATTGCTCTTACTTTTTCCCATTACTTTGTCTCAGCTTCAGAAGTAGATTCCTCTGCATCCTCTGAAACAGCCTCACTTGTCCCTTCCTCAGATGCATCTTCATCGACAGAGATTGTCTCAACCTCAATACCATAAAAATCTGCAACAGTCCCAATCAGCTCGTTGATGCAATCAACTACATTGATTCCTGCTGTTGACACATAGGATACTGGAAGATACAAAACTCTTCCCTCTGCGATTGCCGGAATGCTGTTCCAATACTCTGGATTCTGTGCAAATGCAGTCTCCATCAGCTCCTTGTGACCCTCTGCATCTTCTGCACCTACGCACATTACGATATCTGGATCATAGTCAAGTGCCTGCTCATAGTCTAACTGTACCATGGAAGACTGATCATTTGTATAAACATTCTCAAAACCAATCATCTTCGCCATGCTGCCAAGTGTTCCGTTCTCAGTCTGAATATAGTGTGCATCTCCGCTAGACTGAAGTACCATTACACTCTTTCCCTCAAATGCTTCCTTTGCAGCCTCTACATTCTTATCAAGTGCCTCAAAACGAGCCTGAATCTTTTCGCCTGCTTCCTTAGACTCCTCGTCTACAGCAAACGCATCAATCAGTGCATTGGTCTGACCAACAATAGACTCATATGGAACTGTGTGACCAGCATACAGATAGTAAACCGGAATGCCAAGAGACTCTAATGTCTTTCCTGCTGTGTCGGCACCATTGTAGGCAAGTAAAACCAGATCTGGCTCTAAATCAACAACGCTCTCATAATCAAAGTCGTCTGGGCTCATCACAGAGAAGGAAACTGTTTCAGTGCTCTCCTTTAAATCCTCCGGCCAAGTCACAACCATGCTGTTTGGAATACCAACTAAGTTGACACCTAACTCATACAGTGCCAAAACTGGTGCTGTTGACAAAGAAACGACACGCTCCGGAACCTCATCTAATACGATCGGATCAGTATAACCAAGCTCCTGCATATCCTCTGGATACTCTAAGACAAACTTACCTTCTGTGCTCTCCTCCTTGCTCTCCACTACACTCTCAGTTTCTGCCTCGGAGGTTGTCTGCTCTGCAAATACACTTACTGAGCTAAGTGCGCTTGCTGCCATTGCTCCTGCCATAATTACTGCCTGAAACTTTGTATTCTTCATTTTCTTTTTTCCTTTCTGCCTGTAGGCTGCAATTTGTTACTTATCTTGTCATGCATCTGCAAGAATTCGGTCTGCAAGCTCATTGTAAACGCCCTGCATAACTGAGTCGGTCAGAAACTCAAATACGGTTCCTCCCTGATTCTCTGCCTCCTGAATTTCAGAAGAACGCGGCACATAACAGACTATCTGAGTTCCAATCTCTTGAACTGCCTTTTCGACAATCTCTCGCTCATTTTCAATGTTTTTTGCATTTAAAACCAGTCCGCGAAGCCGTGCATAGCCACGCTTTCCAAAATTTCGAATCGCACTGGCAATGTTGTTTGCCGCATATAGAGACATCATCTCGCCAGATGAGACCACATACACGTCCTTTGCATAGCCACCTCGAATCGGCATCGCAAAGCCACCGCATACAACATCTCCTAATACATCGTAAATGACAATATCTGGCTTGTAGGTTTCAAATGCCTCAAGCTCCTCTAACTTTTCAAATGCGGAAATAATGCCTCTTCCTGCACAGCCAACTCCTGGTGTCGGTCCACCTGACTCTACACACAGCACACCGCCAAAACCTTCAAATACAATATCATTTAGGGTAAGCTCTTCCCCTTTTGCCTTAATTTGCTCAAGAACAGTCGGAATGCGCTTTCCACCCATCAGATTTTTGGTTGAATCTGCCTTTGGGTCACATCCAATCTGCATGACACGATAGCCCTTCTTTGCAAGTGCAGCAGATAAATTCGATGTCGTTGTTGACTTTCCAATACCGCCCTTGCCATAGATCGCAATCTTTCTGATATTCTCTGTGTTCATTATGCCTCCCTTTAGTTAGTTATTACTAACAGCAAAAGATACTATATCATATTTTTCCAAATCCTGTCAAGCACAGAAAACGCAAAAAAGCAACTTTAGTTAGTTTTATATAACTAAAGTTGCTTTTATCTAATTATTTTCTATTCTTTGTACAAGATAAATCCAAATCAATACGGATTTTTCGCATCGGATGGCATTCTCCAATCACCGCGTGGTGACAGCGATACAGTACCGACCTTCGGTCCATCCGGCAGACAGGATCTCTTAAACTGCTGTGCATAGAAACGTCTAAAGAAGTTATCGAGTGTCGATGCAATCTCCTCCTTTGTCACATTCTTATCGGCAAATGCAATCTCAGCAAGCTTTTGAATCTTCTCTTTTGTGAAGCCATTTCTGACAAAGTGATATAAGAAGAAGTCATGCAGATCGTACTTTCCAATCGTTGCCTCGGTTGACTGGGCAATGTTTCCCTGTGCATCCGGTGGCAAAAGCTCTGGGCTAATGATCGTGTCACAGATAGATTCTAGTGTCTCTCTGACAGTCGGATGAAGCTCTGCATAAGCACGAACCAGATATTTAACAAGTGTCTTCGGTACACTGACATTTACTGCATACATAGACATATGATCACCATTGTAGGTACACCATCCAAGTGCCAACTCAGACATATCACCAGTTCCAACGACAATACCACCCTCTTTGTTTGCGATATCCATCAAAATCTGCGTGCGCTCTCTTGCCTGTGTATTCTCATAGGTGACATCGTAGCTGTCGCGTTTGTGACCGATATCTTTAAAGTGCTGCAGACATGCATCTGTAATATTGATCATTCGAATCGTAATGCCAAGCTGCTCCATTAATTTCCATGAATTAGTCTTTGTAAGATCAGTTGTTCCAAAGCCTGGCATGGTGATTCCGATGATATCTGTAAGCGGCCAGCCAAGCATATCATATGCTTCTTTAATGACAAGGAGAGCCAGTGTTGAGTCAAGACCACCTGATACACCTATTACACACTTGCGGATGCCAATCTTTGTCAGACGCTCTGCAAGACCTGTCGCCTGAAGGCGCATGATCTCTTTGCATCTTCCGGCACGCTCTGCCTCTGATGGAACAAATGGATATGGATTTAATGATTCTGGCCAATGTGCTACGCTGCTTGTCTGCGTATGGAGTCTTACATAACCTTTTCCATTTGATGCCATCTGCGAATATCTTGCTGCTGCATAGGAAATACTGTTATTCTTTATTCGGTCGTTATTAATTCGCTCCAGATCAATAAGTGCCTCTGTCGCTTCTTTGTTGCTGTCCGCCAGAATTGTTCCATTTGCTGCAATAATATTATGACCTGAGAAAATCAGATCAGTTGTACTCTCACCACTTCCCGAAGAACAATATACATAAGCACACATATTAGTACCTGACTGCATGCGAACTAAATCTCTGCGATACTCTGGTTTCGTTACAACATCATTTGATGCTGACAAATTTGCAATCACATTTGCTCCTGCTGATGCATGAAATGAACTCGGCGGAATATTAACCCACAGATCTTCACATATCTCGCATGCAAGGCGAATACCATTTCGTCCCTCAATAATAAGATTCGGTGTGAATGGGAATGTTTGTTCACCATTCAGTGAAGCGCCTTCATCATAGAAAATTTCATCATAGCGAATCGTATCTGAAAAACGCTGATCTGCTCCTGCAAACCATCTCTTTTCGTAGAACTCCTTATAATTAGGTACAAATGTCTTCGGCACAATACCAAGCAGCTCATTGCCTTTAAAAATCAGCGCGGTATTAAACAGCATGCCGTCCTTTCTAAGCGGGGCTCCAACTGCAATAAGTGTATCTGACTGCGGCAGATTGTCACATAGATACGTGATTGCCATTCTGCACTGTTCATCCATAAAGGACTGCAAAAACAGATCACCACAGCTGTAACCGCTTATTGAAAGCTCGCCAAACACAATCAGGTCTGGATTTTTCGCCTCATACTGCTTTACCTGCCTTACAATCTCCTTTGCATTCTCCATTGGTCTTCCCAGTGACGTTTTCATATGAACTGCCACTGCTTTTATATAGCCGCTCTTACTCAATGCCATTTGTACACCTCTCTATTTCTTTTCATTTTTCGTTCCCAGTTTGATTGTCACACGATTGATGTGTCCTGCTCAGATGCAAAAATCTTTTCTAAGTCCGACACAATCTCATCTGGCACAAACTCTCTCCACTTTCCATCACCTGATTTTAAACTGTCACGCACTTTTGTCGCACTAAAATCTGGATAGATTCTCGGCTCATGACTAACCAAAATTCGATCGCGACGCTCACTTAAAAATGGAATTTCTTCAATCATTTTCTCAGGCTCATCTCCATCTCTTGGAATCACCAAAATCTTAGAAAGTGTAAAAATTCCTTCTGGATTATACCAAGTTGAAAGCTCTGAAAGCTTATCGGTACCACAGACATAGACAAGCTCAGTCTCCTGTCCATAACGATCTCTTAAATACTGCATCGTATCATAGGTTCTTGCGCTTGTCTTTCCAAATACCTCGCAGTCCTCACACAAAAATCCATGTGGATTTACTGCTTTTTCTAGCAGCAAAAGTCTCTTTTTTCCCGACAGGATCTCTTTTTTCTCCATCGACTTCCATGATGTCAAAAAGCGATCTGGTGCCGGGATATATAAAATCTGCCAACCTGGCAGTTCTTTACTCGCGATCTGTCCGATCTCTACATGAGCCTTTGTCACCGGGTTAAAAGACCCACCAATGATTGCAAATTTTTTCACCGACTTTTGCTCCCTTCTGTTTCGCTATCTGTTATTACGATACTTACGAATTACTCTGTTGCAAAGCAAGCTTATACAGTTCTGATATTGTGAAGCATGCTCATCTTCATCTCGTAGTAATCCGGGCTCATATCAATGTAATGCTTATGCGGATTCTCGAAACGCTGCTCCTCTTCCCAGATCTCATTGTCAAGCTGTTTCTTTACATAAGCCTGAAGTTCCTGAAGCGTCTTTGTCTCTGTCAAGCGCTTTCCACCCTCAATTACCTTATGAAGAAGTGGCTTTGCAGTGCAATTCTCATAGCTTCTGTTCTTCCATGGCTTCTCTGGATCAACATAGCGATACGGTGTGCTAAAGTCAACTTTCTCGTCAAAACCAGTAATCAGATCTGCCACTGCATGACCTTCCTCATCATATACACGATATACACTCTTTAGTCCCGGATTAGTTATCTTTTCAACTGTCTCAGAAACCTTAATTCTCGGTGCAAATTTACCATTTTCCTCAACTGCGCAGATCTTATAAACAGCGCCAAAAACAGGATCAGTCTTTGCTGTAATCATGCGCTCACCAACACCAAAGCTATCGATGCAGCCGCCCTGAGAAAGAATAGAAGTGATTGTATATTCATCTAAGCTGTTTGATACAACGATCTTTGCATCTGTAAAACCAGCCTTGTCAAGCATCTTTCTTGCCTTTCTGGACAGATATGCAAGGTCGCCGCTGTCAAGACGAATGCCATAACGTGTCAGCGGGATTCCTGCATCCTTCATCTCCTGAAATACCTTGATTGCATTCGGAACGCCAGACTTTAAAACATCATATGTGTCAACAAGAAGTGTACAATTATTTGGGAATACCTTTGCATAGCTTCTAAAAGCTGTCAGCTCATCGCTGTGTTCCATTACCCAGCTATGTGCATGAGTTCCGCCAACCGGAATACCAAACATCTGGCCTGCGCTAACTGTTGCAGTACCATTTACACCACCAATGTAGGAAGCACGAGCACCGTAGATCGCTGCATCCATGTTGTGTGCACGTCTTGCACCAAAATCAGATACACCGCGTCCTGCCGCTGCCTTTACGATTCTTCTTGCCTTTGTAGCAATCAGACTCTGATGATTGATCTGGGCCAAAATTGCAGTCTCAACAAGCTGTGCCTCAATTAACGGTGCAACAACTGTTACAACTGGCTCATTTGGATACATGATCGTTCCCTCTTCAAATGCATAAACATCTCCATGGAAGCGGAAATTCCTTAAATAAGTAAGAAAATCCTCATCAAACAGATTTAATGAACGGAAGTATTCAACATCCACATCCTCAAAATGCATATTTTCCAGATACTCGATCACCTGCTCAAGTCCGGCAAAAATAGAAAATCCGCCACCATCTGGGTTCTTACGGTAAAATACATCAAATGCGACCTTCTTCTCTGTATCATTTTCCTTGAAGTATCCGTATGCCATTGTCATTTCATACAGATCCATCATCATTGTTATATTTCTTGATTCAAACTGTGTCATTTTCTTTCGCGCCTTCCATCATTCTTTCTTTTTGGCTATTTCAGGAAATATCATTACCATTCCCTTAACACCCTATGATACCTGTGATTGAAAAGAACGTCAAGGTTTTTTGCTGTGATTTGCTCATAAAAAGCAAATAAAATGTTACTGTTCATGCGTAATGTAACGAAAGCCCTTCGGTGTAATGGTTTCGTGAAATCCATTCACCTTCGGGCTAAACATCTATTTAGATATTCTTTTTGTCATAAATATAGCAAGAAGCAATGTGACAGCCTCTGCTGCTGGAAATGCCATCCATACACCTGTGATGCCAAGAAATGTCGGAAGTACTAGTGCGAAAATAATGATTGCAATTATTCCTCTGCTGATTGCTACGATTGAAGACTCTTTTGCATGATCAGTAGCACTTAAAAAGCCTGCACAAATGATATTGATTCCGGCTGCAAAAAATCCAATAAAATAAATACGTATTCCTGGAATAGCATAAGCTGCTAGCTGTGCAGATTGTTCACTGTTAAAGGCACTTGTTATATCTGCTGCAAAAAACCATACTCCTGCGATAAGAACAATTGCAAGAACAATTCCTGTTACTATACTTTTTACAAGAATCTGATGCTTTTCATGTTCTTCTCCCCTCGCATGCGCCTCACTTGCAAGAGGCTGAAGTCCCTGGGAAACACCGTTGAAAATAGCTGTACCTACAAGTGCTGTATTGGCAATTACACCGTAAGCAGCAACTGCTGTATTTCCATCAAGTCCCAGAAGGACAAAATTAAAGACCATCGTTGTAACTGCACTTGCAATCTCTCCGACAAAGGCAACTACGCCAAGACTGCAGGATGAGATAAGCATTCTTACAGATGGCACCATAAAATGAAATGATACGCTACTTTTTGGTGACAGATAGTGCACCATACAAATCAAAATACTTACAATTGGTGAAACTGCTGTTGCAAGAGCTGCACCTGTCATACCCATTCCAAGCGGAAACATAAATACATAGTCAAACACAATATTAAACAAACTGCTAAGAAGCGTTGCTGCCATAGCAATATGCGGGGCATTATCATTTCTCACAAATGCAGTAAATGCATAATTCATCATGAAAAATGGTGTAAAGCATAATACTATACGGGTATATGGCATACCAATTGATTCAATTACTGTATCAGCACCCATCACTCGCATAACTTGTCCTGGAAAAAACAGTCCTGCAGCGATAAAAATTACACTAACAATCACATCCCATATCAATGCATTTGAAAAATATTTTTTTGCCTCCTGCTGACCAGTCGCCTTTGCCAATGCGTAACGAATAGCAGAACCTGTTCCAATCATGGAACCAATCGCAAAAATAATACCATAAATTGGCAGTGCCAGATTTAGTGCAGTAATACCATTTGTACCCTGTGCTGTTGCAATAAAAAAAGTATCTGCTAAAATGTAGCATGATATTCCTACCATTGCCAATATATTTGGAGCGATATACTGGTATAAGCGTTTTTGTTTCACAAAATCTTCCTCCTGTTAAAAGTAAATTCAAAGCTATTTTTTTCAAAAGATGGGGGCTACCTTTCGGCAGCCCTCATTCTTATTGTTATCGATACTGGCGGATAATCCGCTGTATACTCTTTTCTGTAAGATAATATTTCTGGGATAATCGCGGGACACTTTCGCCCTCTCTATGCTCCCTGCAAATGGCACTGTTGCGCGCATCCAGCTCCTGTCTTGCCTGTGTACGCTCACCCCAGCCCTTTCGATGCTCCAGCTTTCTCGGAATGTAGATATTTTCTCCGTCCACGTACTGCTGAATCACCTCGATTAATTCTCTTGGCAGGATCTCCTCTGCCTTTCTATAGCTCATGCCTTCCTCTCATTCTGCGCTGCGGCTGCAGCGGCTTTCCGTGCGGTACTATTCACCGGAAAGCAATGGCTATACAAAACAATTTTCTCACAATTGTCTTTTTGCATTAGCCACTGCTATGCGTCACACCAATCCTTTGCTTCCACTTCAAACGCCACCGTTCGTTTCTTTATAATTAACATAATGCAATCCTCCTTTTCGCTCTTTTTCGTTTTTTGGTCTTGTTCGTGTTGTTGGCTTGACCCTTCAACGTTATCTGTGTCATTATACCATATTTTCTTTTTTATTACCAGACCTTATTTCTTTTAAGAAATATCTTTGCTCATTGAACTGTTACATTTTACAAAAGACCTAAGGTGCAATGGTTTCGTCGCCGGACCAAATTCTTCTTTCCAATCAATGCTTTCCATGGTATACTGAGTTTACATGAAACTTACTAAGATTGGAGAATTACTATGAGCAATTTAACTGCTGATATTCAAGCCTCTATTTTAAAGGCAAAAAATTATGTGGATGCGCTTACTATAAACTCTTCATGTAACATTCCAAAGGAAGTCGTTTCTGATGAGCACAAATTTTTCTCATGGGACAATGAGAAGCGCACACCATCTGTGAAGCCGTATCTGTTTGACTGGAGCTATTACAACGGCGTTGTGATGGAAGGTCTATATGATACATACGAGGCACGACCAGATGAGGGTGCTGAATATAAGAATTATGTATTAGAATATTTGAATGCAATGCTTGTGACTGACGAAAATGGAGTACATCATTTAAACCGCAGCCTTGCAGGATATGTAGATCACCACGGTGCCGACTGCTATAAGACCGCTGCACTAGTCATGAAGGCTTTTGATGAAAATCCAGCTTACGCTGAGGTTATGGCTGAGCTCTACCGCGATCTGACTGATCCAAAGCACGTCAATTCAAATGGTGATGTTATAGTAAAGAAATACACAGAAGAATCGCTTGGCGAAAATTATTGGCACTGCTGGGCTGGTGGTCAGCCACCAAAATACAAGGTGTGGTTGGACGGAATCTATATGCTACAACCGTTTCTTGCCCACTATGCTGCAAAAATTGGGGATACAAAGCAGCTTGCTATTATCAATGAGCGCTTGAACTGGGTTGCTGACGTTATGCTTGCTCCTAATGGAATGTATTATCATGCATGCAACAGCCGTGAGGATGTCTGCGCGTACCACTGGACCCGCGCAATGGGCTGGTATGCAATGGCAATGGTTGATGTGATGGAAGTGCTACCAGAATGCTATATTGAAGAGAGAAAAGCTGCATTAAAGCTGTTTGCTGATGGCATGTTAAAGTATCAGGATGAATCTGGTCTGTGGGCAAATTTAGCGGATCAGCCTGTCACCGAGACAAATCGTCTTGAGGTCAGTGGTACTGCAATGATGATTTACATGCTGTTAAAGGGTGTAAGAAAGGGTTGGCTTAACGAGTCCTACCGCGAACCTGCTATCAAAGCATTTAACGCAATTGTAAATACTAAGCTTCACGACAATGTACTGGAAGATATTTACTTAAAGGCAAGTGCAAACAATACCAATAATTATGAGATTCCAGAATATTATCTGCCAGATGAGGGCAAAGGAAGTGGTCCTTTTATTATGGCGTATTCAGAGATGTTATATTTATGAGAGAAAGGCGGCCCAGATTGGACCGCCATTTTTTGATATACTTAGCACCCTCTCAAAATGCGAACTGTGTCAGTGACTGCCTCGATGATTGTCTCTACCTCTTCTGGTGTGTTTTCATAGTCTAGTGTCAAGCGAAGGGATCCTCTTGCTGTCTGTGGATCTCGTCCAATTGCAAGAAGCACATGGCTTGGATCTAAAAAGCCCGATGTACACGCTGAACCTGAAGAAGCACAAATTCCTTTATTATCAAGTAACAGTAATAGCCCCTCTGCCTCGGTATCCGGAAAGCAGAAGTTTACATTTCCTGGAAGGCGTCTTGTTTCGTCTCCGTTTAATAGCGCACCTGAAATTTTCTTTAGTCCTGCTATCAGCTGGTCGCGAAGCTTTGTCACATAGATGGAGCGCTCTTTTTGAAGTGCACAAGCTTCCTCTAATGCCGCTGCCATTCCCACAATTGCAGGCAAATTTTCGGTTCCAGCTCGCTTTCCTCTCTCCTGTCCGCCACCTTCGATCAGATTGGTCAAAAATACACCTGTTTTTGCGTACAACACTCCGATTCCCTTTGGACCGTTAAATTTATGGGCCGATAAAGACAGCATATCAATCTGATCTTCTTTTACATTAATAGGAAGATGACCTGCTGCCTGTACCGCATCGGTGTGAAACAGCACACCATTTTGTCTGCACACTGCTCCGATCTCACCAATTGGCTGAATAGTTCCTATCTCATTGTTTGCATACATAATGGTCACAAGTGCCGTGTCTGGTCGAATTGCCTTTTCAAGCTGATTTGGGTCTACGATTCCAGACTCTCCCACATCAAGAAGAGTGATTTCAAATCCTTCTTTTTCTAATTTTTTTAATGTATGCAAAACAGCATGATGCTCGAATGCAGTTGAGATGATATGCATCTTGCCCTGTCTCTTTCCAATCGCTGCTGCCGATAAAATTGCCTGATTATCAGCCTCGCTTCCGCCGGAAGTAAAATAAATTTCCTTTGGAAGGCATCCTAAGCAACGTGAAATTCTTACGCGCGCATCCATCAGCACACCAGATGCCTGCTGTCCTGGTGTATATAAACTTGACGGATTATACCAATTTTCTTCTATTGCAGACAGCATTGCCAGCTTTGCCGTCTCACTCATCTTTGTTGTTGCCGCATGATCCGCATAAATCATAAACCACTGCTTCCTTTCTGTACGAACCTTTCCTCAATGGACTTCTATTGCTCCAAATCCATTTGTTCAAGACCATACTGTTTCGCCATTCGATCTATAATGTTTCCATTGTTTTCTTCATCTAGCCAAACGAAGTTTGTATTAATTTTTAGATAACAATTATCTGCTTCTTCTACCGAGATCAAAAGTGCCAAGTCAGAAAGCGTATATGCCAACACAACATCATCTTTCCAATCTGCTGTCATTGCATGCAGTGGTGTTCGCTCATGGACAATTCGGGATAAAACGCTAGATGCTGCTATCTGGTTCATACTAGAACCATTTGATACACCAGATGCAATTTGTTCTGCCGACCAATAGGAACTTGAAGGAACCTTATAAGCGGTGAGCGTTCCCTTTGTTGATCCTTTTGCTACTTCTTCCATACAAGTTTGTGCTTTTTTTACATAGTCTGCTACTTCTGATGAGGCGGTAAAAAGTTGTGTTAGCTCATCAATTGGTGTTGTTCCACTGACCATTTCACCGATGATTTCATCAACTAGTTGATTGAAAAATGTTGCATCTGCTGGTTCATCTAAAGTGACAGCCTCTAGCAATCCCTCCATCGGATAAGAATCATCTGTCATTTGATCTAAGTAGGAGTAATCAAGTGAGCCCAAATCGCTGTCAATCTTGGATCGTTGTGCCAAAACTTCGATTAAAACATCATCACTGTTATCACTATTCTGATCAGATGGCTCCGCCACTTTCTTTCGCACTGTCTCATAGCTTGCAGCATCTAGCACACCGACTGTTAGCTCTGTACCGCCTTCTCTTGGAACAAACACACATAATACCGATGGCAAATCTTCTCCATAATACAGCCACAATCCAACTGTTGCATTCAACTCCATATTTAAATATTGATTGTCTTCAAGCAGCGCATAGGCAGCCAATGCTTTTGTATCACTAGAAGTAACTACCATCATCGTTGCAAGTGACCTTGCAATCATGTCGCTGATTTCAGTGGTGTCTGTCAGTGCAATACTTTTCAAGTCATCTCCCATCTCTTCCACTGTAAATGAATCCAAATTGAGCTTCATTAGTTCCGTCGGAACTGCATCTGCAAGTGGTACTGCCTTTTGTATGTATTCCATTAGATCATCTGAAATCATTCTATTCTTAAAGTATTCTGCATCTGAAGCCTTCTTTCCAAGCTTACGCGCATAATAAACGGATTGCTCTGTTAATACTTCGCTTGATTGTGTAGTTTGATCATTTTCTGATGCTGTTTGCTCTAACTGAGCTGGAGTTTGGATAACATTATTGAAGTGAAGTCCTCCTGTTCCAAACAAACTCACAGTTCCAATGACTGCCGCCGCACTCACTCCGATTCCAGTCCATATCATTTTCTGCATGCGCTTTTCTCCTCTTTGCCATGTCATCTATATAGACAACATTTTTTAATTTTTACTTATTGTTAGCTTACCCTTAGAATTAGCTGCTGTCAATACAGTTTTTTAAGCCACTTAAAAATGAAAAGCCTTCTAACTGCAAATGTCAGTGTCAGATAAACATTTACAATTAAAAGGCTTTTTTACTTAAGGATTTCTCAATATATAATCAGAATCATTATTTCAATTTTTATTATTCTTTATGTGACTCATTCCACAACTTCTCTGCTGATGGAGTCCAGTTCTTTGCATACTCATCGCACTTGCTGCAAAGATGCTCTGCACTCTCTGGGCTTTGCATGTCAGTTGATTTTGCCTGTGTCTTTGCTACCATCTCGCGTAATTTCTGCGGATTCTCAAGCATTGGACATGGGCGAAGATGATTCTCGTTAAATGGCTGATTCTCATGATATGCCATAAATAACGGAGACTGCAGACACTCAAGAAGTGTCTTCTCACGAATGTTGCTGTCAGAGTAATGAATAAATACACAAGGATCTACATCACCATTTGCATTGATATGCAGATAACGGCGTCCTCCAGCTACACATCCGCCAACATACTCGCCATCGTTCTGGAAGTCGATTGCAAAGAGCGGCTTTGTACGTCTGCAATAACGAACACGGTCATACATCATCTCTCTCTGAGCTGGTGTCGGCATAAGCTGCGGTACTGCATCATTTCCAACTGGCATATAGTGGAAATACCATGCAAATAATACACCTTTATCAACAAGCCAATCATAAAACTCATCACTGCTGATGCTGTCACAGTTTGCACTTGTATAACAACATGAAACACCAAATGGGAGCTTCTTCTCCTTTAACAGCTTCATTGCCTTTTCGACCTTCTCGTATGAGCCTTTTCCTCGTCTGCCATCATGTGCTGCCATATCACCTTCTACACTGATTGCCGGAACAAAATTCTTTACGCGAAGCATATCATCAGCAAAAGCCTCATCAATCAGCGTTGCGTTTGTAAATGAAAGGAAAATACAATCGGAATGCTTCTTACACAGTGCAATCAGATCATTCTTTCTGACAAGCGGCTCACCGCCGGTATAAATATAGAAGTAAATGCCAAGCTCTTTTCCCTGTTCAATAATGCTGTCAATCTCATCAAATGTAAGATTTAATTTATTGCCGTACTCAGCAGCCCAGCATCCTGTACAATGCAGATTACAAGCAGATGTCGGGTCAAGAAGAATAGCCCACGGAATATTGCAATTATATTCAGCTCTTAACTTCTCCTGTTTTGGCCATCCAAGAATAGCTGCATTTAAGAAGAAGTTTGAAAATACTGTCTTCACAACCTCTGGATCAACCTCTTCAATGACACGCATGATCAGCTGATACATATTTGATTCTGGATGATCTAAAATATCCCATATTACCTTTCTTTGCTCCTCAAAGCTATCTGGACCTTCTCCTGCAATGCGGTCCACCCAGGTCATAAGCTTCCTTAAATTATCCTTTGGATTCTTCTCAATATAACGGTATGCAGTGGCAATACCCATTTTCTTTAATTCCTGTCCAAACATATCGATTCCTCCCATCTCTTGATTGCAATTCGTATTTTGTGAACTGTAATCCTTCGTGGCTGCATCTTTTGTATAAATGCTATTGCCTTTGAATTGACTTTATTGTATCTATTGTTGGAAATAAAAGGAATAGACAAAAAAAAGCACTCTGTTTAAATTTAAACAAAGTGCCTGTTTTGTCTAGCTAATTTTTTTTATTTTTTTCTCCTGCCGGCCGCAGTGCTTTGCGATCCTTATTTTCAAATGCCTTCAAACTTTGTGCTATGTACTGGCTAGAGCCCGTCATGACATACATGATCTTTTCAATATCACCTGTCATCTCACTAATCTCCATGCCTGTCTGAATCCACCGCATCACAAGATCCACCCAAAACAGATCATACATGCGAATCATAAATTCGCGGTTTTCCTCAGAAATATCCACATCCTGAATATATTCAGTTAGAATTTCTTCTACAGCCGGCCGAAAATAATTTTGCATAAAACGGTCAATCTGCATAGGATTTACAGAATAAAATGCATTCAAAATAAGACGTCTATTATCTTCTTTATTCAGTTCATCAATCACAGCATGAAGCCTATCCTGCCAATTTTTCTTTTCTGCTGTTTCTTTTCTGACGCGCTTTCCTTCTTCCACAAAAATCCATTCCAATAATTCATAAATATCCTGAAAGTTATAATAAAAGGTCTGGCGATTTACACCGCAGGTAGCCACCAGCTCTTTTACTGTGATTTTATCTAATGTTTTTTTCTCCAGCAGCTCTTTTAAACCGTCCGCCAGAAGTTTTTTTGTCGCTATAGCCATGAAAAACCCCTTTCCGAAAAGCGGTAAATCGCTTCATACAGCAAGTATACCGCCATTTTCGAAAAGAGGCAAGTTAAATTCCTATAAACACTTTTGCGCTTACTCCGCAAAAATCACATAATTTTCTTTTCTTGGTGCAGCTGTTGGCTCTTCACAGTCAGCGTAACCCAAAATACAATGACCGATGCCTTCGTAATCACCTGTAATGCCTAAATCTTTTAAGATCTGCTTTCCTTCTGGGCTTTCAAATTCTTCTTTTGCACGGTGGATCCAGCAGCTTGCTATGCCTAGCTCATGTGCGGCTAACATCAAATTGCCCATAACAAGACTTCCATCGTAAACATAAGTGCCATAATTTTTATTTGCCAGAACGATTAAAACTACTGGTGCACCGTAAAACGGATCGCTATTTGATCCCATAACCTGTGCATTCATTTTGGAAAGACGATCTCTAAGCTCTTTGTTTGTAACGGCAATAATGATTGGAGACTGCTTGCCCATGCCAGTTGCAGCGTATGTTCCAGCCTCTGCAATCTTCTCAATAATTTCCTTCGGAACCATATCCGGCTTATATTTGCGGATACTTCTTCTTGTTTTCATATTCTCTAATACCTGCTTTTTTTCTCCACTCATTTTGTTTTCCTCCTAATTTTCTAGCTGTTCATCTCCATTTTAACAAATCAAGGAAGTCCCCTGCTTCAATTGCGAATATCCGCTTGACTGGCAGGTGACAATCATGTTTACTCGCTCAAAAGTCCCAAGAGAAGCTTCGCTAATCCTGCAAGCTGTCCTGCACTTTCAGATGCGGCTGGAAGCATCAGCTGTGTTTGCTGCGCTTTCATCATATAATCTACAAGCGCGGCCTCGTTTGACTTTGGATCATCTACGGCGCGTCTTAGCCATTCCCTGCACAGCATAAAAAGCAGACTGCTGTTTTTATAAAGTGCGGCGGCAAGTCCTTCCTCACTCTGATTTTCGATAAGATCAATCACAAACGCATCCTGGTACATATTTTCCGTTGTCTGACTATGTCTGATAAAAGGAACAATTCCCAAAAAAGAGTCCTCATCACGATAACATGCCGTAATTTGCCCTTTATTATAAGGAAAGATGGTCGATAACACTTCATTGCAAACTGATGCCAATAACTGCGCAAGCTGTTTTTTCTCTGAACTTTCACTGCACATAATTGTAAGCTGTAAAAAAACTGTCTCGTACTGATCAGGCTGTCTAAATACTGATTTTTCTTCATATTCCTCATGTATCATATGATCATAATCAGAAAGACTCCTTGTTTCTGCAAGAAAATAAACACCCCTGCATGTTCGTTTTATCTTTGCCTCACAAAGCTGCATACGCCAATTGTTTTGCTCAAGCTTGCTTCCAAGCGGCGCCGCATCTTCCATTTCATAGACCATATCCGGCAGGCGAATCATTCCTGTTCGAGTGCTGATAAGCTTTTTCTCTGTGTCTCTCCTTGTCAAAATTGCCTCTGCTGCTGCATCGCTTAAGCGAACTTTCCATTTGCCATGCGGCCAGGCTGGCTCCTCCTCAAATGAAAAGATATCATAGATGTTTTGCACCGGATAGTCTGGAAGAACAGCTGACAATACGTTTTTTAGAAACTCCTCTGTTGATGCATGCTCCATACCAAAGCGCTTTTTTTGTCTGATAAGCCAACTCTCAGGCACCCCATTTTCTGCCTTCATTAAAAGAAGTAATCTTCTGTAAAGACCTGCCTGTGATACAACAAGCCATGGAACCAGTTCTCTGCTTTCCTCATTAGATGCTTCTTTTTCCCAGTCAGCTTGATCTTCAACATCGCCTCCTGCATAATAAACAAGTGCTTCTTTTTCCTGTGCGCTCATTGTACAGTCTAAAAATAAATACTGAATCGAAAATTTGCTGCTCCTTTGTGAAAAATCCTGACTAGCCATATGTCTCCAAAGAGCAAAAAAAGCATCTGCCTGTGTCGTATCTGCCAGAAAACGATGTGAATCAGACAAAATGACGAATCCAACCTGAAAAAACCACTGCGGCCAAATTTGCTGTAAATTTGTATGTAAAAATTCATCCGCATCTGCCACAAGTATATCAATATCTTCGCGATTCTTCAAGTGTATTGCTTCACCAATTCTAATCAAGCAAATTTCACCAAATCGTCCTGTAAGCATATCAGTTAAAGTCATCTGCCAATGCAATTTTTCTTCTTTTCCTCTGCATAGAAAAACTACTCTGCGGCGTCTTTGAAAGCATTCATACAGATAATCTGGAAGCACCATTTTCAAATCACTTCCAGATGCCATCCTCAGATTAACACCCAAAAGCAATCGCTCATATGATGCTTGCTTTTTTTCAACTTTTTGTGCTACTGACTCTTGTGGTGCTCCCTGTTCAAGTGACCATTTGACATCATAGCTAAGCGCCCTGCCAACACCAGCCATTACAAGACTAATCAAAAACGTAAGCCTAAAAAAGCCGTATAACCACTGTGTTTTTCTTATATAAGAAAACTCTGGAATTTTCACATACACTGCAATCAGTCCGCACACAATCTGAATAAAAAATAAAACGAGCATCGCACTGCTAAGATTCCAGAGCCATTTGCCAAGTATAGTTGTAAATGGACGTTTTCTCATTTTTTCTTTGATATATATGGCTGCATTTTGCACGCATGTCAATTTGCTCATAAGTAAAATAAACCACCAAATCAAAAGACCAGCAATGCATACTGCAAAATTAATCATCAGTATATAAAAAAGAAAATATAAAACCTGCGGATTGCTTCCAGACAAAAAGTTTGTTTTTATATAAGAAAACAATGCAGTCTTTTTCATTGACTGATACATGCCTTCACTTCCAATTCCACACGCAAATACAGCCACAACACCAAAAATTCCATAGCAGACAGCTGCCGCTGCTCCCTGAATCTTGCTTCCTGCCTTTATAAGCCTCTTTACTGAAACAATCAGAGACAAATCAAGTGCCAGAAATAATAAAGCAAAAATAATCGTCACAATTTCTTTCACCTTCCTTGCCCCCTTTCAATCTCATTTTCTGTCCAAACTGGCCAATAGCATTCATTTCCAAGCTCTTTTTGACTATAATCCATTGGCTGCACAATGCGTGATGCAATCGTTGCATCTTCTGTCTGTACAGTCACATGATTATTCTGCTCAAACCCAAATGAATCCAGCAAATCTAAAATGCGCTTGATGTTCGCAAGATGCCATGCACGCGCTGATACCTGCTCATTTTTGCCTTGATTTTTTTGTGCCTGATCATTCTTAAACTGCTGCTTATTAAATTCACACAGCCATTCATTCAGACAATTTTCATAATCCTGTGCTCTAAATTGATACGCCTTCAAAACTTGCTCTATCTGGTTTTGCAAATGTGCATAGCTCTTACGAATCTCCTTCATAAAATAGCCAGAAATATTAAAACTGCCCACCGCCAGAAAAATAATGATAACAGCCATAGCACAAAGACCTGCATACACAGACTGTACGCCTTCACCCTTATGGACTGGAAAATAGACACCTGCAGCAAATGCCATGCAGCCGCACAGATACAAAAATGATGGCAAGAATCCTGTAAGCTTTGCGCAATGCACAAGAAACTGCATATCTTGCTTCCATTTTGTGATCATTTCCTTTGCAGATGCTTCTGTCTTTTGCTTCTGTATTTTTTTTGTTTGAATAGATGCTTCGCTTAGCTTATTTACTGATGATACTGATTCAAAACCAATTGAAGCAGACTGCTCTATCTCCCGATAAAGTGTCTTCGCTGCCGCCTTTTGATATGCCACAAGCTCATCCTCTAAACCATCTGTTGTCTTAAAAAGAATATCAGAGGCCTGCTCTATACGCTCCTTCATCTCACTTTTCTTTCCTTCTTTTAAAGAAAGCTCACAGATGTCAAGCTGCATCTTTACATTTTTTAAATGCTCCTGATATTCCTGCGGTGCACTTGGAACCATCAAAGGTTCTATACGAATCCTTTGTTCCTGCTCAAAAGATGTTTCTTGGTCATTTGATGCATATAAGTCTGCATGCTCTGCCTGAATTTCACGTATGATCTGCTGACGTTTTTTTCTAAGCTGATATCGGTATCCATCCAGAACATCCAAAAAGTGTTCCTGCAATTGTTTGGCTGCACGAGGATCTCCCTGTGTCAAATAACGCTGTATGCTTTCTTGTGTGATTTCTTTTTGCATACACAAAAGCTCCACAAGCCCAAACATAGCAAGTGTACTCGCCTGGCTGCTATTTGCTGCAACCGGCCAATAAATAACTTCACATACACGCCCTATCTGACTTCCTTCGATTACACTTCTAAGACGATGGCTTATATATTCGCCATAATTGTCATCTGATATTTCATCTGGCGAATTTATATTATCAATCTGTGGAAGTTCCTCCTCTGGCATTCTCATTTTCTCGTCAAGCAGCTTTTCTTCCTCTATTACAGAAAGAATCCTTCTTTGAAGCCATGTCTGTGAAGATTCCCTCTTTGCGTTAAGCACTGCAACATTAAGCGCCTGAAAAAGAGTATTCTCCCACTCCTTAGGAGTAAGCACTGATGGCAGTCCAAAGCTGTCTACCATGACATATGAATTTTTCTCACCAGACATATCTTCATGATCACTCTGATCATTTTGTATAGCCTCACACGCAGCCTGCAGACTTCCTAAAAAGGATCTAAGACCTTCCTGTTCCTCCTCCCAGCTGCTTATCTGCTGTGCACTTCCAAAATATTCCTGCTCAGACTGAAAAACAATTTTTATTTTTCTTGTATACGATGAAGTCAGTACAGATGTCATACCAGACTGCTCAAGTGCTCTTGCTGTGAGTGTCTTTGCATATAGTGTTGTGTCATGCCATATAAGCTGAGCATTCATCTGATGTCTTGATGCTCTTTTATGTTTTCTTACACATACGATGACCTGATAATCATTATCTTCAAACTCGCGGCGGTTTATATGCGCTGCAATTTGTGAAAATACATCTGTCAGTGACTCAAATGTCCATTTTGCCTCAAACAGCTCTATCTTTTGCTTTGCTGCAGGCTCATAGAAAAAAATACCATAATTTTCCTGATGAATACACGCTTCCACATTCACCACATACAGCATTTTTTCACCCCCTTACTATAGCGCTGCCTTTGTTTAGGCAAGATCATCATAATCATCTGTAAAAATTTTCTCACCTGGCTCATCTTTTGCGACTGCAACTTCTGCATCCGGATCATCAGTATCATAAAGGACTTTGCTTAATCCTGCATTTGAATCTGCCATGTCATCTTCTTCATAAAGCTCAAGGAAAACTGACAATAAATGTTCTTCTCTGTATGTAAGCTTTTCCTGTTTGCTTCTTTGATAAAGCTTTGAGAATGTTGCAATAGCATTTCTTATATTTCGGCATGCGTATATTACCTTGACCTCGTCCTTATCAAACATGTACTCACAATACTCACGAATAAACTGTGCCAATCCCTCTAACAAACGATTAAACTGTGCACTTTCCATACTTCTTGACATCTTTTCAAAAATATCAAGCATGTTTTCATCGTCTGGCTCCTTCTCCTGCTGAATCATATCGGCAATTATCGGCTGCGTGTAAATTTCCTGCTCTAGCTGATCCTGCATGCTTTGAGCCTTTATACGATGCAAATGATTTTTTCCATAATATAAAAGTGTATATTTCATATCCCTGTTAAATTTCATCGCTTCATACAGATCTGCATAAGAGCTTCCAATTGGGACACCTGCTGCCTTGACGCGAATCGTATCCATACCACGAAGAAACCACCATGATATTTTTCCCTTAGTATTTTTCAAACGTACACAGCAAGGTTTTTCAAGTGTTAGTGCATAGAAAAAGGCTCGCATGTTATTTTTTTCATCCACAATTCGCTGCGATGGATAAATACTTGGAAGAAAGCCCTCCTCGCACCAATATTTATTTAAATGAGGATTGATTACAGTAATGATCTCTGACTCTCTTGACGTACCTGGCAGCTGACCAATACGGTTGATTCGCTGCTCATAGTAGCGATGTGCCTCTCCTGCCCGTTTGAATTTATCAAGATTTTCAATGAGCAAGTTGTAGCGTGCCTTATAGCAAATCAATTCATTCTGGCGGAAATTATCATGGATCAGCACAGTAACTGCATGACCTTGTGGTGTTGTGCGTTCTTTTAAATAACGTGCTGCTGTCGCCTCGACAGATGGTGTATTATCCATTCTAACAGCATTGTCAGGATGCATTGCAAGATAAACAGACATAGTTGTAGCACCAACTGTATTGCATATGCCGATCCAAGGCTGCGCCATTGTCATGGCAGCTGATACCTTGCTTTTAATCCATGCATCCAGCATTGCATCATAACGAGCACGATCATGCTCACGCACAATGCCAAGCTCTGTCTGCATCTCAAGTGCAAATGCATCATATATACTTATTTCCACCACAGAAGAAGCCTGCTCACGCGCTTTTTGCTGCATCACCTCTGCCACTGCCTGATTAAATATCGTCCTCATGCGGTTATTATAAGCCATATCTTCTCTGCGGCGGTCTTCCATATTGTTTTTCTTTAATTCCAGCTCCATCTCCCCGTAAATATTTCGAAGAATCATTCTTGCCGACTCCTGCGGAAGCTCGGCACCTGTATTCTGACACATAAGAGCAAATCTTTCATATAATGCTTCCAGACACGATTCACTGCAGCAAATATATTGTTCTCCTACAGATGACTGTCTTCCCATCGTTTTGAGCTCACGAAGCTGTCTTCTAAGATCCTCCGTAGAGCTTTCTAATACATTGAAAAAACGTCTGTACAGATCACACAGCTTTTCAAGACGTTTTTGCAGCGTCTCATAAACATTTGCGCGCAGCTGTGCCGACAAATATGCAGTCAAATTTGCAGCTGTTCTTCCAGATGCATCCTCATACACCTCAAGTACCTGACGCATTTGTTTGCGGTTCATCCTTTTTCCAAGAATAGCCTCTATCGGAAGCCCTGGATTTTTGCCGCTTATATCATAATCTGCCGTGCTGATCAGATCAAGCTCAAGTCCAAAGCAATCCTCATTTGCCTCTCTTGCCCGTGCTGCAGTCTGCTCTAAAATCGCATACAAAAGATAACGAGCCGCAATCGGATGCACACGTCCAAGAATCTGAGAAATACAGCTGTCACGATCACTCATCTGAATCATTGCGCTAAGCGTTGCCGGAATCATTTGGTTTGGAAGTGAATATTTCGTATCATCAATAACCTTCATGACAGCAGCCCTATAATTTCTAATTGACTGCTTATTTGTTGCTACTCCCTGTCTTGCTGCTTCCGGTGACTGAATCCATTGATCAATAGAAATATCCATACAAGATTCTCCAAGGCGCTGCAGGCTTTCCTTTGAAGTCGCATCCTCTATCAACTCCTCAATCTGCTCCAAAAAGCGGTCTGCAAGCGAAAAATCTGTTCCATCATCACTCTGCATGAAAACCTGAGCATATAAGGATGCCATACTTGCATGTTCTCCTGATGTCTCCTCCAAAAAAATCTCCTGATAACGCTCGATAATTCCAGGCAGCTGAATACGCGGATTCATTGCCTGTTCTTCCCTTGCCAGAATAAGTTCTTCTTCAAAGCGCTTATCAATACGCATCCAATAAGAATCAACAAGCTCTGTAATCCATTTCATTGAGCAATACTGCATGATCTGCTCGCCTGGATAAATAATCTTGCAAAGACCCGCACTTCCATAGCGAGCCATGCCATTACTTCCAATCGTGGAAAGAATAAAGTTATCCTCAACAGACAGCGCATTTTCTCCTACATCTGTAAGCAGATGCACATATGCCATAGACGCGATCATGCGCTCTACCTCTGCCAGCTGCTTTTGTCCAATCGTGCCGCCATTAAAGCTACTGTCAAATAAAAACAGATGATCATATGGAATAGTTCCGTTTCGCTTTAGATATTCCTCCTGTACCTCCTCTGGTATTTCTTCATCTAATACAGCCACGCCCTTTGACGAAAGATCCTTTGCAATTGCCTGATACATCTGGCGCGACTCCATCACCTCTGCCTCAAGATCCTCATTTTCTCCGTAATCATAATATTCCATGCGAAGAAGTGACGATGAAGCATCACGTCTCTGCAATAAATAAAACGCATTTAATTCTTTTAGGCAGGCATATGCATTAACATATACAGCCTGACGATTTAAATCTCCCGGCTGAATAGGAGCCATAATATCAGGTCCCAAAAACATGCCTCTAACCATCACATTTGGAATTGCAAGCACCTTTTGGATGATTTTTTTAACATAAAATGGGATCTGGATAAACATGCCTGCTCCTGTACCGCCGCATATTGATCCGACAACCATCGTCATGATATTTTCCTTTAATCCACTTCCCGTGACAGCTGCAATTTTTCTGACTGCCTCTTCAATCGGGCGAAACTTTCCTTCTTCCTCAGCAGCTAGTGCTGCGAGTCTAGATATTGCTCTAATCTGTCCAGCGCCCTCAAGCATTCCTCTGTTATTCAAAAAAATGTTATTCGGAAACCAACTCATATACTGAGGATGATCCTTCAAATATTGACGAACCAGACGCTCATCGCTGATCTGAATTGTCTCTATTCCCTGCTCACGCAGCTTTCGAAGATCCTTTACATTTGTGTCAATCGCAAGAATCGCCACCTTATCGCGCCTTGGTGAATCCTTTGCTAACATTTTATCTATCTGTGCCACAATGCGTCCTCCGACACCGCCCATACCAATCAGCAATATCGGTGCACCCTGACTTTTTTCAAAAAGCTCTCTTCCCATCTGCTCATATGCATCCATACCAATACCCATACCTTTCTGCTTACCCTGTAATACGGTATCCAGTCAGCGCCTGCGCATTTTTATCTGATGCCACATAAAGTTCCATGCCGCGCACCATGCGCACATCACGCTTTGCCGGTTCCATCATACGAAGCAAACGTTTCATGTTTCCTGCACTTCTTCCCATAAACCGAACCTTACCTGAATATACAACACGTCCTCTCACACAATCCTTATCTAGTACGATTTTTCGACCTGGCGCTGCAATAAATACAAGATCACCTACACGCATGCGACATGCACGATATGGAATCAATCCGATGCGACGCTTCATAACCTTGATGCGCGGTGATTCCTGAATTGCACTTCCAAACTTTGTATATACCACAATCTCCATGATCTGATTGTTGAATTTAGGCTGACGAATCCACCCTATGATACACCAGAGAAGAAAAAGTGAGAATAAGACAAAACCAATCGGTATCCAATAAAGAAAACTTCTTTCCTCTATTGTAAAGACTGCCGTACACGATGCCTCCTCAGAGAGTGTCAGTGCCACTTCTCCAGTTCCATAAAACCAGCTTAGGCCTTTCGGCTGGTATACACATGTTCCATCATCTTCAATATACCACCGTCCAGAAATGCCATTTCTTTTTTCGCCTGTTTTCCATATAAAAAATGAGCTGTCTGTCATCTTAACAGCTAAAGCAGGCTTTGTCTTTAATGCATCAATTGCTGCCTTATCAAGTACCTCTGCATCAGCTGTAATCTGAAACTTTATTGGCTCCATTTGCCCAAGAGATGTCTGCGCTGCATGAGCATCCTGTCCGCCAATCTGTATAATCTGATAATGTATTCTTGGAATCACATCAATAACTGCCTGACCTGATGCCTCTAATTCTTCATTTTCTACATAAACCGTAAGTGTGCCAGTACTGTCTGTTTCACCCTTTGGCTTAAAAATCCACTCACCACTATCCTCATCCTGGTACCACTCATACTCCACTTCTGCACCAGTTAATACCGGTGTAGAAAGCGGGTAATTCTTTGCTTCATCAGCACTCATTTTCACGCCATCTGCTGTAAGGTAAAAACGAATTTCTTCGCAGGAATCTAACTCATTCTGACGCACAGATACATCAGCTGCATCTGATTCTACACGATATACAACTTTTGACTTTGTCGTAAAACGCTCATCTGCCGTCTTTGGCAAAAAGCCTGGCATCTGAATTTGTCCGCTTATGCGCCCCTCGCCAAGCTGTAAAGTGATCGTCAGCTTGCCTGTATCAGAACGTGCAGCCTCATTTCCATCTACTTCGTAGACAAGTGTATTGGCAGTTCCTTCCTCCAAAAATGAACTATCAATCACCGTATCGGTTCCGCTCTCAACAGCCTGCGCCGTGATCGTCACTGTCTCACCCTCTGGAATTTCTGCTAATTTTTCTGCCGAAACTGTCTCCCCATTATATTGTACAGCCAGACGGCACTCTACAGCCGGTTCAATCATAACATTCAGACTGGCCGGATCAACTCCTGCTGTAAACTGCACCTGATATGTACCTGCAGGCATATTCGCACCACCTGCATCAGTCACGATTGCATTTCCAAAAAGTGATGGATCGGCATTGTATCCATCTGGTGCAAGAGTCACGTTTCGTCTTATTTCATAGTTTTCGCCATTTGGTCCAGTGACAGAAGATACTGCTGCCTCTCTTCCCTGCGATAAAAAGGATACACTCTTTAATGGAAGTTCGCTAGTAAAACTGACAAGCGTATCATAAACAGAAATCTCTGAAACATCAAGACGATAGCGGCCTGAAATAGTATCAGCTAACGCTCCTATTGCATGAATCATACTCTGGCCATCTGACGCCGTCTGCGCATGAAAGTTAAGATCTGGCCTATCAGTAAGCGCCACTGCCTCTGCACCAATTGCCAGATAATATGTATTCATATGCGTCTGGTTTGGCATCAAGGTTCCATAAAAGGATTCAAACTGTCCCTGCACAGTCCCAGTGTCAATCGTAATCTGGTTTGTCGCATCGTCCATAAAACCACCATCTGACAATACAATCAGATAATATTGTGTGGAAGGATCAGTATCTTCATGAGATACTAATTCATTATATCCCATCTGCACTGCACCAAACGGTGTTCCTGCACCCTGCCACGGATTATTTCTCACCTGATCGGCACCTGATTGCGGATTTGTCAGGTCAATATCTTTTGCAATCGCTGACGGATCAAAATTTCCCGGCTGCGCCGCTAGCTGTCTTGCAGCATCACTCATATAAATTAAATGAAGTTCATCCTCTTCATTTAAAAGCGCAATAAATGCCTGAATCGCATAATTAGCATTCGAGTAGCGATTCTCATTTGCCATACTAAAGGAATCATCAAAAACAATAGTTACGATCTTTCTTCCTGATGACTCGCTTGCATAGCCAATCGTATTCTGTAAAGAAAAAACTCCTGCTGTCATAAGCGACAACAGGAGCACAAAAAGTATAGTTTGTTTTTTCATCCGTCCTCCCCATGCGCATCACATTTGACTGCACTGTTTTGCATCTTTCGACACAGCTTTTTCTTTTACTATAACACAGTGATGTATCAAACACAAGGAAGTGATTCTTACGGTTTTTTTAATTTTTTGCGAGGGTTACTGCTGATATGTCGATAAGAAATCACGCAAATTGTTTAATGATTCCTCAAGTATCTCAATACGCGGCAGATATACAATACGGAAATGGTCTGGCTGCTTCCAGTTAAAGCCACCTCCATGTACGATCAGAACCTTCTTCTCCTTTAAGAAATCAAGAGCAAATTTCTCATCATCGACGATATTAAAGCGTTTTGTATCGATCTTTGGGAAGGCATAAAAAGCTGCCTTTGGCTTTACAACACTGATGCCAGGAATATCATTTAATACCTTATAGATATACTCTCTCTGCTCATAAATACGACCGCCTGGTATAATATAATTATTTACGCTCTGATATCCTCCGAGTGCAGTCTGTACGATAGACTGTGCCGGAACGTTGGAGCAAAGTCGCATGTTAGAAAGCATGTTTAAGCCTTCAATATAATCCTTTGCCATCTCCTTCTTTCCGCTTAAAATCATCCAGCCAATACGAAAACCTGCAATCATGTGAGATTTAGAAAGGCCGCTGAATGTTACGCAAAACAGATCTGGTGCCAACGATGCAATTGAGATATGCTCTTCTCCATCCATAACAAGACGATCATAAATCTCATCTGAGAAAATGATTAACTGATGCTCTCTTGCAATTTTTACAATCTCCATCAATACTTCCTTTGGATATAATGCGCCAGTCGGATTGTTTGGATTAATCAAAACAATGGCCTTTGTACGGTCTGTTATCTTCTTTTTAATATCATCCATATCAGGATACCATTCTGCCTGTTCATCACAAATATAGTGAACAACCTTTCCACCCGCAAGTGTAGCTGTTGCTGTCCACAACGGATAATCAGGTGACGGAATTAAAATCTCATCTCCCTCATCAAGAAGTGCCTGCATAGACAGATTGATAAGCTCACTGACGCCATTTCCTGTATAGATGTCATTGATCGTAACATTCGGAAGATTCTTTAACTGTGCATACTGCATGATTGCCTTTCTTGCTGAGAATAAGCCCTTAGAATCAGAGTATCCCTCACACTCAGTAAGCTGCTGGCGCATATCAAAGATAACCTCTTCTGGTGTACGAAAGCCAAACGGTGCCGGATTTCCGATATTTAATTTCAGAACATGCATACCTGCATCTTCCATTCTCTTTGCTTCCTCTACAACCGGTCCTCTCACATCGTACAATACATTGTCCAGCTTTGATGATTTATTAAATGTTCTCATACCGTCTTCTCCTATACTCCATGAATTTTTACTCTGCTGCTCTTTTGCCGGCTGACTGTCTGCTGTCATTGCCACATCATCGCCTTCAAGCCACAGATAATCTACCTCAAGCGCCTGCGCCAAAACCTTTAAAATATCACGCCTTGGCTCTGTCTTGCCACTTACATATTGACTCATATGGCTCTTGCCGATCCGAATGCCGACCGGCTCTCCAAATGGCTGTGCCAGACGAATAACATCTGCCTGTTTTAGCCCCTTTAATTCCATAGCCTCTTTCAATCGCTCTGCAAATGCTGCCATATTCACTCCTTATTATCTTAGTTCAATTTCCTACATGCACACTATAGCACGGCAGCCGTAAAAGTTCAAGTTTTATTTTCGAAGTTCAGTATCTTGAACTTTTTTTATTTCTTTCCCCGAAACTGACAACTTGCGATATATTTTTCATTGTTTTTTTGTCCTTTTCGCGCATAGTCCAAAATCACATTTTGCTTTATAATAATATGTAGTGTATTGTATGTCTTTACACTACTATTTTATTAAGGAGATGTTCTGCAATGACTCTGAAATTGAGACATGATTCTTCTGGTTATCTTACATGCGAACATGTAAGTGTTTTCTATCTTTTAATGCTGAATTCCGGTATTATGGGTGCTTACACATATGTTGTACGCGGCGGTGTTTTCTGTAATGCACAGACGGCAAACTTTTTGATGCTGGGAATTTCACTTGGAGAGGGCAACTTTAAGCACGCACTTTTCTATTTTATTCCAATATCTGCTTATGTTCTTGGTGCGATTGCCTCTGAGATTCTCCCTACACCAATAAAGCACTACGGCCTGTTTCGCTGGGACACTTGGCTTGTTGGATTTGAAGCACTTATTCTTTTCATCATTGGATTTATTCCAACAACAGTACCAGATCCTGTTGTTCAGGTCGCTGTTAACTTTATTGCCTCAATGCAGTATAATACATTCCGTCAAGCTGAGGGTATTCCGATGGCAACAACCTTCTGCACCAACCATATTCGTCAGGTTGGAATTGGCGTTGCAAAGCTATTTAGAAAGCATGATCAGAAAGGTTTTCATCGTGGTATGGAACATCTTGGCATGATTGTCTGTTTCTGTGTTGGTGCTTTCTTACTTTCAGTCTTCTGTAAATTTATGAATGAAAAATCAATCTGGATCGCTCTTATTCCTCTTTTAATTCTTTTCTACAGACTCGCTCATGCAGATCTGACCTGGGAACACGATCTATTAAACAAGAAACCGGCTGGCCACTAAGGCTCGCCGGTTTTTTTGTTTAAATTGTAACTACTTAGATCTATTTGAAATTGTAGTTACTATAAATTTACATTCCGTACCATTTTTTCTGTCAGACGGCAGATCGCCATGCCACTGTCTGGACGCACAAATTTTCTCTGTGCCAGCTTCATTGTCTCACAAAGCTCCTTACCCTGTATTCTATTCACTGCACGAATCAGCTGACCCTTTGTTTTTTTCACACCTATGCTCATGCCGCATGATTCAAAAAATTCAAGATTTCTTGTTTCACAGCCTGGAATTGCCATTGCATGTATAAATGGTATATTGGCAACTGCAGCCTCTGTACTTGAAAGACCACCAGGCTTTGTAATACACACATCACTTGCCTTCAGATAAAGTGCCATCTGATTTGTAAATCCAGTCAATATAACACAATCATCATCGCCAACAATTTTTTGCAGTGTCTCATACAGTACCTTATTATTTCCGCATATAATAATTAACTTTGTCTGACGCTGATTTTCATTCTCGTTCTTACGTTTTTTCTCAAGCTTCTTATTTTGCTTTTTGCACCAACGATACAAAAGCTTAATTGTTTTCACAATTCCGCCCGCTCCCATGCTGCCTGCACTTACAAGCAGATAAAATGTATCCTCCTCTAATCCAAGCTCTTTTCTGGCTTCCTCTTTTGAAACCTTTTTAGCAAACTCCTTTCGAACAGGAATGCCAAGTGATTTTATCTTTTCTTCTGGTATTCCTCTTCTTAAAAAATCATACCTTACATGTCTTGATGGAATTACATACGCATCACAATTAGTTTCTTCTGTAAATGGAGTACATACATAGTCAGTCGCGACAAAAATCGTTGGCGGAAGATTGATTCCTTTTGCCTTCATCTGCGTTACCATTTCTGCTGGAAACAGATGCGGCATTAAAATCGCGTCATATTTATTTTCCTTTAAATACTTATCCATAACAGGAACCATCTGTGCATTTACAAAATAGACTGGTGAACGCCATGGCAGTCTGCGGTAGGCATCACCAATTTTATAAACACAGCCAAATAATGTCGGAGATATCTGCACCAGCCGTACATAGACAACGTCGATAATTTTGGCTAGCTTATTAGTTTTTAATGTATATGGATTCAATACATCTGCACTGTGACCACGCGCCTCTAACGCTTCCTTCATCGCACTTGCTGCTGCATTATGTCCTCCGCCTGTACCGCACGATAAAATTAATACTCTCATATGGTTTTCCTCCTTCTTTCCATCATTATTATATATAATACCAGATTGCTACGTACTTTGCACTCCCGAACTCTTCATAATAATGCTACCATATCCATTTTAAAATGTCTACACATAACTTTCTGCTTGCCATTCAGCCTGAATAGTGCTATAAAAAAAGAAAAGCAGCTTTGCTGCAATTTATACGGAAAGGCATGGTATTTTTTTATGAAAACAATTCGTTTTTCAATCTGGGAAGATGGTGAATACACCTGGCCTCAGGGCTACGGATTTGTTCCGTTTCTAACTGGCTATCTTCATGAAGACAATAAAGAGCGTCCTTGTGTGCTCGTTGTTCCAGGAGGCGCCTACTATATTGCATCACCAACAGAGGCAGGCATTGTCGCTCTTGATTTCTACCATAAGGGTTATCAGACTTTTGTTCTCACCTACACGACAAATCTGCTTGGAACGATCCCTCTTAAGGATCAGCCAATGCGTGATCTTGCGCGTGCTGTTCGCATTGTCAGAAGCCGCAGCAATGAATACAGCATCAAGCCAGACTGCATTGCAACATGTGGCTTTTCTGCCGGCGGCCATCTGACTGCCAGCGAGGGCGTACATTATAATGATATTGAAGAAAAAAATCCGCTCTATAGTAATGTCAGTGCAAGACCAGATGCAATGCTTCTATGTTACCCTGTTATTACCTCTGGTCCTTATACACATGAAGGCTCCATGCAAAATCTGCTTGGTACTAACCCAACAGCAGATGAATTAAAATATATGTCTCTTGAAACACAGGTAACTTCACAGACACCTCCTAGCTTTCTGTGGCAGACTGTAACTGATGAAGTAGTTCCTGTTGAAAACAGTTATCTTTTTGCTGATGCCTGCAAGAAAAATGGTGTTTCCTTTGCTCATCATGTTTTCTCACAGGGTCCTCATGGACTTTCTTTGGCAACAGCTTCCTGGGCACAGGGAATCTTCGGTGAACTGTATACACTAGATCCATTCAAATATACTATTGATGCGATTAAAGCTGGTACTGCCAATGTTGACGTATCCAAAGAAAAGCTGGCAGATTTAGAAAGAGAATTTCCAAACCATATGCCTGGTAATCCTTGTTCACGTGAGCCTAACGCAGAAGTTTCCATTTGGCCTTGTCTTGCAGATGCATGGCTTCGCACACAATGGTCACTCTAATATATTGTCTGCATCTTAAATTACAACATATCAGCAGCTAGTCAATTTTCTGTAATATAGTAACAATTATGGCTGCAGTCATTTGCAAACAGCCTGCTTTTCATTTGTTTTTTATAATCTTTTTCGCAGGCTGATTGTTCTAAAATATTAAGAGCATTTTTTAATTGGCGGATATCTTCTATGGTATCCGCCGTATAATTTCCCCGGCTTACAAGCTTAATATGAGTAATGCCTGCATCTCGCAGCTGCCAAAGTGCACACAGACCACATCCGCTTTGTCCAAGCACAAAATTCTCTCCTGCATTTTCCAGATCTGCCTGACCTTGCTGTCTCTTATAATTCAAAATATCTGCTTGTTCTGTTTTTATAAGTCTATAAGGGAGACGACAGGCTGGTGCTAATTCATCACAATGAAGACTACTGCAAAATGCACCTGTAAAATGACAAAGCTCATTTAATGCAAAAGCTTCATACTCGAGCGGCTGTTTTGGATACTGCATTTTTTGATAATCAATACAGCTTTTCATCTCATGCGGTGTTACCTTACGATGAAAAATAATCCGCTTTGCACCAAGACTCCTCATCTCATCAATCATTATATGATTTGATTCCGACATTTCACCACTTACATGAATTTCTGCCGGAACTGTCAGATTCTTTTTTAAAAAGACAAGCAGCGCCATATCTCCAACAATAAATGACGAAAAACCCATATGAAACAAGCGCTTAATAAGTGCTTCTATCATCGGATATTGATGAGGTGCATAAAATAATCCATTTAACGCTACTGTGACTATTTTTTTCTTTCTTCTGACAAGTGCTGCTAAGATCTCCATTTCACTTTCAGATCCGATCTGCACGTTATAATAAAGCACCTCTCTGCGATTTAGCGGATATGTCAATCCTCCGTTTTTCATCCATTCATATGGCACATAGCCGCAAAAAAATTCATCTGCCCCTGCTTCCACATAAGGAAGATAATCATCCACCGAGCCTAATCCTGCCGTAATTTTCATAGCTTTGTCTCCTTTGCCGAATCGTTTTTTAATGGTGTATTTAAAAATCCAGCCACAAGACGAACTCCTTCTTTTTCTATTCTAATCGAATCATTATATCCAAAAATACTGTTATACCGCCCTGTCATGCAAAGAAAATCAGGATACTCAAATGCATATGTCATACATTCACAATGGCAATAATCAACTGCTTTCTGCCTTCCTCTGCTGCCTCTGTAAAGCATTGCCAAAAGCGGACACCATCCAGAAGTATTCATTTGAAAATACGGAAAATGAAGTGTCATGCCAATCATACTGTCCGGCGTAAAAAATGATTTATCAATGTCACTGTTTTGAAATGACACACGCGTTATATTAAAATGCTTGGCAAGATACTGTCTGTAAAATGGAGCATCTATCTGACTTTTTTCTTTACTAAACTCATTGTCATTTCTATTAACATAGTTCATTCTTGTGTCACGTCTTTGTTTTGATAAAAGGCAGCCAAGCGTCAGCAAAAACTGATTCGGATATTTTTTTCTGATCAAACCTGCCATTCCCCAATCATTTATTACAAGCTCAATTTTTACACATTTATTTTGACACCAATCTGAAAGAAGCTTTAATATTTCTTCTATTTTTATTAGATCTTTTTCTTCAACAGGTGCAAACACACAAACAGGGAAAATATGATCACCCCATGTCTTTTCAAGCATAGCCTCTAACTGTGTCTTTTTAGGAAACAGATGAAAACAATATGCATTTCCAATATAAAAATATTTTGGTACACGCCATGCAATCTTACATAAATCTATATCAATCCATCCACTGCTTTCCCAATAAAGAGAAATAAAATCCTTAAGAGGCTTTGACAGATATGCCTGATACCAGGCCGGGTTATCTAGCTCAATGCCATCTACTCGCTCTGCCAGTGACTTCTTTGCTTCATTAGGTACTTGTGTCCATGCTGCTCGCTGTTTCTTTAATGTATCTGAATAAGTTTGTTCCTTTTCTGATGGATAGCCAACTAATGCCTTTGACATATCTGCCTCTGTCTCATCCAGCTTTAAATATATATAATTCAGATACTCCTTATTAAAGCGTTCCGTATATATACTGTATTCTTCGTTTTTTACATCAACACGAATCTCGCAGACAAGCCCCTCCATCTGTTTTTGCGGCATCAATTCAATTTTTACAACGTCCCGTGTACAATTTAGTATCACTTCATGATAGCTTCTCTTTTGAAACTGAAAAAAGGACAGCACTATGTTGCCTTGCTGTCCTGCATCTGATAACTGCTGTTCATATTTTTGTGCCTGTTCTTTTAACAGACGAAAGGTAAAATAATCAGGTGACAGCTCCAAAAGGCGAATCTCTTTTTCATCTGTCCTTGTCTTTATTTTGCCTGATAAAATCGCAAATGGTATCATCCTAAACCTGCCTTTGCTATCACACGCCTAATGCATGCTATTTATTTTTGTTTTTAAAATGCTCCCACACTAGATAACCTGCAAGGCCAAGCGCCATGATGTAGCCGAGAAAACCAAGCGCTGGTATTCCAAACAGGTGCGGCTGCATTTGTGTGGTACATAAAATACTTGATGCCAGAAGAAGTGCTGCTATAACAAGTCCCATAACCATCTTTGAGACAAGCTTTTCAAGCATCTGTGACAAATCCTCTGTCGCATGAAGATCAAGCTTAATTCTCGTCTCATTATTTCGATAGCTCTGTAAAAGATCTGCCATCAGTACGGGAATGTCCATTGCCCTGTTAATGGAGCGATACAGTTGGCTTCCCTCATTTTTGAGTTCTTCCTTCCAATTTACATTTTCCCAAAATGATGCCGAAATACGTCCCGACGCTACCTCCACGATATTTACTTGAGGGCTTAAATCTGCAATTACACCCTCAATTGTCGTCATTCCTCTTGCGAGAAGTGTCAGCTGTGCCGGCATTGCAAGCTCATTAGCACTCATAATCTCTATCAGCTCTGTTAAAAGTGCAGCAATGTCAATACTGCCGATATCCATCGTGCCGTAACGCGTCATAAGACCTTCAATATCGGTATACAAGCGTATTCGATTTGGTTTTCCATGAAAAATGCCAAGCGCCAGTATCACATCCACTAACTCAGAATTATTTCCTCTTGCGATTGCTTTTACTGCCTTTGCTATCAGACTTTTGTCTCTTGGCGTGAGGCGCCCCATCATTCCCATATCAAGCCAGACAATTTTTCCACCGCGAATCCTAAGATTTCCCGGATGTGGATCAGCATGGAAAAATCCATCCTGCATAATCTGGCGCACATAATTGTCAGCAAGCTTTTCTCCTATTTCAACTAGGTCATAGCCTTCCTGTTCTAGTGTATGCGTATCTGAAACGCTGTAGCCATCAATATACTCCATGACAAGAACCTGTGCTGTTGTCAGCTCACTGTACAGCTTAGGAGACGCAACAAAAACGACATTCTCATTATTTTTTGAAAATGTTTCCATATTTGCAGCTTCAAGAAGAAAATCCATTTCCTCTTTAGCTGATGTCCAAAACTCACTTATCACTCGCTCTAAATCAACAAGACCTTTCAGGGCAGGCGGCACAAAACGAAGCATACGCTGCATCATGGCAACATCTCTTTCCATGGTGCCATAAATGCCGCGCCTTTGAACCTTGAGAACCACATGCTCACCACTTTTAAGAAAGGCTTCATGAACCTGCGCAATCGAAGCAGACCCGATTGGAGTCTTTACAATTGATGCAAAAACATCCTCCGGGTCTTTTTTGTATGCTTCGTAAAGTACAGCCCTAACCTCATCATATGGCATTGGGCTGACCTGAGAGCGCAGCTTCTGCAGCTCTTTGCAATACTCAGATGAAATTAAATCTGTTCGTATTGAAAGAATTTGTCCCAGCTTTACATAAGTTGGTCCTAGTTCTTCTAATATCTCACGTACCTTTACCGGCGTTATCCCTTTTGTAATGCGATAACGCCGCAGTACCTGCATGATTTCAGAAAGTCTCGATCTGTCTTCTCTTTCACTCATCCTGTGTATTCTCTTTTTGCTCTGCCTTTTGTTCTTCATCCTGTGGTGCTTCTGCCTTTGCCTCTTTATCCTGTGGCTTAGCTGCCTTATTTAACAGCTCCTTTAAAGCATCAATCTGATCTGGTGTCATCGCTGACAGCAGTTCCTCAACAGAAGCATCCTTTTTTTTCTTATTATCCAAGGTTTCTTTAATGTTGTGTTTAAGTTCCTCGTTTAACACCTTTCCCTGCTCTACGGTCAGGCTTCCTTTTTTTACGAGTTCATCCGCAACATCCTTTGCCTTCTCGGTTGTCACTGCTGCTGCACCAATACCTGCCAAAACTACATTCTTTACAAGATCTGTTACCTTAAAATCCATACTGTTACCTGCCTTTCTGCTTGTGTTAAATTTATAATCCAAAAAGCTGTGCCAATTTAGGGAAGAAAATTAATCCGCCTACAATGGCTGCCGTGATGGCTGCTACAAGCACAGCACCTGCCGCTGTGTCTTTCGCTAAACGTGCCAGCTCTTTGTGTTCCTCTGTCACCAGATCAACTACTGCTTCTATTGCAGTATTGACCTGCTCAAGTGCAATGACCATTCCACATAATATAAGGCAAATGCCCCATTCGGTCACTGTAAGTTTTAATGTGACACCAAAAACTACAACTAATACAACTACTGAATAATGTATCATCATATTTCGTTCATTTTTGATGCCGTCAAATATACCTCGAAATGCATAGGCAAAACTTAAAACAAGCTCTTGCTTTACATCTAAATGATGATGTGCCGCATCTAATGCCTCTGCTGCAAAGTAATGACTAATAACCTCAGTATATAAAATCAGATATATTACTGAAACGCAAAATCCACCAATAACGTCAGTTGCATAATGCACGCCAAGATAAATTCGGCTGCAGCCAACTAAAAATACAACCAGCGCATTAAGCACTGTAAGCGCATATCTTTGACTTTTTTTCAAGTCTGCCTGCTTAAGCATATACGCAAGAAATCCATAAAATGACGCTGCCACCATGGCATGTCCACTCGGAAAGCTATAACCACTCTCCATAACAAGATGCATCTCCTGCGGCGGACGTATTCTCATAAAACTACCCTTGATTGCTACATTCAAAAGGACTGTCAAAATCAAATTTCCAAGCAAAGCTATAAAATATTTACGCTGCTTTAAAATATGAATCATCGAAAGACTTATTACTAAAAGTACTACTGGATGAACCATGTTAGTCATTATTTTGAAAAATCCTGTCGCTGCGCTGCTCTCAAATGACCTTAAAATATGATACGCTGCAACATCAATCGGTGCAGTCACATATGATCCACTGATATCAGCCGCCAATAGTCCAAATAAAACTGCACATACGACAAGCGTTGGAATCTTCCACAATTTTCCTTTTTTATATTTCACTACATCACCTGCCTGTCTTTTCTTTTGTCGTCATTATAGTACAGCACGACAAAAATGGCAAGACCATATTCTTCCAAAAAGTATATCATTTAAGAAAAATCCTACATGGAAAAGCATATTAAACCATGATATAATAGCGCTGTTTCTGCATTTTATTATTATTGTTTTTGGGGAGGTTTTTCTTATGAAGCAGAAAAAATTTGACTGGGGGTACTTTCTAAAGCACATTGCAATTATTGCGATACCTGTAGCCCTCCAGAATCTGCTCACCACCACAGGCAGTATGGTTGACACCATTATGCTGGCTTCTATCGGAGAAAAAGCGGTCGGTGCTGTCGGATTATGTGCTCAATTTTCCAGTTTGATGTTCTCCGGATACTGGGGTTTTATTGGCGGCGGAATGCTGTTTTTCGCTCAATACTGGGGAGCAAAGGATCATGATGGAATTACTCGCTCTTATGGAATGACGCTTCTTTTTATGATGACCGTTGCTCTTATTTTTGCCGGCCTTGCAATCGGAGCACCTTCTTTTATCATGGGTGTCTACACCGACAAGCCTGAAATTCAGGCGATTGGTATTTCTTACCTTAGAATTGTTGGCTTTGCGTACCCGCTCCAGGTTTTGTCAATGGCAATGAGTGCACTGCTTCGTTCCATCGAACGCGTGAAAATTCCGCTTTATGGCGGCATCGCCTCTGTTATCGCCAATTGCTTTTTTAACTATCTTTTCATTTTTGGAAAATTTGGACTTCCAGAGATGGGTGCCGCTGGTGCCGCTGTCGGAACTGTTCTTGCCGGTATTGTGAATCTTTTAATTTTGATTGGCTTTATCCTTCATCAAAGAATTCCGTTTGTCTTGGAATTTTCCAAACATTTTCGCTGGACAAAGGAATCTCTGCAAAATTATCTGATCAAGTGCTTCCCAATCATATGCAACGAAGTTCTGATCGGTGTTGGAAATATGATGATCAATGTTGTTCTGGGACGTCAAAGTGAACAGGCAATCGCTGCTGTCGCTGTATTTCGTACTATGGAAGGTCTCGTCATTGCATTCTTTAGCGGTTTTTCCAATGCAGCCTCGATTCTCGTTGGAAAAGAAGTTGGCGCCGGCAATCACGAGCTTGCCTTTGAGCGCGCTAAACGTCTGGTTTATCTGTGCAGCGCCATTATAAGCATTGCCTGTCTGACACTTTTGCTCGTTCACAATCCACTTCTTCATACGCTCGGACTTTCAGGAAAATCATATAAAATTGGTACTGGCATGCTTATCATTTACAGTATTGCTGCCATCATCCGTATGGGAAACTGGGCACAAAACGACACCTACCGTTCTGCCGGAGATGCCGCTTTTGGTTCCATTATGGAGATTACATTCATGTATCTTATGGTGCTTCCGTTTGTATATCTTTCTAATTTTTATTTTCATGCACCATTTCTTCTCGTGTTTGCGTTCTGCTATATTGATGAGCCGATCCGCTACATTATCATGCAGTGTCATCTCTACTCTGGAAAGTGGATTCGTCCTGTATCAGATGCCGGACTTGCCACCATTGATGAGTTTAGAAAGCAGCACCACATTGAAGTTAAAAGTCAGAATCAATCACACAATAAAAGTTAATTTCATTTGTGATTGACTTAACTGCTAGTCTAATTATGTGATTTACTATATTTTTTCGATTTATCATGATTCGTTGTCATTACACTTTTTTAAACGCTGGTTCAGCTTTTGTGCTTCCCTATTTCCCTTCGTCCACGAATATAGAGAAATAATAAAAAAGATAATGGCAACGGATAATGCCATCATAGCAACCTGCAGCGGCTCATGAATATCAAACCAGCCAAACAAGCTGCCGCCACCAAGCACAATCCCATTCATAATCATATAGTGAATGGCAATGCGAATCACAAACTCTTTTCTTGTCATACTGCGATCCCAAGGATAAATCAGAGAGGAAAGTGCTCCCAAAAATGACAATACTGGAATCTGCCATAGAATAGAAGCCGGAACCATGCCGTCGCCTCCGTTTAATACTGTCATAGCAATCGCCGCAAACAGCGACCACGCTGTAATTTCATAAAATTTATTCAAAACGAACTCGAATTTTGTCATGTTCCTTCTCCCTTCTAATTTTTTAGTCCTAATCGAACCTTTAAAAGTGAAACGTATTGTCTGGATATTACGACATGCTCTTTGTTTGTCATGCAGGCATCCATGCGTCCTTGAAACATTGGACTAAAATGATCGACCTTTGATAAATTTACGATGACTGATTTTGAGACTCTGAAAAAATCTGCATTTCCATACTGCTGCTCTAACTCATACAACTTTGAATGAATTTCAAACACTTTTGTATCCAGATAGGCAAACACACGATTATCAACTGCCTCAAAATAGCAGATATCGCGAAGCTGTACTTGATGCATTTTTTCTCCGTCAAATACCGTCAATTTTTCCTGATCGGATTGGAGTGCCTTAAGAAGTCGACTGATTCTTTCATCTATTCCACGGCATCGGATGATGACTTCCTCTTCCTCCTCTGCCGAACACTCCTGTATTGTTACTTTCATAAATTCCCCTCTCTCAGACCTTTAGCAATCTTTTAATTTTCTTCTTTTTGCGATTGCAGCTGCAATTGCGATGACAACCACTGCCCAAGCAATCAATAGTAAAATCTGTCCCAATATACTGATTGTCTGTGCGCCATTTTTTAGTGTGACACCCATCTGTTCGAAAAATACAGTCTGTACGGTATCTGACATTCCTGCAAAAACTGTTTTAGATGCACTTTGCATACAAAATCTTCGCATCAGAGCAGTTCCATGAATCACTGGAAGAAGTTTTACCACATTTTGAAGCCATTCAGACATGGACGCCACTGGAATGTAAGTACCACCCAAGAAACCTACAAGTGTACCAGCCACAGTCAACATACCACTCCATGCACTTCCTGTGCGTATAAACAATGCTGCCAAATAGCCAATTGCTGAAAATACAAACGTATTTAATGCAATCACACCAACAAGTGATACCAGATCAACAATTCCAAGTACTGGATGTCCTTTTAATGCAAAGAACCCTTCTCCCACTGCCAATGTCGTAAGGCAAATCACCATACCACTAACCCAAGCTGACAAAATATAACCCAGTGACAGATAAAAACGACTTGCTGGTGTCACATAAAATGAACGTAACCGTCCTCTTTCTTCATCCTCTACCATTGCACCAATCGCAGTTAGCGATACTGTTACGCTGTTAATACCCAGAATACCACCCATGATCCACAATTGAACCAGCCACGAGGCATTTTTTGCATTTTCCTCTGCTGTGCCAGTTCCATATTGGTTCAATGCGTCAAGCAAACCCTCTGATGACGACTCTCCAAGAAAGACAACCATAATGGCAAGCAAAATCAGTGCTGATAATATCGAAAAAAAGACAGCACTTTTGTTTCGAAAATAAATTAACAGATTTCTCTTTGTCATTGCTTTGATCTCGCTCATATGTTGCCTCCTTTCAAGCTCTTTCCAGTAACTGCCAGAAACACGTCATCCATGGTACCCTGCTGCAACTCAAAGCCTTCAAGCTGATCTGATAACTGATTTAAAATTGGGATTGCTTCCATGCTGTCTTCTAATACACGGATCTCTGATTTTGCTGTTATCGGTATTGTATCATATATTTTTTCATTATCAGAAGTAAGTGTGTCTTTCTCTTGTTTATAATACAACGTCAGTGTATCCTTTGCATAACGCATTTTTAATTCCTGTGGTGTTCCAAACTCACAAATTTTCCCTTTATCAAGAATTGCAATGTGGCCTGCTGCGGCTGCCTCTTCCATATAGTGAGTTGTCAAAAATACTGTCACTCTGTCATCTCTTTGAAGAGATTTCACACTTTCCCAGACCTGCTTTCTTGTTGCTGGATCAAGACCAGTTGTTGGCTCATCCAAGAACAAAACCTCTGGATTGTTTAGCAGTGCTGCCGCAATCTCACATCGCCTCTTTTGTCCACCGGAAAGCTTCATATATCGTCTTGTATAAATGTCTTCTAAATGAAGCTTTTCGCAGACGGTTTGGATGCGCTCTTTTTGCCAAGAACTCTTTGTCTGATACATTGCTGCGCGTACCTGCAAATTTTCCTTAACTGTCAGTCGATCGTCTAACACATTCTCCTGCCAAACCACACCTATTTTCTGACGAATCTCTTCATCATGTACTCCAACCTGCTGTCCTCCAATCCAAATCTCTCCGCCTGTCGGCGAAAACAACGTACACATCATGCGAATTGTTGTGGATTTTCCAGCTCCATTTACACCTAGAAAACCAAACAATTCCCCTTTTTGCACGGTAAAACTAATGTCATCGACGGCTTTGATTTCAGCGAAGTACTTTTTTAGATTTTTTACGTTGATCTCTGATTGCATATGTTTTCCTCCCTTATATGTTCACGGGCTCGCCTGCGTAGTGATTATCCCATGAATATCATTCACTAATATAAGGATAGCGAAATTAAGAATATACGACAAGCAATTCACGGCAAGATGCGCAAAGGCAGCGGTAAGATGCAAATTGCACACCTTATCGCTGCCGAAAGGTTTTCTATCTATTATTGAAAATGTATATCTGCGCCTTCTCTCCAGATCTGCACTGCCATATATGGCTTTGCTGGGAGTGTTACCTTAAATTTGCCTTGGAAGCTACCGCGATCTTCGATTGTCATGTTCCAGGTATCGATTACACGCACATGCCAGCTTGACTTATCGTCGAAATGAAACTCGCGAAAGGTTGGACGCATGAAGCTATAATAAATCAGATAATATTCTTTGCAGCCACACTCTGCCTCTCCAGGCGTAATCTCCTGCGGCACAGCACACACCTCATCCCAAGTTCGATTGCATGGTTGAAGACCAAGTCCTGGTGTTTCTTTTAATCGGTCAAGTAAAAAGCCAAAGCGCTTATGGCTCTCTCCATGAAGCTTGCCGCCATGTGACCACCACAAAATATTTTCCTTATTTAAATAAGTTTCTCCGTGGCCAGGATAACCACCTCTGCAGGCAGCTTCCCAAAAACGTCTTAGCATTTCCTCCCCGGTTAAATTTCCCCAACCGTGCTGAATATCACCCTCGTAAGCAATCTCATCGAGCACAACCGGCTTTCTGTAGCGATCTCGAAGCTCATTCGTGCACTCTGCACTCTTATACAAATCGGTTCTTTGCACACTGCAATGTGTGATCCACGGCTTTGAAAAATCATATAAAGAGATGCAGTTATGGATGGATCTCATATGATGATACGGATCTTTCTCACAAAGAATTGTCGCATAATGTTCCCAGTCGTCGAGAGTCTTGTGTGGCATCAGATCATACTCATTTGCCAGTGACCACCAGACATTTGCAAATGCGCTAAATCTTGAAACTGCATAGTTCCAGTACAGATCATCCTGTTCTCTTGTCATTTGAGAGAAGCCCCAGCGGTCATACGGGTGCATCATGATAAGATCGGCTTCGATTCCAAGCTCGCCTAGACAACGAATGCAATTTTCAATATGTTGAAAATGCTTTGGATTAAAGCGTGTGAAATCCCAGTGATTTCCTTTTGTCTTCCCGGTATAATCCCAGAAATTTTCTGTTGTTAATATGCTAGAATCCATTGGTGTTCCCTCATATGGATATGAACGTGGCTCACGCAGATTGTAATCATAATGCTTCGGAAAAATACAAAAACGAATTTTGTTAAACGCACTATTTTTCAATGTCTCAAATGTCTGCTCAATCAGCTCATCGCTTTGAAGCTCCCATACATAGCAGGTTGTTCCAATTGAATAGTATGGTGTGCCATCCTCGTAGGCCATATGGTAGGTGTTTGCAACACGCACTGGACCATGTGCATTTTCTTTTGGAGCTGTTACGGTAAAACTACCAGCACAATCACCTCCAAATGTGGTCTGAATCTGGTAGGTGTACACACCCTCAAAAGATGGCATAAAACGGATGCGATACACACCGTCTCCATCGTAGAAACCGTCACAAGACACAGTTTCATTGTCTCCCTTAAAAATTCCTGTCACTTTTTGCTCGATAAATGGGTTTCCATCCTTTGGTCCGTCAATACCGACTTCAAAAATGCCCCATCTGCTGCAGTTGGTTTGCTGCATAATTGTTTGATTCATGTTTCTTTGTACTCCTTTCGCATTTTTTCATCACTTCCGATTAACACTTTCTTTCCCTCAAAAGCAAAACCATAGTGTCGGATTTGTTTTTTGCTGATTCCTTGCTCGACAAGCATTGAATCATAAGCTTTTTCTTCTATCTGCTTTAACGCTGATTCCACAGTCTCTTGAAGCGTCTTTTCTTCATCTGGATCATGCACCTTAAATTCCAATACAATCGCCGGATCTGTAGTCTTTTGAGGAATTAGACAAATATCATATCGACCATATCCGCTTTCCTTATTTGACTGCACACTATAGCGACCACGAAGTTCAACCAACAGTCCTAGTACAAAGCCATGATAAAAGCGCTCTGGCTGAGTTCGCGCTGATGGATGCTTTCCTGTATCAAAAGCACTAAATGTTGCGAGCGCGACATCATTCATAAACAGATTCATTTCTTTTAGATTTCCACTAAGTAGTGCCCTCACAAAACCATTGTAGTTGGCATCCGAACTGGAAAACCATCCACGAAACATAGCAGAAAACATGCCTACTGTCTCCAGATTGGTAATACGAAGCGTATACCAAGGTTCCAAAAAAATCCCTTTGTATTCAATATTTTCAATCTTTAAATAGCCAGATGCTGTTAGCAAGCTCCAGATGGCACTCTCGTTTTCATCCAACTGACTATAAACGATCTGCTCATCAAAATTTACTGTTATCGACTGTCCATTTAGCAAAGTTTCCATTTTTTCCTTTAGATCAGCCGATGCCGTTCGAATCAATTTACTGGCAAGTCCATTTGAGCTTGTTGATGCCCAATAAGGAAACAATCTTTTTTCTTTTAAGAAATTTGTGATTGACCAAGGGTTATAGATATCGCGGTGACTTCCAAATGTAAATCCATTATACCACTGCCTTACTGATGCACTGCTTTCTTCCAGTCCATACTCATCAAGGGCATCTGTCACTTCCTGTTGCGTAAAGCCAAAACAGGATGCGTATTTTTCAGAAGTCGTTGTCACCACAGTCAAATTATTTAGGTCGGAAAATACAGATTCTTTTGAGACACGAGTAATACCCGTCATGATTCCGCGTTCCATATAAAAATTGCTTTTAAAAGTGGAGTTAAATAGTCCGCGTATAAATCCTGTAAATTCATCCCAATATCCATGAAGATAAGCTTCCTGCATCGGCGTATCGTACTCGTCCAGAAAGATTAACACTTTTTTCCCACATCGTCTTGCCAATTCCTCTGACAAGATCTGCAAAGCACTTTGCGCTGCAACATCGCTCATGTTTTCTTGCATCATCTGCACAATCCGAGATGGCAATTTATCTTGTGTATCAAAAAACTGGCGATACACACCGGTAATAATTGTTTTGATTTTCTGTATAGCATCTTTACAGTTATTCTGCTTTACATCAGCAAAGCTTAAGAAAATGACAGGATAGCTTCCCTGCAATCTTCTGTAGACTTCTTCTTTCCATATAGACAGCCCCTCAAACAAATCTCCTCTGCCCTGAAAGCGATTCGAAAAGAAGCAGTTCAGCATGTCCATATTTATGGTCTTTCCAAAACGACGCGGACGCGTAATTAACGTCACACTGTCTGCCGACTCCCACCACTCTTTGATCAAATTGGTCTTGTCTACCAGAAAATACCCTTTTTCTCGAATTTCTTCGAAACTCTGGTTTCCAATACTGATTGTTCTTGCCATCTCTGCCTCCCTTCGTCTCACCAAAAAATCATCAATCCCTCGAACACTTTTCTGCATCCATGGCCAATACAAACATCAAGACATGGAGCGCATCTTTCGGATTTTGTATATCAAGCACATAGGTATCTGTCATATGTAACAGTTCCTTTGAGATTGTTGCAACAACACCTCCATCGGATCGCAAAATCGTGTAATCCCACTCTAGCCAGTTTCCTTCTACCTGCCATCCATTAAAATCAATATTATATTTAGGCTTAAAAAATGTAAATTCTTTGCTGATGCAGCCAAGATACTGCTCTCGCTCGTATATTTCAAATTTCGGCAAAAATGTCAAGACCCTCTCCTGCACATAGCCAAGCTTATTTTCATAGGCATCATAAATATTCAAAAGATGACCCCAAGAAAACTGCCCTTTCACTACATATACAGTATTGCCATTTTCATCGTAAATATCGTAACTGTCAAACCAAGAAAACATGCGTTGACGGAATAATAGTCTCATAGTTTTACCTCATTTTAGAATTAATTCTTGCTCAATCTAGATATTTCTGTACTCAACAGTCGGATGTTACCTTCATATTTTTCTTTTGTCTTCTTAAGCGAGCCAATCTCTTCAAAGCAAGCACTGATTTTCTCATCCGCTGATTTCAGAAAACCTTTCTCAAAAGCATCTGGCAATATGAAATTCTTTGCACCTGCCGTAAATTCCACAGTCACATACTTTCCATTCTGGTCAGTTACATTTCCCTCTCCGTATCGAATATTCTTGACTTTCATGCCAATAATATCAGGAAATTTCATCTCGTTTAATTGCTTTTCTAGTTGCTCGAACTGCTCATTTTTTTCTTCTCTCTGAGCAATCAGATCTTTCACTCTATTTTCTTTTTCCTGTCTTTTTTGTTCGACGGCACTTAATTTTTTCCGTTTTCGAACGGAAATATTTTCATAAAGATTATATGCATGTGCACAATATATAAGATCGTATGCCAAAATATTATATTTACCTGCAACCTCTGTCACAGGATTTGTTTTGTCCTCATCTACTTCTGCCTCGTACTTTAATTTTTCCTCTAAAAGTGCACACAAATCTTTATGCTTTTTTATTTCATCAACCAACTCTCGGCACATTCTGTAATAAACATCTAATCGAAATGTTTGTCCACTTCCTATATCTTCCCCAAATTCATAGCAGTCTGAAAATGCTCTTGCCTCAGTTGACTTAAACATAAAATTCTCATCCGGTGCAATGAAGCTAAGATACATAATTACAGATCGTCTGTCCTGATTATATTTCCATTTATTAGGTGCTGCCTTTTGCAATTTTTCATTAATCGCATCAACAAACATATGAATACGACCCTGTCTCACCTTTATATTTCCTTCATCTGGCGCTAACAGCTTTCGAAATTCTTCTTGTACTTCTCTTTCTGTTTTCTTATCCTGTTTGCACAGAAAGACAATTCCACTCGTTGGCTGGACAATACCGTTGTTGATGAGATTGAAGGATTTTTCCATTGCCTGCTTAAACATTTCTCCAAATTCGTCAGTATCCAAATTCCAATATTTCTGAAAATGATTGACGGCCTTCCATTTATAAATTTCATCATGTTCCGCATCATTTAACAGATCATATTTTTCCATGTATTTATGGATTAGCTGTTCCAAATTATCTTTATTCATCTTCGTACCTCCTGTTTTATAATAGAATAATTTTCCTCTGCCCTTTTCCAGTATCTACCCCTATTATATCAAACCTGTTCCTCGGTTCAACCTATTTTTATATAAAAAAATTCCACCTGTCTCAGTGGACAATATCCATTGAAACAGGTGGTTGTATAAAATTATTAGTTACAGTGTGAACACTCCCCGTGTCCATCACTCTTATGATCCTTTAGCATTTCTTCCATTGTATGCCATCCAAGCACGGCACACTTTACACGAGCTGGCATATGGGAGATATCCTCAAGAGCAGATGCCTCCTCAAGACTTTCAATCTCTTCCTCGGTTGCAGTTCCTTTGATCATCTTTAAGAAATTATCGGCTAACTTTTGTGCCTCTTCAACCTTCTGTCCGATAATCAGATCCAGCATCATATCAGCAGATGCCTGAGAAACAGCACAACCTTCGCCCACGAAGGAACCATCTGTGATTACACCATCCTCAACCTTCAACTTAAGCCAAATGTGATCACCACAGGTCGGATTTAAGCCTTCCATCACCATATTTGCATCGTCTAGATCATGCTTGTGGCCTGGATGCATATTGTGATCGATTAAAATTTCATTATAAAAGGTCTTGTTAGTCAACGTAACCCATCCTCCTTCTTACCTGTGCGAGGCTTTCTGCGAGCGCATCTACCTCTTCCTTTGTATTATAAAATGCGAAACTTGCACGTGTCGTCGCTGAGACATTTAAGTGCTGCAACAGCGGCTGTGCACAGTGATGACCTGCTCTGACTGCAATGTGATCCATATCCAAAATAGATGCAACATCATGTGGATGCACATCATCTACAAGGAAGGTCACAATGCTGTGATGCTCCTTTGGCTCCTGAGAACCAAGGATATGCACACCAGGAATCTCCTGCAAGCGCTTTACTGCATACTCAGTCAGCTTTGCCTCGCGTCTCTCAATTGTATCGAATCCGATTTCTCTTAGATAGCGGATTGCAGCCATCAGTCCAACTGCTCCTGCTGCATTGACCGTACCTGCCTCAAACTTATGTGGAACTGGTGCGTAGACTGCGCCGTCTCTCGTGACAGTATCAATCATCTCGCCGCCACATAAAAACGGTGGCATTGCTTCTAAGAGTTCCTTCTTTCCATAGAGTGCGCCGATTCCCATCGGACCCATCATCTTATGGCCGGAAAATGCCAGAAAATCAACATCAAGATCCTTGACGTCCACCTCAATATGAGGAACACTCTGCGCGCCATCGGCTACAATCAGACAGCCCTTTTTGTGACAGACTTCTGCAAATGCCTTGATATCATTCTTCCAGCCAAGTACATTGGAAATCTGAGTCACGGCAAAGATCTTTGTCTTATCGGTAATCGCAGCTTCTACCATCTCTACGGTAAGCTTTCCATCCTGTGTACAGTCTAGATAGCGAAGTGTCGCGCCCGTTCTTTTGGCTGCCTGCTGCCATACTAGGAGGTTGCTGTGATGCTCCATGATGCTGACAAGAACCTCATCACCTGGACGAAGCACCAGACTGCCTAAGCTATAAGAAATTAGATTCAAGCTCTCAGTTGCATTTCTGGTGAAAACAATTTCATCTGCATTTGCATGAAGAAGCTTTGCCACCTCTGCTCTTGCCTCCTCATAGTGCTCAGTTGCCGCCTCTGCAAGCTCATAGACACCACGGAATGGATTGGCATTGTATTTTTCATAAAATTCTGCCTCTGCCTGAATGACGCAGGACGGCTTTTGTGTCGTCGCTGCGTTGTCCAGATAAATCAGTTCAGGATTTTTTTCAAACAACGGATACTCTTTGCGAAAGCGTGCATCTTCTGCTTTTCTTTCCTCTGTTGTCATACTCACTGCTCCTCTCCGTCAGGCTCCTCGCCATCTAACAGTTCTTCCAGCTCTGCGCGAAGTCCATCAACTGGGATCTTCTTGCATACAGCCTTTAATCTCGCCTTTGCCATCAACTCATAGGCAGCTTCCTCGCTGATTCCTCTGGATTCCAGATAGAAAATCAGCTCATCATCAAGGCTTCCGATGGATGCACCGTGATTTCCCTCAACATCCTCCTCAGCACACAAAATTAACGGAATCGTCTGATTCTGAACACCATCATCAAGAAGAAGGACATCCTCTAACTCGTCGCCCTTTGCGCCCTTTGCTCCCTTCTTAAAATCAATGGTACCGCGGAACAGCTTCTTTGCATTGTCGCGAAGCACACCGTTTGCATCCATATGGCTGGTTGTCTTCTTACCCTCGTGAACTGCTGTATAGTTCATATCGAGGCGATTGTCACCTGTTACCTGATAGCCGATTGCTGCAGTAAAGTCAGATTCTTTTCCAAAAAGATCGGTCTCAGCACCCATCCAGACATTCTTTCCACCGATGACAAGCTGTACCAGCTCAACACCAGCACCGTCCTCGCAGAATGCGCCGATATCATTCATGCAATCAAAGCCTTCCCCAAGACGCTCAATCTGAATCAGCTTTAACTTTGCATTCTTTTCTGCGTAGATTCTCGTCTGAATTGCAGCTGTACCAGTTCCCTGTGTGCTGTGATAGTCCATTACAACTGTCATCTCACTGTTTTCCTTCAGATACAGATCCACTCTGTTTCCCTTGCGGTCCTGATCCTGATAGCCAAAGGAAAGTGTGATTGGCTCATTTTCTTTTACGCCACTCTCTGCTGTAAAGGAAATTGTCTCAGTGCCTGATTTTTCTAAAAGGCTGGACATATCACTGCCCATACCTGTATTTACCTTTTCAAAGATTGCCTCTGCCAGCTTGTCCTGTGCAATCGCCTCTGGGCACTGGATTTGAACTGGACATTGTGCCAAATCTGCCTCCTGCTCGATGCGGGTATCGTTCATATGCAGCCATCTCCATGTTCCGGACGGCAGCTTATTTATCTTCATCTCCAAAACGTGTTCACCTCTCTTTTTATCCGATGCTGCCCTTCATCTCCAGGCGGATCAAATTGTTCATCTCCATTGCATACTCAAGTGGCAGCTCCTTAGAAACTTCATCTGCAAAACCACTTACGATCATTGCTCTTGCATCTTCCTCTGAGATACCTCTTGACATCAGATAGAATACAGCCTCATCGCTGATTCGTCCGATTCGTGCCTCGTGACCGATATTCGCATCCTTTGTGCGGATATCCATAGCCGGGATGGTATCAGAACGAGAGATATCATCAAGCATCAGAGACTGGCAGGAAACAGCTGACTTGCTGTGCTTTGCCTTGCTGTTTACAACAACAGCACTTCTGAATGTGCTCACACCGCCATCCTTGGAAATGGACTTGGTGTTGACATAGGAGGATGTGTTCGGTGCATTGTGAACAACCTTTGTACCGGTATCCAGATTCTGTCCCTTTCCGGCAAAGGTAATTCCAGTAAACTCAGCGCTTGCGCCCTCACCATTTAAGATGCTCATCGGGTACAAATAAGATACATGGGAACCGAAGGAACCAGATACCCACTCAATCTTTCCACCTTCCTCAACTCTTGCACGCTTTGTATTTAAGTTGTACATGTTCTTAGACCAGTTCTCGATTGTCGAATAGCGAAGTGTCGCATTCTTTCCGACAAACAGCTCAACGCAGCCTGCATGAAGATTGGCTACATTGTACTTTGGTGCAGAACATCCCTCGATAAAGTGCAGATAAGCACCCTCATCGACAATAATTAACGTATGCTCAAACTGTCCTGCTCCCGGTGCGTTCAATCTAAAATAGGACTGAAGCGGAATGGTAACCGATACGCCCTTTGGAACATAGACGAAGGAACCACCTGACCATACAGCACCGTGAAGAGCTGCAAACTTGTGATCAGTCGGCGGAACCAACTTCATGAAGTGTGATTTTACCATATCGGCATACTCACCGTTTAATGCACTCTCCATATCGGTATAGATGACACCCTGAGCTGCAACCTCTTCCTTTACATTATGATAAACAAGCTCGGAGTCATACTGAGCACCAACACCAGCCAAAGACTCACGCTCTGCCTTCGGAATACCCAGCTTTTCAAACGTATCCTTGATCTCCTCCGGAACCTCAGACCACTTTGCTGCCATATGGGTGTTTGGACGGACATAGGTTACGATGTTATCCATATCCAGTCCCTCAATGGATGGGCCCCACTCGTCTGGCATCTTGGACTCATTGAAAATCTGAAGAGATTTCAGACGAAACTCTTTCATCCACTCTGGATCATGCTTCTCGCTAGAGATCTGCTCTACGATTGCAGGATTCAGACCTTCTTCTACTTTATAAGCATCCTTGTCTTCATTTCTGAAGTCATACATGCTTCTATCGACATCTTCTACATAGGTTTTTTCTTTCATAATCGCTTTGCGTCTCCTTCTATCCTATTACAGAAAACGCTCGAAACCGTTTTCATTGATCTCATCTACCAAAGATCCATCTCCAGATGCCACAATGCGGCCATCTACCAAAACGTGAGTTGCATCTACATGCAGAGACTCTAAGATTCTGGTGCTGTGAGTGATGATTAAAAGTCCACCGTGAATGCTCTTCTGGTACTCCTCGACACCGCTTGATACGGTTCTTACTGCATCGACATCCAAACCGGAATCGGTCTCATCAAGGATTGCAAAAGATGGCTTTAACATTAACATCTGTAAGATCTCTGCCTTCTTCTTCTCACCGCCGGAGAAACCTACATTCAAATCTCTCTCTGCATAAGACGGGTCCATCTGCAGAACCTTCATCATCTCTTCAAGCTCCTTCTTATATGCGAAGAAACGAATTCTCTTTCCGGTGCGCTGCTCTACGCCGCTTCTGATGAAATTGGTTAAGGATACGCCTGGAATCTCAATCGGATTCTGGAAGGATAAGAACATGCCATCCTTTGCTCTCTTATCTGGTGTCTCCTCGGAAATATCCTTGCCCTCAAACAGGATCTTTCCTCCGGTGATCTGATACTTTGGATTTCCCATCAGTGCATAGCCAAGTGTGGACTTTCCAGCTCCGTTTGGTCCCATCAGTACGTGGGTCTCTCCCTTTTTGATCTGCAGATCAATTCCGTGCAGAATCTCTTTGTCCTCTACGCGAACCGTTAATCCTTCTATCTGTAATAATGGTGCTGACATCGCAGTGCCTCCTCAATGATAAAATATTATACTATATTAATGCCCATGAATCTTTCCCGTACAAGCACAATCGGCTTTTAAGTTTGAAACCCTGGCATTACAAAACCTATTTCCTACAGTTTTTATAGGTTGATACGGGGCTATTATACAGCATTGTTAAAAAAAAGGCAAGCGAAAGTTCGCATAGATGCGACTTTCTAGGTTACAAAGGGCATTGAGGTGAAGCAGTTCACCTCAACGCCCACTACTTTTTATTTGCTACATCCTTGAATTTACAACTAGCCCATCTGCTTCCAACCGATATACTTTATCGCACACTTCCTCGATATACTTGCGATCATGGGAGATGCTAATGATTGCACCTGGAAATTCGGCTAACATTTTGCGAATCACTGGGCCAGATAGTGGTGAGAAATTTCTTGTTGGCTCGTCGAGAATCAATACATTTGCACCTGATAAGCTCATTTTGAGTAGCAATACCTTTGCCTTCTGTCCTCCAGAAAGTTCCCTAATTGGATGATCCATCTCCTCTGCCGTATATTTGAGGGAACCAAGATAGGTGCGAATCTTTGTTGTTTCCTCTTTATCACCTACTACTGACAAAAATGTAACTGGCGTTTTTGTCAGATCAAGAGAATCCTCATAGTTTTGTGGCATGTATTCAGCATGAATGTCATTTCTTTGCAAGAGTTCTTCTGCTATCTTTTTTATGAGTGTCGTTTTTCCTGCCCCATTTTTTCCAATGATGCAAATCTTTTCATTTCCTCGGATGCGAAGAAAGATGTTTGTAGCAAGAATACGACTGCCATCTGGTGATTGCAATTGATCTAACGAAAATTCAAGCACAGTTTTTCCTGCTGGTATCTGAGCTTTTGCTCCAAGCTCAAAATAAATTGCAGTCTCCTCATCTGGCATTTCCGTCATTTTATGATCTTCTCGATCAAAACGACGCCCCATTGACTTAACAGCATGCATTTTTTTCTTCAGAAGACGCCCTCCTGATGGATTTTGTCTTGTGATGACTGCCTGCGCATGCTCAACGCTTTGATAAATTCTTTGATATTTTTCGTCACGTATCTGCTTCTGTCGCCGTTCATCAGCTGCCTGCCTTGCCTGATTTTCCATTTCACTGCTTCGTTTTTTCAAATATTCCAAGTAGCTCATATTTGCGATGCAATATCGACTTTTTGTTTTACGCCTAATTTGCTCAATATGGATGATTTTATTTGCAGTCCGTTCAATGAGTGTCTCGTCATGCGAAATATAAATTACAATTTTATCCCAGTTAAGAATCAGTTCTTCTAATGTCTCTAGTGTTTCAATGTCGATATCATTTGATGGCTCATCCAGTAAGAGTACAGTTGGTTCTGAAAAAAGGATTCGCATTAACTGTGCCTTTACCTTTTCACCACCAGAAAGAGTAGCCATTTTTTGATCCTGATAAAAAAAATCAGGTGATAGTTGAAATCTTGATGCCATTTTATTCAGCTCTTTTGGTGTCTGATTCCAAAAGTAATCTTTTTCTGAAAAGAACTCATATACACTTTTATCTTGGTCTTCTGTTAGAAGCTCTTGAGAAAGATAGCCTAATACTTCTCCACTTACAAGCCGCTCACCTTCTGCATCACAGTATTCCTCGATCAATTCTGGATGATAGATCCATTTTAATAAGGTCGATTTTCCATTTCCCTCTTCACCGATCACGACTGCCTTATCACCATTATTGAATACACAGGAAAAGTCTGATAAAATCTCTCGTAGGTCTTTTTTATGTGTCAATGTCAATTTTTTTATTTGCAGCATATATTGCACCTGTACCCTTCTGGTGCACCAAAGCAGCACAAAAAAAGGGAATACCCCTCAATAAGCTGATTCGGTGCACACAAACAAGACCCTTATGGCCTTATATTTGTTGTAACTCCAAATCTACTTATCGAATAATCATTCCCTCACCGTACATGTAGCTTCTCGCATACATGCCTTTCTTTTTTCTGATTTTCAGTATAGCAGACTTTTTCTTTTTGTCAACTTAATTTGTAGCGGTTAAGCAAAGCATTGCAATAATTAATAAAATACCAACACCAAAGAAACACCAACTGATTCCGACTGCAGTTAACGCAGCGGATGCAAACAGAGCGAAAATCTCGATGATGCTGACACCCATATTTAATAAAGAAAGTGCCGCTGCTCTCTGTGTATCTGCACCAAGCATATCCACTAATACATTTTCTTGCTCCATCACAAAATACTCTGGCAGTTTCAGTAAAAGCGGTAGTATTAACATGAGGGCTACTACTAGAATTTTATGAGAAATAAATCCAAAAAGAAGAAATCCGATACCACTGGCAACTTCAAAGACAAATGCCCATGTATTTGAGAATGCATTGCCAATCTTTCGTATAATTGGCTCTGCGAGCATCTCAACTGCTGAATAGCCGAGTATCACAGCTGACATCCACTCCACTGAAATACCACATGTTTCTAATTTTTCGACATAAAAGAAGTTAATTAATAGCCACGATACTTGAAAAACAGAAAGTTCCACTGCAAATAGGAGTGCTTTTGGATGCTTCATTGTGGAAAAGAGTCGCTTAAGTGGATGGCAATTTTCCATATTTTTATTATCCTGATCGTTTTCTGTGTAACTGGTTGTTTTATTTTGGGGTTCTTTTTGACCAATTACTTTTGATGGCTCTTTCTTTAGTTTGAACGAAAAAAATGCCGCTGCCATACTAGTTGCAATTGTAGAAAGAAGAAGTCCTTCTATATTAAATACGTGATAAATCACAACATAGACAACTGTGCTAATGAGAAAACCTGCCGTGCCACAGTTGGACGCATGTGTCATTTTGGAAAGATAATTTTTTGTTCCATATACCTCGTACACATAGGCACTGTCTGTACCAGATACAAAACAATAGGAAAGCCCCTCTACTATCGCCTCTACTGAAAAAAGTACTGGACTTTTGCAAATGAAACTGACAAATAAAAGAAAACGTGCTAAAAGCAAGAGTCCCTGCGAAAGTACAAGCGAACGCTTATAGCCGATTCGATCTGTCAAAAAACCAGTTGGAATTTCACCCAAAAACGTGATTACAGAAAGCAATGCCTGTAATAAAAAGAACATGCTCTGAGACACACCTGCTTGTGTTCGTACCAAAAGTGACACTGGTGCAAAAAACACAAGACCATTAAAGAAGGATACCGCATCGTAGCTATCCATCTTGATTATTCTATTCAATTTTTTCATCTTAATTTCTCCTGTTATCACAAAAAATATATACAAAAAAGCGTTCACTTAAAAACCCTATGCGTTTGCATAAAGCTTTGTGACGCTTTTATTTCGTTTCCATGTGATAACAGTTAATGCGGCATAGTATCTCCTTCTCCTTTTTGTATGATCACAAAAGTCAGATTTCTGGCGAATCTGGCTTTCAGTATAGCATGTCATTTTTAATTGTCAATTATAAACATACATTATTTCATGGCTTTTATTATGTCGTTTAATTTATAAAAAATGCTCTCGCTTCCATCCTGGGCTCTCGATTACAAGTCGCGAAAGTGACTCTTTAATATTGGGAAGAATGACTGTCTGTGTCTCACCTGGCTTTAATGTATCTAGCTTCTGTTGTCAGTTCGCTAATATGAGAGAAGTTGTTGAAAATTCCTGAAATTGTGAATACACTGCTTGCTTCCTCATTGCTATCTTCTGGCATATCTGGACGCTCACCATTCGGTTCTCCGTTTGGTGCGCCGCCCATTTCTCCGAAACCGCCTGCTCCGTAGGTGCTATCTTGTCCTTCCTTGAATCTAATTGCTCTGAAGTCATTACTTTAAATCAACTCTTTCGACTCTGCATCAGAATTTATTTGCTGTGCTCTTTCTTTGCTATGGTTATAATATAGAAAAGCAAGGTGTTCGCTATTTGTTGGATTCGTTAAGATTTTGTGTCCGTTTTATTTACGATGTGTGTTTTTACTACTAAATTATGGTAAGCGAAGTGCTTCGTGGATTTAAGGTAAGATGTGACAAAGATAGGTCAAAGAGTCTGACAAATTTAAATTAAAATTTATTTATGTATACAGTAAACTACTAAATCGTGATTTACTAAATTACGATTTAGTAGTTAAAATTTTATTTCAAATACTCGTTATGAGCTAAAACACCCTCCATGTTATCGAGTTTTTAATTTTCCCACTGTGTGGAGTGCTTGTAGTAATTTTTCTTGTTCCATCTTAAATGATAATTCCTTCCAAATGATCTAACTCATGCTGACAAATTTGTGCTTCCCAGCCACTGAGACGTATTCTTTTTTTGTTCCAGTTCTTATCAAAATATTCTACTTCAATATTCTTATACCGAGTTGTTTTTCTGACTCCAACAAGCGATAGGCAACCTTCCTCTGTCTCATACGGCGTATCCTTCTTTAACAGAACTGGATTAAACATTACAATATCCACAAATCCCATATTCACGATTATGACGCGTTTTCTAACGCCAATCATATTGGCAGCCATGCCTACACATCCCTCACGGTTTGCTTCAAGTGTATCCTCTAAATCCTTTCCGATCTGTAAATCTTCTTTCGTCGCTTCCTCTGACTTTTGACTTAAGAAAAATATATCTTTCATAATTGGTTTGACCATGTTGTTCTCCTTCTTCATCCATCGAAAATACAGTAAATACGTGACGTATTCTCAACGGAAACTCTATCTTCCATTTATTTTTTTCTTCATTTTACCATCAGAACTTGAGCTTTACAATACTTGAAAATTTCTACATTCATGAAGCATACCTTTTTACAAAAAAAGATGGCATTCCAAAGTTTTCATGGAGTGCCATCTTGCTGAATCAAACTTATTTATGAATATACATTCTCGTCATCTCTTGTATACTGGTCAAGATTTTTTGTAACACTTTGTTCGATAACTACCTATTACCTATAATACGATTATAGTCGTAATAAACACACTTTATTTTGCACTGTTTTTTGCATCAGTTCAATCCGCGGAAGCCTTTTCCAATGATTTCACTTGAATTTACAATGGCAATAAATGCGCCTGGCTGATAGCGCTTTACAAAGTTTCTAAGCTGAACTGCCTGTCCACGCTTCATAACTGACATAATAATCATCTTCTGATTGTGCGTGAAAGCGCCATGTGCTTTATAAACGGTTGCGCTGCGCTTAAGATCCTGGTAAATAAATTCACAAATCGGATCTGGATTATCGCATACAATCAAAAATACCTTACAGCGATTAATACTCTCAATTACGTTATCAATGACAAGTGACTTTGCCAAAAGACCTGTCAGTGAGAACAGACCTGTCTGAATATCAAATACAAAGCAAGATGATATAACAATAACGCAATCCACTAAAAATAGTGCTGTGCCAATTGGCACGCTTGTATATTTCTTTAAGATCATTGCAATGATATCTGTGCCACCGCCAGATGCGCCAATATTGAATAAAATGGCTGCACTAAGCGCCGGAAGAAAGATTGCAAAAATCAGTTCCAGCACTGGCTCTGTCGTTAATGGTGCACTCATAGGAAACAACTTTTCAAGTGCTGACAATCCTACTGATGTTAATACACTGACATAGACTGTCTTGGCACCAAAACTTTTTCCTAAGAATAAAAAGCCCAACACCAGAAGCGCCATATTGATAATAAATGTGTAGGAACTTGCCGATGCTTTGCTCATTGCTGAAAGCACAACAGCAATACCAGTTACTCCTCCAAATGAAAAATTATTTGGAAACTTAAAAAAATACACGCCAACTACTAAAAGCAGTGTCGCCACTGTGATCACGCCATATTCAAATGCCGTTCTCGCAAGCTTCGCCTTCATTTTAAAACTCCCCTATTCTCTTTTGTTATCATTTTTCTCTGCCTGCTATTATAGCATAGGAATTTTGTTTGTCAATTGAAAGCAGCCTGATTTACAGCTTTATAAATCCAGTTAAAATCCCCTGTACAACTTCTGCCCCAACTGCACACCCTGTCGGAATTACCATAGTCAATTGTGATTGTGATAACTGTATGCTCAGCTGCCTCTTCCTCAGAATGACCATCATCCTCATCGCCTGCACCATAAGTGCTGTCCTGTCCTTCTTTATAATAAACAATATCTGCTCCAGCATAAACAGAATCCTCCGTATTCTCGGAAATTGTCTCACCATCGACTAAGATGCCATTATCAGAAAGTTCAATCTTGCACTCCTTGGTCTTTGTTTCTGCGGTGTTAGACGCTTCATCAGTATCTGTGCTCTTTTTTGTATGATCAGAGTATAAAAAAGCAAGGTATTCGCTGTTTGTTAGATTCGTCAAAAATTTGTGTCCTTTTTGTTTATGATATGTGTTCACCATGGCTTTCCTGATAAACACGAATTGTACCGTTTTCTATCACAAGTGCACTGAGCTTTTGACCGTAAACACAGCCAGTATCCATGTTTATACAGCCCTGCTTTGGCAATTCATAAGTTTCTCCTGGAAGCAGTTGAAGCTTTGTGCTATCTGGACTGCGGTATGTTACTTCCTCTGTCTCAGTATGTCCGAAAATGACAAGTTTTCCATCATACTGACGACCATGCGCCATCTCTCGATCCCAGATCAAATCATGCAGAGAATTTTCTTCTGGCTTCTCATGCACCAATCCAGCATGAACAAAAATAGCATCATCATTCTCATAATACGAACACATTTCATAAAACCAACGAAGCTGTTTTTCCAGGTCACAGTGATGCTCCTCAAAGGAATCGAGTGTCGTCTGTCCCTGATTTCGCATCCATCTGGCATAAACCACTTGATCATAAAATGAGTTCATCATCATGTCATCATGATTGCCCAAAATCATAATACAGCGCTCTCCCATCTTGCGCTTCAAGCTGCGAAAGCGATCAAATACACCAAAACTGTAAGGACCACGATCCATCAAATCCCCAAGGCAGATCAGCTTGTCTGTCTCTGGGTCAAATCCTGCCTGTGCCCATACACTTTCAAGTTCCTCTAAGCATCCATGAATATCTGTTACAACAATTGTTTTCATTAGTAGTTTCTACTGCGGCAAGCCGCTCATCCTTTTTATTAATTTTACTTTGAAAAGACAAAAAGTTTCAAAAAATAGAACGATGCCTTTTTATAGTATAATGTAATCACCACAAAAACATTACGAAAGAAGGCATCGCTCTGCGTATAACAGTATACAGTATTTTACAGAAAAAGTAATACCCAAAATTGGAAAAAAGTGAGAAAATTTTTTGGAGAATCCAACCAAGTTCGAAAAATTACTTTTGAAACAGTCGCTGTGCTAAGACCTAACGCATCTGCAACATCCACAATTCGAACCCTATCCTGTTCCATGCTAATTCCCTCTTTTCCTAATCTTGTAATTACATGGTACAACAGAAATATTATTTTTTCAAAGGTTAAACGTGTAACCCATAACAAAATCTGCAGCTATTTTTTGTGATATTTTACTGCAGTTGACATGTCATGTTATGAAAGCACTTTATTGCAATGTTTTCGTTGTTTGCATAAATCCAGACATCATGCAGCAACCTGCAGCTCCCGCGTCTATGACAAGAGGCAGCCTTTGCAGATTCATTCCGCCTATAGCATATACCGGAAGCGGATACTTTTGACATATTTCTCTGACAAACTCCACACCCTTGCCTAGAACACCTTTTTTACACTCTGTCTCAAAAATAGTTCCCAGAATAATCTGTGTAGCACCTCCTGCCATTGCAATTTCTACATCTTCCATGCTGTGGCATGAAATACTGATTTCACAAAAATCTTCTGTTAAAGCTTTCTTTTCTGTCTCTGATAATCCTTTTAGCACAGGAATAGACAGATGAATGTTTTGACATCCTATTTTTCGGGCAATTTCAATCTTAGTATGTAAAAAGAAAGTTATATCTTCTCTCTTGCATAAATCAAAAACTTTTTTTGCCAGACTTTCATAAGCATCATCTGTAAGATCTTTTTCTCTCAAAATCAATGCATGGGGATGCAGCTTTGTTACTTTTTCGAGCTGCTTCAGGAAATCCCCCTGCACAAGATGACGGTTAGTAATTACAATAGTATATTCGTAGTTATTACACATAGAGGTAATCATTCAACACAGGCTGCAGACCTTCCTGTTCCATGTCCTGATACATGGATTCAAAAGAGCGGGAATCGTTAATTTCAAACTGCTCGTCTCCTACATCTGCATCTTTTGTTCCTTCATATTTTTCTTCATGATCACCTATACCTGTTGATACTCCTGCTGATACTTTTGTTGCACAAATTTTTGCAATACCATTTCTGAAATCAGCACTTTCACGACTAGATACTGTAATTCCAACAAAAGGAAGGAACATACGATATGCACATAATACCTGGCAGAGTTCTTTTTCGCCTACATCACGTGGATTGATCTTATCATTATTTACAATAGGACGCAGTCTTGGACAGCTTAGAGAAAGCTCTGCATGCGGATATTTACGGTTTATATAATAAACATGAAGCGCAGTCGCCAGTACATCCTTTCTGAAATCATCAAGCCCCAGAAGAGCAGAAAATCCAGCGCCTCTCATGCCTCCCATCAATGCACGTTCCTGAGAATCAAAACGATACGGCCATACACGCTTATGTCCGAGCAAATGCAGTGTCTCATACTTATCTGCATTATAGGTTTCCTGAAAAACAGTTACATAATCTACGCCGCATTCATGAAGATACTTATACTCATCTACGTTTACCGGATAAATTTCAATTCCGATGTTTTTGAAATATTTCCGAGCAATTTTTACTGCCTCACCAATATATTCCACATCAGAATATTTCCGGCTTTCTCCTGTAAGCAGCAGTATCTCTTCCATTCCAGTTTTGGCTATAACCTGCATTTCATGCTCTATTTCCTGGAAATTTAATTTCTTTCTGCGAATATTGTTATAACAATTGAATCCACAGTAAATGCAGTAATTCTGACAATAATTGGCTATATAAAGTGGTGTAAAAATATAAACAGTGTTTCCAAAATGATTTTTTGTTATCTCTTCTGCTTTTCTTGCCATCTGCTCCAGATACGGTGCTGCAGCAGGTGACAAAAAAGCTTTAAAGTCTTCTATTGAACATGTCTCGTGAGAAAGTGCTCTCTCAATATCAGCTGCAGTGTAGGAATTGTAATCATACTCTCCCATGGCTTTTAACACTTTATCTTTAATGTCTGATTCGATTACCTGCATTCCATCCATGTATTTCATATGGTCAGCACGAAAAGAGGGATCCTGCTCCAAACGATGTTTTCTTTCCAATGCGGAAGGCGGCAGTTGATCACTGTCAATAAAATATACCTGATTTTCTTCATTCATGACTGCAACCTCCTACCGTAAAAATCCTGTTAACGGATCTGATGCGCTTCCGCCCCTTGCAAGCACTCTTCCCATTCCAGTAAGATATGCTTTTCTGCCAGCCTGAATTGCAAGCTTAAAAGCCTCTGCCATATCAGGTATATTCCCTGCTGTTGCAATTGCCGTATTTGCCATAATTGCTGCTGCTCCCATTTCCATTGCTTCACAAGCCTGAGATGGTTTTCCAATTCCTGCATCCACAATAACTGGCAGATCGATCTCATCAATAAGTACCTGAATCATGGCTTTTGTTGCCAGACCTTTATTGCTTCCAATAGGAGCAGCCAGCGGCATTACAGCAGCAGCTCCGGCGTTTTGCAGATCTCTTGCAACATTTAAATCAGGATTCATATACGGCAGAACTACAAATCCTTCCTTTGCCAAAATTTCTGTTGCTTTTATTGTTTCCTGATTATCTGGGAAAAGATATTTAGCATCTCGCATTATCTCTATCTTTACAAAATCACCACAGCCCATTGCACGGCTCAGTCTCGCAATACGAACTGCCTCCTCTGCATTTCGTGCACCGGAAGTATTTGGAAGCAGTGTGACACCCTTTGGAATATAATCCAAAATATTTTCACTTTCCTTGGTATTTGCACGTCTAAGAGCAAGTGTTATGATTTCTGCACCACCCTGCTCTACTGCTGCGTTAATCAGATTCAAATTATATTTTCCTGATCCCAGAATAAAACGACTTTTGAATTCTTTTCCACCTAATATCAGTTTATCTTCCATGTTTGTCTCCTCATTAAACTTTTATTTTTAAGTTTTTATTTCATGCTTCCATAATAAGCTGTATCACTTTATTGGCTTCATGTGCAGCGCAAGCTGCTACTCTCGGAGCCATAAGACCAATTCCCTCACCTACATCTGTATGCTGATCTCCGCACACATAAAGGTGTCTCATTTTTCTGCTCGTCTGTATTTCATTGATATCTCCATATCCAGCCATTCCATTTCCCGATACAACTGTAGTATTGGGACACTGAGTAAGTACTTCCCTTACCAGCATTGCTTTCTGATCTGGTGCGTCAAAAGCTTCACATACAATTGGATATTGCGAAAACAACTCGTGTACATTTCGCTCTGTTACTTTCACAGAACATGACTGATAATTACTATATGGATTAATCTGATATAATATTTCAGGCAGTGCCTGAGCTTTTGGTTTTCCAATATGCTGAATATAGTACATCTGTCTATTTAGATTTGTCACATCTACCACATCATAATCTACAAGTAAAAGCTGACCTACCCCACTTCTTGCAAGCATAACTGCAATATTGGAACCAAGTCCGCCAAGTCCTGCTATGGCAACCTTTGCATTATGCAGCTTTACCTGCATCTCTTTTGGAAACCTTGCATCAAAAGCTTTATCCAATTCGTCTTTTGAAATAAGTTTCTGCATCTCTTTCTGCATTTCAGTCATTATATCAGCCTCCACCAACAAAACTCAGTACTTCAATGGAATCATTTTCCTGAATCACCACATTTTCTAACTGATCTCGCGGAATGATTTCCAGATTTCGTTCTACCACAATCTTTTCCAGTTGGTATCCAGCATCTTTTAAGTATTCCAAGAGATTGATTCCTGCAAGTGCCTTATCTTCTCCATTTATCCTTACCATATGGCTTATCTCCTTTCTTATATTCGGCACCTTTATTAGTAAATTAAAAACAAAAAAAGCGCCGAATGATACAATACAAGTATCATCCGGCGCCTAGTCTGTTCTGCGAAAAGTGGTGCCCCCAGTTCACAAAAAAACAGAGAGCAAAACACACATAACATTATTGTGCAAGACATGTATTTCCCTACGTTGGCATTATCCAAATCAGGTTTCAGGTCAAGACTACCAAGTCTACTCTCAGCCCATCTATTTGAGCTCCCTATTTAGGCATATCATATCGCATTTATTTTGTTTTGTAAAGTATTTCTTCTTCTGTATATTCCTCTATTTCTGTCTTTGTCACCTGCTTGATATTTTGTTTTTTCAGGCGCAGATATACAAATTCTCGAAAAATAGTGTATAACACTGACAACAGCGGAATGAAAACAAGCATTCCAACTATTCCCATAAGATTTCCACCAATCGTAACTGCCGCCAAAACCCATATTGAAGGAAGACCTACAGATTCGCCAACAACATGAGGATATATCAGATTTCCCTCAATCTGCTGCAGCACAAGAAATACTATTACGAATAAAATTGCCTGTTGTGGGTTTACCATAAAGATTAAAAATTTTCTTTCTGAAAAAGAATATAGCAGGCAAAAGAGAACGCAATGAAAAAGGTCGCTACTCCACTGACTAGGGAACCCACTATTGTCCGTGTAAGCTGCAGAATCACACCGAACATCACCAATGCGATCACACCAACTACTAATCACAAACGTATACACGTCTTTCACAAAGTGCTTTTTCTTCTATATCTTACTATCTTTTTCTTGATTTTTATTTTTTGTTGCTCCGCAACTTGAGCAGGTATATCTGGTTGTCACTGTCTCATCCCATGCATCCTGCTTCCATATGAATCGGAATCCCTCCATTCCTTGCGATTTTCCAAACCCTTAAAGATTCTTTACAAATAGCGCTCGAATGGCATTGAGAACGGCAATAATCATTACGCCTACATCTGCAAATACCGCCAGCCACATACTTGCCAGCCCCAAGGCTACCAAGACGAGGCAGATCAGCTTAATACCAATAGCAAAAACGATGTTCTGGTAGACAATTCCCAGACACTTACGACTGATCTTAATCGCCTTGGAAATCTGCATGGGGTCATCATCCATTAGGATTACATCAGCAGCCTCAATGGCGGCGTCAGAACCCATGGCACCCATTGCGATACCGATGTCTGCCCGGCGGAGTACCGGGGCGTCGTTGATGCCATCTCCTACGAAAGTCAGCTTTTCCTTTTCCGATTTGATCTGAATCATCTCTTCTACTTTCTCTACCTTATCAGCAGGCAGCAGTTCGCTGTAGACCTCATCCAAGCCAAGAGCGGAGGCTACACTGTCAGCCACCTTTTTGGCATCACCGGTGAGCATCACAGTCTTGCGAACCCCAGCCGACTTTAATGCCTGGATGGCTTCCTTGGAGTGAGGCTTCACGATATCGGAAATAACAATGTGTCCGGCATATTTCCCGTCAACCGCCATGTGAATGATGGTGCCTACGCTGTGGCACGGAATAGATTGAACGCCAAGACGATTCATGAGCTTGTCGTTACCAGCTGCCACCTGATGACCGTCCACCGTTGCGATGACACCGTTGCCGCTGAGTTCCTGAATGTCAGTCACCCGGCTACGGTCGATTTCCATACCGTAGGCTTTCTGCAAACTCTTGCTGATGGGGTGGCTAGAGGCACTTTCTGCCAGAGCAGCATATTCCACCAACTTACGCTTATCCATCTCATTGTGATGGATCGCATTCACCTCAAATACACCCTGAGTCAGTGTGCCGGTCTTGTCAAAAACTACAATCTTAGCCTGTGACAGGGTCTCCAGATAGTTGGAACCTTTGACCAGCACACCAGCCTTACTGGCTCCGCCAATTCCTGCAAAGAAGGACAGAGGAATGGAAATGACCAGAGCGCATGGGCAGCTGGCAACAAGGAAGGTCAGTGCCCGGTATACCCAGGTTTCCCAGCCAGCTGGAAGACCCAAGGCGAACATCCGCACCAGCGGCGGAAGCACAGCCAACGCTAACGCTGCATAGCAAACAGCCGGGGTATAAATTTTCGCAAAACGGGAGATAAAATCCTCCGACTTCGATTTTCGGGAGGAAGCATTTTCCACCAAGTCCAAGATTTTTGAGACCGTAGACTCACCAAATTCCTTGGTAGTCTGTATATGAAGCAGTCCGGTCATGTTAATGCAGCCAGAGATGATCTCATCGCCAGTCTTGACCTCACGAGGCAAACTTTCGCCGGTGAGGGCGGCAGTGTTCAGAGTGGATTCTCCCTGCACCACGGTACCGTCAATGGGAACTTTCTCGCCAGGCTGTACCACGATGATGGTGCCGATACCCACCTCGTCTGGGTCTACTTGTTCGAGCTTGCCATCCCGTTCAATGTTAGCGTAGTCTGGACGGATGTCCATGAGTTCGCTTATGTTGCGGCGAGATTTGCCAACAGCATAGGACTGGAACCATTCGCCTACCTGATAGAACAGCATAACTGCAATGGATTCCAGATAATCACCGTTTTCGTAGACAGCCAGAGCCAAAGCACCAATGGTGGCAACCGCCATCAAGAAGTTCTCGTCAAAGACCTGGCCATTGCGGATACCTTTATACGCTTTTCTCAGAATATCATAACCAATAATGAGATAGTCTACCAAATACAGCGCCAATCGTACCCAGCGCCCGGCTGCCCCAAGCTGGTCAAAAATGGTGGAACCCAAAGTTTGTAACACCAACAGTAATACCGTGGCAGTCAGGATTCTTCCCAACATGATTTTCTGTTTCTTTGTCATGCCGCTGTTGGGCCGCTGGCCAATCAATAGAAGAATAATTGATAATATGGCTACCACAATCAGCAAGCTGCTTTCAATCATTTCTTGCATACCACTTGTTCCTTTCTATAATTTGCTTATTTATTTGTTAAAAAATGCCCCTTCCGCCCGTAGCGTCTGGGGCACCTGTGTGGAATGGAGCCTTACAGAAAGATCTCGCAGTCAGGCTCCACCTTCTTGCAAGCCTTCTGCACAGCATCCATCACGCTGTCCGGCTCCTGACCTTCAGCGAATTCCACAATCATCTTCTGGGTCATGAAGTTCACAGTAGCGCTCTGTACGCCGCTGGTCTTGCGGGCTGCGTCCTCCATCAGGTTGGCGCAATTAGCGCAGTCTACTTCGATCTTATAAGTTTTTTTCATTTTGGAAAACTCCTCTCTTAATTTGTTCCTGTTGTCATAACAATTAAATTGTTGTTTAATTGTATCCTCATCATACTTAGTTAAACTGACTTTGTCAACGCTTTGAAAGCACATCCTGCCATTTGGGAAAAGGGTTCTTCTGTTTGGGCAAAATGTATCTTTTATCGGCACATTCCAGTACCTTGATAAGGGCAACCAGAACACTTTCCCTTTTCGAAAACAATTATTTAATCGTTCCGTCTGCATTGTAGAGTGGGGAAAATCGAAAAGCAATGGACGGAGTACAAATCCTTTCAGGAAGGATAAGAAAACTTCTAAATAGGTAAACAGTGTTAAAAAAGGTCCTGACATTGAAGCACAGCTCCATGTCAGAAACCATTTATTTCACAAATTATTTTTTGGTGTTGCGTCGCCCGCTGTTTTCCGAGCCACGCACTTCCTCATGGTAAAAGTAATTCACAATGACCGGGTG
>OCHA01000215.1_pt1 | contig 81983 bp, 78 predicted proteins | sample 1538591 | NCBI WGS metagenome assembly OCHA01 (sample SAMN04571710, study PRJEB22368) | human gut metagenome | biome: human gut; material: stool | host: Homo sapiens | place: Luxembourg | collected 2012-09-06 | reverse complement strand
TCAAAAGTCCATAGTATCTGAATTGTATTGAACCACGATATTAAAAGAAAGGAAACATGTGATAATTAACTTCTTAATTATCATACAAGGTATATATGAAGATAGTTAAAGATTATAGAGATAACAAAGAATTAAGAGACAGCTTTAATGAACTGGCGAAGAAAGTTTTCAATCTTTCATTTGAGGAATGGTATCAAAATGGATTTTGGAAAGAGAACTACAATCCGGTTTCCATTGTTATTGAGGGAAAAGTGGTTTCTAATGTTTCAGTGAATAAGTGTAATATGAATTACAACGGAAATATTTTAAAACTTCTTCAACTAGGAACTGTTATGACTGCTCCGGAATATAGAGGAAACGGTTATGTAAGAATATTAATGGATGAAATAATGAAAGAATATGAGGGTAAGGTAGATGGAATATATTTGTATGCAAATGATTCTGTACTCGATTTCTATCCTAAGTTTGGTTTTGTCACAAAACCGGAATTCCAGTATAGTAAGCATGTTATAAACACTGCAACAGATGTGACAGAGAATATTCCAATGGAAACATCTGAAGATTGGGTAAAGATGGTAGATATTATAAAAACCAGGCCGCAGTGTGGTAACATGACAATGAATGGAAATGAAGGACTGTTCATGTTTTATTTATCACAGTTCATGAAAGAAAATGTTTATTACGTCAATAGTATAGATACATACGTTGTGGCAGAAGTATATGGAGATACTCTTATGTTGTATGCTATTTTCGGAGAAGCATCTATTGATGACGTGATTACATCTTTTGGAAGTAATATTAGCAATGTAATCTTATTTTTTACACCTATAGATAAAACTGGTTATGAAGAAAAGAAGGTTGATGAAGAAGATACAACGTTCTTTGTTAAGGGAAAAGCATTTGAATTATTAGGTGATTACAAGTTTATGTTACAGGCAATTACTCACGCATAAATAGTAATGTAATTAAAAAAACTGGTGATAAGTTTATGCGGAATAGATGATAATAAAAAACTAGAAAAGAACGAGTCTTAAAAAATAAAAAATAGGGAATTTTAAATGTAAATTATTAAAAAATCCAGAAAGGAAAAATATGAAGTCTATATTAAATATTATTAGTTATCTTGTGGTTTCATTATTAGTTGCTGTATATTGTGCGTACATACAAAGTAAATCATCATACAACATGTCTATTGTATATGTGTATTGTTTTTACAATGTGATAATGGCGGTAAAAAAATGGTATGTAAAAAAATAGTTCAGTGACAATGTAGATGTTTTTGTGCATTTGTAAATACATATCATCTGTTTTTTCTTAAGAAAAGCAGTTTATAATAAGCATAAACCTAAAGTTATTTACACTACCGCTACCTTTATGTTACTATTCAGGCAACATATTTATGGAGAGGTGAAAACACATGATTAGAAATAAAAAGGTACTGGGTATAATTGTTCTTGCAGTAATTGTGGTTGCAATTGGTATCACAATATTTGTTACGAATAAAGATGGAGGCAAGGGAGGACTGACGGTATTTGAGGTAAACAGCTCCAGGATTGTTATTACAGGCAATGACAAAAATATAACTCTGACTAATGATGAAAAATCGGAATTTACCAGGTTGATTAAGAAAATTGTAAATGAAAATAATACAATAAAAGGTGATATTTCTGAAGAAAATTATGACTTTAAGATTGATTTTGACAATGGTTATGCTGCGTATATATTGCAGGATGAAAAGGAATTATTGTTTGAAGGTGATGTGAAAAAAATTGAGGAAGATGACATGACCAAATTGAATAAATATATTTCCAAAATGAAATAAATTAATTAAAGTGGCGGAACGTCTTTATACAGGTTGTGGATTTCAATTTGTGGAAGCTAAAAATATGTATTACGAAGATACAGGCTGGACAGAGTATAAAATGTTTGAATTGAATTTGTAAGTATGATTTGTAGAATCATATAAAAGACAGGAGAAAAAATGAAAGTATTACTAGGAACAACAAATCCTTCAAAAGTAAAAAGATTTTCTGAGCTTTTAGCTAATTGCAACATAGAATTTATTACTTTAAAGGAGCTTGAGATATCACAGGAACCGGAAGAAGTAGGAAAAACACCTGAGGAAAATGCCGTATGTAAAGCAAAATTTTACGGACAGTATTTTGATGCTGTTATTTGTAATGACTCAGGTTTATATTTTGAGGAACTTGATTTAGATGATAAGCGACAGCCGGGGCTTAATGTTAGAACACCAATGGGGATGGAAAGGTTGTCAGATGAAGAAATGATAAAATATTATTCTAAGCTGGTATCAGACCTTGGAGGAAAAGTGTCTGCCTATTATCTTGATGGAATAGCAGTGTATAACAAGGGAATTATTTCGTCCTTTATGGATAAAGATGCAGCCAAAGAAACAGGGGCATTTTATATGGTAGATAAAGCATCACCTAAAAGATTTCCGGGATGGCCTCTTGATTCAATATCCGTAAGCAGGGAGACGGGGAAATATTTTGTTGATGGAACTGATACTGATAGCAAAGAAAATGTAATTTATGGAGAATACAAAAAGAGAGTAGTGGAATTTTTAAAGAATGCACTGAATATTAAATAATAATATAGCAGGTAGAGTGAAAAATAACTGTTATAATCAGCGATAAATGGTGAAAATTACGACGTAGGAATGTTGATAAATATTAAATTTAGGTATTACATTAAATAGAAAAATATGTTATACTTCCCTAGCAATTTTATTATGGTTATTATTGGAAACGCACAATCCTCCGGGATGATAACGAACAACACATTAGTTATAAGTTATCGATAGGAGGATTTTTTATGCCAAAAAACAAATTTCAGGATGTAATATTTACAATTATTATGGCTACAATGATGGTTTATGGAATGGTTGTGTATAATGTAGCACTTAATACATGCAGTGTAACAGGGCAAACATTTATTAGTGCAACCCATGAATTGCCAATTATGGTGCCTGTGGCTTTTGTATTAGAATTTTTCGTAGTGGGGAAAATAGCTAAAATATTAGCCTTTACTGTGATGAAAACAAGCGACAGACCACAGATTATAACATATGCAATTTCAATTTGCATTTGTTGTATAATGTGTCCAATAATGAGTTTGGTTGCTACCATACTGTTTAAGGAAACAAAAAGCTTTGGGACATGGATACAGACATGGGCAATGAATTTCCCAATGGCAATATGTTATCAGATGTTTTATTGTGGTCCTTTTGTAAGGCTTATATTTAGAATGATTTTTCGTGAAAAAAATTACGAATCATAAAAATAATGGCTTTACATAAAGATTGTTTACAATCAGAAACCCATGACGAAGGAAAAAATCCGAATCCTATGCAAAAGGAATGTCGTGGATAAAAACAAATGTTAAATTAGTTATGGATGAGTCAGATGAAACCATCGCTGACTTAATAACTGACGGATGTAATATGGGCGTTAAATCTTTGAATGAATATCTTAATCAGTACAAAGCCGCTGATGAGAAGACTAAAGATATTGCAAAACGCTTAGTTAATATAGAAGAGAGTTTTGCCATTGACATAAGAAAATATTTATAGTATTTTAAGCAAAAAGATAAAATATAAAGAAAGGCAAATCTTGAAAAAGGACAATAAATTAAAGAAACAAAGGATTATAATAGCAATTGTTTTTATAATAATTATTGGCTATGTGGGAGTATACTTAAAGGGCGTTCCCTGTATTATTAAATATTTCACAGGTGTTTCATGCTTAGGTTGCGGAATGACCAGGGCATGGTTAGCAGCGCTAAAATTAGATTTTTCAATGGCATTTTATCATCATCCGTTATTTTTTATGCCGGTGGTGATTTTAATTATTATACTAAATAGAAAAAGACTAAAGCCAAAAGCTTTGTCGGGTATTATATGGACTGTGCTGATTTTATTTGGCTTAGTCTACATATATAGGATGTTTACACCTAATGGCATAGTGGTTTTTCAGCTGGAAAAGGGGCTGTTATATAAAATATTTAATAAATGAAGTTGCTTATTTTGGTATGTAGAATGGCAATTTATACTTTGGATGATTTCATTAAAATATGTTGGTAGAAATGATTTTACCAGCATATTTTTTTATGTAAAATCATAAGAATAAAAAATGTAGGAAATTACTCCATATAACACTTTTGTGTGATGTGGGGGAAGGTTTACCTATGTTATTATTTTATTAACACCACAATTATTGGAAGGAGAGTGAACATTATGAAAGAAAAAATAGTTGCAATTATATTATCACTTACAATGATAATAGGTTTAGGTGGAACAATGCATACACCTGCAAATGCAGCAGAAACAAAGTCAGTATCAAAGCAGGTTAATGACATTTTAGATGCAAAAAATGCAGATGTTACGGCTAATTTTCAGGCAAATGTAAAGGGAGAGGAAGTAGCTGAACAGCTTTATAGAACTTTTAGACAGTTAGTTTTTGATTATAACAGTGATTATGGTTCATATGAAGATGGAAAATTGGTTTTAACTAAAGAAGGTGAAGCATTTTACAACCGGATGCTTAAATTAGGCATTGCATCAGGTTTAAATGAAGATGGCGAACCTATTGGAGCAGATGTTTTAGACTTAAAGGGAACAGTAAAATCATCAGTTATTGATTCACAGAATTTTAATTTAGATTTATATCTTCAGCTTGCAAAAGGAAAAAATGCAAAGGCAATTTCATTAAATTATAACAATGGAAAAATTAAAATTAATTTAGGTACATTAGTTTCATTTGTGAAGGAATATACAGGAAGAACTGTTAATGATATTTATGATGCACTGGAGATGCCTGCCATAGAAGAGCTTACACTTAATGGAATAAACGAATTAAATAAATACTTAAAGTCAGAACTTGGAATTCGTGAAGTATTATCTTATACAGTGTATACAGAGGAAGATGGTGAAGACGTGGCTGATAAAATAGGATGTATTAAAGATGTGAATTATGGAGAAAAAATGTATCCAAACTTTAACATATCCAGTGAGCAGTTAATGAGTACAGGTAAAGATTTATTGGCATTGGTTCTTAATACAGCTGACTATACTCTTGGTAAATTTGAAACAAAGTCAGGTACAAAATCAACTATTAGTGTAACAGAAAAAAATGCGACAGAGTTAATCAAGAGACTTAGTCTGGCATTAGGAAACAATGCGGAAGTTATAATAAATAGTGCAGCAGATAGATTGTTTGCATTACCTGGATTTGATGAAGTAGCTAAATCATATCCAAAGGGATACTTAGATGCAGTGAAGAAAGAAATGGTTTTCCAGGTTAAAAGTATATCCAGAAACTTAGATGCCTTAACAAAGGAAGAAGAAGTGAAGGATAAGGGAGGAAACATAATTAAGTACATTCCAATTGAACAAGCAATTGAAATGAACAAAGTCAAGGCATCTGCTAATTTTACTGCTGACACTAAGGGTAAAAAAGGTTCAAGAGATGCACTGTTTACAGGAAGTATTAAATTCGCATCAGGAGAGGGTAAAGAGGCTACATCTGTAGATATTTCATTTGATGTATCAGTTAAGGAAAAAGGAACAAAGAGTAACGATACAAAAACTTCTGTTAAGAAAGTTAAAAAGGGAGATATTGTAAAGGCTAAAAGTGGTACTTATGTAGTTACATCAACATCAAAGAAAACTGTTTCTCTTAAGGCAGCTAAAAATAAAAAGACTGTAAAAATTCCTGCAACAGTAACAATTGGTAAAGATAAATACAAGGTTACTGCAATTGGGAAAAAGGCATTTAAGAATTGCAACAAAACAAAGAAAGTAGTAATTGGAAAAAATATTGAAAAGATTGGAAAGAAGGCATTTAGCGGAATTAACAAAAAAGCTACAATTAAGTGTCCTAAGAAATCTTTAAAGAAGTATAAAAAAATGATTATGAAAAAATCTACAGGGTACAAAAAGACTATGACAGTTAAATAATCGTTAGTAAATAAAGTTGTAATCCCGGTCATTGGTGGTGTATGTGACCGGGGTTATTTTATGTAAAAATAGAAATAGTAAATGCACATACGTAGTTAATAACTGCATAAATGTATAGTGATTTATATAGATGTAAGTGGTGGAAATGTATATGAAACTTATATTGAAACGAAAAAAAGTGAAGAGTTTAGTAGTCTTGTGTACAATTGGAAAAGTGAATTTGAAAAGTTTGCTCCGACCCTTAATGTTTCCATGGTTGTTGGAACGGCAGAAGAGAGAAAACAGGTTAAGTGAACTCTGGAGCGAATTTGACTATCTTATGCCGGGGCTTCATTTAATAAAGAGGAACTTCTGGAGTTATTGTCATAAAGATGTATTGCAAAAGAGTTTCAATGGAGTTACCATAAAATATACGGTATTAAGGTATAAAAGTACCGTTACAGGAGAAAGAACAATGATTAATAATATTGAATTAAGAAGATACGAAGTAAGGGATATTCCTGAAATGGTTAATATTTGGAATGAAGTTGTTAAGGAGGGAAATGCTTTCCCACAGGAAGATTTACTGACAGAAGAAAAGGGTAAGATATTCTTTGAGAGACAGAGCTATTGTGGAGTAGCAGTAAACAAAGACACAGGAAAAATACTGGGAATGTATATTTTGCATCCTAATAATGTTGGGAGGTGTGGACATATTGCTAATGCAAGTTTTGCAGTTTCATCAGAAAGCAGAGGACTTCATATTGGTGAAAAAATGGTGCGTGACTGCATACAACAGGCACACAGGGAGCAGTTTAAAATTCTCCAGTTTAATGCAGTAGTGGAATCAAATATGCATGCAATACATTTATATGAGCGAATTGGCTTCAAGCAGCTGGGAGTCATTCCCAATGGCTTCAAGGTGGATGAAGGAAAATATGAAAATATATGTGTGTACTATATAGAAGTGTAGTGGTGGGAAAAATACAATGAAAGTAATAACATTAATTGAGGACACCCCGGAGGAGATGGAGTGTGATTTTGAACATGGTTTGGCATTATATATTGAAATTCAACAGTATAAATTGTTATTTGATACGGGAGCCACAGGCAGATTTGTGGGAAATGCCGCAAAATTAGGAATTGATTTAAATGAAATTGACAAGGTTATTATAAGTCATGGGCATTATGATCACGCAGGTGGTTTGCTTAAATTTTGTGAGATAAACAATCATGCACAAATTTATATGCAAAAAAATGCAACAGAGGAATGCTATTACAAAGACACATATATAGGAATAGATAACAGAATATTGAATTTGCCGCAGCTTAAATTAGTAGATGGAAGCTATAAAATAGATGATAATTTATATTTGCTTTCTAATGTACCCACAGAAAAGAGAAATATAAAATTTCTAAGAAAAGTGGATGGAAAAATTACAGAAGATGATTTTTCCCATGAGCAAAGCCTTGTAATATGTACAAAGAAGGGAAATGCCCTTATATCAGGGTGTGCACATTGTGGAATTATAAATATTTTAGAGGCATATAAGAAGAAATTTGCCAATGAGCCAATGGTAGTAATCAGTGGCTTTCATATGTTTAAAAACGGTGGGTATACTAAAGAAGAAATAGCAAATATAGAGTCTATTGCAAAAAAATTAAACAAGATGTACACTATTTTTTATACCGGGCATTGTACAGGGGATAAAGCTTATGAGATAATGCATAAAATTATGAAAGATAAATTAAAAGCCATTCACACAGGAAAAATAGTGGAAATTAAAGAGTGATTATAAGAAAAAGGCTTCCAGCCGGGAGGTAGAACAATTAGAAATCTGGGATATCATTTAGAATCCCTTGCAATTGTAGACGGGATGAATGCAGATACCGGAGAGATAGAGTTCAGGCAACAGTAGAAAAATAAATATATGTAAAACGTAATACTATAAAATAAAACAGGAGGCAGTATGTGTACCGCAGCAACATATAAAACAAAGGATTTTTATTTTGGAAGAACATTGGACTATGAGTTTTCATATGGCGATGAAATTGCCATAACTCCGAGAAATTATCCAATTAATTTTAGACATACAAAGGCTTTAGATAATCACTATGCCATAATGGGCATGGCGTATGTTGTAGGGGAGTATCCTCTATATTATGATGCAATTAATGAGAAAGGTCTTGGAATGGCAGGGCTTAATTTTGTTGGAAATGCCATGTATCAGGAAGTTAAGGAAAATGAAACCAATGTGGCTCAGTTTGAGTTTATTATGTGGATTTTGGCACAATACTCCAATGTAGATGAGGCAAGGGAGGCGCTGTCCCATATGAATCTGGTGGCAACACCTTTTAGTGAGCAGTTGCCTTCTGCACAGCTTCATTGGATAATTGCAGATGAAAAGAGCTCAATTACAGTGGAATGCATGGCAGACGGACTTCATATATATGACAATCCCGTGGGAGTTCTTACCAACAATCCACCCTTTGATCAGCAGATGTTTATGCTAAACAATTATATGAATTTATCTCCTAAACAGCCTGAAAATAAGTTTTCAAAGGATTTGGATTTTAATGCCTACAGTCGTGGAATGGGAGCTTTGGGGCTTCCGGGGGATTTGTCATCAGCTTCAAGATTTGCCAAGGTTGCCTTTACCAAAATGAATTCCGTATCAGGAGATGGCGAAGAGGAAAGTGTCAGTCAGTTCTTCCATATTCTAGGCTCTGTTGACCAGCAAAGGGGATGCTGTGAAGTGGAAGAAGGCAAGTATGAGATAACAATTTATACTTCATGCTGCAATGCAACCAAGGGGATTTATTACTATACAACCTATAACAATCATCAGATTACCGCAGTGGACATGCACAGGGAAAAATTAGATGGGGATAAGTTAGTACGGTATCCGTTAATTACAGGAGAGCAGATAAATTATCAGAATTAACTAATTAAATCTAACACATTTGCTAAAATATATATAGCGACCTTCCGGGGAAAATGGTATAATTACTGTTATATAAATTATGAGTTTCGGATAAAATCGAATAGGGAGGTGCTAGTTATGATTCTTACATTTTTAGGAGCAGACCATGAAGTTACAGGAAGCTGTCATTTTATTCAGGTTGGTGACAAAAAGGTACTTGTGGATTGTGGAATGGAGCAGGGAAAGGATATTTATGTAAACCAGGAACTGCCGGTTTTAGCAGGAGAAATCGATTACATTTTTCTTACCCATGCCCATATTGACCATTCAGGTCTTATTCCACTGATGGTGAAACAGGGATTTAAAGGACAGGTGTTTGCTACCAGAGCTACCTGTGATTTGTGCAACATAATGCTTCGTGATAGTGCACATATTCAGGAGTTTGAGGCAGAATGGAGAAACAGAAAGGCAAAGAGGTCTGGTGAGGCACCTTATGAACCCATATACACTATGGATGATGCTGTGGCAGCCTGCGAGTTGTTAGTTCCGGTGGACTATGACTGTATGGTGAAAATCTGCGATGAAATCTCCGTGAGGTACGAGGATGCAGGACATTTGCTAGGTTCTGCCAGCATTAAGATGTTTTTAACTGAGGGAGAGGAAAAGAGAACAATTATTTTTTCAGGGGATGTTGGAAATATTAATAAACCTATTATTAAAGATCCTACACCTATGGATGGTGCTGACTATGTTCTTATTGAATCAACTTATGGTGACAGATTACACGGAGACAGACCGGATTATGTGGGAGCTCTTGCCAGAATACTAAATGAAACCTTTGAGAGAGGTGGAAATGTAGTTATTCCGTCTTTTGCTGTAGGCAGAACTCAGGAAATGCTATATTTCTTAAGAATTATAAAAAAAGAAAACATGGTTCCCGGATTCCCTCATTTTCAGGTTTATGTTGACAGTCCTTTAGCGGTGGAAGCTACAAACGTGTTTAACAATAATATAATAGACTGTTTTGATGATGAAACCATGGAACTTATAAATCAGGGAATTAACCCACTGAGATTTGAGGGATTAAATGTTTCCGTAACAACTCAGGATTCCATTGCCATCAATGAAGATATGAAACCAAAGGTTATTTTATCGGCATCAGGAATGTGTGAAGCCGGCAGAATCAGACATCATTTGAAGCATAACCTTTGGAGGGAAGAGTGTACTGTTTTGTTTGTGGGATATCAGGCAGTAGGTACTCTTGGAAGGTCACTTCTTGAAGGCGCTAAGTCAGTAAAACTTTTTGGTGAGGAAATTGCAGTAAATGCCCACATTGAAAATTTAAAGGGAGTAAGTGGTCATGCAGATCAAAAAGGACTGATTAACTGGATGGAATCCATGATGAAAAAGCCGGATAAGGTGTTTGTCGTTCATGGAGAAGATCAGGTGTGTGATACTTTTGCAGAACTGTTAAGCAAACAGCATGGTTATGATACATATGCTCCATATAGTGGAACAGAGTTTGATTTAATATCCGGTGAGTTGATTAAAGAAGGTATTCCACAACGAATCGCTGAGAAGGCAAAGAAACGCAGGGCTAATGGAATTTACGACAACCTTGTATCAGCAGGTAACCGTCTTATGGCTGTTATTAAGAGAAATGAAGGTGGAACCAATAAAGATTTGGCAAGATTCACCAGTCAGATACAGTCTCTATGCGATAAGTGGGACAGATAAAACAGAAATTTAGAGAAGATATATAAATAGGCAGTTAGAATGTGATTTGAACACGTTCTGACTGCCTGTTTTGCTGTTGCTTGTTTAACTACAGTGTTTCATATTTTCTGATTACACCTAATCCAATAGGATGTGGGCCGGTATGTACGCCGGATACGATACCAATGGCAACATTGGTTTCAGAATTAAGTTTAACTCCAAGAGTTTCCTCTACATCATTCATAAAGCTGACACCTTCTGTTTTGTCATATCCGTATCCTACGGAAACCACGAAATTGTCTTTTCCGTTTTCATCAAGATAAGCCTTAGCTGTTGATAAAACCTTAGCCTTAAGTTTATTTCTGTTTCGTCCGATACCCCCAAGGCTGATATCTCCATCTTTCATTATAATAACAGGTTTAACGTCGATTTTGCTGGCAATAGATGCAAGCTTACCGATACGACCACCCATTTTTAAATAGTCAAGAGAACCTACTGTAAAGAAAATACGGGCGCTTGCCATTAATGGCTCTAATTTCTTTAAAGAATCTTCAAAGGAAATTCCTGCATCACGCATTCTAACCATCTGGTCAATAATAAGAGCCTGAGTTACGGTATTTTGCTTAGAATCAATAACAGTAATGTTAGCATCAGGATTTTCTTCCTCAATCATTTCCTTTGCATTCATTGCTGAGTTATAAGAACCACTGAAAATAAGAGTAATGGTAAAGCAAACAACAGGAATACCCTTGTCAGTAAATTCCTTAAAAGCATTGTAATAGCTGTCAACACTTGGAAGGGAAGTTTTAGGGTAAACTCCCGGATTTGAAACCATTCTCTCATAACATTCATCTCTTGAAATATCTATGGAATCCCTGCAATATGTCTCTCCATCAAATGAAACTGAAAGAGGAACTATTGTAATATCGTGTTCTGCAATATATTTTTTTGACAAATCACAGGCACTGTCACTAATTATCTTATACATAGACTTGTAAAACTCCTTAACATAGTATTTAATACTACATAGTATATCATATAAAAAACATTAATCAATATTATTTTTATCAAAAAACAAAATTTTACCACATAAGTTGTAAGATATATGCTAAAATGGAGAAAAAGTTTTTATAAGTGAGGAAGGGAAAGTGAATAAAATCAAATCATTATTACAGTATCAAAAAGAAATCATTGAAGGTTTCTTTGTAAGTGCAGTAGGAAGTTGGGCGTTATGTTCAATAATACGAGGGGCATACAGGCACATTAATGATGTAAATTTTGGAGGAACCACTAATATTGCCGTTGTCATATGTCTATTTGTGATAGGTATGGCACTTATGGCCATGCTTTATATACATAAGGATTCCATGGCAAAACTGGCTATGTTTGCTTTTGTGTATCTTTTTGTAATTTTGTGCGCATGTCAGGGATATTCCGTTTCATGGGGAGATGCATCATATTATAACCGGATTGGAAATGTATGTTTCCAAACAGTGTTGTGTGTCATTGCAGTTTTGGCATTTATGTATGTGAAAGAGGATATTTTTAATATTTTTGCTAAAATTCATTTAACTAAAAAAGAAACATGGATTGTTGTAGCTGTAATTGGTGTTTTGTTCTTTGCCTTTATAGGAGTGGTTACGGTATACAGATATCTTACATATAGCAATTCAACATTTGATTTTGGTATATTTGCTCAAATGTATGAATATATGAAGCAAAAAGGAACCATCAGCACTACAGTAGAGAGAAATAAATTGCTTTCACATTTTGCAGTGCATTTTTCACCTATATTTTATATAGCGCTTCCAATATATTTTATATTTGATAACGCCATAACAGTTCAGCTTATACAGGCATTTATGGTTGCCATTCCTGTTATACCAATATTATTACTTTGTAAACATCACAAGTTATCTAACCAGATGGCAATTGCAGTTTCACTGATATATGTTTTATATCCGGCAACAGCAGGTGGAACATTTTATGATATTCACGAAAACTGCTTTATAACATTTTTTCTGTTAATGTTAGCCTGGGCAGTTGAAAAAAAGAAGAACGTTGCAGCTGTTATATTTGCAATTTTGTCATTGATGGTTAAGGAAGATGCACCGGTTTATGTGTTTATATTGGGGATATTCTTCCTGTTTTCAAAGAAGGATAAAAAACGTGGTGTTATTCTTATTGTGGCATCAGCAATTTACTTCGCTATGGCAACAGCCATAGTAAACAGCTATGGTCTTGGAATACAGGAATATAGATTTGGAAATTTATACTTTACTCAGGATGGAGGTCTTATTCAGGTATTTGAGACGCTTTTGGCTAATCCGGGTTATGCCATCAGTCAGATTATAAGAAACACAAATGATAACTCAATGGATAAAATCGGATATATCATTTCCATGCTTGTTCCTGTAGCAGCAGTGCTTTTTACAACAGGAAAGAAGTATTCAAGATATATATTACTTCTTCCGTTTATAATCATTAATTTATTGCCGACATATTTATATATGCATGATATAACATTCCAATACGATTTTAGTGTTATAGCACTTATGATGTATGCAATTATATTAAACATAGCAGATATGGATATAAACAGGGCAAAGAAACTGGCAACTGTTTCGGTAATATGTACCAGTGTAATGTTTATGGGAAGCATTTACCAGAAGGCACCGTATTATGTATCAAGATATAATGCGGATAAGGCTACATATCAGGGACTTAACAAGGCACTGGACATGGTTCCGGAGGATGCTTCAGTATGTGCATCAGGATTTTTGGTACCACATTTGTCAAAGAACCTTATTTTATATGATCAGAATCATCTTGAAAGTGACATATATACTGATTATCTGGTAGTGGATGCAAGATATGATACTGAAAAAGAGAAGTTTAGCAATATTATTGCTTCAGGCAAGTATGAAGTGGTGTATAATGTGGACGGATTAATAACAATTTACAAAAGAACTTCAAATTAAAAGTTAGAACACATCTCTTTATATTGAAAGGGATGTGTTTTTTTGCTATACTTTTACATGGATTTTTATGCCTTTTAAAGGTAAATATATAAGAAAGAGGATTTATAGGTGTCAATACTCATAAAAAACGGACGGGTTCTTAATCCATCAGAAAATCTTGACAGTGTTATGGATATTCTGATTGATAAGGGAGTCATAGTAAAAAAAGCTTCACATATTGAAAATGAAGCAAATCAGATTATAGATGCTAAAGGCTGTTATGTAATGCCGGGACTTATAGATTTGCATGTGCATTTCAGAGATCCGGGATTAACATATAAAGAAGATATAGAAACAGGAAGCAGGGCAGCTGCTAAAGGTGGATTTACTACCGTATGCTGCATGCCGAATACAAAACCTGTAGTAGATTCGCCGGAAACAGTTAAATACATTATAGATAAGGGAAAAGCCGTAGGGCTTACCAATGTGCTTCCTGTAGGAGCAGTTACCAAAAACATGGCAGGAGTTGAAATTACAGATGTAGAGGAACTAAAGGCAGCTGGGATTTGTGCCATAAGTGAAGATGGAAAGTCTGTTATGAATTCCGGTGTATACAGAAAAGCAATGAAAAATGCTAAACAAGCGGGTATTCCGGTTTTGGCGCATTGTGAAGACATAAACCTTGTAGAAGGCGGAGTTATTAACTTAGGAGATAAGTCCAAGGAGTTAGGCGTTAAGGGAATAAGCAATGCAGTGGAAGATGTTATAGCCTTAAGAGATATTCTTTTAGCAAAGGAAACAGGTGCTAAATTGCATTTATGCCATTGTTCCACAAAAGACAGCGTGGAAATGGTAAGACGTGCTAAGGAAGAGGGAGTAAAGGTTACCGCAGAGGTGTGTCCTCATCATTTTTCCATGTGCAGTGATGATATTACTTCTAATGATGCTAATTTCAAAATGAACCCTCCTCTTAGAACAAGAGAGGATATGGAAGCATTAATAAAGGGATTAAGCGATGATGTAATGGATGTTATTTCCACAGACCATGCTCCCCACAGTGCAGAGGAAAAGGCGAAGGATTTAGAGCATGCACCTTTTGGAATCGTGGGGCTTGAAACATCTGTGGCACTTACCATAACCAATCTGGTAAAAAAAGGACATATTACACCCCTTCAAATGGTTGCAAAAATGAGTTACAACCCTGCAAAGGTTCTTGGAATTAACAAAGGAACATTAAATGAAGGAGCCATAGCAGATGTTACCATTATCAATCCGGATAAGGAATACATTATAGATTCAAATGAATTTGCATCTAAAGGAAAAAATACACCTTTTAACGGTTACAGGGTATCCGGAGAGGTTGAATATACGATTTTAAATGGCAATGTAGTATACAATAAAGGAGAGAAATAAAATGATTAATAAATTAGTTAAAAAAATTAAAGAAACCAATGCACCGGTAGTAGTAGGTTTAGACCCTATGATGAGTTATTTGCCGGAGCATATTACAAAAAAGGCTTTTGAGGAATATGGAGAAACTCTTGAGGGAGCAGCAGAAGCTATATGGCAGTACAATAAAGGAATTATTGATGCTACATATGATTTAATCCCGGCAGTAAAACCGCAGATAGCCATGTATGAGCAGTTTGGTATTCCGGGACTTGTGGCATTTAAAAAGACTGTAGATTACGCAAAGGAAAAAGACTTAGTTGTAATAGGAGATGTAAAGCGTGGAGATATTGGCTCCACATCAGCAGCATATGCTACAGGTCATCTTGGAAAGGTTCAGGTTGGAAGCAAAACATATTCTTTGTTTGATGAAGATTTTGCCACAGTTAATCCATATCTTGGAACAGATGGAATCAAGCCATTTATTGATGTATGTAAGGAAGAAAACAAAGGATTGTTTATTTTGGTTAAAACTTCTAATCCGTCAAGTGGAGAATTTCAGGACAGATTAATTGATGGAAAGCCTTTGTATGAGCTTGTTGGTGAATATGTGGCAAAATGGGGTCAGGAGCACATGGGTGATGAATACAGCTACATTGGTGCAGTTGTAGGAGCCACATATCCGGAAATGGGAAAAGTTTTAAGAAAAATTATGCCAAAGAGCTACATTCTGGTACCGGGATACGGAGCACAAGGTGGAACTGCAGAAGGCTTAAAACCATATTTCAACGAGGACGGACTTGGTGCCATTGTAAACTCTTCAAGAGGAATTATATGTGCATACAAGCAGGATAAATATGCCAAATTTGGAGAATTAAATTATGCCGATGCATCACGTCAGGCAGTTATAGATATGATTGAGGATATTAATTCAATTTTCTAGTGAAATTTTAATAAGGATGGATTAGTTATGAGAGAAAAGGAAAAAGCAGTTGTTGTCAGTCAGGAATGCATTGGTACCGGAATTTACAGCATGATAATAAAAACAAAGGCGGCAGACAGTGCAGTTGCAGGGCAGTTTGTTTCAATTTACTGTAAGGATAAAACTAAATTGCTGCCAAGACCTATCAGTATATGTGAGATAGATAAGAAAAACGGAACAATCAGAATAGTATACCGTGTTGTTGGTGGCGGTACAGAGGAAATGTCAGGCTACAGGTCAGGAGATAGTATTGAACTGATAGGACCTCTTGGAAATGGATTTATGCAGCGTGAAAATAAAAAAGCTATTTTAATTGGAGGGGGGATTGGAATCCCACCAATGGTAGGACTGGCAGAAGCATTAAAGGACAAGACGGAAGTTCAGATTGTGGCAGGCTACAGGGATGAACTTTTTCTTACTAAGGAATTGCAGGAAAACGGAAGTCTTTATATTGCAACGGAAGACGGAAGCTGTGGAACTAAGGGAACAGTTATTGATGCCATAAAGGACAAGGGAATACAGGGAGACGTAATATACGCCTGTGGTCCAACACCTATGCTTAGGGCGATTAAAGAATATGCCATGGAAAAAGGAATAGAGTGTCAGCTTTCATTAGAAGAGAGAATGGCATGTGGTATTGGGGCGTGCCTTGCCTGTGTGTGTAAGTCAAAGGATAAGGATGCTCATTCAAATGTAAACAATAAACGTATTTGTAAGGATGGTCCTGTATTTTTAGCAGAGGAGGTAGAACTGTAATGAACACAAAAGTTAATATTGCGGGAGTTGAATTTAAAAATCCGGTTATGGTTGCCTCAGGAACTTTTGGTTCAGGAGCTGAATACGGAGAGTTTGTAGATTTAAACAGACTTGGGGCTGTAGTTACAAAAGGCGTGGCGAATGTTCCGTGGGAAGGAAATCCTACACCGAGAATTGCAGAAACTTACGGCGGAATGCTTAATGCAGTGGGACTTCAAAATCCGGGATATGATTTATTTGCCAAGAGAGATATTCCATATTTGCAGAATTATGATACTAATATCATTGTAAATGTTTGTGGAAGAACTATGGAAGATTACATTGACGTAGTGGAAAAATTAGGACACGAAAGTGTTGATATGTTGGAAATAAATATTTCATGCCCGAATGTAAAGCATGGTGGAATTGCATTCGGTCAGGATCCAAAGGCGGTTGAGGCTATAACCAAGGCTGTAAAAGCGGTTGCAAAACAGCCGGTTATTATGAAATTAAGTCCAAATGTTACAGACATAACGGAAATGGCAAGAGCTGCAGAGGCAGGTGGCGCAGATGCTTTGTCTTTAATTAATACATTAACAGGAATGCAGATTGATGTTGAAAGACAGAAGTTTGTTTTAGCTAACAAAACAGGAGGATTATCAGGTCCTGCAATTAAACCTGTAGCTGTAAGAATGGTATATCAGGTGGCAAATGCGGTTAAAGTTCCTATTATTGGAATGGGCGGAATTGCAAGTGCTAAGGATGCTCTTGAATTTATATTAGCAGGAGCTACAGCAGTGTCGGTAGGAACAGCAAACTTTAACAATCCAAATACAACAATAGAAGTTATTGAAGGAATTGAAGATTATATGACAAGACATGGAGTTGAAGATATAAACAATCTGATAGGAAGTGTTAAGTAAAATAGTGAGAATGATAAAAAATCTGTCTTTAGTGGTATTGGTAATTGTTTTATTAACTTCGTGTGGAAAAAATTATTCGGACTATGACAATACATGGGTATCAGAAGATGAAAAAGTTGCCTTAACCCCTAAAGGGATTGCCAAAATAAGTTATGATGGTATTGATTTGACAAAAAATATTAATGTATTTTCTGATAGTGGAAAAACTCATTTAATATTTTGCTATGGAGATAAAAAATCAGGTGATTGCAGTAAAAAAATATGGGAAGCAGATGCGGAGATAAAAAATAATAAATTATATTTGAAAATAGTAGATGATGAAGTTACAGGTCTTGAGGGGGAGATTATTATTTTGGAGCAGAGTAAAAAATGAAGTATCTAACTAATAAGAAGTGCATTGCTAGTTTGATTTGCTTTTTTTGTGTGGGGGTTATATGGCTTATTGGCTATAAATGTTATCAAACGACTCCACAAAAAAATTTTCATAATACTATTAATAGTATTGTAGAAGTAAAGGCTACAGAGGGAAAACAAAGTAGTTTTGGAACCGCTGTATTTATAGGTGAGAAAAAATATCTTGTAACTAATGCACATGTTGTAGTTCATAAGATTCAAAATAAAAAAAGACCATATAAAACTATACAAATTAGATTTGCTGATGAATCTGAATATCGAGAAGTACACATAAAATCTTTTAATGAAGATAAGGATATAGCTTTATTAGAGGCGACAAATATCAGTGATCGTTTTGTACAAGGATTAAGGATAGCAGACTCAAAAAAGATTGATTTTGGAAACAAAGTTTACGCTATTGGAAATGCAATGAATTATGGAATATCAATTTCACAAGGCATTGTTTCAATGCCAAAGGTCATAATAGATTATAATGAGAAAGATAAAGAAATGATTCAAGCTGATATAATTGCTGCTAAGATAAGTTAAAAAATAAATAACATTTCTATATTTGTAGATGATTGTTTATAAGTATGGAAATGTATTTTTTTACCAAAATACAAAAATTAAAATAATTAAATCTATGTTTTGAAAGCAACAAAAACAAACTTAACATATAATATGAGAGGATTTAAATAGACTGTTAAAAAATGACTGTTGAATATCAGATTGTTAAAAATCACTATTCGTGATAAGATAAAATGAATATTGAATTTTTAAAGGAGATTTTTAATAATGGAAGCATACAAGAGTGAGTTTATAGAATTTATGGTAGAAAGTGATGTTTTAAAGTTTGGAGAGTTTACACTTAAAAGTGGTAGAAAGTCTCCATTTTTCATGAATGCAGGAGCTTATGTTACAGGTTCCCAGCTTCACAGATTAGGTCAGTATTATGCAAAGGCAATACACGACAGATATGGTGATGATTTTGACGTGCTTTTCGGACCGGCATATAAGGGAATACCCCTTGCAGTGGTTACAGCTATTGCATTTAATGAATTATATGGAAAAGAAATCCGTTATTGTTCAGATAGAAAAGAAGAGAAAGACCACGGAGCAGACAAGGGAAGCTTCCTTGGAAGCACTTTAAAAGACGGTGACAGAGTGGTAATGATTGAAGATGTTACAACATCAGGTAAGTCTATGGAGGAAACAGTTCCAAAAGTAAAGGGAGCAGCAGATGTTACCATTGTAGGACTTATGGTTTCCCTTGACAGAATGGAAGTTGGAAAAGGTGGAGAAAAATGTGCCCTTGATGAAGTAAAGGATCTTTACGGATTTGAAACTAATGCCATTGTTACTATGGCAGATGTTGTGGAGCATTTATACAACAGAGAATGCAACGGAAAAGTTGTGATTAACGATGAGATAAAGTCAGCAATTGATAAGTATTATGAGCAGTATGGTGCTAAATAGTCAGGAGATGCAAGTTGACAAAAACAGATAGAAGAGTCAGAAATTTTGGCAGATTATTTTTTGTACTTTATATGCTTGCCGCCCTTTATTTTATGTTTTTATCAGAGACCTTAGACAGGTCAATGGTTAGTAAAAATTACAGGTATAATCTTACGTTGTTTAAAGAAATAACAAGATTTTGGGATATGCGGCATACCTACGGCTGGAATGTAACCATTGTAAACTTAGTTGGAAATGTTATATGTTTTATGCCTTTTGGCTTTTTAATTCCGACTATCTCAAAGAAGAAAATATGCAAAAATGTTGTTAGCGTTACACTTCTTGCCATGCTTTTTAGTTTGGGAATAGAGACGGCACAGCTTTTATTAAAGGTTGGAGCATTTGACGTTGACGATATTTTCTTAAATACCATAGGCGGCTTTTTAGGTTATGTGACAATGAAATTTACAAGGGTGCGAAAGCATATATAAAGGTGCATAAAAAACAGATTGAGGGTAAATATAAGTGAGAAAGAGCAAGAAAGTAAGATTAGAAGAGAAAGAAGATAAAAAAGCAAAAAAAATTCCTCTTAGAAAGTATACAAAAGGTGGAAAATCCTCTACACTTATTGCCATTGAGAGCTTGCTGGTTATTATTTTGGCAATTGCAATTTCCGTGGCAATGAAAGGAAAAGCAGGAATTTACGTAGGTCTTTTGACTTTGTTTGCTTTTATTACATCTATTGCAGGGTTTATTGTAGGGATAAACAGCTTTAAAGAAGAGAATAAGTTTATGATGTATACATACATTGGAACCATTGCCAATGCAGTTATATGGCTTGGAGTTTTGGGAATGTATTTAATTTATATTTAATGAGGTGCGTGTATGGATATCGTAAGAGAACGTTATGATATGGCAATAAGCAGAATTAATGAAATTGCCGGTGAAAGTCTCATAAAAGAGCCTTATGGAGATTATTTCAGAAGAACTGCAAAGTTTATTTGTCATTTAGACAACATATATCAGAAAATAATCAGCGGTGAAATAAAAAAGTTAGAGCTTAGGGAATTAGAACGCATTAACTATGATTTATATAGTGATGTATATAATGAAAATTATAGTGAAAGCTATGCAAATCCTGAGTTTGCAGTGAAAAAGCTTGGGAATGACTATGGAAAGATGCTGTGTTTTCTGTATGAACAAATAAGGAAAACTATCGGAAATCTTTATAGAAAACAGGAAGAAATCTCAGTATCATGGTTTGAACTTTTTATAGAAATATATGTTGATTTTGAGGCTATGGAGGACATAACCGTAGATGGAGTCAGGGAAACTCTCTGTTCCTTTATGAGAGATAATACTGAGATTTTTACTGAAGCTTCAGTTGATGCCATGATTAATCCTGACAATACCTTTGCAACGGACATTGTTACAAAAAGCGACCTGCAGGACTTGAGATATTTATATTATTACGGAGAACACGTGGGATATAATGAAATAGAAATGGCAAAATATCTTAATTCATTAGATCAGGATAAAATTGACAGCTTAGCCTTTGTATACACGGAAGGGTACAGAAAGGGATTTATTAATACCGGAAAAGATTTATCAATTAAAGAAACTGTTGATATAAGATATAATATTGGATTTGAGCGAATTGTAAAAGCGGCCATTAAAAATTTTGAAAAAATGGGACTTAAGCCGGTTATTTACCCTAGAGGATATGGGTCTACAAATTTTAACAGGCAATACTGGTTTGACCACAAGTTTGACGAAGCATTGTATTTAGATAAGGCTTATGTAAAAAGAAAACTGGAAGTTTCTAAACAGGCTTTTGAAAACAGAAAAGAAATGGCTTCTAAAATGGCAGGTCCTGCTGTAATAGAGGTGTTTGGTGAAAATCCTTTTGAACCGGAAAACAAAAAAGAGGCATATTCCCTTGACGGAAAGCAGCAGAAGCTTAAGGTTGAGTTTACCATGGAGTATCAGCAAATCATTCAGGAATATATAAAAGGGGACGAAAGAAGTTTTACCATTATAGCATTCCCAATACCGGAATTTGGTGAGAATTTCAGGGAAATGTTCGATGCCACAGTGGAAATTAACACATTAGATGAGAAAAAATATGCAAAGGTTCAGCAATGTTTAATTGATGCCTTAGATAAAGCAGTTTATGTGAAAGTAAAAGGTCAGGGCAGGAACAAAACAGATATTAAGGTTATGATGCATGAACTGGCAAATCCTGAAAAAGAAACTAACTTTGAAAACTGTCTTGCAGACGTAAACATTCCTTTAGGGGAGGTTTTTACATCGCCTAAGCTTAAGGGAACTCAGGGACTATTACATGTAAGTGAAGTTTATTTAGGAAAACTTAAATATAAAAATTTTGAAATGACCTTTGAAGATGGAAAGGTTAAAGATTATAACTGTAGCAACTTTGATAGCGAAGAGGAAAATAAAATATATATAAAAGAAAATGTTTTATATAATCATGAAACTCTTCCTATAGGTGAATTTGCCATTGGTACTAATACAACAGCTTATGCTATGGCAGGAAAGTTTGGGGCAGTGTATAAGCTTCCTATTTTAATTGTGGAAAAAATGGGTCCTCATTTTGCAGTGGGAGATACCTGTTACAGTTATGAGGAAGAAATTAAAACCTATAACCCTGACGGAAAAGAAATCGTGGCCAGGGAAAATGAAATATCGGCTCTTAGAAAAACTGATATTTCAAAGGCATATTTCGGATGTCATACAGATATAACCATTCCTTATGATGAAATAGGTGAAATTACGGCTGTAACTAAGGCAGGAGAAGAGATTACCATTATAAAGAATGGAAAATTTGTACTTAACGGCACGGAAATGTTAAATAAACCGTTATAAGTATGATTTTTTTCTTCATAATTTGTAAGTATTATGATACAATGAAGATTGTTGAAAAAATAACATATTTATCGAAAAGAAAAAGGAGAGCAAAATGTCTAAAGTAGGTATTGTAATGGGCAGTGATTCAGATCTGCCGGTAATGAGCAAAGCAGCAGAATTCCTTGATAAGATGGGAATTGATTATGAGATGACCATTATTTCAGCTCACAGAGAGCCGGATATATTCTTTGAATGGGCAAAAGGTGCAGAAGAAAGAGGAATTAAGGTTATAATAGCAGGAGCAGGAAAGGCAGCTCATCTTCCTGGAATGTGTGCAGCATTATTCCCAATGCCGGTTATTGGTATACCTATGAAGACTTCTGATTTAGGAGGAGTTGATTCACTATATTCTATCGTACAGATGCCATCAGGCATTCCTGTGGCTACAGTTGCCATTAATGGAGGACAGAATGCAGGAATCCTGGCAGCAAAGATTCTTGCCACATCAGATAATGACATTTTAAATAAACTAAAAGATTTCAGCAGGGAGATGAAAGATTCTGTTGTTGAAAAAGACGCCAGGTTAAAAGAAACCGGATACAAGAATTATTAGAGAAAACAAGAAGGAGTTTAATATGGATTACAAGAAGGCAGGAGTAGATATTGAAGCAGGATATAAGTCAGTTGAATTAATGAAAAAGCACATTAAGGAAACAATGAGACCGGAAGTGTTAGGTGGTATTGGTGGTTTTGCCGGTGCATTTGACATGGGCAAAATTAAAGGAATGGAGGAACCTGTTCTTTTATCAGGAACTGACGGATGTGGTACAAAAGTAAAATTAGCTTTTGTTATGGATAAGCATGACACAATAGGAATTGACTGTGTTGCCATGTGTGTTAATGATATTGCATGTTCAGGTGGAGAGCCTTTATTCTTCCTTGATTATATTGCATGTGGAAAGAACTATCCTGAAAAGATTGCTACTATTGTAAGTGGTGTGGCAGAAGGCTGTAAGCAGTCAGGGGCAGCACTTGTAGGTGGCGAGACAGCAGAACATCCGGGACTTATGCCGGTAGATGAATATGATTTGGCAGGATTTGCAGTAGGTGTGGTAGATAAAAAGGATTTAATTACAGGAGAAAACATTAAACCGGGAGACAAGCTTATTGGTATTGCTTCAACAGGTGTTCACAGCAATGGATTTTCCCTTGTAAGAAAAGTCTTTGACATGACAGAGGAAACTCTTAATACATATTATGATGAATTAGGAAAGACATTAGGAGAGGCATTAATTGCTCCTACAAGAATATATGTTAAGGCATTGAGAAATGTTAAGGATGCAGGAGTTAAAATAAAGGGATGCAGCCATATTACAGGTGGCGGATTCTATGAAAATATTCCTAGAATGTTACCTGATGGCGTAAAGGCAGTAGTTAAAAAGGACAGCTACAAGGTTCCTGCACTTTTTGACCTTCTTGCAAAAGAGGGAGATATTGCAGAGGAAATGATGTACAATACTTTCAATATGGGTATTGGCATGGTACTGGCAATTGATGAACCAGATGTAGAAAAGACAATGGAAGCATTAAAGGCAGCAGGCGAAACATGTTATGAATTAGGATATGTTGAAGCCGGAGAAAAAGGTGTTGAATTATGTTAAGAGTTGGAGTTTTAGTTTCCGGTGGAGGAACAAACCTTCAGGCAATAATTGATGCAGTTAAAAGTGGAGACATTACAAATGCTTCAATAGAAGTAGTTATTAGTAATAAAAAAGATGCATATGCCCTTACAAGGGCAAAGGGAAATGGCATAGCAGCTGAATCAGTATGTATAAAGGATTTTGAAAGCAGGGAAAAGTTTAATGATGCTTTAATAGAAAAGATTGATTCATACAATTTAGACCTTATTGTATTAGCCGGATTTTTAGTTGTGTTGCCGCCTGAACTTATTGCAAAATACAGAAACAGAATTATAAATATTCATCCGTCTTTAATACCATCATTTTGCGGTAACGGATTTTATGGATTACATGTTCATGAAAAAGCGTTAGAAAGAGGTGTTAAGGTTACAGGTGCCACGGTGCATTTTGTAGATGAAGGTACAGATACAGGTCCTATTATTTACCAGAAGGCTGTTGAAGTATTGCCGGGAGATACACCGGAAATTTTGCAGAAGCGTGTTATGGAGCAGGCTGAATGGAAGATTTTACCAAAGGCCATCAACGACATAGCAAACGGAATTATTTGAGGAGGAAACGTTTATAGAAAATGAAGAAGTTCATTTTTAGGAATGTTTCCGACGAATTGCCAACCACCGAAGGTAGGAGGCGTTACATATTTAAGGAGAGACAAAGATGAAAGTTTTAATTGTTGGAAGTGGTGGAAGAGAGCATGCTATTGCAACTTCAGTTGCAAAAAGCAGCAAAGTTGATAAGATTTACTGTGCACCGGGAAATGCAGGAATCGGACAGATAGCTGAATGTGTTAATATTGGTGCAATGGAATTTGACAAGTTAGTTGACTTTGCAAAGGAAAATGAAATTGATCTTACGGTAGTAGGAATGGATGATCCTTTAGTTGGTGGTATAGTTGACAAGTTTGAAGAGGCAGGACTTAGAGTGTTTGGCCCAAGAAAAAATGCTGCAATACTTGAAGGCTCAAAGGCTTTCTCAAAAGATTTAATGAAGAAATATAATATTCCTACAGCAGGATATGAGAACTTTACTTCACCTGAGGCAGCAATGGAATATCTTGAAACTTCCAAGTATCCTATAGTTCTTAAGGCAGACGGGCTGGCTCTTGGTAAAGGGGTGCTTATCTGTCAGACAAAGGAAGAAGCTATGGATGGTGTTAAAGAACTGATGCTTGATAAGAAGTTTGGTAATGCCGGAAATACTATTGTTATAGAAGAATTTATGACAGGACGTGAGGTTTCAGTTCTTTCTTATGTAGATGGAAAAACAATTAAAATTATGACATCAGCACAGGATCATAAACGTGCAAAGGATGGTGATAAGGGACTTAACACCGGAGGAATGGGAACATTCTCACCAAGTCCGTTTTACACACCAGAAGTTGATGAATTTTGTAAGAAATATATATATCAGGCAACCGTTGATGCAATGGCTTCTGAGGGAAGAGAATTTAAGGGAATTATTTTCTTTGGACTTATGCTTACTGAAGATGGACCAAAGGTACTTGAATACAATGCAAGATTCGGTGATCCTGAAGCACAGGTAGTTCTTCCAAGAATGAAAAATGACATTGTTGATGTTTTTGAAGCATGTATTGACGGGACTCTTGATAAGATTGAATTAGAGTTTGAGGATAATGCAGCAGTTTGTGTCGTTTTAGCCAGCGACGGATATCCGGTTTCTTATGAAAAGGGCTTTGAAATCAAAGGATTGGAAAACTTTGAAAACAAAGAAGGATATTATGTTTTCCATGCAGGAACTAAATTATCTGATGGGAAAATAGTTACTAATGGAGGTCGTGTCCTAGGTGTTACAGCTAAGGGAGCTAACCTTAAAGAAGCAAGAGCCAACGCATATGAAGCAACAAAATTAATTGATTTTGAAAATAAATATATGCGTAATGACATAGGAAAGGCTATAGACGAGGCATAATTGTCATATAATTAAGGTTTAAGAATAAATAATAAAAGATACACAAGAATCTTTTGTAAAAGGATGGTAATGATATGATGAAAATTAGAAATCTGTGGGTAACGGTTGTAACTTTATTTGTTTTAGTTATTGGAACTGCTACATGTGTAAGTGCAGACCAGGCAACGGATTTGTCTTCACTAAAGGTATATGCAGTAGATGCAGCAGGAAATAAGACAGAAGTTAAGATGAATTTTAATTCAACTACTTATACGTATAATCTTACAGTGTTGTCTACTACTGAAAAAATTCAGATAGAAGCAGTGCCGGCTGATTCCACATCTAAAGCTGTTGTTGAAAAAGAGTGGGCAAACACAAAGATGGATACAGGAAAAAACTTAACAGAAGTATCTGTAACATCAACAAGTGGAACTGTTCAGAAATATACTTTGAATACAACAAAGCTGACTGCTGATGAAGATGAATCATATAAGGCAGAAAATGGAGATGGTTCAAATACATCTGACACTCCGAAAACAGACAGCAGTTCTAAGGAAACAACGGTAAAAGTAGGAAAGAAACAGATGAAAATATCTTCATCTTTTCCAAAAGCAGATATTCCTGACGGATTTACAAAGTCAAGTGAAAAATACAATGATAAGAAGTATACATGTATCAAAGGCGAAGTAAAGAAAATCACTGCATTTTACCTTTATAATGATGATACAAAGGGATTTTATATATATGACAAGGATAAAGATGTATTTTATCCAATGTATAATATAAAAATCAAAAGCAGAATGTATACCATTGTAAAACCGGAAAAAACAGATGGTATTCTTAAGAATTATGACAAGAAGAAAATAACAATAGTTGATAATGAAGTAAATGCCTGGGCATTAGATGAAGAGCAGGGAATGTATTTAGTTTATGCCATGAACTGGAATGGAGAAACAAATCTTTACTGCTATGATGATAATGAGAAGTGCTTCCAGAGATATTTAGTATCAAATGATGCAAATAATCAGTCAGAGGCAGCAGCTAAAGCCTATAATAACCTTGAAAAAGATTATAACAAGCTTGTGGAAAAATATAATATTTTCTTAAAAGTTATGTGTGGATTGGTTGTTGTTATAATTATTTTGATTTTCCTGTGTATTAACATTGGTTTAAACAAAAAGGAAAAGAGGATTAAGAAAGACAAAGACAACAATTATAAGCCTGATGTAGAGGAAACAAAAGAAGAGAGTCCTAAAAAGAAAAAGAAGAAGTCAAAGAAAGAAAAGAAGGCAGAAGAGGAAGAAGATATAGATAATATTGATTCTGAAGAGCCTTTAGAAGAAATTGAAGAGCCTGTAGAGGAATTTATTCCGGAAGATATACAGGAGAATGTGCAGGAAGACAATGAAGAGGCTCCTACATTTAACCTTGAATCAGATGAGCTTACACCGGAAGAGGAAGATGATTCATCAAAGTTCTTTGGAAGAGATGTTATGACAAGAACTTATGGTGACCAGCCTACTTTTGGTTCGGATTTAGAATCTGATGAAGGATTTTACGGTGGAGAAGATGATGAAGACGGAGAAGTTTTCATTGATATTACAGAGGATGAAACCGTAGAAGAAATTCCTGAAACTGTAGAAGATAATCAGGAGAAAGCACCGGAGACAATTTCAAAAGAAGAAAAAATTGAAAATGATACAAAGGCAGCTCAAAAAGAAACGGAAGAAGATATAAAAGAAACATTAAAGTCCATGCTTGCTGATGATGAAGAAGAGGACGATGATGATTTTGAATTTATTGATATTAATTAATAAGTAGCAGATAATAACAAAGGAGTGATTCTAACAAAAATACAGGTTAGAGTTACTCCTTTCTTAAAAAACAGTTTAAATATTTGACATAAATAATGGTTATACTTTATATCTGACAATAATATGGAGGAAGAACAGATGGGAAAATATGTTTTTACGCAACAGGCTGATAGGGCATTAGCCTATGCTAATTATATTGCTCACCTTTGTAAAATTAAATATATAGGAACAGAACATATTTTAGCCGGTATGTGCAGAGTGGCAGACAGTGTTACGGCTAAACTGCTTAGTCACTACAAATTCACATATTCAGATGTTATCGGGTTTATGGAAGCAGGTTATGACGTGGATATTAAGGCGAAGGACGTTATACCGGATAAAAGACAGTTAGAATATAATTATAAAGCTAATTTAATATTGGAAAATGCCTATAGTGAAGCTAATATGCAGGGACTTAAGGAAATAGGAACCGAGCATATTTTAATGGCAATGGTTACAGATAGAACATGTGAAGCCGGCAAAATACTTACCAGTTATGATGTTAATACAAAGAAAGTATGCATGGATATATTAAGGCTTTGTGGTCGCAGTCAAAGTGAGGCAAAGAAGTATTTTAAGGATGACAGAAAAGGAAATGGCAGACAAAGCAGAAAAACAGCCTTGGAAAAATACGGAAGAAATCTAACTGAAGAAGCAAGAGAAGGCAAGTTAGACCCGGTTATAGGCAGGGATATTGAAATTCAAAGAGCATTGCAGATACTTAGCAGGAAAACAAAGAACAATCCTTGTTTAATTGGAGAGCCGGGAGTTGGAAAAACAGCTATCGTTGAGGCAATTGCCACAAGAATTGTGGAGGGAAAAGTTCCAAAAAACATGGAGGACAAGGAAATCATAAGTCTTGATTTAACCGGCACCGTGGCAGGGGCTAAGTACAGAGGAGAATTTGAAGACAGATTAAAAAGTATCATAGATGAAGTTGAGGCAGCAGGAAATGTAATAATATTTATTGATGAAATTCATATGATTGTAGGGGCAGGAAGTGCTGAAGGCTCAATGGATGCTTCTAATATATTAAAGCCTTCCCTTACAAAGGGAACTTTGCAGGTAATAGGTGCCACAACTATTAATGAATACAGAAAATATTTTGAAAAGGATGCTGCTTTAGAAAGAAGGTTCCAGCCAATAACAGTAGAAGAACCAACTAAGGAGCATGCAATAGAAATTCTTAAAGGCCTAAGAAAGTCCTATGAGGATTTCCACAAAATAAATATTACTGATGAAGCCATTGAAGCAGCGGTAAAACTGTCAATGAGATATATTAACGACAGAAATCTGCCGGATAAGGCAATTGACTTAATAGATGAAGCCTGCTCAAAGAAACGTATTCATGAGGATCCGAAGCCTAAGGCTATTAGAAATAAAGAGATACAAATAGCTGAACTTAAATTAGAATTGGATATGTATGTTAGAAATGCTGATTTTAGTACAGCAGCAGAAATTAAAAAGAAGCTGGACAAATTAGAAAACAGGGTAAAGATTGAAAATGAAAAGTGGGAATTATCAGAGAAGGAAAACAGACAGAAGATTACTGACAGGGAAATTGAGGATATAGTATCAATGTGGACCGGTATTCCTGTTACTAAATTAGAAAAAAATGAGCAAAAGAGACTTCTTAAACTGGAAGAAGTTTTGCATAAACGAATGGTAGGACAGGATGAGGCAGTAAGTGCCGTGGCAAAAGCCGTAAGAAGAGGTCGTGTAGGACTTAAAAATCCTAACAGACCTATAGGTTCATTTTTGTTTTTAGGGCCTACAGGTGTGGGAAAAACAGAGCTTTCAAAGGCTTTGGCAGAAGCTGTTTTTGGCACCGAGGATTCCATTATCAGAATTGATATGTCTGAATATATGGAAAAACACAGTGTCTCAAAAATGATAGGTTCACCTCCGGGATATGTGGGATATGATGAGGGCGGTCAGCTCAGTGATAAGGTAAGAAGAAATCCTTATTCTGTTATTCTTTTTGATGAAGTGGAAAAAGCCCATCCGGATGTATTTAATGTACTTTTACAGGTGTTAGATGACGGTCATATTACAGACTCAAAGGGTCGGAAAGTAAGCTTTAAGAATACTATTATCATTATGACAAGTAATGTGGGAGCAAACAGAATTGTGGATCCGAAAAATTTAGGCTTTGGTGTTGTAAATGACGAAAAGAAGGACTACGAAAAAATGAAATCTGACGTTATGGAAGAAGTTAAGCTTATGTTTAAGCCTGAGTTTATCAACAGAATTGATGACATAATAGTATTCCATTCTCTTACTGAAAAAGAGGTTAAAAATATCGTAGGCATAATGCTTAAAAATCTGGCAAAACAGATAAAAGAGCAAATGGCAATAGAACTTAAATTTACGGAGACCTTAAAAAATATGATAGCTAAGGAAAGCTATGACAAAAAATTCGGAGCAAGACCACTTAGAAGGAAAATTCAGTCAAAGGTGGAGGATGCTTTAGCAGAAGAGGTGCTTTCCGGCAATGTAAATAACAATGATAAAGTTACTGTTTCATGTAAAAATGGAAAGGTAACCTTTAAGGTGGACAGGGAAAATAAGCAGGAAAATTAATTGAAAAAAAGTTATAAAAAATTCATACTTTTTTCGCAATTATTTGTAGTTTTATGGTACAATGTTCATATCTAGAGAAAGGTCACCAAAGTGACAGTGAACAGGAGGATGAAATGGCAACAGTCAAGGAATTAATCAAAAAAGAAAGTAACGGATCAATTAGTTTTGGTAACTATGATTTACCGGAAAAGAAGAAACTTGCAGATTTTGAGGTAGCAGGTGACTTGTATAAGGTAAAGACATGGAATGAAATGACAAAATTAGAAAGAAACGGAACTTTTGTGTATGAATCAATTCCGGGAACAGCAGTAAATGTTTTTAAAGAGACAGCAGATGAAGTTACTTTCTTCGTTGAAGGTACAGGACAGACACAGATTACATTAGAATTAGAATCAAACAAGGAATACAGTGTGTTTGTGGATGACAAGGATTTAGGCGTTTCTAAAACTGATGTTGGAGGAAAGATTACATTTGACGTTGACTTGCAAAAAGGCAGCATGACCGTGGTTAAAGTTGTAGCTGCATAAACAGGTACGAAATTAACGAAGCTGTTGTATTAATGTGAATATAATTTTGCATTAGTACAGCAGCATTGTTTTTTATATAATAAACTAATTGGGAAAAGGAAAAATATGGCAAAATCAGGAAAAACAGTATTCTTCTGTAAAGAGTGCGGATATGAATCCTCAAAGTGGATGGGAGTGTGTCCGGGGTGCAGGGAAGTAGGCACTTTTGTGGAAGAATTGGTTAAAAATAACGGTAAGCAGACAAAAAGAAGTCTGTTAAACAGCAAGCCTGTGGCTATTAATGAAGTTACGGCTAATGATGAAGAAAGAATAACTACGGGATTTACTGAATTAGACAGGGTTTTAGGTGGCGGAATAGTTCCCGGAGCACTTATTTTGGTAGGGGGAGATCCGGGAATAGGAAAGTCCACACTTTTACTTCAGGTATGTAGAAATATGTCAGGGGCAGGAAAAAACATACTTTATATATCAGGAGAAGAGTCCTTAAAACAAATAAAACTTAGAGCTAACAGAATGGGAAAGTTTAGTGACAATCTTAAGCTGCTTGCAGAAACCAGTCTTGACTCCATTGAAAGTGTGATAACAGAGGTAAAGCCTGATGCAGTGGTAATAGATTCCATTCAAACCATTTTTAGGGAAGACATTAGTTCGGCTCCGGGAAGTGTAAGTCAGGTAAGGGAGTCAACTAATACTCTTATGCAAATAGCGAAGGGAAATACCATTCCCGTTTTTATAGTAGGTCATGTAACAAAAGAAGGCGTAGTGGCAGGCCCAAGAGTCCTTGAACACATGGTAGATACTGTACTTTATTTTGAAGGGGACAGACATGCTGCATATAGAATTATAAGAGGCGTAAAAAACAGATTCGGTTCCACAAATGAAATAGGTGTTTTTGAAATGAGAGAGGATGGGCTAAAGCAGGTGCTTAATCCTTCTGAATTTATGCTTTCAGGAAGACCGGAGGATGCATCAGGTTCTGTGGTGGCATGCCTTATGGAGGGAACAAGACCTATATTAGTAGAGGTTCAGGCACTTATATCCCATACTAACTTTGGAATGCCAAGAAGAACATCTGTAGGTACTGATTACAACAAGGTTAATCTTCTTATGGCAGTTATTGAGAAAAAAATGGGAATACAAATGGGAGATTATGATGCCTATGTTAATATTGCAGGAGGAATGAAAATAACAGAGCCGGCTCTTGATTTAGCTTTGGTTATGGCATTAATCAGTAGCTACAAAAACCGTCCCTTAGATTCTAAGACCATTGTTTTTGGGGAAGTAGGCTTAGCAGGAGAAGTAAGAGCGGTGTCTCAGGCACAGCAAAGAGTAATGGAAGCAAAAAAACTGGGATTTAAAAGATGTATTATGCCTGAAGTATCTGTGGGAAATTTGAAAAATACGGAAGGAATTGAATTAGTTGGTGTAAGAAATATAAATGAGGCAGCTAATGTAATATAAGCTGCCTAAAAAGAAAAAGTTCTGAATACCTTTAAAAAGGACTCAGAACTCTTTAAATAGCAGGGGTGGTAGGAATCGAACCCACCTCTGGAGTTTTGGAGACTCTTATTCTACCGATGAACTACACCCCTATTTGCAATTTTGCACAACAAAGATATTTATACCATAATTAGATTTCACTGTCAAGAAAAATATGTCATATTTTTGTGAAGTTATGTCATATTTCTTTCAGGGATATCATATTTTAGGTTTAATTGTTTGGAAAAATTAAATGTGTTATGTTGAATATATATAAAAAGTAGGAGGTATACATTTATGAAAAAAAGATTAATGATATTGTGTCTTGCTGTTGCATTGATTATAACATCATTGCCGGGACAAAACGGTTTGAAAAATGTGAAGGCGGAAGATGAAGGAGCAATTAATGACGGAGTATATGTTATTCAATCGGTCTATAACCAAAAAGCAATAACCCAGACAGATGTATCAAATTATTATGCTGATTGCGTTGTATGGAATACTGATGCCCTAAGTGACTTAGCGAGATTTAATGTAAAGAAAGAAGGAGAATATTATACATTTACAAATACTGTTACGGACAAAACTATGAAAATAACAGGAAAAAGTAATGGTGATAAGCTGGATTTTAATGGAAATGATGGTACGGATATTTACAAATGGAAACTGGTTCCTATAACAGAAGGCAAATATGAAGGTTGTTATTATATTGTGTCTGCTGTAAAAAACGACAACGGTGAGGAGGAATGTGCGGAAATTATCAGTGATGATGACAAAAGGGATAAAGATGGTGCTCAGGTTCGTTTGTGGACTAAAGCAAAAAGTATAGATTATGAACCGAGACAAATATGGAAGTTAAAAAAGACCAGTGTGGAATATAATGGATTTACAGAGGAAATGAATGACACCATGGTAAATGCGTTTAAAGATTACTATTATAAATACTATGAAAAAACAGGGTATATGACATTTCATAGTAGTGATGATGGTTTTTGGGGAGAGGCAGAAATAATGGAAGCACTTCTTGATGGCTATGAAACAACAGGTAAAGCAATATATAAAGATATGTTTGTTACAACTTATAAAGATTTTATAGCAACCAACGGAGAAGATTGGGCATGGAAGGATTGGAATGACGATTTGGCATGGGCAGTCTTGGCATCGGTTAGAGCATATATTTTGTTTGGTGATGAACAATACTTAACATATGGTAAACATAATTATGATTTAATGTACGAAAGAGCAAATAAGAGAAGCGACGGAATGCTTATATGGAAAATGAATCATGAGAATGATGATACAACATCCTGTATTAATGGACCTGCAACAGTGGGGGCATGCTATCTGGCTGAAGCAACGGGGGATATGTCTTATTATGAAAAAGCAAAAAAACTGTATTCAGCCTGGAGAAACAGTTCTATGTATGTACGAGAAGGAGAGGAAATAGGGCATGTCTGGGATACAATGCATGAATACTGGTGCTCAACATATAATCAGGGGACATTTATTGGAGCGGCAACAATGCTTTATGAACACTTTGGAGACAATAGTTATTATGAAGATGCCTGCAATGCTGTAAATCATACAATGAAAGCTTTGTGTTATAACAATATATTAATTAAGGAAGATGCATATATCACAGACAACTCAAAAATGCGTGGAATTTTAATGAGATATTTAAGAAAGTTCATAGTGGATTTCAACAGACCGGAATATTTATCATTCTTCCGGGATAATGCAAAAATAGCATGGATGAATAAAAACTCAAAGAATTTGCAATGGTGTGTATGGAATAAGAAAACATCAGAAGATGTAACATGGGAATGCTACACAGCGTATAATGCCATATCTCTTATGGCAAATATGCCTACATATTCTGACAGACTTGAAAGAGATGCATATTCACTTATAGAAGCAGAGGATATGGACTATACTAAAGGTTTGATTTCTGAAAACAGTGATAACACCAGTGGAGGAAGAAGTCTGGGTGGAATTAATAGTGGAGATTACACTGCATACTATAACGTTGATTTTGGAAAAACAGGATGTTCAAAAGTTAAACTTAGATATTCAAGAAAAACAGAAGATGCAGAAAAAAAGGGGAGAATAGAAATAAGGCTTGGTTCTACAAATGGAACCATAATTGCAAGTGTTCCATTAGATAATACAGGTGACTGGAGTGATTGGAGAGAAATTTCTGTTGATACAGCAAGAGTAAAGGGTGTACAAAATTTATATGTCATTTTCAAGTCAGATACTGAACATGTATGTAATTTGGACTATATACAGTTTGAAAAGGCAACAGATAATTCCCAGGGATATATGTTTCTTTATTCAGAGTCTAATGATAAATATGCCCAGTTGAAAAATGGAACAAAAGATACAACTATTTTAGCAAGAAGTACCAGTAGAGGAGATTGGGAGCAAATAGGTATAGTTAATAATTCTGATGGTACAGTTTCATTTAAGTCTTTAGTTACTGAAAAATATATAAGGGCAGCATATGGCTCAAATGGATATTATATTACTGCAAATGCAGATACCATTGATGATGAGTCAAAATTTATAGTTGAAAACTTAAATGAAGAATCAGATGATACATCGGTGGCAATAAAATCTGTTAAGACAGGTAAATACCTGTTAGTTGACCCTGAAGATGAAGAAATGTATATTCTGGCTAATGCAGATAAAGTGACAGGAAATCAAGAAAAATTCAGGTTTTTAACAGCAGATGGAAGCAAAATTTTGCCTAAAGGTGCAATATATAATATTGTAACAAGCCCTGAACTAAAAATAGAGGGATACCAGATAAGTACAACATTAGGAGGAATAAGAACTATTGCGTCTGTTGAACCCAAAATAAATGAAGAACAAGTTGGAAAGTGGGGATTTATTTATGGTGTGTCAGAAGTAGACGGTATAAAAACCAATATTAAGGAATCAGAGATGGTCGTTAATAGTAGTAATAAATATATTGCAAGCTTTGAATCTACCGCTAATGGAACTGCTGCACAAAAATTTGGAGAATCCGATACGGCAACATACTATGTAAGAACAATAAAGTTCGGAGCATTTTCCACTAAGGAATTTACATCAAAGTATATGGTCAGGGCATATGCCGTACTGGATGATGGTACCTATGTATATGGAGACAATATTTCACAATATTCTATTTACGATGTTGCAAAAAATCTTTATGAAAATGTAAAGATGAATACAAAGGAAGCTCATGCCTATCTTTTTAATAAAATAGTTAAAGTTGTTAATAAGGATGCAAAAGAAATAGATTATGATTGGGGAAATACAATAGTCACTCCGTAGTCATAAAAGGAATAAAAAAAGGACTTTTACGCATAATTGTTTTAGGAAATAATTCATAAAAACAATTATGTAAAATAGTAATAAAAGCATACAAAATACGAAATAGTAAAAATATACAACAACTGTTATAAAATGATACTTGTATATAATTATTCTATGATATATCATACTTGATAAGAAATGAAATTATAAAGACAATGTGGATAGAAAGGAGGAGCCTGTATTGATTAAAGAAACCGTGGATGCAATTAGAATTGCAGAGTCAGATGCTGAAAAAACGGTAATGACGGCAAAGGATAATGCAATGAACATGAAAAATGACATTAAGATAAGGGCACAATCATATAGGGAAGAGGAAACAGATAAAGTGAAAGATAAAGCCCGCAGGGATATGGAAGAAACCATTAAAAGTTGCAGCGAGGCAGACAGAGAATTTAATGCAGAAATTGACAAGCAGGTAATAAAACTAAAGGAAGAGGCAGCAGAAAGGCAGCCAGAGGCAGTAAAAGCTGTAATTGATGCATTGTTTTAGGAGGTTTTTATGGCAGTTTTGCAAATGCAAAAAATTAATATATGCGCAATGAAAGCAAACCGGAAGAAAATTCTTGAGCTACTACAAAAACGTGGTTGTCTGGAGATAATTGAAAAGGATAAGGAAGATGAGGTTTTTACTAAAACCAATACGGCTACCCAGATTTCAATTTTTGAAAGGAATGTTTCTTTAGCTGAAAATGCCTTGGAAATTTTAGATATGTATGCACCTGAAAAGAAGTCAATGTTATCTTCTCTAGAGGGGAAGAAACAGATATCTGATTCGGAATATTTAAAGACAATTAGCGACCAACAGGAAATAATGTCTTTAGTGAACAGGATTATTCAGCAAAAGAAAAATCTTGATGAAAAGGAAAGTCAGATTGCAAAGTATCAGGATGAAATTAAGGCATTAAGCATATGGAAAAATCTTGATGTTCCAATGAATTATCAGGGAACAAAGGATACGGTGTTTATGTTAGGAAGTATCTTAGGAAGTTACACTCAGGAGATTTTAATTTCAGAAATTGAAAAAATAGAAGAGTTTCCAAAGGAAGTATATATTCAGGTAGTAGCTGCTGATAAATTCCAGACATACATTACCTGTATATGTATTAAGGACAAGACGGAAGAAACGGAGAAAGCGTTAAGGCAGCTGGGATTTACCAGGCCTCAGGTGGTGGCACATCACACGCCGGCTGTTTCAATTAAAAACAGAGGGAAGCGCATTGAAAATTTATACAGCGACATAGCTGAAATTAAGTCTGAACTTGCCCGGGAGGCATTAAGCAGACAGTCAATAGAAAGTGTTTCAGACTATTACACTGTAAGGGCTGATAAATACCGGGTTGTAGGAACCATTCTTCAGTCAAAGCACACGTTTTTTGTTAGTGGATTTATTCCGGTGAAAAAATCGGGAAAGTTAATTGAGGAGCTGGAAAAAAAGTTTGTTGTGGCTATTGATACGGAAGAGGTAGGGGAAGATGAAGATGTTCCCGTACTTCTTGAAAATAATAAGACTGCTGCGGCAGTGGAGGATGTGGTAACATCCTTCGGATATCCGGGCAAAAACGAAATCGACCCCACAGCCATTACGGCATTTTTCTATTATGTACTATTCGGTATTATGCTAAGTGATGCAGCCTATGGTTTAATAATATTTCTAGGTTGTCTGTTTGCACTAAAAAAATATCCGGGAATGTCACCAACCATGGAAAAGACTCTTAGAATGTTTAAAAACTGTGGAATTTCCACATTGGTATGGGGCATATTATTTGGCGGATATTTTGGAGATGCAATACAGGTTATTGCCAAAACTTTTTTTGACACCACAATAACCATTCCGGCATTATGGTTTGAACCTATAGAAAAGCCAATGGAAATGTTAATATACTGTATGATTTTCGGGATTATACATTTATTTACAGGACTGGCAATAAAGGGATACCAGCTGCTTAAGCAAAAGTATGTAATGGCATTTGTGTGTGACGTGGTTTTATGGTACGTGTTCTTAATAGGACTGATATTGCTATTAGTTCCAACATCATTATTTGCATCCCTTTCAGGAACAACAATAGTTTTTCCGGCAGGTATAAATATGCTGGCAAAGGTAATGGCATTAGGTGGAATGTTGGGAATACTTTTAATGGCAGGAAGAAGGGCAAAAAATCCTATAAAGAGACTGTTATTAGGAGCCTACAGCCTTTATGACACAACCAGCTGGCTCAGTGATTTGTTGTCATATTCAAGACTATTGGCATTAGGACTTGCCACAGGAGTAATTGCAAAGGTTATTAACACCATGGCAGCCATGGGAGGAAAAAGTATAGGCGGAGTTATACTTTTTATAGTGGTATTTGTATTTGGTCACACATTTAACCTGGCAATTAATCTTTTAGGTTCCTATGTTCACACCAACAGATTACAGTACGTTGAATTTTTTGGAAAGTTTTATGAAGGCGGAAGCAGAGAGTTTAAGCCTTTTAAGGAAAATACAAAATACATTAATGTAAAGGAGAATTAATTATGACATTTGGAGATTTTTTTGAAAATTTAGGATTATTTTATGCATTATTAGGTGCAGCTTTAGCAGTGTTAATGGCAGGTGCAGGTTCAGCCATTGGTGTAGGTATAGCAGGAAGAGCGGCGGCAGGAGTTATGACTGAAGACCCGTCAAAGTTTGCTAAGGTATTAGTTATGCAGTTACTTCCGGGTACTCAGGGACTTTACGGATTATTAATCGGTTTCGTTACATTATCAAAAATCGGAATCATTGGAGGAACTTCCGTACAGGTATCATCTCTTCAGGGACTTGAAATACTTGCGGCATGTCTTCCAATTGCAATTGTAGGTCTTATTTCTGCAAAGGCACAGGGAAAAACAGCAGCAGCAGGTATCGGAATTGTTGCAAGAAGACCTGAACAGTTTGCAAAGGCAATGTTATTCCCTGCAATGGTTGAAACATATGCTATTTTAGCACTTCTTATTTCATTCCTGGCAATTAACGGAATTTCATTGTAGGAGACGGTATTAAAGGAGATACGTTGAAAAGGAGAAGTGTATGAGTGGATTAGACAACATTGTGCAGGAAATTCATTCTCAGGCACAGAAGGAAGCAAACCGGATTTTAAATGAAGCTGAAGAATATTGCAACGAGTATATGGATGGTATAAAAGCTGACGTAGCAGTACAGGTAGAACAAATCAATAAAAAATCTTTAGCTGACAGAAAGTTATATGAGGAAAAAACAAAATCCGGTGGTGAATTTAGAAAAAGAAAAACCATACTTATGGCAAAACAGAGCTGCATTAATGAAGTAATTGAAAAAGCAGAAATGACTTTTTTAGAACTTGAAAGTGAAGAATACTTTAAACTAATGCTTGAATTATTTAAGGCTAATGTAACATGTGAAAAGGGGAAAATCCTGTTTAATGAAAAGGATTTAAGCCGGATGCCTCAATGGTTTAAGGATGAAATTAATCAGGCAGCAAAGGAAAAAGGCGGAGAAATTAAAATAAATGAAATGCCTGAAAACATTGATGGAGGATTTATTTTAACTTACGGTGATATTGAAGAAAACTGCACGGTAAAATCTCTGTTTATGGCAAATTCAGATAAGCTTAAAGATGTTGCCAATAAAGTATTATTTGGTACCGGAAATTAGGAGGTAATGCCATGGAAAAGGATTATACTTACGGTGTTGCCAGAATAAGGGCATTAGAGGGAAAGCTATTTTCTGATGATGATATGACGGCACTGTTGCAGTGTAGTGATTACAGTCAGTGCATTGCATTTCTAAAGTCCAAGGGCTGGGGAAATGGTGCAGATTCTTTAGAGAAAATGATTTCCATAGAAAAAAAGAATACATCTAAACTTATAAAAGAATTATCAGATGACAGTAATGAAATGGATATTCTTATGATAGGTGACGAGTATCATAACCTAAAGGCGGCAATTAAGCAGGTTTGTACAGACAGTAATAATGACAATATTTTCTATGAAGGAACTAAATTGTCTCCGGAGATTATTATGGAATCCATAAGGCAGGGAAAGTATCAGAAACTACCTGAAAATATGGAAAAGCCGGCTAAGGAAGCGGCAGATACATTGATTCAGACAGGAAGCGGACAGATATGCGATGTAATAATTGATAAGGCAGCTCTTGAGAAAATAAAGGAAATGGGAGAAAATTCCGAAAGTAAGTTAATTAGAAAATATGCCGATACGACAGTTACCATTGCTAATATAAAAATTGCAGTAAGATGTGCCGCCACAGGCAAAAACAGTGATTTTGTAAAAAAATGCGTTGTTAGCTGTGACGGAATAAGCATAAGGGATTTAGCAGCATCAGTAGATGGAGGCATGGAAGGTGTGTGTACTTATCTGGAAAGCACAGGGTTTAAAGATGGGGTAGATGCACTAAAGAAATCCATGTCAGTGTTTGAATGCTGGTGTGATAACAAAATTGTCCAATGTATTAAATCCGAAAAATACAATTCCTTTACTGTAGGCCCAATTATAGCCTATGCCATAGCAAAGGAAATGGAAATTAAGACCATAAAGATAATTTTAACATGTAAGTTAAATGGATTTGATAACGGGTTTATCAGAGAAAGAATGAGGGAAATGTATGTATAAGGTAGCAGTAATGGGTGATTATGACAGCATATACGGATTTAGTGCCTTAGGAGTTGATATATTTCCTTTAGATGACAAGGTTTTGGCAATAAAGGAACTTAGAAGGTTAGCTGATAATGAATATGCAATTATTTATATAACTGAATCATTAGCGGCAGAAATTTCCGAAGAAATAGACAGATACAGGGAAAGAGTAACCCCGGCAATTATTTTGATTCCCGGTGTACTTGGTAACACCGGAGAAGGTGTTTCAGGAGTCAAGAAATCAGTGGAACAGGCAATAGGCTCTGACATTGTATTTGGAAATAATTAGAAAATGTTGACAGGTAACCTGATGACAGGAAAGGAAGAAGCATGGAACATAGCAAGGGAATTATTAGAAAAGTAGCAGGACCTTTGGTAATTGCTGACGGAATGCGTGATGCTAACATGTTTGACGTGGTAAGGGTCAGCGATAAAAAATTAATAGGTGAAATAATAGAGATGCATGATGACCGGGCATCTATTCAGGTATATGAGGAAACGTCAGGACTTGGACCGGGAGAAGAGGTTGTATCCACCGGTGCACCAATGTCTGTTGAGTTAGGTCCGGGATTAATAGGCAGCATATATGATGGTATACAAAGACCTCTTGATGACATTATGAAGGTTTCCGGAAATCTTTTAAAGAGGGGAGTTCAGGTTCCGTCACTTAAAAGAGAATTAAAATGGGAATTTGTTCCTACGGCAAAGGTAGGAGATATGGTTGAGGCAGGAGATATTATTGGAACCGTACAGGAAACTGCCGTAGTTACACAGAAAATAATGGTTCCATATGGAATTAAGGGTGAAATCGTAAAAATAAACGGAGGAACCTACGATGTAACTGAAACCGTTGCAGTAATAAAAACTTCAGATGGTGAAAAGGAACTTACATTAATGCAGAAATGGCCGGTAAGAAAAGGCAGACCTTACAAGAGAAAGAAGGCACCTAATAAACCTCTTATTACAGGTCAGAGAGTTGTTGACACACTGTTTCCTATTGCAAGAGGTGGTGTGGCAGCAGTTCCGGGACCATTTGGAAGCGGAAAAACAGTTATACAGCATCAGCTTGCTAAGTGGGCTGAGGCAGATATTGTAGTATATATCGGCTGTGGCGAGCGTGGAAATGAAATGACGGATGTTTTAAATGAATTTCCGGAGTTAAAGGATCCTAAAACAGGACATTCCCTTATGGAAAGAACGGTTCTTATTGCCAACACATCAGATATGCCTGTAGCAGCCAGAGAGGCTTCCATATATACAGGTATAACCATTGCGGAATATTTCCGTGATATGGGATATTCAGTAGCCCTTATGGCTGATTCCACTTCAAGATGGGCAGAAGCCCTTCGTGAAATGTCCGGACGATTGGAAGAAATGCCTGGTGAAGAAGGATATCCGGCATATTTAGGTAGCCGTCTTGCCCAGTTTTATGAAAGGGCAGGGGATGTGGTTACCCTGGGAAAAGAAGGAAGAGACGGGGCATTATCAGTTATCGGTGCCGTATCACCTCCGGGAGGAGATATTTCAGAGCCGGTATCCCAGGCAACCCTTCGTATTGTAAAAGTATTCTGGGGTCTGGATTCTAATCTGGCATATAAGCGTCACTTCCCGGCAATAAACTGGCTTACAAGCTATTCCCTTTATGTAGACAGCATAGGTGGATGGTTTACGGAAAATGTTAATAAGAACTGGCTTACTTTAAGACAAAAGTTAATGAGTCTTTTACATGATGAGTCAGAACTGGATGAAATAGTAAAAATGGTAGGTATGGATGCATTATCTGCACCGGACAGACTAAAAATGGAAGCTGCCCGTTCTATTAGAGAGGATTATCTTCATCAAAATTCCTTCCACGAAGTAGACACATATACGTCTCTTAAGAAACAGGAGATGATGATGGAATTAGTAATTGGATTTTATGAGAAATCTAAGGAGGCATTGGACAATGGAGCAGATGTGGAAGCTCTGATAAAAATGCCTGTCCGTGAGGCAATCGGACGTTTTAAAAATACTCATGAGGATGAGCTTGATAAAGAATTTGCAGAAATAAACGACAGACTGGATATTGAGATTGCCAATACTTTAAAGAAGGAGGAGTTCTAATATGCCAAAAGAGTACAGAACCATACAGGAAGTTGCCGGACCTCTTATGTTAGTAAGGGACGTTTCAGGAGTAACTTATGATGAATTAGGTGAAATAGAACTGGCAAATGGAGAGGTAAGACGATGCAAGGTTTTAGAGGTAAACGGAAGCAATGCATTAGTTCAGCTTTTTGAAGATTCAACAGGTATTAACCTTTCAAACAGTAAGGTAAGATTTTTAGGACGAAGCATGGAACTTGGAGTGTCAATGGACATGTTAGGAAGAGTATTTGATGGTCTTGGAAATCCCATAGATGACGGTCCGGATATTTTACCTGATGAAAGAAAGGATATTAATGGTATTGCCATGAATCCGGCAGCAAGAAATTATCCTTCAGAATTTATTCAGACAGGAATATCTGCCATTGACGGCTTAAATACATTAGTAAGGGGACAGAAGCTTCCTATATTTTCCGCATCAGGTCTTCCTCATGCCAATTTGGCAGCTCAGATTGCAAAACAGGCAAAGGTAGTAGGAACAGATGAGCCTTTTGCAGTAGTTTTTGCAGCAGTGGGAATTACCTTTGAGGAATCAGACTTTTTTGTCAACAGCTTTAAGGAAACAGGAGCCATTGACAGAACTGTAATGTTTATGAACCTTGCCAATGACCCGGCAGTTGAACGTATTGCCACCCCTAGAATGGCACTTACAGCAGCAGAATATCTTGCCTTTGAAAAGGGAATGCATGTACTGGTAATTATTACTGATATTACTAACTATGCAGATGCCCTTCGTGAGGTATCTGCAGCAAGAAAGGAAGTCCCTGGAAGAAGAGGTTATCCGGGATACATGTACACTGACCTTGCCACACTTTATGAGCGTGCAGGCCGTCAGAGAGGAAAAGACGGAAGTATAACCATGATTCCTATTCTTACAATGCCTGAGGATGACAAAACCCATCCTATTCCTGACCTTACAGGATATATAACGGAAGGACAGATTATTTTAAGCCGTGAATTATATAGAAAGGGAATTACACCACCTATTGATGTATTGCCTTCACTTTCACGATTAAAGGATAAAGGTATAGGTGAAGGAAAAACAAGAGCTGACCACAGTAATGTAATGAATCAGCTGTTTTCTGCCTATGCAAGAGGTAAGGATGCCAAGGAACTTATGACAATTTTAGGTGAGGCAGCGTTGTCTGATATTGACCTTATTTATGCTAAGTTTGCAGATGAATTTGAGAAGGAATATGTTTCCCAGGGATATGATACAGACAGATCCATAGAGGAGACAATGAATGTAGGCTGGAAACTTTTGTCAATGCTTCCAAAATCAGAATTAAAGCGTATTGACGAAAAATACCTTGATAAATACTATATTAGCAAGTAGGACATATAACGGATTTGTTAATGAAAGGTGGGAAGTTTTATGGCATCTACACGTGTAAATCCAACGAGAATGGAGCTTACAAGGCAAAAAAAGAAGCTTATGTCTGCCACAAGAGGACATAAACTGTTAAAGGATAAACGTGACGAGTTAGTAAGACAGTTTATGGATATGATAAAGGAAAATATGAGGCTCAGACTTAAAGTTGAAGAGGGACTTAAAAGGGCAAACAGGGAGTTTGCCGTGGCCAGGGCAGGAATGAGTGAAGAGGTTTTAAACACAGCCCTTATGGCTAATAATAAGTCGTTGGAAATAAAGCAGGATTACAAAAATATAATGAGTGTTGACATTCCACAATTTTGTGCTAAAACTGAAATTGGCGGAAGGGATATATATTCTTATGGATATGCTTTCACTGCCGGGGATTTAGATGATGCAGTATACTCATTGTCTAATGTTTTTTCTGATATGATAAAGCTTGCTGAAATAGAAAAATCATGTCAGCTTATGGCATCGGAAATAGAAAAAACAAGACGAAGGGTAAATGCATTAGAACATGTAATAATTCCTCAGGCTTTGGACAATATAAAATATATAACCATGAAATTAGATGAAAATGAGAGAAGTACCCAGATTCGTTTAATGAAGGTTAAGGATATGATGTTAGAAGAAGCAGTGGAAGCCAGACGGAAAGAGGATATGTAAGTATCTATATGAATATTATGTAGCAATTAATGGCGGAGCTTTTGCTTCGCTATTTTGTGTTTTCTGATATCTATAAAACTTCCATATGGTATGTTATGTTTTAAAAGGAGGTAATAAATACATGAAAATTTTATTTTATGACACAAAAAAATATGACAGGGAATCCTTTGATAAAACAATCCCTGAATATAAGGACATTCAAATAGAGTATGCGGAGGAAGATATAAGTGAAAGAACTGCAAAATATGCAAAAGGATATGATGCCATATGTGCTTTTGTAAGTTCTGATGTAAGTGAAAAAGTATTAAAAATATTGAAAGAATGTGGCGTAAAGTTAGTTCTTATGCGTTGCGCGGGATATAATAACGTGGATGTAGGGGCTGCAAAAAAATATGGAATTACGGTGTTAAGAGTTCCGGGATATTCACCGGAAGCTGTGGCAGAGCATGCCATGGCATTAGCCCTTGCCAGTAACAGACATATTCACAAGGCATATATTAAGGTCAGGGAAAATAATTTCAGCCTTGTGGGACTTACGGGAATTAATTTTTATGGAAAAATAGCAGGAATAATTGGAACAGGAAAAATCGGAGCGGCAATGTGTCGTATTTGCAGAGGATTTGGAATGAAGGTTATGGCATATGATATTTACAAAAATCCGGATTTGAATTTTGTGGAATATACGGATTTAGATACAGTATTAGAAAAAAGCGACTTAATTTCCCTACATTGTCCACTGACAGATGATTCTTATCATATGATAAATAAAAAGACTATTAAAAAAATGAAGGACAACGTGGTCTTAGTAAATACATCAAGGGGAGCTTTAATTGATACTCAGGATTTGATACAGGGAATAAGGGAGCACAAATTTCACAGTGTAGGTCTTGATGTATATGAAGAGGAAACTAAGAATGTTTTTGAAAACAGGGAAGATGATATATTAGAGACATCCATAACATCAAGACTTTTGTCGTTTCCAAATGTAATAGTTACTTCTCATCAGGCATTTTTAACAGAAGAGGCACTAGAGGCAATAAGCTACACAACTTTAGAGAATGCCAAATCTTTTGAAATGGGAAATCTTATTGAAAACAATGTGGTGAAGTAATGTTAAGCTGTTTAGGGATTAGAGAAATTGGCTGGCAATGAAGTAATCCGGATATCAGAGGTGGCAAAATTTTGTTCTGCTTACATCATAAACGAACACAGACACCGGTGCCATAAAAGGTGTAAAAATTTTATAATTGGTTAGCATATTTTAGACACTGTTGAGAATAAAAACGTTATTGTGTAATATGAAAGTGAACATAAAAAGGTTTTCATTTATTATACAATGGAGGTTTAACATATGAGAAAGGCATTAGCAGTTATAGCTACAATGGTGGGAATTTTGGCAGCAAGCACCGGTGTAAGTGCTTCATATAATCAGGACACACTTACTATTGATCCAAGTGACATGAAGTTAATATGGTCGGATGAGTTTGAAGGAGATGCACTTAATACAAACAACTGGACTTATGAAATTGGAAATGGAAACTGGGGTTGGGGAAACAACGAACAGGAATATTATACAAGTTCCACAGATAATGTATATGTAAACAACGGAACTTTAAAAATATCTGCAAGAAAGCAGTCTGTAGGTGGAAAAAATTACACCTCGGGACGTATTAAAACAGCAGGAAAAGTGGAAGTGGGAAACGGCTACGTTGTAGCAAAAATCAAACTTCCTTCAGCAAAAGGTATATGGCCGGCATTCTGGATGTTAGGAACTAACGGACAGACATGGCCTATGTGTGGTGAAATTGACATAATGGAATCCATAAATACCAACCAGTTCCCATATGCAACAATGCATTGGACAACAGTGGCAGCACCTACAAAGGATCATTATGAAAGTAAGTTCCCGACAGCATACGGTTTCCCGAATTTTGATAAAACCCAGTGGCATACATACGGCGTTTACAGAACTGACGACAAAATAAGAGTATTCTATGATAATCAATTAATAGGTTCATATACATATGTAGCCGGAATGGAAGAATTAAAAGATAATTACTATATGTTATTAAATGTGGCAGTAGGAGGAAATTTAACTTCTAATCAATTGCCTGCAACATCAGCACTTCCGGCAACAATGGAAGTAGACTATGTAAGATATTACAGAGACAAGACAGCTCAGGATATTGCTGACGAAAAAGAGCAGGCAGCTAAGGAAGAAGCAGCAAAGAAGGCTGCTGCAGCTAAAGCAGAAGCAGCAAAGAAGGCTGCTGCAGCTAAAGCAGAGGCGGAAAAGAAAGCAAAGGCGAAACCGGCAAGGGCTACAGTTAAATCCATGAAAAATGTAAAGGGAAGAAAAGTAAGCCTTACCATTAAGAAGATAAAAGATGCCAAGGAATATCAAATCAGATATTGCGACAATAAAAGATTTCAGGGCTATATACAAAAAAATACTACAAAAACAAAGTATACGTTAAAGAGACTTGAAAAGAAAAGTACCTGCTATGTTAAGGTAAGAGCATATAAGGTATATAAAGGCAAAAAGATATATGGAAGCTGGTCAAAGGTTAAGCATGTAAAAATTAAAAAATAAATTATTTTAAAATCTCATACAAATTTTTATACACCCTAAGTGTTGGAGCAGATATCAACATTTGGGGTGTATTATTTTGTCAAATGTGATACAATAGCCATTGATACTATAATCTTAAAAATATTATTATTGGAGACTAATATGGAAGAAAAGATGAATGAAAATATTATAGAAGATACTGCAAATCAGCAGGAAAATAGTGCAGAAGCTTTAAGTAATTCAGAAAACATAAATAATTCGGAAACGAACGACAATAAAGTTTCACAGTCTGAAGGCTTAAAGCGTTATGAAAAAATATTAGATTTAAAAGAGAATTTATGGACATACGGAAGTCCTGTTTTGTTTGAAACAGGAGAGCTTGAGCGTGATACCGTAAGCAATAAGAACAGACTTACCCTTAAGTTTACCAATATTTATGAAAAGACAATCAGGGATTTAAATATAACTGTATATGCCAGTGATAATGAGGGCAATGCAGAAGAAATTCAGCATAAGTATGGAGCTTTAGGACTTAAGTATTTAGAATCAAAGGGCAAAGCTGCAAAGATAACTGTTTCAAATGAAGCAGCAGAGAAATTTGTAATAAAAATAGACAGTGTTGTTTTTGAAGACGGAACAGTATGGAATAAAAAAGAGGCAATATGTGAATCGGTAGGGGTACTTGATGATGTGGAAGTGTTTGCAAAGGCAAAGCTTAAGGACTATGAAGACAGCTATATTTCAGCAACGGAGGATGTTGAAAAGGACGATTCAGCAAGCATTGCCAATGGAATAGAGATATTTAAGAGAATTTACTGGTATATGAATACAGCAGAGTTGCTTAATGATGCCAAAAGAAAATATGCCATAGTAAAGCAGAATGAGGAAAGAAAGCAAAACAGTGAAAGCAGACGTGTAAACAGAAAAAAGGCGGTTCGTAAGAGATATATTACGGCAGCAATTATAATTGTGATTATAGCAGGATTAGCAGCAGTGGCTGTTATGACTTACTTTATTCCTAATAAGAAATATACGGCAGCTAAAAAGTTAATTAACAATAAGAATTATGAAGAGGCTATAAATTCCTTTAATGAACTTAACGGTTTCTTAAAAAGTGAGGAATATTTAGCCCAAGCATATTATAATCTGGGATTAAATCAGTTAGATAGTGAAGATGAAAATAAGGCAACTGAGTATTTCAAAAAAGGGTATAATTCTGACAAAAACAGCAGATATGGAAAAATGTGCGGAGCATTTTTAGATTATTATGCAGGTGCCACGGCATTGCAAAGTGAAGAATATGATAAGGCAATGGATTTATTTAAGTCAAGCAGCAATGCGGCAGCAGATATGAATCTGGTTAATAGGGCAAGTGCCGGGATGGCAGAAATTTATTACCTCAAAAAAGATTATGAAACAGCATGGAACACAATTAAAAATGTGTATGCAAAGGATAAATCTTACGAAACAGAGTACGGGACATATGGATATGGCTATGCTAAAGCTTTAGTAGATAAGGGCGATACAAAAAACGGCATGGAAATATACAATAGTGTATCTAAGTATACCAAGTCAGAGAACCTTAATGAAAGTGTTTATAAGCAGGCTGTAAAATTAGGAGAACAGGGAAAAATTTCTGAGGCAATGAAACTCCTTGAAACAATTAAGAAGAGCTACAAAAAAGCAGGAACACTTTATAGTAAAATGAGCAGCTTTAACAGTAAGGTTAAATACTGGGTAGGCACATGGAAACATACGGGAAAAGTCAATGGAGAAAAGAAGATATATAAGATATATATTTCACAGGTTCTCTACAAGGACGAAATGTGTCTTAGAATTATAGATAAGAATAATGACTATCTGGGATTTGATACAGTTATAAGTACCAAAAATAAGGTAGATTCAATATTAATTGGAACTTATCAGCTGAAATTCAGATTAAGAGCTAATCATAATCAGAGGTTCACATATACTTTAAAGGGCGGAAAGAAGATGGTAAGACAGCTTAAATATAACGGAGAAAAATTTAGTACCCGTTATGGAAAAATAAAATAACAGGAGTTTAAATGAAAATAAAAATTAAAAGAATAATATGTTTTATTATTGCTACTGTCATGTTATGTTCTCCAATGGAGAATGTAACATGGTGTAACAATAACGTTTATGCTGACACAATTAGCAGGAATGCGATTGATGAGATTTCCACTATGAAAACAAGGGGAAAATTAATCCTTGTTGAAAGAAGAGAAAGACTGTATTCAGGAAACAGGAAAACCTCTGCATATAAGTCAGTTGCTGAAGCAGCTACAGGTTATAGAAAACAGCTGTTAAATCATCAGTATGAAGTAAACGCATATGTTAAATCAACGAATGCTGTTCCGGCAGAAGTGTTTGATGAACTGGAGAGTCAGGCATTTAAAGTCACATCAAAGGGTGACGAAGGGGATTACATGTATTGGGATATAGACAGGGAATATCCTTCCTATATACGTTATACAAGAAAAGAAAAAAAGAAAATCTACTATTATTATCACTTCAGGACTGAAGTATGGTATCTCACTACTTTAGAGCAAAAAAAGCAGGTAGATGCCAAGGTGAAAGAAATTATAAGCCAATTGGAAATTACAGAAGAAACTACAGACTATGAAGTAATTAAAATGGTATATGATTATGTGTGTGAACACGTAAAATATTCTGATAGCACAGTTGATGAAATCGTATATACATCGTGGTCAGCCTTGTTTAGGGGAAATGCAGTATGTCAGGGATATGCCCAGCTGATGTACAGGATACTTAAGGAATTGGGAATATCTGTAAGAGTTATTGCAGGTTTTGGAAGTCATAATGTGCGCCATGGCTGGAATATTGTAAAGCTTGGAGATTACTATTACAATCTTGATTCAACATGGGATGCTGAACTAATACAAAATGGAATAAAATATCGTTACTTTTTAAAAGGAGATAATTTTAATAAACATACCCGCTTAGAAGAGTACAAGACTATGGAGTTTTACAATGTTTATCCCATGGCTCAAAATGAGTATAATGTTGAACCTTTGGGATATTCACTTAAAACCCGGTCGGCCTTTTTTGCCGTCAAAAAAGCAAAATTTAAGAAAGTGGCAAGGAAAAAGGTTACTTTTGTTGCAGTTACCGGGGCTAAGGGATACCAGATTCAGTATGCAACAGATAAGAAATTTAAAAAAGGAAAAAAAACAGCAGTAACGTCGAAAGTATATTTTAAGCCGAAAAATTTAAAAAAGAAAAAGAAATATTATGTACGTTTTAGGGCATATAAGATAATTAATGAAAATAAGGTTTACACCAACTGGTCATCAGTGAAGGAGGTAAAGAGATACGTATGTCGATGATACTAGTGGAAAGACCGGGAAGAAATATAGTTGGATTTGCAAAAATGGTTAAAAAAATATGTTTATTTTATGATAAAATAGATTTAAAGGTTCTATAGGAGTTTGTTTGATACTCGGCTATTATACTTTCAGATAACTAAAAAAATATAAAAATGATACTTTTATAAAAAAAAACACCTAATCGGTTTTTATTTAATATGCTAAAATGGAAATAGGGTGATTGAACGAAAAAAAGGAGGAACATCATCTGAAAAAAAGTTGAGTTATAGAAAGGAGTATATGATGAAATTAAGTAATTCAATGAAAAAGTTTTTTGCTTATGTTTGTGCCATAGCTATGGTTGTCAGTTCGATGACATTTTATGGACAGACATCGGTTAAGGCAAAGGGAAGCGTTGCTGTAGATGGAAAAGTTTACACAGTTACAGACGGCGATGCTACTATTGCAGGATTTACATGTCAGGGAATATTTGACAAGGCAAGAATCCATTTTGCATGGGGTACAGAAGTAGATGCTGCTTCTATTACAACAACAGTAGATGGAAAAAGTGTAAAAATTGACGGAACAAATGCCCATGGTATGTTTATTCCTTTATCAGAGGTAAGCACATTGGCAGTGGGAGAATATCAGATAGTTGTTAGCGCAACAGCTACAGAAAATTCAGCTACTGTTACAGGAAATGCAACATTAAAAATCGAAGATGAAGGGGAAACAACAACAAGAGATCCTTCAGTAAAGGTTTGGACAGACTTAGGGGATGGATTCTCATATGACGATTCAACAACAGCAACAGTTAATAATATTCAGCAGCCGGATTGGTCGCCTGAAAAAGGTATATATGTAAATGTACCGGCAGGAATCAACTCAGTTGCAGTTAATGGAAAAACAGGTGATGAAGTTGCAAAAATTCAGGGAGCAGGAGTTATTGTTTTCATTTCAGCAATGACAAAGAAAACAAACACTGTTGAAATTGAATATGCAGGCGGAAAAGCAACTGTTATTGTAAAAAATGAAAATGGAACAGATGGTGGTGATACACCAATAGAAACACCTACAGAAAAACCAACAGAAACACCTACAGAAAAACCAACGGAAACACCTACAGAAAAACCAACGGAAACACCTACAACACAGCCTACAGGAGAAGCTAACTGGGTTGAAATTGCAGGAAGTGATGATACTGCATCATATTATTATGATAAGGCAAATATGACAGTAAATGAAGTAGTAAGCATTCAGCAGCCTGGCTGGTCACCGGCAATGGGTATCTATATGAATGTGCCATCAGAAATTAGTGAAGTATCAGTAAACGGTGTTAAAGAAAATGTAGCAACAATTCAGGGTGCAGGAGTTATTGTATATCTTTCTGCTTTAACTCAGGAAATAAACGAAGTAGAGATTACTCATGCTCTTGGAACAGCTAAAGTTTCTATCAAAAAAGTTGAAAAGGCACAGACAGTAAAACATTCAGTAACAATTAATGGAAATAAAGTTGCAGAAGTTGAAGACGGAAGCACTTATACATTAGGTGATGCACAGTACGGATACTATACAGATGGTAAGATTTATAAACCGGGAACCGTACTTACAATAACAGGCGATATTGCCCTTACTTCAATTGACAGCCTTTCAGTAGATATGGCAAACGGTGCAGCTATTAAGCTTTCAACACCGGCAGGACTTAAGTTCCAGGCAAAGGTTTCATCAAACAATGGAGAAGCTGTTAAATCAGATGCTATTAAGGAAGGTATGTTAATTACGGCAAATGATATATATGAAAATAATTCATCTGCTTTAGACTTGACAAGCCCATATGCAATGCTTAATATTGTTAATGAAGGTTGGTTTGACGAAAGCGCAATGACATATTGCGGAGCAGTAGCTAATATTTCAGAAGCAAACTATACAAGAGATTTCATTGCCAGAGCATATGTAACCATTACATATACTGACAATACATCAGTAACTGTTTACTCAGGAATGAGTCAGACAAGAAGCGTAAGCTATGTAGCATCAGCAGTTAAGGCTGCCGGATATCCGGGAATTGCTGCATCAGAAATACCTGTAGTTGACTCATTTATAAAATAATTATGGGAGGAAACACAATGTCAGAGAAATATATTAGTCCAAAGGCAGAAGTAGTAGAGTTTGATACAAAGGACGTTATTACTACAAGCCCTGATAACAATTTTTCAGCTGATACATCAGGTTCAGCAAATCAGGGTGAAGGTTGGTCAGGACTTTACTAAAATTAACTGAATAATTTGATTTATGCTAAGGCGTTCGGTATTTTCCGGACGCCTTTTAAAGTGCCGGAATTAACACTCTATGTAACACGTAATCAGGCAAAAGAATGGGTTTGAGAGTAATAAAAATAAAATAAAATTAAGAAAGAAAAACATTTTTATTCTTTATAAGAAATCAAAATATCCAATGTTTTAAGGGAAAAACGTAAATAAAAATGGTTTTATATACAAAATATACTAAAAAAAATAAAAAATCTTTTATAATTTGGGACGATTGCATATAAAAAATCCCTCGGTTATAATATTAATGTATAAAAATTGTGAAAGGAGAGTTTGAAATGAACAAAACTTTAAAGAAAGTTCTTTCAGTTGTATTATCACTGGCTATGATTTTTACATCTGTTACAGTTTATAACACAACTGCAAAGGCAGCTGACGAAACGGAATCAGCTACGCAGGAAACTATTGACGTAAATGCCATTAATGACTGGACACAAATAGGAACAACAAAAGACGGAGATAAGGCATATATTTCAAAGGCGGCTCTTGCAAAATTCGGAAATGAGGGGCTTAGAGGCTTTTATGATGCAGGAAAGACTGTAGGATGGAACATAAGCACATATATGAATTCAGTACCGGTTTTCGGATTTGTTGCAAAAGACGGAAATCCTTCATCAGTTATTATTGACGGAGTGAGATATTTAAATGATGCAGGCAACACAAAGGCATATGTGGGAAATGACTGTGTATATATCAGTCAGGATACCTTAGCCGTTCCTGCTGGGGAAAGTGAACATGTATTTATAATTACAGCAGAAGGTTCAGGTACAGGAACATTTGCATTAAAGATAGTTAAGCTATCTGATCCTACAGATGCATCTTCAGTGGATACATCAGCATGGACAGAATGCCCGGCAATAGGAGCTAACGCATCTTTAGTATCAGGAACATATTATTTAGATACAGCCAACTATACAGCAAATGTAAACTCAGCTATTTGGGGTACAGTAGGTGTTGCTGCTGATACACCGTACCATGGCGAAGTTGACAATTGTAAAATAGAAGGTGGAGCTTTTACATTTGCAGTTTCAGGAGCTGTAGGACAGCCGGTTGGAGCTGTTTGGATTAACGGAAAAAGATATTTAAACGCTTCAGAAATGCTTCATGTCCGTGGAGATTCTGTTGAAATAGCTTTAAGTGCATTTAAAGAAGGAATTAACTACTTTGCTATTGAAGGTGCTGCTAAAACAGTAACTTTTGCAGTTAAGTATGTACCTGCACAGGCAGAGGTTGCTCCGGATCAGACTTTAGGTGAAGTAACTGATTACACAAAGGTTTGTGACAAAGATGGTAACAATGATTTATCAACAGAAGGAACAAGATATTATGTTTCAGAAGCTGTTAGAAATCAGTATATCAACTACATCGATTTATTTGGTATATTTACAGACCATGCTACAGCAAACTATCACCCGGCAGGATGCACATTAACAGGTGCAGCTTATGTATCATCATATCCAAGTGTTGCCGGAAAGATTAAATCAGTATGGATTGACGGAGTAAAATACACATCAGGAACAGATGAATGTTATATTGAAGGAGATCAGGTTCACCTTGCCCAGAGCTTATTTGCACTTCCAAGTGGACAGGATGAAAAAGTATTTGCAGTAACAGTCAGAAGTTCAGAAAAAGACATTACATATGGTGTTAAAGTTGCAAAGGTAGCTAAATTTGATGTAACAGTTGACGGACAGACAACAGAAGTTGCTGACGGTGATACATATACACTTCCTGCTGATGCTGCTTACGGTTACTATTCAGATGGCAAGATGTACAAGTCAGGAATAGCAATTAAAGTTACAGCAGATATGACATTTACTTCAGTAAATACACTTAATGTAGTTGCAGCAAACGGTGCAGCCGTAAAGACTTCTACTCCTACAGGACTTAAGTTCCAGGCTAAAGTTACAACAGATAATAACGAAGCTGTTAAGTCAGATGCAATCACAACAGGTATGTTAATTACAGCAAATGACCTGTTTGAAAATAATGATTCAGATATGTCATTAACAAGCGCTTACAAAGTTCTTAACATTGTAAACGAAGGATGGGCTAATGCTGATACTCTTACATATTTTGGTGCAGTTGCTAACATTGTTGAAGCAAACTACGAAAGAGATTTTGTAGCAAGAGCTTATATAACAGTTACATATACTAACGGAGAATCAGTAACATATTATTCAAATGTTGCTGAAAAGAGAAATGTAAGCCAGGTTGCTTCAAGAGTAATAGCTGATGCTAACAACGGCCTTAGTGCTGATGAGTTAAACGTAGTAGCTTCATTTATTAAATAACAGGGGAGGATTAACATGAGAGAAGTATATACAAGTCCTGAAGTTGAATTAGTAGAGTTTGATACAAAGGACGTTATTACTACAAGCCCTGATAACAATTTTTCAGCTGATACATCAGGTTCAGCAAATCAGGGTGAAGGTTGGTCAGGACTTTACTAATTAATATTAATTAAAAACTTACAACACCGTATCTGTGACTAAATCATGGATGCGGTGTTTTTTTGCTCTTTGTCAGGCATGGGGGAATCCCTTATATATTTTTTATACGATACAAATATTATACATATGGCAGGTATAATATCCTACGGAATAGGGTGTCGTATAACAATGATAAGCAGTTAAGATAGGGAACAAACACAGGAAAAAATATATGTATGGGAGGTAAAATGGTGGATGTAAAACTACTTAATGAATTATATTTTGAAACGGAATATATGAAATTACTTCATATATTCCTTATGATTATGGGATGTATTTTGCTGCTATTATCAATATTTACAAAGGGCAAAGTGATTATATCCAATTGCATTTCAGCTTACTATGGAGTTTGGGCAGGAAGTATGTTGGGATATTTTATGGAAAAATCTTTAACAGGAATGAAAATAGGTGGCGTGATAGGAATTATAATTGTGTTGCTTATAAATAATATTCTTGGAAGAAAGCATATACTGGTTGTGGCGTATATGTTTTATATGCAGTGTGCATATATGTGTACATATATGATATTGTATCTTTTTAGAATTGATTATTATGTAGATATGCTTATGGGAAGAGATATACTCCTTTATGAAGAAAATCATTATTCCGCAATGAATATGTCTCTTATTATTTCATGTGTTTTTGCAGTGATAATGACAGTAAGAATGGAGAGAACACAGAGAGATAGAAATATTATTCATATGTATTATATTTTCGTTAGTGCGGTAATGGCTTTGTGCGGATTATTATCGGGTCCGGATTGGGTATATGGTTACATTGGTTCGTGGCAGGATTTCTTTTTGCCACTGTTGGGTGTGGAATATGGCATAGAAGTGGTTACTGTTGGTTTACTTCTTCTGGTTTTGTTGTGCATTGGATGTGGGTTGCACACATGGACAAAGAATAAAAACAGTGATAATTAATTTCCAAGATGGATATTTTATGGTATAATCTACTGACATAGGAATAATTTTATTAGCCCTTTTAACAATTAGAAAACAGGAGGTATTACCATGAGTGATAAAGAAAAAATGATAGATGACATTGTAGCAATGTTAGATGGAAGTATAAAGAAAGGGGACGGACACATTAATCTTAAGGTTGATGAAAATGTTGAGTCCTCAAAGAGAAAGGAAGTAATAAGAGGATGTGCAGACTGTTCAATTAATCCTATGCCATGCTGTGCACCAACAGAAGAACTTCCGGGGGATGACGAAATTTAACAAAAAATGAATAACAGCCTGTAAATAAGAGAAAATAGTAATGAATAAATATGATGTAAGTGGCAAAAGCATAATTGCTTATTTGTGCAAGCACAATTGCAAGTGGCAAATTTTGTTACTTACATCATAAATTTTAAAAGGAATTACTATGAAGCAAAAGCAGGTTGTTAAAAAAATATTCAGATATGTTTTCATTACATTTACTGCTGCCTTGTATGCAGTGGGAATCGCATTATTTTTAAATCCCAATAATTTGGCACCGGGAGGAATATCAGGAATCGCCATTATATTAAAAAAGATGTTCCCGGGACTTCCGGGAGTGGGAATGCTTATTTTATTAATAAATATTCCAATCCTGGCAGTGGGAATTAAAAAGTTTGGAATTAAATTTATTCTGTCAACAATGTATAGTCTGATTGTATCATCAGTGTTAATAGATATTCTTCCAATAGTTTTTAATGTTAATGGTGTTACAGATAATAAAATGCTGGCATCTGTTATTGGAGGAGCTACATTTGGACTGGGAATGGGATTAATGTTCAGATTGGATACCACAACAGGAGGGTTGGACATTATTGTAAAAATAATAAAACAAAAGAAACCCCATTTAAAAACGGGACAGATATATTTTTTGTTGGATGTGGTTATTTTGGCAGCGTCAGCCATGGCATTTAAGGATGTGGAGGTGGCGTTGTATGCGGCTATTGCTATTTATGTGTCCACGGTGGTTATGGACAGGGCAATATACGGAGGAGATGAAGCCACTCTTGTATATATAATAAGTGAAAAAAGAGAACTTATTGCCAGACGCATGATGAAGGAAGTAAATGTAGGAGCCACCATGATTCAGGCAAAGGGTGCATACAGTAACGAAACTACGGAAGTGATTATGTGCGTAATGAAGAAACAGACATTGGTTAAGGTAAGAAATATACTAAAACAAACAGACAGTGGAGCCTTTATGATAGTATCTTCGGCAAATGAAGTGTTTGGACAGGGATTTAAAGACCATTTTAAGACAGAAATATAAAGCATAATGTTTACAAATGAAGGCAGTTGTTCTAAAATAAGTGACATAGTGCTTATTTTGGGAGGAAGTTATGGCAACATTAAAAGACGTAAAGAGAATTGTTATAAAGGTGGGAACATCTTCTTTAACACACAGTACGGGAAAAACAAATATAAGACAAATGAAAAGACTAGTGACAGTTATATCCGATATAGTTAATTCAGGCATTGAAGTAGCATTGGTATCCTCAGGTGCCATTGGTGTAGGTGTGGGGAAATTAGGTCTTAAGGAAAGACCGGTTACCACAGCAGGAAAGCAGGCAGCAGCTACTGTAGGACAATGTGAACTTATGTTTATGTATGACAAGATGTTTGGAGAATACGGTCATAAGGTGGGACAGTTCCTTGTTACAAAAAGAGATGTGGATAATTTGGAAAGCAGAGATAATCTTATAAATGCCTTTGAGAGAACCCTTGAATTTGGTGCTATACCGGTTATTAATGAAAATGACGTTGTAGCTGTAGAAGAAATAGTTTATGGTGACAATGATAATCTTTCAGCCATAGTGGCAAAGCTTATAAAGGCAGATGCTTTGTTTATACTTACAGATATAGATGGGTTGTATGATGCCAATCCGAATGAAAATGAATATGCAAGAATAATACCGGTTGTAGAGGAAATAACTGAGGGATTGTTTGAACTTGCCGGTGGAAAAGGCTCAAAATTTGGAACCGGTGGTATGATAACTAAACTTCAGGCGGCGCAGATTGCAACGGAAGCGGGAATAGATACTGTTATTATGAACGGTGGAGATCCGGAGAATTTATATAAAATATTAGAAGGACACCAGGTAGGAACCTTCTTCGTAGCAAAAGACAAAGAACAGTCACGCTAGGCATGGCTGTTTTTCTTTAATAAGAAATGTTAATAAAGGGAGGAAAAATAATGCTTACGGAATTAGGAAAGAAAGCAAAAGAAGCAGAAAAAACATTAATGATAGCTACCACGGAGCAGAAAAATAAGGCTCTAAAATACATTGCACAGGCATTAATTGAAAATGCAGATGAAATAATACAGGCAAATACCATTGATTTGGAAAATGGGAAAAATAATGGAATGTCAGAAGCAATGCTTGACAGATTAAAGTTAGACAAAGGCAGAATTAAAGGGATGGCAAAGGGCGTTGAGGATGTTGTTTTACTGCCGGATCCTGTGGGAAGGGTTTTAAGTGAAACTACAAGACCTAACGGACTTAACATAAAAAAGGTATCTACACCTTTAGGAGTTATAGGAGTTATATTTGAAGCAAGACCTAACGTAACCTCAGATGCGGCAGCTTTGTGCTTAAAGTCAGGAAACACCGTTATTTTACGTGGAGGAAAGGAAGCAATAAATTCTAACAGAATCATTGCTAAAACAATGAGAGAGGCTGTAAAAAAATCAGGTCTTAGTGAAGACGTTATACAGTTAGTGGAAGATACATCAAGGGAAAGCGCTAATGCCCTTATGCAAATGAATGAATATGTGGATGTGCTTATACCAAGAGGCGGTGCAGGACTGATACAGGCAGTTGTAAAAAATGCAACAGTTCCGGTAATTGAAACCGGAGTGGGAAACTGCCACATATATATTGATAAGGATGCCAATGTGGATATGGCAGCTGACATAGTATATAATGCCAAAACTAACAGGGTGTCAGTTTGTAATGCAGCAGAAAGTTTGCTTATACATAAGGATATTGCAAAGGAAGCATTGCCGAAAATAAAGGCAAAATTAGATGAAAAATCTGTGGAACTTTTTGGAGATGAGGAAGCAGTTGATATAGCGAAGGGAATAGAGAAGGCAACGGAAAGGGACTGGGGAACAGAATATCTTGACTACAAAATGTCTGTTAAAATAGTAAATTCCTTAGATGAAGCCGTGGATCATATTTATAAATACAGTACAGGTCACAGCGAATGTATAGTTACTGAAAATAAGGAAGCTGCTGAGGAGTTTTTAAACAAGGTAGATTCAGCAGCAGTTTATGTAAATGCCAGTACAAGATTTACTGACGGAGGAGAGTTCGGTTTTGGAGCAGAAATAGGTATTTCCACTCAGAAGCTTCATGCAAGAGGACCTATTGGATTGCCGGAATTGCAGTCTTTTAAATACAAGATATATGGCAACGGACAGGTGAGATAGTTTTACAATATATGTATATTGTCCCAAATAGATACAGGGAAGAATTGCAGTTCACAGTTTCTTAATTTTTAATTAATACAATGAAAGTAAAAATATTGTAGAATATTGAATAATTTATACGAAGGAGTATTCATGAAAAAAATATTATTTATTGTTAATCCGAAAGCCGGACTGAAGAAAAATAAGAATTTTATAGATGATGCTGTATGGGTTTTTGAAGAGGCAGGATACAAAGTAGGAATTAAATATACAAAACGAAGAGCAGACGGAACCAACATTGCCATAAAATACGGAAGTGAAGTAGACCTTGTGGTATGTATGGGAGGAGACGGAACATTAAATGAAGTAATTCAGGGATTGATTGAAGGAAATGTAAAAACACCTTTAGGATATATTCCGGCAGGTTCTACTAATGATTTTGCCAATAGTTTAGGATTAGAATCTGATCCTAAAAAGGCGGCTAAGTATATTATATCTAATGAGGCAAGACCTCTTGATATAGGAGATTTTAACGGACGACATTTTGTTTATACTGCATCAGCAGGAATTTTTACTAAGACCTCATATTCAACACCTCAGGAATTAAAAAACAGATTAGGACATTTTGCCTACATTCTTCGTGGTGCAAGAGAATTATTTCACATAAGAAAGTTACGCCTGAAAATTGAACTTGATGATAAAACCTATGTGGGAAAATATATTTTTGTGGCAATAAACAATGCTACAAAAGTAGGTGGCATAATGAAGTTAGACAAGGATTTAGTGGAATTTAACGATGGTGAATTTGAACTGATGCTTATTGAGTATCCAAGAGACTTTGCAGAGTTTGTAAGGCTTTGCGGTCAGGTACTTTTACAGAAATTTACAGGAAAAATCACTTTGGCACAGATAAAATCAGCAAGAATTACCGATTGCTCAGACATAGACTGGTCTCTTGACGGTGAGAAGGAAAAAGGAAGGGCAGTGGTAAACTTTAAGGTTTTACATGACGCTATTAACTTTATATATTAATAATTGAGAACAGAAAGGGGATTTTATGGCATTAAAGAGAGAAGATGTTAAATTATTTGCGGAAAATAAGGCAAAGGTGTGTAAAAATAATGACGGCGTAGACAGGGAGTTATTTACGGAATATGGTGTAAAAAGAGGACTTCGTGATTTAAATGGAAAGGGTGTATTAACAGGAATTACCAATATTTCAAGAGTTGAGTCTTCAGAAATAGTTAACGGAAAAAGTGTTCCCTGTGAAGGAAAATTGTATTTCAGAGGGTACAAAATCCAGGATTTAGTTAAGGGATTTATGGATGATAAAAGATTCGGTTTTGAAGAGGTAGCATATTTACTTCTTTTTGGTGAATTGCCTAATGAAGACGAGTTAAATGAATTTAAGGAAATGCTGGCATATTCCAGAAGGCTTCCAACAAATTTTGTAAGAGATGTTATTATGAAGGCACCTAGCGAGGATATTATGAATTCCCTTACAAGGAGTGTACTGACATTAGCTTCTTATGATAAAAACGTGTCAGATACATCATTAGAGAATGTAATAAGACAGTGCATTCAGTTAATAGCAGTGTTCCCTATGCTTTCAGTGTATGGATATCATGCATATAATCATTACAAGAAAAATCAAAGTTTATATATACATAGGCCAAAGGATGATTTGTCCACCAGCGAAAACTTATTAAGAATGTTAAGACCTAACAAAAAATATACGGAGTTAGAAGCAAAGGTTCTTGATTTAGCTTTAGTTCTCCATATGGAACATGGAGGCGGTAATAATTCAACCTTTACCACAAGAGTTGTTACATCATCAGGTTCTGATACATATTCAACTATAGCGGCGGCGTTGTCTTCCTTAAAGGGACCAAGACATGGAGGGGCTAATATTATGGTAGTTAAAATGTTTAAGGACATTAAGGCTAATGTATCAGACATGAAGGATGAAAAAGAGGTTAAGGAGTATCTTAGAAAGATACTTAACAGGGAAGCCTTTGATAAAAAAGGGCTTATATATGGAATGGGTCATGCGGTATATTCCATTTCTGATCCAAGGGCAGAAATTTTTAAGAGTTTTGTAGAAAAGCTTGCCCATGAAAAGGGAAGAGATGATGATTTTGCCCTGTATAGCATGATTGAGACTTTAGCACCACAGGTTATTGGTGAGGAAAGACAGATTTACAAAGGCGTTAGTGCCAATGTGGATTTCTATAGCGGACTGGTTTACAGTATGTTAGATATTCCGGAGGAATTATTCACGCCGATGTTTGCCATTGCAAGAATTGTGGGATGGAGTGCTCATAGAATAGAAGAGTTGGTAAATGCGGATAAAATCATGAGACCTGCATATGTTAGCATATGTGATTATAATGATTATAAGAGCATTGATGAAAGGTAATTATGAAATTAACAAATAGTGATATTGAAAAAATAAAAGAAGAAATTGAACATAGAAAGTTAGTTGTAAGACCTAAGGCAATTGAAGCCGTTAAGGAGGCAAGAGCTCAGGGAGATTTAAGTGAAAACTTTGAATACCACGCAGCTAAAAAGGATAAAAATAAAAATGAAAGCAGAATCAGGTATTTAGAGAAAATTTTAAAAACAGCAACTGTTATTTCTGATGAATCAAAGGATGATGAAATAGGATTAAACAAAACTGTGGAGATTTACTTTGAGGAAGACGATGAAACGGAGAAGTTTAAAATTGTAAGTACCATGCGGGGTGATTCCGTTAAAGGAAGAATCAGCAATGAATCTCCTATAGGAAAGGCACTTATGAAACATAAAGTTGGAGACCGGGTGGAAATAAAGGTAAACGATAATTACAGTTATTACGTAGTGGTAAAATCCATAGAAAACACCGGTGAGGAAGACACAGACACAATAAGGAGCTATTAATAGTTATGTTAAAAATATTTACCAGTTATACTCCCGGGGCAGGGAAAAGCTATGCAATGATGGAGGAAGCAATGAATGAAAGCCGAAATGGGAAAAAGGTCGTTATTGCTTTTATTAACAAACAGCATAGGGATTCCTCTAAAATGCCTTTTGAATGCAATGAAAATGTTACTATTCATCCTCTTAAAGGAAGAGAGAGCATAGAAGAAATAATAGAAATGAAACCGGATATTGTGGTTTTAGATGAGCTGGGAATGCGAATTGGAAAGCATACATTTTTGTATAATGTGGCAGAGTCATTTATAAAAAACAATATCAGTGTTTTAACTTCTGCTAATTTAAAAAGATTTGAGGAAGTGAATCCTATATTTAGAAGTGCAACAGGGGTAGGGATAAAAACAACCATTCCAAACCGCTTTATAAAAGGGGCAGATGAGATAGTTTTTATTGACAGAGAACCTGAATTAATGATAAAGGATTTTAAGGAGGGAAAGCTTTTTGGAGAGCGGTATATGAATTCCCGAATTATGAATAAAAACTTTGAAGAAAATACCCTTAAGACATATAGGGAGATAAGCCTTGATTATTTAGAGAAATATAATAACGTAAGAATTATACAAAGAGATTAATTATGAAAGAAAAAATGACAAAAACCCCTGTGGTAGTTTTTTTGGCAATGATATGCTGTCTGCTATGGGGGTCGGCTTTTGCCTGTATAAAAATCGGATATAAATTATTTAATATTGAAAGCAAAGATACAATGTCTCAGATATTATTTGCGGGAAACCGTTTCATTCTTGCAGGCATCATGGTTATAGTTACTTTTAGTATTATGAACAAAAAAATCATAAAACCGGCACAGCCTGAAAGAATTGCTACCTTAAGTCTTTTTCAGACAGTTTTACAGTATGTTCCTTTTTATGTGGGATTAGCCCACACAACAGGAGTAAAATCCTCTATTATTAACGGTTTAGGAGTTTTCTTTACAGTGTTAGTATCCTGCCTTTTGTTTAGACAGGAAAAACTAACAGGTAAAAAGATGATAGGAACCGTATTGGGATTTTTAGGAGTTGTAATAGTAAATGTTGCCGGAACATCCGTTGATTTGGGAGTAAGCTTCTTAGGAGAAGGTCTTATTGTACTATCAGCTTTATCATCGGCGTTTTCCTCTGCATTTATTAAAAAATTCTCCAAAAACAGTGATGTGGTAATGCTTAGCGGATATCAGTTCTTTTTCGGTGGAGTGGTAATGACGGTTATAGGTCTTCTTTTTGGAGGAAAATTAAGACCTGAGGGATTTGCAGGTATTTTACTATTGATTTATATGGGATTTATTTCAGCGGCAGCTTATACATTGTGGAGCATTTTACTTAAATACAACAATGTATCAAGGATTACGGCATATAAATTTATGAATCCTGTATTCGGGGTACTGCTGTCATTTCTGTTTTTGCATGAAAACAGTCATATGGAGGTGCAGATTATAATTGCATTAGCTTTAGTATGTGCAGGAATATATATTGTAAATGCCGGTGATTTGAAATATAATAAGTCTATTAAGTAGTATGAGAATCAAAAATGATTCTAACGTAAAAATTAATCAGGAGGGTTTTATGAATATTATGCATGACATTAATCCGGAGAGAATTACACCTTCGGATTTTATCGCAACTATTGAAATTAGTAAGGGAAGCAAGAAAAAATATGAATTAGATAAGGAAACAGGACTTATTATATTAGACAGAATATTGTACTCATCAGTACATTATCCGGCTAATTATGGTTTTATCCCAAGAACAATTGATGAGGATGGTGACCCGTTAGACGTACTGGTATTATGTTCTGAGCCTATAGAGTCCATGTCTTTGGTAAGATGTTATCCTATAGGTGTTATGTACATGGTGGATAGTGGTGATATGGATGATAAAATAATTGCAATTCCTTATGGTGATCCTACATACAACTGTTATACAGACATTAATCAGTTACCGGCTCATATTTTTGAGGAAATCAGGAATTTCTTTAATATATATAAGACATTAGAGGGAAAAGAAACAAAGGTAGATGAATTTGGCGGGCCTCTTGATGCTGCAAAAATCATTTACAAATGTATTGATATATACAATAAAACATACGGTATAGAGAACAATTGCATCAAATAGTATTATAATATTTAAGATAAAGTGTATTTGCATTAAGAAACTGTTAGGTTTTTATGTGCGACTACACTTTTCTTGTTTGTTATAAGGGAAGGTTTTAATATGACAGTAAATAACAGAATAAAAAGATTAAGGGAAATAATGAAGGAAACAGCAGTGGATGTATATGTAGCACCTACCTGTGATTTTCATGGCTCCGAGTATATAGGGGATTATTTTAAAACAAGAGAGTTTATAACGGGTTTTACAGGCTCTGCAGGAACAGCGGTAATCACCATGGAAGAGGCGTGTCTGTGGACTGATGGAAGGTACTTTCTTCAGGCAGAAAATCAATTGAAAAATACTGAAGTTAAATTAATGAAATCCGGAGAAGCAGGAGTTTATACAGTATATGAATATATTAAAAATATTGCAAAAACAAATATCACTGTAGCCTTTGACGGAAAAATGATGTCTGCTGATATGGCAGAAAATATAAGAAATATTGAAAATGTAACAGTGGATGGTCATTTGGCTTTAATAGATAAAATATGGGAGGACCGTCCGGAAATCAGCCATAAGCCAATATGGAAGCTGGATGATAAGTATACGGGAAAAAATACAGCTACTAAAATAAGTGAAATAAGAAACATGATGGAGGAGAGAAGGGCAGATGTTTTACTTCTTTCAGCCTTAGATGAAGTGGCATGGACTCTTAATTTAAGAGGCAATGATATAATGTATACGCCTGTATTTATGGGATTTTTGATTATAACCAAAGATGAGGTTAATTTTTACGTTAATAAAATTCAGTTACAGGACAACATAGAAGAATACTTAAAAGAATGTGATATCAAAATACGGGATTATGGCATCGTGTATGCAGATTTAGAAAAAATAAGAAAGAAAAGAATCTGGCTTGATAAATCCAGCGCCAATTATGCTGTCATAGAATCAATTAATAATGATAATAAAATAATAAATAAGCTGACTCCTGCCTTGCAACTTAAAGCAGTTAAAAATGAAGCGGAAATAGAAAATGAGAAAAAAGCTCATATTTTAGACGGTGTGGCAATGACAAATTTTCTGTACTGGCTTAAAACCAATGTGGGAAAGGAATATATGGATGAACTGAAGTTAGGAGACAGGCTTGAGGATTTTAGAAAACGGGCAGAAAGCTATATTGAGCCAAGCTTTGCACCTATTGTGGGATATAACGAACATGGTGCAATAGTACATTACAGTGCCACAAAGGGGTCTAATGTAGTTATAAAAAACGAAGGTATTGTACTTATAGACAGTGGTGGACATTATTTGGAGGGAACCACAGACATTACAAGAACCATAAGTTTAGGAAATGTTACGGAAAAAATGAAAAAAATGTATACGGCAGTGCTTAAGGGACACTTAAAGCTGTCAGGGGCAATATTTAAAAAAGGCTGTAGCGGAACGACTCTTGATTATATTGCAAGAAAGCCTCTATGGGATATGGGACTTGATTATAATCATGGAACAGGACATGGAGTTGGTTATCTTTTAAGTGTTCATGAGGCACCTAATGCCATTAGATACAGAATAATGAAAAATCCGGAATTAAATCCTGTATTTGAGCCGGGAATGATAACGTCAAATGAACCGGGAGTTTATTTAGACAATGAATTTGGAATACGAATTGAAAATCTTATTTTGTGTAAAGAGAAGGAAAAAACGGATTTTGGAGAATTTCTATGTTTTGAAAATCTCACCTATGTTCCTTATGATATGGAATTAATTGACATGGACATGTTAGATGGAAAAGAAAAGGAGATATTAAGAGAGTATAACCAAATGGTGTATGAAAAATTGTCCAAACATTTACAGGAAAATGTTAAAAAATGGTTAAAGAAATATCTCAATTGTTAAAAAAAACAGTATTGTAAGTTTTTGTATATAGTGCTATCATCAGTGTTATCAAAATTGTATCACAATTGATGATAGCATTTTTTTGCCTATAAGGCAGAAGGGAGAGGTATATGAGAAAGGGAATGAAAAAGCTATGCAGTTCTGTCCTTAGCATTCTGTTAGCTTTGTCCATGGTAGTTCCGGGAGCAGGCGTTTATCACACAAATGTTAAAGCAGATGATATTGTAGAAAAAACACAAACCGGAAATGATAACGGAAAGGATGACGGAAAAAGTATTAAAGGTGATTATTTCAGACAAAATATGGCAGTTTTGCTTAAGAATAATCAGCTAAAGACTAGCAATTCAGAAGTTACCCTTACTGAAAATGAAAAGGGAAAGGGTGTTCTTGTTTCAGGAAAAGATAAGGATATTTTAAATAGTGAAATCACAATTGATAAAACGTTGAATTTTGACGGAAAAATTGTAGGAAGATTAAGTCTTGACGCCATAGCCGAAAGGGGAAGCGATATAACCGTTGGAGTTTTCGTTGATGGTGGAAGCGAACCAGTTGGAACTTTTAAATTATATAAACAAAGAAAGAAAAATGACTGGACATACACAAAGGACAGTTCAATTGATGTGTCAGGATTAAAACTTACAGGAGAACATACAGTTTCCCTTAAAGTATTATCTACATCAGCATCTAAGGTAAACTTCCTTATAAGAGCTGTGGAATTTGTTGAAAGTACCGTTCCTGTAATATACTTTAATATTAATGAAGAAGATGGAACCATTGCAGAAATGAATGCTTCAAGTGACCATTCAGTGGAGTGCTACGGGAGTATGACCATAAAGGTTCCGGATGGCTTTGTTTCTGAGTATACAGGCAAGGAAGTAACAGGTGGAACTTACGATATGGAATACATAAGAGGACGTGGAAATTCTACATGGGATACTCCTAAAAAGCCATACAAGATTAAGCTTGATAAAAAGGCAGACCTTCTTGGAATGGGAAAGAATAAACACTGGGTATTGCTTGCTAACTATTATGATAACAGTCTTCTTAGAAATAAGATTACATATTGGTTAGGACAGCAGCTTAATATGGCATTTACTCCTAAAAGTGAACCTGTAGATGTTGTGATGAATGGAGAATATTACGGAAGTTATTTCCTGTCGCAGCAGGTAAGGGTAGGTGGCACAAGAGTAGATATTGATGATTTGGAAGAGTCGGAGGAAACAATGAACTCTACGGATCCTGCCATTATATCAGGAGGATATTTGCTGGCACTTTCTCCATATGAGAGAATTGAACATCAGACATTTTCAACTAATAATAATGTTGAATTTAAGTTAGAAAGTCCTAAGTTTGAAGATTATTACAATGAAATACAGTTTAATTATATAAAGGATTATGTTCAAAAAACGGAAGATGCAATATACGGAAAGAATTTCAAGGATTCTAATGGAACATCCTATACGGAATATATGGATTTAAATGCAGCAGTATATTACTACTGGATGCAGGAATTCTCCATGAATGGGGATGGATTTGTTTCTCCAAGTACATATTTGTATAAACCAAGAAATGGAAAATTATATTTTGGGCCTCTTTGGGACTTTGATTATGTTGCCTGGGGTTCAACAGAATATTCCGGAAACTCTGTTACAGGCTGGAGCCGGAACACAAATATGTGGTTTGACAAATTGTTTGAAGATAAAACATTTGCCCGGGCTATAGTTGATGCATGGCCGTCAATAAAGGAAAAAGTTAATGAACTGATTATGCCGGGTGGTCAGCTTGACAAATACAAAGATGAGATGGTTAAGACAGCAGCATATAACTTTGAAAAATGGGGAATGTCAGATTTAGGACAGGATGATATGGAAGAAGATTCTAAGGGAAATAATTATCTGACTTACGACCAGGAAATAGAAAGGTTAAGAGGCTGGATAAAGGAAAGAACAGAATGGGTTGATAAGAATGTAGCATCTATTGTTCCACAGCCTTGTAAGGTTAAGTTTATGGCGGACAATAAGGTCATTGCTACAAAGGATGAATACATTGGAAAAACTGTAAGCAGTTTTCCAACGGCACCTAAGAAAAAAGGCTATGTTTTTGTAGGATGGAATGCTCATTTCCATATGAATTTTAAAGAGTATTTAAGTTACATAGGTAGTACGGAAGAGGATTTGTCGGAATTTATGGAGCCTGAGGAAATAAAGAATCTTAAAAAGAACGGCTATGATTTTGACGGTGAATTTTCATCATCAGATATATTAGTTAAAGATACTACCCTTACTGCTAAATACATTTCTGAAAGGGAATATGTTAAGGAAAGAAAGATTATATTAAACAGAAAATACATGACACTGAACCAGTGGAGTGATGAAGGGGAAATAAAGGCAACAGTTATTCCTTTTGATGCAACAAACAGCGAAATACAGTGGTCATCATCTAATCCGGAAGTGGCAGAGGTTATGGATGGCAGTGTAACTCCTATAAAATCGGGAGATACAATAATAACAGCTAAAACCGCTAGTGGATTAACAGCTACCTGTAAAGTACATGTATGTACTGATGGGGAAAGCGACGAAATGCCTATGGAGGCATATTATGAATTTCCTGAATATGATTACACTATAGGAGTAAACGAATATAAGGATTTAGGAGTTAAATATCAACCGGAGAATGCAGTATTTGGTGAAAACTGCAAATTCCTTGTGGGAGATGATTCTGTTGTTGAAGTAAGTGATGGAGGCGTGGTTTATGGATTAAAGCCGGGAACAACCACAGTATATGCTTATACAAATAATGGAGATCCTATCAGATGTCAGGTAACAGTTGTTGACAAAAAAACAGCAGCTATTGGAAATGTATATACAGTTAAAAACTGCAAATACAAGGTTTTAACTAATAAAGATAAAAATAAAACTGTTATGTGTGTAGGGGCAAAGAACAGCAAGGTTAAAGCCGTAAATATACCTTCTAAGGTTAAAATTAAAAATGTCACATATAAGGTTATAAGCATAAAGGCAAAGGCATTTGCAAAAATGAAAAAATTAAAGAAGGTAACAATTGGTAATAATGTTTCCTTTATTGGAAAGTCAGCTTTTTATAACTGCAAAAATCTTACAAAGGTATGTATTGGTAAAAAGGTAGAAATTATTTATCAGAACGCCTTTAAGGGAGATAAGAAACTTAAGAACATAACAATTAAGGCTAAAAGAGCTAAAATTAACAAAGGAGCTTTCAGCAAAATTTCAGGTAAGTCAGTATTTAAGGTACCTAAAAACTGTAAGGCATACTATAAGATTGTATTGGGAAAAAGCAGAAATATAAAATAATGTGGAAATACCATTTAGAAAGTATAAGACACACTAAAAAAGATGATATAAGAACTGTCATGGGAGTAAAATACTGTGGCAGTTTTTAATTTTTCATAACATAAAAAAACATTGCATAAAATGTACAAAGTATAAGTTGTATAGAGGTTTTTTTGAAAGAATATATTGAAGAGAGGGTACTTGAAACATCTAATTACATTGTAGAAAACAATTCCACGGTAAGACAGTGTGCCAGACAGTTTGGAATCAGCAAAAGCACAGTACATAAAGACGTATCTGAACGTCTTCCGCAAATTAATCAGAGACTGGCAATTAAAGTAAGAGAGGTGTTAGACAAAAATAAAAAAGAACGTCACATACGTGGCGGTCTTGCAACAAAGGCTAAATATGAAAAAAATAAAAGCCTTAACTGATAAATCAGTAAGGCTGTTGTTTACGGGGGACCTAGTGGGAGTTTCACCCACTAGGTTGAGTATGAAAAACTTAAAATACGCCATTATAGGGTATGACGTATACAAACTATATGCACAAGCTCTTAGCACTCGCAAAAAGTACTTAATAACTCGTACAGTGTTTATAATAAAGGGTACTTATGAATAAAATATGAACAGAATGTAAAAGAATATCGAAAAAAGACGAAAAATACAAAAAAACATGAAAAAAAGTAAAAAACAGGTTGAAAAAGGACGATTTATCTGAAAAGGAAGGCAAAAAAACGGAAAGACATATCTAAAAAATGGAAATTTTTTAAAAATAAAACATATACAGAATGGGAAAAAGTTGTTATACTTTAGTTTAGTATGGATATTCTAAAATATATATAAGGATGAAAACAAAATTTTTTACACATAAGGAGCGTCAAATGTTTAACACAGATATTGGTATAGATTTAGGAACAGCAAGTGTATTGGTTTATATAAAAGGAAAAGGTGTTGTTTTAAAAGAGCCTTCAGTAGTTGCCATTGACAGAGATACTGACAAGATAAAAGCTGTCGGAGAGGAAGCCCGTCTTATGATAGGAAGAACTCCGGGAAATATAGTTGCCGTAAGACCTCTTAAGCAGGGAGTTATATCTGATTATTCAGTTACTGAGCAGATGATTAGATATTTTATTCAAAAAGCTGTAGGAAAACGTTCATATAAGAAACCACGTATATGTGTATGTATACCAAGTGGAGCTACAGAAGTTGAAACTAAGGCAGTACAGGACGCAGCTTTTCAGGCAGGAGCCAGGGAGGTCTTTGTGGTGGAAGAACCTTTAGCAGCAGCCATAGGCGCCGGCATAGAGATAAAGAAGCCTTGTGGTAACATGATTGTGGATATTGGTGGAGGAACTACCGACATTGCAGTTATTTCATTGGGAGGAACAGTAGTCAGCACATCAGTTAAAGTGGCAGGAGATGATTTTGACGAAGCTATTGTCAGATATATGAGAAAGAAACACAATCTTCTTATTGGAGAGAGAACTGCCGAAGAAATTAAAATTGGAATTGGTACATGCTATAACAAATCTGAAAATCAGAAAATGGAAGTAAGGGGAAGAAACTTAGTTACCGGTCTTCCAAAAACCATAGAAGTAACATCGGAAGAAACAGAAGAAGCATTAAGGGATGTTACAACAAGTATTATTGATGCAGTACACAGGGTTTTGGAACAGACTCCTCCGGAACTGGCAGCAGATATAGCAGTAAGAGGTATAGTTTTAACAGGCGGTGGTTGTCTTCTTAACGGACTGGATGAACTGATAGAGGCGAAAACCGGCATTAACACCATGACCGCAGAGGATCCTATGACGGCAGTTGCCATCGGAACCGGACAATATCTGGAATATATTGACGAGGAAAATTCAGAAAAATTAAAATAATAAATATTAATCTAAAGGCTGTCCCATTTTTGGACAGCCTTGTTAGGATAAGGAACATTAAATGAAAAATATCAGTGGATATGTAGAAAATATTACCTTTAGAAATGAGGACAACGGTTACACTGTTCTTACTTTATTAAGTGGAAAAAAGGAAATTAAGTGTACAGGAACTTTTGGATACATAGGTGAAGGTGAATATGTGGAAATAGAGGGAGAAGAGGTTTTTCATGATATTTATGGAGAACAGATTAAGGTTATTTCCTATGAAATAATTCCTGCTACGGATGAGTTCTCTATTAAAAAGTATCTGGGCTCAGGAGCTATTAAGGGCTTAGGTGCAGTTCTTGCAGACAGAATTGTGGAACGTTTTGGGGAAGATACCATCAGAATAATAGAAGAAGAACCGGAAAGATTAGCGGAAATAAGAGGAATAACCACCAGAAAAGCCATGGATATATGCAAGCAGGTTGAAGATAAGAAAGATATGAGAGATATTATGATTTTTCTTCAGGGCTACGGTATATCTCCGGCTTTGGCAAATAAAATATACACATTATATGGAACTAAGGTTTATGACATCATAAAAACCAACCCTTACCGTCTTGCAGATGATGTGGCAGGAGTTGGCTTTAAAACAGCAGATGAAATAGCAAGAAGGGCGGGAGTGGAAGTAAATGCCTCCGTCAGAATAAAAAGCGGTATGTGTTATGCCTTGGCAGATGCTTCTACCTCAGGTCATACCTATTTGCCAAAGGAACAGCTGGCACAAAGAACCATTAATCTTTTGGGACTTAGAGATCAGTACATGAGTGCTGACGGAACCTATAATATGGATTTGTTAGACAACTGCTTTACAGAACTGATTCTTGAAAAAAAACTGATTTTAAAAGAAATAGATGATGTTGAAGGGGTGTTTCTGTCAACTTTCTATTATACAGAACTGAATATTGCCAGAATGCTTTTAGAGCTTAATATAGAAACAACGGAAGATGACTATATTATGGGAATTAAGTTAGATACCATTGAAAAGCTGACAGGGGTTCAGTTAGATGAACTGCAAAGAAAGGCAGTTATTGAAACCCAGAATAATGGTGTTTCCGTTATTACCGGTGGTCCCGGAACAGGAAAGACCACTACTATTAATGCCATTATCCAAATGTTTGAAACAGATGGCTTAGAAGTGTCCCTTGCAGCACCTACAGGAAGGGCTGCAAAGAGAATGAGCGAGGCTACAGGGCATAAGGCAAGCACTATTCACAGACTGTTGGAAGTATCCGGTGGTGGTGATGAGGTAACAGCAGATGATTTGTCTGCAAGATTTGGACGAAACGAACAAAATCCTTTGGAAACAGATGTTATTATTGTAGATGAGATGTCCATGGTAGATACATTTCTTATGCATGCACTGTTAAAAGCCATTACCATTGGAACAAGAGTTGTTTTTGTGGGGGATGTAAATCAGCTGGCAAGTGTGGGACCGGGAAATGTTTTAAAGGATATTATTGATTCGGGACAGTTTAGCGTGGTTAAGCTGACGAAGGTGTTCAGACAGGCGGGAGAAAGTGGAATAGTTGTAAATGCCCACAAAATTAATGCAGGACAGCAGGTGGCGCTGGATAACAGTACCGGTGACTTCTTATATATAGAAAGAGAAAATGCACAAATGGCATTAAATGCAACTATTGGTCTTCTTAAAACAAAGCTTCCGGGATATGTAGGGGCAAAAGAACAGGATATTCAGGTTTTAACACCTATGCGAAACGGTATTTTAGGTGTCAATTCCTTAAATGAACAACTTCAGAAGTTTATTAATCCTCCTTCTCCTGATAAAAGCGAAAAGGAAATTGCAGGGACAATTTTCAGGGAGGGTGATAAGGTTATGCAGGTTAAAAACAATTATCAGCTTAGCTGGGAACAACGCTCGGCTTCAGGAAGAATATTTGATACCGGCAGTGGCATATTTAACGGAGATATGGGAATTGTTACTAAAATTAACAATACTACTAATTATATAGAAGTTGTTTTTGATGATGACAGATATGTAACTTATGATACAAAACAGGCAGAGGAATTGGAGCTGGCGTATGCCATTACAATACATAAGTCTCAGGGTAGTGAATATCCTGCAGTTATTATGCCTTTAGTTTCGGGAGTGCAGATGCTTATGACCAGAAATCTTTTATATACAGGAGTTACCAGAGCAAAGAAGTGCGTGTGCATTGTAGGAAGAAAGGAAATGTTTGAAGCCATGATAGCTAATGAAGATCAGCATAAAAGGTATTCAGGACTTAAGTGGCAGATTATAAATTACTATAATGAGTAAAAGGGAATATATGAAAGAAAAATTAATGGGGATATTTTTTCCGAAGGTATGTCCGTTATGTGAGCGAGTAATAAAATCTTCTGGGGATGTTTGCAAAAAATGCGACATATCAAAGTTTCTTATAGGAAGAAATAGGTGCTATAAATGCGGAAAGCCTTTAAAAGGGAATGATGAAATATTATGTGGTGATTGCAGAAAAATTAATCATAATTTTGAAAAAGGCGTAGCCGTATTTGAATATAAGGAAGAAATGAAAGAGTCCGTTTACAGGTTTAAATATGGAAATCAGAAAGCATATGGAGATTTTTATGGGAAAATTGCAGCAGAAAAATATGGAGAATTACTTAAAAGGTGGCAGATAGATAAAATTATACCGGTTCCAATGTATGATAAGAAGAAACAAAAACGAGGATACAATCAGGCGGAAGAATTTGGAAACAGATTAGGTTTTTATACGGGAATAGAAACGGACAACAAAAGCCTTATCAGAATAAAGGACACAATACCTCAAAAGGGACTTAGCAATGAACAGCGCAAGATGAATATGTCAGATGCATTTGCAGTGGATGTTGAAAAAATCAGTAATTATAAAAATGTGCTTTTAGTGGATGATATATATACAACAGGAAGCACAATAGATGCCTGTAGCAAAATTCTTATTATGGCAGGAGTTGAAAAAGTCTATTTTGTGTGTATTGCAACGGGAATGGATAAATAAATTGAAAAAAGATTTCGAATTTGCTATTTTACTGTTGACGTAAAAAGGTTTAGATGTTATAGTTATATAGCAAAGAGAGGTCTTTTTTTTTTGCTCAGATTACAAAAAGTGATAAAAAAAATACTCTCTGGGATGGATTAGATAGAATATAACGGAGGTGAATCTCATGAGAACAAGAATCACATTAGAATGCACAGAATGCAAGCAGCGTAATTACAATACTACTAAGGATAAGAAAACTCATCCGGACAGAGTAGAAACAAAGAAATATTGCAAGTTCTGTCAGAAGCATACATTACACAAAGAAACAAAATAGTTTTTTGGGAGGTAGAAACATGGCAGAAGCTAAAGCTAAGAAGAAAAGCTCTAAAACTAAGAGCTGGTGGACGGGTCTTAAAGCTGAATATGCAAAGATTATCTGGCCTACAAAGGCTTCTATAGTAAGACAGAGCGTTGTAGTAGTTATAATCACAACTATTCTTGGTATCCTCATTGGCATGATTGATCAGCTGATACAGTTTGGTCTTGATAAGATTATTGGATAATATAAGAATATAAGAGGTGATTAGATGTCAGAAGCAAAATGGTATGTTGTTCATACCTATTCAGGATATGAGAACAAAGTTAAAACTAATATCGAACAGTCAATTGAAAACAGAAAATTGCAGGATCAGATATTAGAAGTATCAGTTCCAAAACAGGAAGTGGTAGAATTGAAGAACGGCAAAAGAGAAGTTACTGAGAAGAAGCTTTTCCCTGGATATGTGCTTATTAATATGGTTATGAACGATGACACATGGTATGTAGTAAGAAATACCAGAGGTGTTACAGGTTTCGTAGGACCAGGATCTAAGCCGGTTCCTCTTACAGCAGAAGAAATGGCTACTTTAGGTATTAAGACCGAAAGAGTCAATATTGATTTTGCGGAAGGGGATATGATTACTGTTATTGGAGGCGTATGGACAGGTACTGCAGGTACTATTAAGCGTATTGACGATAACAGACAGACAGTCACAATTAACGTGGACATGTTTGGAAGAGAAACTCCGGTAGAACTTAATTTCTCCGAAGTTAAAAAGATGAATTAAGACCATTTAAATATTGGTTTTAAGATAAAAGAAGAATGTTTCGTGGTGGTCACGAAGCAGTGGGAGGGATTCCCGATAATACCACAATAGGAGGTGCCGAAAAATGGCAAAGAAAGTAGAAGGTTACATTAAATTGCAGATTGAGGCTGGAAAAGCAACACCAGCTCCACCAGTTGGTCCAGCACTTGGACAGCATGGATTAAACATCGTTCAGTTCACAAAGGACTTCAACGCAAGAACAGCTGATCAGCCGGGAATGATCATTCCTGTTGTTATCACTGTTTACCAGGACAAGAGTTTTAGTTTTATTACAAAGACTCCACCTGCAGCAGTTTTATTAAAGAAAGCCTGCAAGATTCAGAAGGGTGCAGGAAACTCAATTAAGGAAACAGTTGCAACAATTTCAAAAGCTGATTTACAGCAGATTGCAGAAACAAAGATGAAGGATTTAAATGCGGCAACAGTTGAGGCTGCTATGAGCATGATCGCAGGTACTGCAAGAAGCATGGGAATCAAGGTTGAAGACTAATTTTCGTAAATGAAGGCATTGTTATCATACAATTGCATGAAACATTTTCGAAATGGCAGAGTCTGAGGAAGATTCTACTATAATAAAAATGAATTGAAAAGAACGTGGGAGGTATATCCGTTATTACCACGAGGAGGTTTAAATGAAGAGAGGTAAGAAGTATATTGAGGCAGCAAAGAATATTGACAGAGCTGCACAGTATGATACAGAAGAAGCGATTTCTTTAGTAAAGAAATCAGCAGTTGCAAAATTTGATGAAACAATAGAATGTCACATTAGAACAGGTTGTGACGGACGTCATGCAGATCAGCAGATCCGTGGTGCCGTAGTTTTACCTAACGGTACAGGTAAGGAAGTTAAGGTTTTGGTTTTCGCTAAGGGAGCAAAGGCTGACGAAGCTTTAGCAGCAGGAGCAGATTTTGTTGGAGCAGAAGAATTAATTCCTAAGATTCAGAACGACGGATGGTTTGATTTCGATGTGGTTGTAGCTACACCTGATATGATGGGTGTTGTTGGTAGACTTGGTCGTGTTCTCGGACCAAAGGGCTTAATGCCTAACCCAAAAGCAGGTACAGTAACAATGGATGTTACAAAAGCTATTGCTGATATCAAAGCAGGTAAGATTGAGTACAGACTTGACAAGGCTAACATCGTTCACGTTCCTGTTGGAAAGGCTTCATTTACAGAAGAACAGTTAACACAGAACTTCGAAGCGCTTATGGGTGCTATTATGAAAGCTAAACCGGCAGCAGTTAAGGGTGCTTACATTAAGTCAATCACTGTTACATCAACAATGGGACCTGGTGTAAAGGTTAACGTTTCAAAAATTGTTAACGCATAATTTATTTATGTAACTTGTTACTGATATGCTTCATGTTTATTGAAGCATATCAGTTGACAATATAATAATAATGTGCTATTATGCACAAGTGGTTAAAAACCAATTGCCGAAGACAGTAGGTTTTGCATATGATTCATATGTGAAGTAAGCATTAACATCGCCTACCGAGGGAGTTATTTATATATGACTATTAGTGCCTCTCTGTTTTCGCAGGGAGTTTTTTTATGAATAAGTTCGGCGAATGAAGGTTGCAGACCTAAAAAAAATAAGGAGGCAAGACATTCATGGCAAAAGTAGAGTTAAAGAAACCTATCGTAGAAGAGATTTCAGAATTACTCAATGGTGCAGCTACAGCAGTTGTAGTTGACTATCGTGGACTTACTGTTGCACAGGACACAGAGCTTCGTAAACAGTTAAGAGAAGCAGGCGTTGTATACAAAGTATACAAGAACACTATGATTAATTTTGCAATCAAAGATACAGAATTTTCAGATTTAGCTCAGCATCTTGAAGGACCTACAGCTATCGCAGTTTGTAAGGATGATGCTACTGCAGCAGCAAGAGTTTTAGTAAACTTTGCAAAGGGTGCAGAAGCATTGGAAGTTAAAGGCGGTGTAGTTGACGGTGTTTACTATGATGCAGACGGTGTAAAGCAGATTGCATCTATTCCATCAAGAGAAGTACTTCTCTCAAAATTACTTGGATCTATGCAGTCACCAATTACAAACTTCGCTCGTGTTATTAAGCAGATTGCAGAACAGAACGAAGAAGCAGCTCAGTAATTAGTTGTATGAGCAATTACGGATTATGAATCCGCACAAGAATTAAAAGAATAAAATGGAGGAATTTACAATGACAACAGCAGAAATCATTGAAGTAATCAAAGGATTAACAGTATTAGAATTAAATGACCTTGTAAAGGCATGTGAAGAAGAATTTGGAGTATCTGCAGCAGCAGGTGTTGTAGTTGCAGCAGCAGGTGGAGATGCAGCAGCAGCTGAAGAAAAGACAGAATTTGACGTTGAGTTAACAGAAGTTGGAGCTCAGAAGGTTAAAGTTATTAAGGCAGTTAAGGATGCTACAGGTTTAGGACTTAAGGAAGCTAAGGAAGTTGTTGACGGAGCACCTAAGGTTGTTAAGGAAGGAATTTCTAAGGAAGAAGCTGAAGCTCTTAAGAAGCAGTTAGAAGAAGTTGGAGCAACAGTAACTCTTAAATAATTAATTTGTTTAAATGGAGACAGGCATTTGTATTTAATACATAATGTCTGTTTTCTTTTGAAAATATATTCTATTGATAATATTGAGAAAAAATAACTGGAGAGGTCTGATGGCTTATAGCTGACTCAGGCGCCGAAGGTGTAAGACTGGAAGTACAGTCGATCTCTCAGGCAAAAGGACAGGAGGAAAAAATGAAACAGTTTACAGCGTTTTTAGGACAGGTAGATAACTTTGTTTGGGGAGTACCGCTTATTGTACTCATTTTATCAGCAGGTGTCTACCTTACTTTTCGTTTGAGACTTATACAGGTAATACATTTACCTAAAGCTCTTAGATTTATGGTTAAAAACGAAGAGGAAGGTGAAGGTGAAGTTACAAGCTTTGGGGCATTGTGTACAGCACTTTCAGCAACTATTGGAACAGGAAATATCGTAGGTGTAGCCACAGCTATTGGCGTTCTTGCCGGTGGACCGGGAGCGTTATTCTGGATGTGGTTGGCAGCCTTCTTTGGAATGGCAACAAAGTACTCTGAAGGATTTCTTGCAGTAAAGTATAGAAAGATAGACGAAGATGGTCATGTGCTTGGCGGACCATTTTATTACATTGAAAACGGTATGGGGCGCAATTGGAGATGGCTTGGAAAAATCTTTGCTTTCTTTGGGGCGTGTGTAGGTTTGTTTGGTATAGGTACATTTACACAGGTTCAGGGTATTGCATCAGCCGTACAGGGATTTTTTGATCCTAATAAGGCACATACTGTAAGCATATTTGGAGCTGAATATTCATATGCAATTGTTATTTCGGCAGTAATTCTTGCACTTTGTGTAGGCTTGGTGGTAATTGGCGGCATTAAGAGAATTGCCAGTGTATCACAGATAATTGTTCCGTTTATGGCAGTTATTTATGTAGTTGCAGCTTTGGTACTTATTATAGCTAATATTGAAAATGTTCCGGGAGCTTTTGTTGAAATATTTGAAGGAGCATTTGGTGTTAAACCCATTGCAGGTGGTGTTCTTGCCTCTATTGCAATTGCAATGCAAAAAGGTGTTGCAAGAGGTATTTTCTCCAATGAGTCAGGACTTGGTTCTGCACCTATAGCAGCTGCAGCAGCTCAGACTAAGGAACCTGTAAGACAGGGACTTGTTTCAATGACAGGTACATTTATTGATACAATAATTATTTGTACAATGACAGGTTTATCAATTGTAATGATGGGAACATGGGCAGATAAGAGTCTTGAAGGCGTTCAGGTTACAACTGCAGCATGGCAGAAGGGATTATATTTCCTTCCGGGAGATGTGGCATCATTTATATTAATGATTTGTCTTGTGTTCTTTGCTTTTACTACTATTCTTGGATGGAATTATTATGGTGAGAGATGTCTTGAATATCTCTTTAATGGAAGCAAAGGTGCTGTAAAGGTTTACAGATGGCTTTATATTTTGGCAGTATTCATTGGACCTTATATGACAGTTGCAGCAGTTTGGACTATAGCTGATATCTTTAACGGACTTATGGCAATTCCAAACATAATTGCTTTGTTTGCATTAGGTGGTGTAGTGGCAAAGGATACCCGTGAGTACCTTAAAAAGAATAAAGAATTATAATTAACATTAAACAAAATTAAAATATTATACATGAAAAGAGTCAATTGTTTTTAAATGGTTGACTCTTTTTACATTTAGTGGTATAGTAAAATTTGCTACGCGCATACAAGGGGGTTAGTGCGCCCTTTTAAGAGCAAAAATGGCAGTTTTTTACTAAGAAAACGCCTTAAAAACTAATAAAATAAAGTTTATGTAGCTAATTAATTAACAAAATAAAGACAAGGAGTGAAACGTCGATGGAAAAGAACAGAATTCGTCCTGTAAAAGCGGGAAAAGGCATCAGAATGAGCTATTCCAGACAAAAAGAAGTGCTTGAAATGCCTAACCTTATTGAAGTTCAGAGAGATTCATATGAATGGTTCCTGACATCAGGTCTTAGAGAAGTATTAGATGATATTTCTCCAATTGAAGATTACGGACAGAGCTTAAGCCTCGAATTTGTTGATTTCAAATTGTGTGAAGATGAAAAGAAATACACAATCGAGGAATGTAAGGAAAGAGATGCAACATATGCTGCACCTTTGAAGGTAAAAGTAAGACTTCATAATAAGGAAACCGGAGAATTTACAGAACATGAGATTTTCATGGGAGATTTACCTCTTATGACAGCAACAGGTACATTTGTAATCAATGGTGCTGAGCGTGTTATCGTAAGTCAGCTGGTGCGTTCACCTGGTATCTATTATGTTATCGGACATGATAAGGTTGGTAAGGAATTATATACTTCACAGGTTATTCCTAACCGTGGTGCATGGTTAGAATATGAAACAGATTCTAATGATGTATTTTATGTTCGTGTTGACAGAACAAGAAAAGTACCGGTTACAGTTCTTATTAGAGCTTTAGGTGTTGGAACAAATGCAGAAATCACTGAATTATTTGGTGAAGAAGAGAAACTTACTGCTACATTTGAAAAAGACCAGAGTGACGATTACGAGAGCGGACTTCTTGAGTTATACAAGAAAATCCGTCCGGGCGAGCCTTTAAGTGTTGACAGTGCGGAATCAATTATTACAGGAATGTTCTTTGACGCAAAGAGATATGATCTTGCAAGAGTAGGACGTTATAAATATAACAAAAAATTAGCATTTAAGAATCGTATCACAGGTCATGTATTAGCAGAGGATGTTATAGACATGACTACAGGTGAGGTTATTGCGGAAGCAGGAACTACAGTTACAAAGGATTTAGCTGTAAAGATTCAGAATGCTGCAATTCCATCTGTTATGATTCAGACAGATGTTAAGAATGAAAAGATACTTTCAAACCTTGCAGTAGATATTAATGCCTATGTTGACTTTGACTGCAAGAGTCTTGGAATTTTAGAAGATGTATATTATCCTGTTTTGGCAGAAATCCTTGAAGAAAATGATTCAGAAGAAGATTTAAAGGATGCCATTAAGAGACGTGCTCATGAATTAGTTCCAAAGCACATTACTAAGGAAGATATTCTTGCTTCTATTAACTACTTACTCAACTTAGAGTATGGTATTGGTACATCTGATGATATTGACCACTTAGGAAACAGACGTATCCGTGCAGTTGGCGAGTTACTTCAGAACCAGTATAGAATAGGTCTTTCAAGAATGGAAAGAGTTGTTCGTGAAAGAATGACAACTCAGGATCTTGAAGGAGTTTCACCACAGACATTAATTAACATTAAACCTGTAACAGCTGCTGTTAAGGAATTCTTTGGAAGTTCCCAGTTGTCACAGTTTATGGATCAGAATAACCCACTTGGTGAGTTGACACATAAGAGACGTTTATCAGCCTTAGGACCTGGTGGTCTTTCAAGAGACCGTGCCGGATTCGAGGTTCGAGATGTACATT